>Ga0070739_10001346_pt1 | contig 37696 bp, 39 predicted proteins | sample Coa_R1_7_FD_66445 | JGI IMG/M metagenome (GOLD analysis project Ga0070739, IMG submission 66445) | Surface soil microbial communities from Centralia Pennsylvania, which are recovering from an underground coalmine fire - Coalmine... | ecosystem: Environmental > Terrestrial > Soil > Unclassified ...
GCGCGAAAGACCACTGCGCGAAAGACCACTGCGCGAAAGACCACTGCGCGAAAGACCACTGCGCGAAAGACCACTGCGCGAAAGACCACTGCGCGAAAGACGGCTCCGCGCAAGACGTCTCCGCGCAAGACGGCAATCAGAACACCTGCGAGGCAGACGACCGGCTCGGCCCGCAAGGCGACCCCCCGCAGGGCCGCCCAGCCCACGGCGACACGGAGGAAGGCCGCCGGAGGTAGGGCGACGCCCGCCAGGAGGCCGGCTGGCAAGAGCGTCCCCTCGGCGCGCCGGGCCACCACGAGGAAGCCCTCGCCGCCCCGACGGCCCCGGCCGCTGCGGGCGCCGGGTCGGGCCAGCGCCTATGTCGGCCATCCCTCCGAGGAGGTCACCGAGGCTCCGATCGCCGCACCCGTCATTCGGGCGGAGACGGCGGGCTCCGGCGACACCGTCGCCGGGGAGATCAGGATCGCCGGTACGGGACCGGCACCCCGACGCCCGAGGCCTCTCCGGGCACGTCCGCTGCGCGCCCGCTGATCAGGGTCGCGCGACCATGGTTGGATGGCCGCCGCCGATCTGCGCGAGGAACTCTTCACTGTCGGCCACCGCTCGGGGATCGAGGTCATGGGGGTTGCCCGGGCCGAGGTGTTTGCCTCCACCCGTCGGCACCTGAAGCAACGCAGGGCAGAGGGGCTCCACGGCGGGATGCACTTCACCTACGGGGACCCCGACCGCTCGACCGACCCGGGGCGCGCTCTGGCGAGGGCGAGGAGCCTGGTCGTCGGCGCCAGCGGTTACCGGCGCCAGCCGCCGCCCCGGCCAGCCACGCCCTCCGGGCGGGTCGCCCGGTACTCGTGGGACGATCCCTACACACCTCTGCGGACGGGCCTTGAGAACGTCGCCGATGTGCTGCGCGGCCGGGGCTGGGCGGCCCGGGTCCTCGTCGATGACAACGCCCTGGTGGATCGGGAGGCCGCCTACCGGGCCGGCCTGGGCTGGTACGGGAAGAACACCGTCCTGCTGCTGCCCGGCCGGGGCTCGTGGTTCGTGCTTGGGTCGGTGGTCACCGACGCCCCCCTCGCTTCTGACACCGTGCCGGTGGCCGACGGCTGCGGCTCATGCACCCGGTGCCTCGCCGCCTGCCCGACCGGGGCGCTGGTAGCCCCAGGCGTGCTCGACGCCCGCCGCTGTCTGGCCTGGCTGCTCGAGGCGCCGGGGCCATTCCCGCTCGAGCACCGGAGAGCCCTGGGCGACCGGGTCTACGGCTGCGACGACTGCCAGGACGTCTGTCCGTTCAACCGCACCATTGAGCGGCGTCACCCCCGGCCGCCCCGCCAGGCGGACGAGGCCTGGGTCGACCTGGTGGAGATGCTCGCTCTCGATGATGACGCGCTGCTCGAGCGCTTCGGACGTTGGTACGTGCCCCGCCGTCAACCTCGCTACCTCCGGCGGAACGCGCTGGTGGCGCTGGGCAATGTCGGCGACGGCGCCGATCCGAGGGTCGTCAAAGCGCTGGAGTCGGCCCTCCGGTCCGACGACCCCCTAGTGCGGTCCCATGCGGTGTGGGCCTGTAGGGCGCTCGGACGCCCCGATCTGCTCGAGGCCCTCGGTGGCGAGGAGGATCCCTCGGTGAGGGCGGAGCTGGCCGGAACGAGGGGAGGCTGAGATGAGCACCAGGCACCTGCTGGTAACAAACGACTTTCCGCCGAAGATAGGGGGAATCCAGTCCTACCTCTGGGAGTTGTGGCGCCGTCTCGATCCGGAGCGGTTCGTGGTCCTCACCACCGCGCATCCCGATGCGGCGGCCTTCGACCCCGTCCAGCCGTTCCGCATCGAACGGGTTCCGGAGACCCAGATGCTCCCGACACCGTCTCTGCGGGCGCGGGTCGACCGCCTGGCAGCGGAGGCCGGGGTCGACCTGGCGGTCCTCGATCCTGTTCTGCCGCTCGGCCTCATCGGTCCCCGACTGAGTCTGCCCTACGCGGTGGTCCTCCACGGCGCCGAGGTGACCGTCCCCGGTCGCCTGCCGGTGTCGAGCTCGCTCATGGCCATGGTGCTCCGACGGGCGGTGCGGGTGATCGCCGCCGGCGGCTACCCGGCGGCCGAGGCGAGACGGGTGGCCGCGGGGCGTTTGCCGCCGGTCACCATCGTGGCTCCCGGTGTCGACTGCGACCGCTTCCGGCCCGTCGACGCCGGCCGCCGAGCGGCGGTGAGGGAGCGCTTCGGCATCCACGCCGACGCCCCTCTCGTCGTCAGCGTCAGCCGCCTGGTGCCGCGCAAGGGGATGGACGTGCTCATCGAGGCGTCCGCCCGCCTGGCGCCCCGGTTGCCGGGGCTGGTGGTGGCCATCGCCGGCAAGGGCCGCGACCTCGGGCGCCTGAACGGCATCGTTGTGCGGACGGGCGCCCCGGTCCGGCTCCTCGGGGAGGTCCCCGATGCCGATCTGGCCGATCTCGTGGGTTCGGCCGACGCCTTCGCCATGCTGTGCCGCAACCGGTGGCTGGGCCTTGAGCAGGAGGGCTTCGGGATCGTCTTCCTCGAGGCCTCCGCCTGCGGGGTGCCGGTGGTGGCCGGAGCCAGTGGCGGGGCGGCCGAGGCGGTGGAGGACGGGGTGACCGGAGTGGTGCTCAGCCGGCCCGAGGACCCGGCCGGTGCGGCCGACGCCCTCTGGTCGCTCCTGTCCGACCGGGCCCGGGCGGCGGCGATGGGGGCCGCCGGCCGGCAGCGGGCCGAGGCCGAGTTCTCCTACGACCGGCTGGCGACCGACCTGGGGGAGGCTCTGGGCGAGGCCGGCGGATAGGGCCGGGCGGCCCGGCCGCCGGGCGCCGGTTGCTACTCTCGGCTGCCTCGCCGAAGGAGGACCCGGTGTCCGAGCACACCACCCAGCGCATGACGATGAGGGCCGCGCCCGAGCAGTGCTTCGAAGTGGTGACCGACTTCGAGCGGTATCCGGACTGGGCGGCGGACATCAAGGAGGTGACGGTCGGCCAGCGGGACGACGAGGGTCGTCCCCGGCACGTCACCTTCCGGGCGGCCGCCTTCGGCCGCAGCACCACCGTGACGCTCGAGTACGACTACTCCGCCGCCCCGAACAAGCTGTCCTGGGTTCAGAGCGGAGGCGACATCACCAGCCGCTACGACGGCTCCTACGAGTTCGAGGCGATCGGCAACGGCGACACCGAGGTGACCTACAACCTGACCGTGGATCTGCGGGTGCCCATACCGGGCTTCGTCAAGCGTCGGGCGGAGTCGCGGATCGTCGGTACCGCCCTGAGGGAGCTCAAGGCCAGGGTCGAGAACGGGGTGCGGGAGACGCACAAGACCTCGTGAGGGTCCTGCTGTTCACGGGCAAGGGCGGGGTAGGCAAGACCACTGTCGCCGCCGCCACTGCCCTGCACTGCGCTGCCGGCGGCAGGCGGACCATCGTCATCTCCACCGACCCCGCCCACTCACTGGCCGACTGCCTCGACGTTGGCCTCGGCTCGTCGCCGACCCGGGTGGCCGAGCGGCTCGACGGGATGCAGATGGACGCCACCGAGCGTCTCGAGGAGTCCTGGGGTGAGCTGCAGGACTACCTGGTCGAGCTGTTCGGCTGGGCCGGCCTCAACCAGGTCGAGGCAGAGGAGCTGGTCATGCTGCCGGGCCTCGAGGAGCTGTTCGCCCTGAGCGACATCAAGGAGCTGGCCGACTCGGGCGCCTACGACGTTGTCGTGGTCGACTGCGCCCCCACCGCCGACACCATCCGGCTCCTGTCCCTCCCGAACGTGCTCGGCTGGTACATGCAGCGGATCTTTCCGGTGGAGAGGCGAGTGCTCAACCTGGTCCGACCGGTGGTAAAGCGGGTGACGTCGATTCCCGTCGCCAGCGACGCCGTGTTCCGGTCGGGCGAGGCGCTCTACGGTCGCCTGGAGGCGGCGCACGCCCTGCTCTCCGACAGCGCCCGGTCCAGCCTGCGCCTGGTCGTGAACCCCGAGCGGATGGTGGTCGCCGAAGCGCGCCGGACAGCCACCTATCTGGGCCTGTTCGGGTACCACGTCGACGCCGTCGTGGCCAACCGCCTCATACCCGACGCGGTCACCGATCCGTGGTTCAAGGCGTGGAAGGCGACGCATGCCGACCACCTCGAGGCGATCGAGCAGGGCTTCGCGCCGTTGCCCGTGCTGCGGGCGGACCTGGCCGCCGACGAGCTGGTCGGCCTTCCCCTCCTGGCCGAGTTCGCCGCCTCCCTGTACGGCGAGCGCGACCCGGCGGCGGTCATGCACGCCGGGGAGGCGCTCAAGGTGGTGGTCCGGGGCGAGGAGAGGGTCCTGTGCCTCGAGTTGCCGTTCCTCGACAGCGACGAGCTGGAGGTCGGCCGCCACGGCGACGAGCTGCTGGTGCGTGTCGGCCCCTACCGGCGGGCGCTGATGCTGCCGGACAGCCTCCGCCGCCGGGCGGTGTCGGGCGCCACGGTGCGCGACGACTGGCTCGAGATCGCCTTCACCGAGGCGGACCGGTGACCGAGGAGCAGCCGGAGGCCCGCGAGGTACTGGCCCACCTCCAGAAGGCGGCCCTGGAGCTGGTCGCGGCCGCCCGCTCGACCCTCGACCTGTTCGAGGCCGCCCTGCGCGAGCCGGACATCCTCGATCCTTTGATCTCGACCGCCGCCGACGTCCTGCGCACGGCGGCGGATCTGGGGCGCCGGGCTCGCCCGGGCGGGACAGGCGGGGGACAGCGCAAGGGGGAGGGCGGAAGCGACGCCTCGTCGGGCGTCCAGCGCATCACGGTCTCTTGAGCGCCGCCGGCGGTCCGACGGTCGGGATCGACGTGGGCGGCACCAAGCTGCTGGGGGTGGTCCTGTCCGCCGCCGGCGATGTCCTGCACGAGCGTCGCCTGCCCACCCCGACCGGGGCCGAAAGCGTCGTGGCCTCCCTCGCCGAGCTGGTCGCGCAGCTCGACGAAGGCAGCGGTACCGAGCTGCCGGTCGGCGTCGGGGCCCCCGGCCTGGTCGACTCCACTGGCCGGGTGCTCTTCGCCCCCAACCTGCCCGGCGTCAGGGACTTCCCGCTGGCCCAGCGGTTGTCGGCGACGCTGGACGGCCGGCCGGTCGTGGTGGACAACGACGCCACCTGCGCCGGGCTCGGGGAGGTGGTCCACGGGGTCGCCCAGGGCACCAGTTACGCCCTGATGGTGACCCTGGGCACCGGAATCGGCGGCGGGATCGTGATGGAGGGACGACCGTTGCGGGGGGCAAACGGCTTCGCCGGCGAGTTCGGCCACATGGTGGTTGACCCCTCCGGCCCGCTCTGCCCCTGCGGACGGCGCGGGTGCTGGGAGCGCTACGCCTCCGGCAGCGGCCTAGGCCGATTGGCCCGCGAGGCGGCCCACGCCGGGCAGGGCCGCCGGCTGGTCGCCATGGCCGGCGGCGACCCGGAGGCGGTGAGGGGCGAGCATGTGACCGCGGCCGCCGCCGAAGGGGACACCCAGGCCCGGGCGGTCATCGAGCGCTTCGCCTGGTGGCTGGCCATGGGGCTGGCCAACCTGGCCAATGCCTTCGACCCCGAGGTGATCGTCATCGGCGGGGGCCTCATCGAGTCGGCCGAGGTGCTCATGGAGGCGACCCGCTCGAGCCTGGTCGAACAGGTCGAGGCCGGCCCGATCCGCCCGCTCATCCGGCTGGAGGCGGCCGGGCTCGGGGAGCGGGCGGGGGCGGTGGGGGCCGCCGTCATGGCCCGCCCCGGCGACAGATGAAGGTCGGCATCACCCTGCCCCAGTTCGCCCTGGAGCCCGGTCCCATGCTGGCGGCGGCGGTGGAGGCCGAGCAGGGGGGCCTCGACGGAGTCTTCCTCTTCGACCACCTGTGGCCCATGGGCAGCCCCGATCGCCCGGTGCTGGCGGCCCTGCCGTCCCTCGGTGCGGTGGCGGCGGCAACCACGTCGATCCGGGTCGGCTCCCTGGTGATGCGGGTCGGGCTGGTGCCCGACCGGGTCATGGTCGAGCAGATGGGCGACCTGAACGCGGTGTCGGCCGGTCGCCTGGTAGCAGGGCTGGGGACGGGCGACCGCCTCAGCGCCGCCGAGAACCACGCCTACGGCATCGCCTACCCACCGGCGGACGAGCGCCGCGAGTCCCTGCACCGATGCGCGTCCGAGCTGGCGGCGGGCGGGGTCGAGGTCTGGATCGGGGTGGGGGCGGCGGTCGCTCCCGCCACCCGCCTGGTGGCGGCGCGCATAGGCGCCCCGGTCAATGTCTGGAACACCGGCGTGGCGGCGGTAGCGGGGGAGACCGAGCTCGAGGTCACCTGGGGCGGACCCGTGCCCGGGGGCCGGACGGCCATCGAGACCCACCTGTCGGCCATGGCGGAGGCCGGGGCGAGCTGGGTGGTTTGCGCCTGGCCCGATTCGATAACCGACGTGGCCGCCGCCGCCCGGTCCGTGCTGGGTAGGCCGTAGCGCGCCGCCGTGCGGCCATCCAAATAGGGCTGGGCGTCGGAGGCCGGCCGGTAGTCTTGGCCGATGGAGTTCCGCCGCATAGTCGGCCTGCCCCCCTACGTCTTCACCATCATCGACCAGCTGAAGCTGGACGAGCGCAGAGCGGGCCGCGACGTCATCGACCTCGGATTCGGCAATCCGGACATTCCCTCACCGGACGTGGCGGTGGAGAAGCTGGCCGAGGCCGCCCGCAACCCGCGGAACCACCGTTACTCGGCCAGCGCCGGCATCCCCAAGTTGCGCCATGCCATCTCCGATCTGTACCTGCGGCGCTTCGGGGTCGAGCTGGACGCCGACACCGAGGTCGTCACCACCATCGGGGCCAAGGAGGGGCTGTCGCATCTCATGTGGGTCCTGGTCGGACCGGGCGACACCGCCCTGGTGCCGTCGCCCTCGTACCCGATCCACATATACGCCCCGCTCTTCGCCGGTGCGGACGTCCGCCGGGTCCCCCTCGGGGTCGACGTGGGCGAGGGCACCGCCGCCGAGGAGGCTTTCTTCGCCGGGCTGATGGAGGCATGGGAGAACGCCTGGCCCAAGCCGAGGGTGATCGTGCTCTCGTTCCCACACAACCCCACCACCGCATCGGTCGACCTGGCCTGGATGTCGCGGATCGTGGACTTCGCCCGCGAGCACGACGTGGTGCTGGTGCACGACTTCGCCTACTCCGACACCGCCTTCGACGGCTACCAGCCACCGTCGATCCTGCAGGTGCCCGGGGCCAAAGACGTCGCCGTCGAGTTCTACACCCTGACCAAGTCGTTCTCCATGGCCGGCTGGCGGGTGGCGTTCATGGTCGGCAACCCCGCCATCGTCGCCGCTCTGCGCAAGCTCAAGAGCTACCTCGACTACGGGACCTTCCAGCCCATCCAGATCGCCGCCATCGTCGCCATGAACGAGGCCCCCGACTACCCCAAGGTGGTCAACGAGATCTACCAGTCGCGCCGCGACGCCCTGTGCGACGGCCTGACCCGCATCGGCTGGCCGGTGGCCAAGCCCCGGGGGACCATGTTCGTGTGGGCGCCGGTGCCCGAGCCCTACCGCGAGATGGGATCGCTGGAGTTCTGCAAGCACCTGGTGACCGAGGCCCAGGTGGCGGCTTCGCCCGGGGTCGGCTTCGGTCCGGGCGGCGACGGCTTCGTGCGCTTCGCCCTCATCGAGAACGAGCAGCGCATCGGCCAGGCCGTCCGGAACCTGCGGCGGGGACTCACCAAGCTCTGAGGCCCGGCCTCATGGCCGTGCCCCTGGTCGCCTAGAGCCCTGAGGTCAGGCCGGCACCCTGGCGCCCAGCAGGCCCTCGAGGCAGAAGGCCACGGCGGCGTCGCCGACCTTTTCGGGCGACTCGCCCCGCTCGAGGATGAACGTGCGGGCCAGGTGGTTGATGACGCCGAGCACGGCGTGGGTCAGGATCAGCGGATCGGCGTCGCGGATCTCGCCGGCGGCGATCCCCTCGCCCACGTGGCGCACCACGTCGGCAACCGCCACCTCCTGGCCCCGGCGCAGGTAGGGCCAGAAGCGCTCCTCCGAGGCGGCGAACTGGAACAGGCTGAACAGGTGGCGGTTGGTGCCCAGCCAGGCCAGGGTCGCCCTGATGCCGGCCTCGATCCGTCGTACCGGATCGGGCTCGTCGCCCAGGGCCTGCTGCTGGCGCCGGCGCAGCTCGCGCTGGGCCTCGGCGAGGATCTCCAGGAACAGCTCCTCCTTGGAGGAGAAGTACCAGTAGAAGACGCCCTTGCCAACGTTCATGCCGGCGACGATCTCGGCCACTGAGGTGGGGTGGTACCCGTTGGTGGCGAAGCGCTCGGCGGCGTAGTCCATCAGCTGGCGACGACGCTCCCGACCTCGGGCGGTCAGCCGGCGCTCCATGGGCGCAACGTAGGAGTCACTTGACCGAACGGTCAAGATTCCCCGGGCGGGTCGGAGACCCCGGGCGACCCCGCCCGGGCGGCGTGGGCGCCGCTCGAGGGCAGGAATCCCACCCGGCGGCCTCGAACCTGGCCCCGAGGCCAGCATGCACCAGCTCAATCCCGACCGACCGGCCGCCAAGCGGCTCATCGCCACCGTCAGCGTCGCCCTGGCCATGGGGGCGGCGCTGCTCGTCGGGGTCGGGATCTACACCGCCGGTAGCCGGGGGTCGATGCGGACCGTCGAGCACCGGGTGATCGTTTCGGTGCCGGGGGGGACCCCTGCCGCCCGGACCGCTCCACCGCAGGCCGTTCCGGTGGCGGCGACCTCCAGGGGACCGGCGACCACGGCGAGCGCCCTGCCGGCGGTGGGACCGGGCCCGGAGACGGTCGCCTACGCCCTGGACCGGTCCCTCCCCGTCTTTCCGAGCCCGGGGGCGGCCGGGCCGACCATGACCCTGGCCAATCCGAACTCGTCCGGGGCGCCGCTGGTGCTGCTGGTGCTGGGAGGCCAGCCCGGCTGGGTGCAGGTGATGCTGCCGGTGCGGCCCAACGAGTCGACCGGCTGGGTCCCGAGGGAGGACGTGAACCTCCAGCAGGACGACTACGCCGTGGTGGTGAGCTTGTCCGCCCGGGCACTGGAGCTGTACCGGGACCGGGCTCCGGTGGCCCGGTTCCCGGTGGCGGTAGGGGCGTCCTGGGCCCCGACGCCTCCGGGGAACTTCTACGTAACCGAAGTGCTGGCGGCCTCCAACCCCAACGGCGCCTACGGCTCCTATGCCTTCGGGCTGTCCGACTTCTCCGGCACCTACAGCGAGTTCGAGGGTGGACCGGGCCAGATCGCCATACACGGCACCAACCAGCCCTGGGTCATCGGCACTTCGGCCAGCCACGGCTGCGTGCGGGTGCGCGACGACGTGGACCGGTACCTGGGCAGCGTGCTGCCGGACGGGTCGATCGTCGACATCGTGCCCTGAGCGCTCGGAACCCGGTGCCGCCGCGCCCGGCGGGGGTCAGCTCCGGCGGTCGCTGACCTCGTCAACCAGGCCGTACTGCAGGGCTGAGGTGGAGTCGAGCATGCGACCGCAGCGCAGATCCGCCTCGACGTGCTCGAAGGGTCGTCCGCACGCCCCGGCCAGCCGGCGGATGAAGGCCTCCCAGCGCTGCTCGTAGTTGTCGGCGTGGCGGGCCAGGTCGACGGCGGTGCCGGCGAAGCTCGCCCGCGGCTCGCGCAGGTGGATACGCCCCAGGGACGACATGGCCCGGCGGGCGCTGACCGCGAGGACCCCCACCATGGTCCCGCCCACCGTGCTGGCCACCGAGGCGTGCACGTCCACACCGATGACGTCGATGGTGTCGATCAGGGAGAAGGCGGCCTCGAGGGAGTCCGAGTCGGCGTTGAGGCGCAGCACGATCGGGTCGTCGCCCAGGGCGTCGAGGGTCATGAGGGCGGCGGCCGCATCGCCGGCGGCGGCCGTGTCGACCGTCCCCCCCAGCAGGATGATCCGGCGCTCGAACAGGGCCCGCTGGACCGGGGCGGGGAACGGACCGGCAGGCGGCTCAGCCACGGGGCGCCTCCCCCAGCCGCCAGTCGAGGACCATGTCGACGGCGGCGGCGTAGCGCTCGAGGCTGGACAGGCGGACGTCGCCCTGAGCCGCCTCCAGCCGGGCCACCGCCGACTGGGACGTGCCCATGCGGGCGGCCACCTCGGTCTGGGAGAGGCCCAGCTCCTGGCGGCGGGCCAGCAGCGCCTCGGCCAGGGATCGCCGGGCGGCCAGGTCGGCGAAGCCAGGCAGGTAGCGGCGGTCGCGCCTGTCGGCCACGTCAGGCGAGAGCGGCGAGGATCATTTGCGGCGAGGCTACCTCGTTGGAGGCATCTCAGCAATGAGATAGCATCCGTGGGGCCGCAGATGGCGGTCAGCGCAAGGAGGCAGCCGATGGCCCCGTACCACTCCCTCATTCCGACGGTGATCGACGTGGGGACCCGCGGCGAGCGGGCCTTCGACATCTACTCGCTACTGCTGCGGGAGCGGATCGTGTTCCTCGGCCAGGAGGTCGACGACCAGATCGCCAACCTGCTCATCGCCGAAATCCTCTACCTCGACGCCGACAATCCGGAGAAGGACATCCACCTCTACATCAACTCGCCCGGTGGCCTGGCCTACGCCGGCATGGCGATCTACGACGTCATGCAGCACGTCAACTGCGACGTCTCCACCATCTGCGTGGGCATGGGGATGTCGGCAGCGGCGATGATCCTCGCCGGCGGGGCGCCAGGCAAGCGCTTCGCCCTGCCCAACTCGAAGATCATGATCCACCAGGGCAGCGCCGGGGCCCGGGGGGCGCCGCGGGACATGGAGATCCACCTCCGCGAGGTGCTGGCCACCACCCGCCGCATGGCCGAGATCATCGCCCACCACAGCCGCCAGCCCATCGACCAGGTCGAGCGCGACATCGACCGCGACTTCTTCATGACCGCCGAGGAGGCCCGCGCCTACGGCATCGTCGACGACATCATCCTGCCTCGCCGGGGCGTGTCAGCCCCCTCGCTGGCCGCCGCCAGCGCGTGATGCGCCGTCACCAGGCCCGCTGCCACAGCTGCGGGGGAGAGGTCGAGTCCCGCCATCCCTGGGACACCCAGACCTGCTCCTGTGGGCGCCTCAGCGTGAGCGGTGGGCCCCAGCTGCGGCTGGTCCGGTGGTCGGTCGAGCCGGGCTCGGGATGGAGCGCCGTTGAGGACGACGCCGTGGACGACGACAGCGACGTGGACGACGACAGCGACGTGGACGACGACAGCGCCGTGGACGACGGAGAGGCGCCGGCGCTGGACGGGGACCAATCCGGCATGGCCCCGGGGGCAGTCGGCGGCCCGCCGGACCGCGGCGACATTGGCCGAACCTCACCCGGTGGATCTCCGGGAGTGGGACGGACCGGCCGCGGCGGACGGGGGCGGCCCCGCTCAGGCCGGCGCGCGCCGGCGGGGCTCGGTCCGGGCGGGGGCACCGGCCGGGGAGGGCGGGTCCTCGGCTACGGCCCGCCGCAGCCGGGCACCGTCCGCCGTGCGGGCGGCAGCCTCGTCCCATCCCGGTAGGCAGGTTCCCCACTTGCGGTGGAGGTAGACGAGGCGGGCGGCCGAGAACTCCGGCGGCCGCACCAGCAGCTGCCCGCAGTCCGGGCAACGGTTGACGATCTCCCGCTTCGCAGCGCTCTCCGCCAAGGCACTCCCGCTCCGGGCGGGGCCACTCGGCACCCGCCCGGGCGCTCCGCTCTTTACCCGCCGGCCGGAGATGTAAAACCGCGAGCATCAGCCGATGCCCTGGCCCCCCGGTAGATTCCGCGAGTTAACGGGGCCGTCGCACGCCGGCAGGGGATTCGACATGTTGCCCCGTTAGATTGGCCCCCGTGGCCTACTGGCTGCTCAAGGTCGTCCTCACTCCGATCTTGAGGCTCCTGTTCCGCGTACGGGCTGAGGGCCTCGAGAACGTCCCGTCGCGGGGTCCGGCCATCCTGGCCAGCAACCACCTCTCCTTCAGCGACTCGATCTTCCTGCCCCTGGTCCTGCGCCGGCGGGTGACCTTCGTGGCCAAGGCCGAGTACTTCGAGGACTGGAAGACGGCGTGGTTCTTCCGGGCGGTGGGCCAGATCCCCATCAAGCGCGGGGACGGCAACGCCTCCCGCCGGGCCCTCGAGACGGCCAGGGAGGTCCTCGAGGAGGGCAAGCTGTTCGGCATCTACCCCGAGGGGACCCGCTCCCCGGACGGCCGCCTGTACAAGGGCCACACCGGGGTGGCCCGCCTGGCCCTCGACACCGGGGCGCCGGTGGTGGCGGTGGCGATGATCGGGACCGATCGGGCCCAGCCGATCGGTCAGGTGGTGCCCCGGTTCTTCACTCCGATCACCATCAGGTTCTCCGCCCCCATGACCTTCGACCAGCACCGCCAGGGACGCCAGGAGCCCCTGGTGCTGCGGGCCGTCACCGACGAGGTCATGTTCGAGCTGGCCCAGCTGTCGGGTCAGGAGTACGTCAACCGCTACGCCAAGCGGGGCGAGGCGGTGGGCGTGGCCGAGGTGGCCCGACCGGCGGCGGCGCAGGACGTGGTCCCGCCGGAGCCGGAGGCGCTAAGCCAGGTCGGCTGAGCGGGCCCAGGACCTGGACCGCTCGAGGGCCCTCAGCCAACCGGCGTGCCTGGTGTCGGCCCCGCCCCGGGTGATCCTGGGCTCGACTTGGACATCGGGCTTCCAGAGCCGGCGGAGGTCGTCGAGGGAGCCCCACACCCCTTGGCCCAGCCCGGCCAGCCAGGCCGCTCCCAGAGCGGTGGTCTCCGCCACCGTGGCCCGGGCAACGGGAACCTGGAGCTGGTCGGCCTGGATCTGGAGCAGCAGCTCCATCACCGAGGCCCCCCCGTCCACCCGCAGGACCGATATGGGGGGACAGCCGGCCCGGGTCATGGTGTCGATCACGTCGCGGGTCTGGAACGCCATCGACTCGACCGCCGCCCGGGCCAGGTGGGCTCGGCCCGAGCCTCTGGACAGGCCCACGACCACCCCGCGGGCGTCCGGGTCCCACCATGGGCTGCCCAGGCCGGTCAGGGCGGGCACGAAGTAGACGCCCTCGGTGTCGGGGCAGGCGGCGGCCAGAGCCTCGGTTTCGGCCACATCGGAGATGATCCCCAGCCCGTCGCGCAGCCACTGGAGGGCGGCGCCGGTCACGAAGACCGAACCCTCCACGGCGTAGACCGAAGGCGCCGGCCCCAGCTGCCAGGCCACGCTGGCCAGCAGCCCGTCGGCCGGCTCGGGACAGGTGGGGCCGTTGTTGATGAGGACGAAGCTGCCCGTCCCGTAGGTGTTCTTGGCCTGGCCCGGATCGAAGCAGGCCTGACCGAACAGCGCCGCCTGCTGGTCGCCGGCCACCCCGGCGACCGGGGTGCCGTCCGCCAGCGCCGGCAGGGAGGCTGCTTTCACCCGGCCGAGGTCCCCGGAGGACGGCCTCACCTCGGCCAGGGCCCCGACGGGCACGCCGAACAGCCCCAGCAGGTCCTCGTCCCAGCACCCCCGGCGGATGTCGAAGAGCATGGTGCGGCTGGCGTTGGACGGATCGGTCACGAACAAGCCCCCGGAGGGCCCGCCGGTCAGGTTCCAGATCACCCATGAGTCGACCGTGCCCAGGGCCAGGTCGGGGCCGGCGGGCACGCCGCCCTCGGTGAGGAGCCACTCCATCTTCGTCGAGGAAAAATATGGATCCAGGACCAGCCCCGTCCGGTGACGGATCATCGGAAGGTGACCTCCGGCGTCCAGCTCCGCACACCTGGGCGCGGTGCGGCGGTCCTGCCACACCAGGGCCCGCTGGAGGGGCCGGCCGCTGCGCCGGTCCCAGGCCACCACCGTCTCCCGCTGGTTGGTGACGCCCACCGCCGCCACCGGCCCGCCCGAGCCGGCGAGGGCCTCCTGGACGGTGGCGCACACCGCCTCCCAGATCTCCTGCGGGTCGTGCTCCACCCAACCGGGTCGGGGGAAGTGCTGGGTGATCTCGCGGTAGGAGCGGCTGAGGGGCCTCCCGTCCTCGCCGAAGGTCATGGCCCGCACCCCGGTGGTGCCGGCGTCGATGGAGAGGACCTGTCCCATGGGACGGGGACGGTAGCGGCCGGCGCCTCGTGCCCCCGATCACAAGCTCGGCGGTGTGGGAAAAGGCTCCTGACCAGCGGTTCCGTCGGCCCAAAAGCGTTGACAGCAGTGAAACTACGGTGCTGTAATTACCCTGTATATAGGGACGAAATGCGGGACAGCCACAAGATGTTGTGGTTGATAGGGAACCAAGCACTCTCGCCGCCCGGCCGCTGTCGCCACCGGCCGGGCGGCCTGAGCCGCCGACTCGAAACCAGGGCCACCAGCGGCGGCCCCCTCTCCGAAAGGGCAACACGAGACCATGGCCATCGCACCCCAGCGGCTCGGCATCGGCATCCGCCGGCACTTCACCACCCCGGGCGTGGACCCCTACGACGAGGTCGTGTGGGAGCGGCGGGATGCGCGGATCACCAACTTCCGCGACGGCTCGGTCGCCTTCGAGCAGCTCGGCGTCGAGGTGCCGGCCCCCTGGAGCGTGAACGCCACCAACATCCTGGCCCAGAAGTACTTCCGGGGGACCCTAGGCACGGCCGAGCGGGAGTCGTCCCTGCGCCAGGTGGTCGACCGGGTGGTGGACACCATCACCGCCTGGGGGGTCAAGGACGGTTACTTCCTCGACGCTGCCGAGGCCGGCGCCTTCCGGGCCGAGCTCAAGCACCTGGTCATCCACCAGAAGGCGGCCTTCAACTCGCCGGTCTGGTTCAACATCGGCGTGAAGGGGGTGCCGGCCCAGTCATCGGCGTGCTTCATCCTGGCGGTCGAGGACACCATGGACTCGATCCTCAAGTGGTACGTGGAGGAGGGCACCATCTTCAAGGGCGGCTCGGGGGCGGGCATCAACCTGTCCAACATCCGCTCGTCGAGGGAGGGACTCAAGGGCGGCGGGACCGCGTCCGGTCCGGTCAGCTTCATGCGCGGTGCCGACGCCTCGGCGGGCACGATCAAGTCGGGGGGCAAGACGAGGCGGGCCGCCAAGATGGTCATCCTCAACGCCGACCACCCCGACATCCGCGACTTCATCTGGTGCAAGGCCGTCGAGGAGCGCAAGGCCCGCGTCCTGCGCGATGCCGGCTTCGACATGGACCTCGACGGCAAGGACTCCCACTCCACGCAGTACCAGAACGCCAACAACTCGGTGCGGGTCACCGACGACTTCATGCAGGCGGTGCTCGCCGATGCCGACTGGCACCTGCGGGCGGTGACGACCGGCGAGATCCTCGAGACGGTCAAGGCGCGCGACCTGTTCCGTCAGATCTCCCAGGCCGCCTGGGAGTGCGCCGACCCCGGCATGCAGTTCGACACCACCATCAACCGGTGGCACACCGCCTCCAACACCGGGCGCATCAACGGCAGTAATCCCTGCTTCCCCGGGTCGGCTCTGGTCCACACCGACAAGGGTCTGATCCACTTCGCCGAGCTGTTCGACCGCGCCAACCGGGGTGAGACGTTCGGGGTCTACACCCACGACCTCACCAATCCCGATGCCCCCCGTGAGGCCCTCGCCATCACGACGCCGGAAGCTTTCATGATCACGGGTTACAACGACATAGTTCGCCTCCGCTTCGACAGCGGCATGGAGCTGCGGTGCACCCCGGGTCATCGCATCTTCACCACCAACAGGGGATATGTCGAGGCCTCCCAGCTGACACCGGATGACGAGGTCCAGGTGCTGGACCTGCCCGCCCCGGCCATCAACGCCGACGCGGTCCTGCCCGTCTCCAGTGAGGTCGCCGACTACAGCGGCAAGGGCGACCACTCCGACGCCCTGCGCCTTCCGGAGCAGTGGACAGAAGACTTCGCTCATTATCTCGGATGGCTCATAGGACACGGTTCGACCAGCGGCGCCACCACCTCGACGATCTACGGGACCGCCGAGGATCAGACCTTCGTCCTTCCTCGCCATCAGGAGCTGATCGAGTGGATCAACGGCGACCGCCCTCTCAAGGGTTCACAGCAGGGGGACGGCACCCAGCAGCTCCTTCTGGCCCGACGCCCCTTCAAGCGGTTCCTCGAAGCGCTCGGCGTCGAGTCGGTCACCGGTCCGAAGAAGAAGGTGCCGTGGTCCGTCCTCCAGGCGCCCGAGCATGCGGTGGCCGCGTTCCTGCAGGGCCTGTTCGACGCTGACGGGGGCGCGGTGCGGAACGAGGACGAGGGTTCCTACGTGGGACTCGGATCGGTGTCGGCCGATCTGCTCCGCGGCGTTCAGAAGCTCTTGACGACCTTCGGCATCCACAGCCGGATCTACAAGGTCGACGGAGGCAGCGCGACCGGGCACCTGCCGTACGTGGGTTCAGACGGCCCCGCCACCTCGTACGGCCGTGCCGCCAGCTACGACCTGCGCATCACCTCCGCAGACATCATGCGGTACGCGCAGGCGATCGGCTTCTCCATCCCCTCGAAGATGGAGATGCTCACCGCCATCGTGACCCAGCGGACCCGGGGCTTGCATTCGGTGAAGCGGACTACTCACCTCGTCGAGCGCGTCGAGGACGGGGTCGAACTCACCTACAACCTCAGCGAGCCTCGCAACCATTCATACGTCGTCGACGGCATCGTGGTCAGGAACTGCAGCGAGTACATGCACCTCGACAACTCAGCTTGCAATCTGGCCAGCCTCAACCTCATGAAGTTCCTGGAGGAGGACGGCAGCTTCGACGTCGAGAGCTACCGGGCCGCAGTCGAGGTCGTCTTCACCGCCCAGGAGATACTGGTCGGCAACGCCGACTATCCCACGGCCGGCATCGCAGCCAACTCGCGGCGGTTCCGCCAGCTCGGTCTGGGTTACGCCAACCTCGGGGCGCTGCTGATGGCCCAGGGCCTCCCGTACGACTCCGACGAGGGCCGGGCCTGGGCAGCGGCTATCACCGCCCTCATGACCGGTCACGCCTACGCCACGTCCGCCCGCATGGCGGCCCGGATGGGTCCCTTCGCCGGCTACACGGACAACCAGGAGCCGATGCTGAGGGTCCTGCGCATGCACCGCGACGCGGCCTCGTCCATCGACGAGGAGAAGGTCCCGCCCGAGCTCCTGTCCGCCGCCCAGGAGGCCTGGGACACCGCCGTCGAGCTCGGCGAGCAGTACGGCGTGCGCAACTCCCAGGCCAGCGTGCTCGCTCCGACCGGCACCATCGGCCTGCTCATGGACTGTGACACCACCGGCATCGAGCCCGACCTCGGTTTGGTCAAGGTCAAGAAGCTGGTCGGCGGCGGGACCATGTCCATCGTGAACCAGACCGTCCCCCGGGCGCTGGGCCGGCTGGGCTACTCGCCGGCCCAGGTCGACGAGATCATCGCCTACGTCGACGAGCACAAGTCGATCGTGGGCGCCCCCCATCTGAGCCCCCGTCACCTCGCCGTGTTCGCCTGCTCGATGGGCGACAACACGATCCACTACTCCGGCCACGTCCGCATGATGGGAGCGGTCCAGCCCTTCCTCAGCGGTGCCATCTCGAAGACGGTCAATCTGCCCGAGGAGGCCACCGTGGAGGAGGTGGAGCAGCTCCACATCGACGCCTGGCAGCTGGGGCTCAAGGCGGTGGCGATCTACCGCGACAACTGCAAGGTCGCCCAGCCCCTTTCCACGGCGAAGAAGGAGTCGACCAACGACACCGAGCTGGCCCGCAAGGTCGAGGAGCTGGAGAAGGCCCTCGAGGTCCAGACCGTGGTCGTCAAGCAGCCCATCCGCGAGCGGCTGCCCAAGCGGCGCCGGTCCAACACCTTCTCCTTCCGGGTGGCCGACTGCGAGGGCTACGTGACGGTCGGCGAGTACGACGACGGCCGGCCGGGGGAGATCTTCATGAAGGTCTCCAAGCAGGGCTCGACCCTGGCCGGGGTGATGGACGCCTTCGCCATATCGATCAGCCTCGGGCTCCAGCACGGTGTGCCGCTGGCGACCTACGTGCGCAAGTACACCAACATGCGGTTCGAGCCGGCGGGCATGACCGACGATCCCGACCTCCGGCTGGCCTCCAGCCTCATCGACTACATCTTCAGGCGCCTGGCCGTGGACTACCTCGGCTACGAGGAGCGGTCCGAGCTCGGGGTCCTGACCACGGCCGAGCGGATCCAGCCCACCCTGCCCGGGGTCGAGGAGGTGGCCACTCCCAGCCATGGGGTGGTCGAGGCGACGGCGCCAGCGGCCGAGTCGGGGCCGATGACCCTGGCCGGGGGTGAGCTCAAGGACGCGCCGTACTGCTACCAGTGCGGCAACGCCATGCAGCGGGCCGGCTCCTGCTACGTCTGCGCCAGCTGCGGCACGACCAGCGGGTGCTCCTGACCGATCGCTGACGGGTCGAGGCCGCAGGGCGCTGACTAGTCAATGGCCCGCCCCCCGGGGCGGGCCATTGGCGACTTTCCGGCCGCTGCCGGCCGCCGGGCCGGGCGGGGCCCGACGGCGGTATCCTTGGGCTTCCCTGCGGGTGTGGAACCTCGGAAGTCTGGACGGCGGTCGGGCAACGGCGAGCGAAGGGTTTTGGTGCTGGAGGCTGACACGCTGCACGCGGACGCCCCGGATTTCCGGGCGGTTGGCCAGGCTCGAGCGGGGGTCCGTAAGCGCCTGGCGGAGTTGGGCCGCGAGGCCATTCGGGACGACGTCGAGCTGATCGTCAGCGAGCTGGTCACCAACGCCCTGCTGCACGCCCGCGGTTGCACGGGTGTCCAGGTCGTCGACCTCCCCGACGGGGTGCGGATCGAGGTGTCCGACGCCCGCCCGGTCCCACCGGTGCTCGGGCTGGCCTCGCCCGACGCCATGACCGGGCGGGGCCTGCGGCTGGTCGACCGGCTGTCGTCCCGCTGGGGGGCGCGTCCGGTCGGGGAGGGCAAGGTCGTATGGGCGGAGGTGAGCGAAGCGGGCGGCGGCCTGAGCGAGAGTTCCGTGGACGACCTGCTCGACATCTGGGACGACCCGGACGCCTGGACCGAGGTGGAGGAGACCCCGGTCCACCGGTATCCGGTGGTGCTCGGTGATGTGCCCACCGACCTGCTGCTGGCGGCCAAGTGGCACGTCGACAACCTGGTCCGCGAGTTCGCCCTGGCCGCCGCCGGCGCCCGCTCGGGCACGACGGCGGCGGTGGTTCCCCACCTGGCCGAGCTGATCGAGACCGTCACCCATCGGTTCTCCGAGGCCCGCGACGCCATCAAGCGCCAGGCCCTCGAGGCCGCCGGCGAGGGGGCGGCGCGTACCCGGCTGGAGCTCAGCCTGCCGCTGTCGGCCGCCGACGCTGGCGAGGAGTACCTGGAGGCGCTGGACGAGGTCGACAGCTACTGCCGGGCCGCCCGACTGCTCACCCTCGAGACCCCTCCGGCGCACCGAATCTTCCGCCGCTGGTACGTCGAGGAGCTGGTCAGGCAGCTGCGGGCCGAAGGCGCCGGCGAGGTGCCGCCCCCTCCCAAGCCCTTCGAGGCCCGGGTGCTCGAGGATCTCGAACGGATGGCCTCGTCCCAGCAGCGGGCGGAGAAGTCGGCCCGCCTCTATGCGGTGGCCGGCGCTCTGGCCGGAGCGGCCACTCCGGAGGCGGTGGCCTCGGCGGTGCTGAGCGTGGGAGTGGAGGCGCTCGGCGCTTCCGGTGGGGGCATCCTGCTCGCCTCTGCCGCTGACCAGTTGATCGTGCCTGGCACGGTCGGATACGACGAGGAGGTCGTCGCCCGCCTCCGGGCCGAGTCCAAGGACGCCGAGCTGCCGGCGGCCGTCGCCCTGCGGACCGGCGACTCGATCTGGATCGAGTCTAGGGAGGAGAGGGACGAGGCCTTTCCCGAGCTGGTAGCCCTGGAGCCCAGGACGGTGTCGGTGTGCGCCGTGCCGCTGGAGGTCCAGGGTCGCCGCCTGGGTGCCCTCCGATTCAGCTTCAGCGAGCCCCGGCTGTTCGATCCGGACGAGCGCCGGTTCATCGCCACCCTGGCGGCCCAGAGCGCCCAGGCCCTCGACCGGGCTCAGCTGCAGCAGAGCCGGCTCGACCTCAGCGACCGGCTGCAGCGCAGCCTGCTGCCTCCCTCCCTCCCTCCGATCGAGGGGCTGCAGGCGGCCGCTCTCTACCATCCCCTCGGCGACGGGATGGAGGTCGGCGGCGACTTCTACGACATCTGGCCCATGGAGGGCGGCCAGTTCGCTCTGGCGATAGGCGACGTCGTGGGCACCGGCCCGGAAGCCGCCGCCCTCACCGCCCTGCTGCGGTTCTCGCTCCGGGCCCTGACCATGCGCAGCAGCGAGCCGGTGGCCACCCTGCAGGCGCTCAACCAGGCGCTGCGCTCCGCCCCCCGCTCCGACGGGGGCGAGACCTTCTGCACGGCCATATTCGCCTGCCTCCGCCGCGACGGGGATGCGATGCGCGTGACCCTGGCCAGCGGCGGCCATCCGCCGCCCGGCTTGCGGCGGGCTGACGGCAGCATCGAGGAGATCTTCCTCGGCGGCTCCCTCCTGGGGGCGTTCGCCGCCATCGACGTGGCGGCGGTCGAGGTGACGCTGCATCCGGGCGATGCCTTGGTCCTGTTCACCGACGGGGTGGTGGAGGCCCGCGACCGCACCGGTGCCATGTTCGACTACTCCGGCCTCCTCGAGGTCCTGGCTCGGGTCGACGGCTCGGCCCACGAGATCGCCGAGGCCATCGAGAAGGCGGTCCTGTCCCATGTGGGCCAGGAGCTCAAGGACGACATGGCGGCCCTGGTGTTGAAGGTTGACGGCGTCCCCGGGCGCCCGTCCGACCCGCCGCCGGGGTCATCGGAACCCGAGTGACCCTGGTCACGCGACAGGCGGTCGAAGCCGGCGGGACCGTACACTCTGCGCCAGCCGACAGGGGGTAGAACAGATGTCCTGGCTCAAGCTGGCGAGGAAGGCCAACGACTACGCCGAGGCCAAGGCTCAGCAGGCCTTCAACGAGCACGCCGATCCGAAGGTCCAGGTGGAGCAGGCGATCACCGCCCTCCAGCAGCACCAGCAGGAGCTCGAGGAGGCGGCCAGCCACGTCCTGGCCCAGGAGAAGATGGCCAAGATGAGGCTGTCCGAGCTGTCGGCCAAGGAGGCCAAGCTGACCGCCAACGCCCAGGCGGCCATGTCGTCGGGACACCAGGACGCCGCCCGCACCTTCGCCCTCCAGCTGTCGGCCACCCGCGAGCAGATCCAGGCTCTGACCGGTCAGATCCCCCAGCTGGAGGCGGCGGCCAACGACGCCCGCACCGCCGTGCAGGAGGGCGCCGATCTGCTCCAGCAGAAGCTCAACGAGCGCAACACCATCCTGGCCCAGATCGACCAGGCCCACATGCAGCAGGAGATGGCGGCCTCCCTCAAGCAGGTGAGCGACCTGACCAGCTCGGGTGACGTGCCCAGCTTCGACGAGATCAAGAACAAGGTCCAGGGACAGTTCGCCCAGGCCCAGGCGGCGACCGAGCTGCACGCCAACGATCCGGCGGTGCTGGAGATGCAGGCCCATCACGATCAGCTGAATTCCGAGGCCGACGCCATCCTGGCCCAGCTGTCGGCCGGCAGCCTCAAGCCGGCCGCTCTCGAGGCGCCCGCCGCCGCCTCGAAGACCGCGACGACCTGATGGCCAACGCCGTCGTCTGCTTCAACCCGGAGCACGACATCGCCGCCATCCGCTGGGACCGTCGCCCCAACGACTTCCCCGTCGACGCCGTCAACCGGGCCCTCGAGGCCCTGTACCGCAACGACGACCTCGCCCCTTACCTGTACGTGGTCTACGGCGGGGATCAGACCCTGGGCCTGCTGGTGGCGAGCAACTTCAACCCGGAGAACGACTCGGAGATCCGGGCGGTGTTCAACGACATCGTCAACCGCGACAACATCGCCCCCGAGACGACGGGGGACTACGCCCGGATCGAGGTGCAGGTATGACAACCACGGGACACCGGCGGCGGCCCGTACTCGTGCTGGCCGCCGCCCTGTCGGTTCTTTCGGCCCTCGGCCTCGTCTCGGTCGCGGCGGCCACCCCGGCCTACGCCCGGGGTGGCTTCTCCTTCTCCCACGCCCCGAGCTACTCGGGATCGCGCGGCTTCTTCGGCGGGTCGCGCTCGGGCACCAAGGCGCCCACCTTCTCGGGATCGCGCTCGGGCACCTCCCGTTCCACCAGCCATGCCCCCAGCTACTCCGGGGCCCGGTCGGCCACGCCGACGGCGCCGTCGCCCCTGCCAGGCCGGACGGGGGTGCTGCACGGCAACTTCTACTACCTCGGCCACTACTACCCCTACTACTTCGCCGGCCACTACTACCTCGCCAACCCCGCCGCCTACCACCAGTCGGACGGGGGCGTGGTCGCCGTGGTCCTCATCCTGGTTCTGATCGCCCTGGTGGTGGCCTACTTCGTCCTGCGCAACCGCAGGAGGAGGATGGCGGCCCCTTCTGAGCCCCCGGGGGGCTCCTACCCGCTCTAGCCGGCCCGCCTCGGTGGGGGCAGGGCCAGCTCGAGCCGGCCGTCCGGCGTCGGGACGACGGTGACGCCCCGGTCCAGATCCGGGCGTTCGGCCAGCCAACGCTCCACCCGGTGCTGACGGATCCGACCGGCAGGTGTCAGGCCCTTGTGGAAGTAGGAGCGGCGACCGGCGTAGCCGAGGGCCCGGTAGAAAGCCCGCTCGGCCTCGGTGGCCCCTCCCAGGCCGAGCTCGGACAACCCGAGGGCCAGGGCCTCCCTCTCGATAACGCCGACCATCAGGCGGCCCAGCCCCCGGCCCCGGTGGGGGGCCGCCACCCCGACGAACAAGCCGGCACTCCGGGTGGTGTCGTCCTGACGGGTGGCCAGGCCGCCGGCGACAAGGACGCCGCCGGCCTCCACCGCCAGCATCATCGGTCGGTCGTCGGGCAGGCGGCGGGCCAGGGCGCCGAAGCGGTGGTCGAGGTGGCTTAGCTGCCTTGGGTGCTGGGCACCGATCAGGTCGTAGACCGTCATCAGGTCCTCGACGTCGCCCACCCGGCGCAGGATGTACCCGTCGGCGGCCGGCGAGGTGGTCCGGCGCTGTTGCACAAGCGAGCGCAGGGCGGCCCAGTTGGGGAGGCCGTGCTCGCGGGCGATCGTCAGCTGGGCGCCGGACAGCTTGATGGGCACGCCGTAGGCGGCCAGCCTCCTGAGCGCGGCTTCATCGGCGGCGCCGGCGGCCCGCAGCAGCTCGCGGGCCTGCCGGCGCAGCTGGCGCAGGTCGGGACGCTCGGGCAGCGACGACATGGGAGCTCCTCTCGTCTGCCCGGGGTCCGCGGCCGGGCTCGAGAAGGAACGCCTGAGCGCCGATCGGTTCAGTCGGTGGAGGTGGACTCAGTCCTGCCCGCGGACCCGGCGGCGTCCTCCGGCGCCGTCGCCCACCTAACCACCTGACCGCGCTGCGGGCAAGCGAGTTGGCGGGGGGCCGGGCCGGGGCCGCCCCGGCTCAGGCGCCGGTCCGAGGCGGGTTGTGGGTGGTGATGAAGGCGACCAGGACGTCGACGTACTGCTGGGGGATGAAGTCCTTCATCACCGCCGACAGGTGCCCCTTGCCTGGCAGCACCACGTTGGTGAACTCGGACAGCTCCCGCCAGAGGCGGTGGGTCTTGGCCAGCGGCCGGTCGTACTCACCGTTCACCGCCAGGACCGGGAACTTGATGGCCGGCAGGTTGATGGAGTCGGCCAGGGCCCGTTGACGGGTCCTGAACATCTGGCGGTCCGCTTCCGACATGGCGGCTGTCGCCGCCGGCCGGGGAGTGGCCGGCCCGGCGTTTCCCACCTCCCGACCGGGCGCCGCCCGGTTGTTGCGGTAGGCGGCCTGGGCGGAGGCCTCGTCAGGCGCCGTCCCCTCCTTGTCGGCCGGCACCTTGTCCTCCCACTCCTCGGTCTCCGCCAGTCCCGAGCCCCCGAAGTGGGCGGTGATGAACCGCTCCGGGGCGGCGGCCATGATGCCGGCCGTCACGAACCCGCCCATCGAGTAGCCCCCGATGTGGGCCCGCTGGATCCCCTGCTGGTCCATGAACTCGATGACGTCGGCGGCCATGTGCTGCCTCCCGCCCTCGGGCCCGGCCTCGCTCAGGCCGTGGGCCCGCATGTCGATCCCGATGACCCGGTTGGTCGGGGCCAGGGCGGGAGCTATGCCGTTGATGAACCAGTTTCCGATGGCGCTGCCGCCGGCCCCGTGGATCAGGATGACCGGCGTGCCCTCGCCGACCTCGGCGTAGTGGAGCTTGGTCCCGTCGCTGGTCGAGAACCAGCCCTCGATCCAGCGGCTGTCGAGTTCGGTCGTGCTCACTTGTCCCCCCAGCGGTTAGACGTTCTAATTGTGGGGTCATCTAACCAGATTCCCGGGCGGGGTGCAGGGGCTCGGGGATGTCGCGGTCCGACCCGGGCTACCCCTACCCTGGGCCCACCCGAGGCCCGGGTCCGGAGAGGGGGCGTCATGCAGAACTACGGCTGGACGGCCACGCCCGAGCCGGTGGACGTCGGCTTCGCCGGTCCCGCTCCCCAGAACCGCCTGACTGTCGCCTTCCGGGTGGTGATGCTGGTCCCGCATGTCATCGTGTTGATGGGCCTGTTGATCGCGGCCTACGTCGTCAGCTTCATCGGCTGGTTCGCGGCCCTGATCCTCGGTCGCCTGCCCGCCGGCATGGCCGAGTTCCTCTCCGGCGTGGTCAGGTTCTCCGCCCGGTTCTACGGATACAGCTACCTGCTCACCGACCGGTATCCGCCATTCGGGCTGGAGTCGGCCGACTACCCGATCGACGTCACCACCCACCCCGGCCGGCTCAACCGGCTGGCGGTGCTGTTCCGCTTCATCCTGGTCATACCGGCCAACTTCGTGACCGGCTTCTTGACCTTCGGCTTCGCTCTGGCCGGCTTCTTCATCTGGCTGATCGTCCTGGTCGCCGGCGGGATGCCACCCTCGCTGTATCAGGCGGTGGCTTCCATGCTGCGCTACCAGACCCGCTACTACGCCTTCCTCACCATGGTGAGCGCCGCCTATCCGTCGGGCCTCTTCGGCGATCAGCCCTCCTACGAATCCCCATGGCCCCCGGGCCCGCCCGGCTACCAGGCCGGCGGGGGACAGGGCGGCGAAGGAGCGGCACCCGAGGCCTCGGCGGCACCCGAAGCCTCGGCGGCACCCGAGCCCTCCGAGCCACCCCGGCCGCCCGAGCCGTCGGGGCCGTCGGAGCCGTGGCCGGCCCCTGAGCCGGCCCAGCGCTGGAGCGGGTCCGAGCCGGCCCCGACGTGGACCTTCGCGGGAGGCGCCGAGCAGTGGTCGACGCCCCCTGAGCGGACCAGCCCGCTGGCCACCCGCCTGGTGCTGACCCCGGCGGCCAAGCGGATCGTGGCCCTTCTGCTCGCCATCGGGGTCGTCGGCTACTTCGGCGGGTTCATATTCAACATCGCCTCCGGCGGCGCCAACTTCAGCCGGGCGGAGGCGGGAGCGGCACTATCGCTCGACTACGCCACGCTGTCGCGCTCGGTCCAGACCTTCCAGTCCCAGGTGGCCAGCTGCGACCAGTCGGCCGACTTCGCCTGCACCCAGCGGGCCGCCGGCGCTCTGGCCCCCCACTTCGCCAGCTTCGCCGACGACGTCGGCACCCTGGGCGTGCCGGGCTCGGACCAGCCCGACGTCGACCGCCTGGTCTCCGATGGCCGCCAGATGTCCTCGGTCCTGCAGGCCATGTCGACGGCGCCGTCACCGTCGGCCTACCTGTCCCAGGCCAACCAGTTCCAGCAGGCCGGCGCCGCCTTCGACCGCGACTACCAGGCGCTGAGCCAGGACCTCATCTGATCAGGCCGGCGACGGCCAGGAGGATCATCGCCTGGGCGTTGAACATGGCATGGGCCGCCATCGAGGTACCGAGCCTGCCGGTCAGGTGCCTGAGGCTGCCCAGGGCCAGCCCGGCCACTGCGATGCTCCATGCGTAGAGGAGCGAGATCGGCCCCACCCAGCCGATGAGGTGGGCGGCGCCGAAGAGGGCGCTGGTGGCGGCGATGCCGCCGACGGGCCCCCACCGCCCCACCAATCTGGTCTGGATGATCCCCCGGAAGAACAGCTCCTCGATCAGCGGGGCTCCGGCGCAGGTGGCCAGCACCACCACCAGCCAGCCCAGCGGGCCGCGGGCCAGCTGCTGGAACGTCTGCTGGTCCACCGAGGGGTGCCGGCCGACCAGGAACCCGGCGAAGGGCAGCACCGCCACCGTGGCCATGGCCCTCCCGGCCACCGAGCCGGCCAGTCCGAAGCCCAGATCAACCGGTCGGGCACCGACCAGGAAGTCCCGCCGCACCGAGCCGGTGCCCCGCCGCCGGCTGACCACCACGGCGGTACCGACCAGCCCCGTCCACAGTCCCAGCTCGGAGAGGCCGAAGCCGGCAAGCTTGCCGCCCGGGTGGCCGGCAGCCCACAGGATCAGCTGGACCAGGAGGCCGAGGCCGACACCGACGGCGAAGCCGGCCAGGGCGAGGGCGAGGCCGGGCAACCCGGGGGCGGGGGGCGATGCCGCCGCCGGCGGCGGGGCCCACTCGACCGGTCCGGCCTGGCGGCTGACCTGCCAGGTCCACTGACCACCGTCCCACCACCGACGCCGGCCGGAGTCGCCCGGGTCGCCGTACCAACCGGGTGGTCGGGCGGTCTCCGCCTGCTCGGCCTGAGGGCTCGGACGGGCCGCCGCCACCGGGGCGGGACCAGCCGGGTCGACCTCTGCCGTCCCGAAGGCGGTGCCGCAGGCGGAGCAGAAGCGGGCGTCGGTCCGCCGGGGGAGGGCCTTGCAACGGGGGCAGGGGGTCAAGTCCTGACCACCACCGTGCGGCAGATGAGATCGATGAGGTTCTGGCGTCGCCGGGTCCATATGGTGAACAGATCGGCCACCAGCCCCGGTACCACGAAGGGAAGGTACAGGGCGATGCGGATCAGGAAGCGGGCCAGAGCCCGCCAGCGGCCGACGTCCCCACCGCTACGGGCGTCGGCCAGCCGAATGCCGAGCGCCAGGTACCCCAGGGTCTGGCGCCGCAGCAGGGCGAAGTAGCAGAGGACGCCGACCGCCCACAGGCCAACCACCACGCCGGTCAGAGCACCGGACACAGTGGCGCTGGCCGCCGGTTGCAGGATCCGGGGCGGCCGAGCCTGGGACAGCGACGCCAGCCCGACGCCGAGGAATAGCGGGATGGCCAGAGCGGTGGCGTCGATGGCGAAGGCGCCCACCCGGCGCCCGAGGCCCGCTGGTTCGGCGACGGCGCCAACCATGGGTCGGCCGCACCACCAGCAGAAGCGGTCGCCTCCGTCGAGGAGGGCCCCGCAGGACGTGCAGTAGCTCAGCTGCTCTTCTTCCCGCCCGAGTACCCGTTCAGGGCTTCGGTGATGTACGAGCGCAGCGACTCCACACGGACTCCCCTCTCGCCGAGGATGGCCTCGGCCATGCCACCGACCCCCGTCATGAGCGAAAGCAGGAGGTGCTCGGTTCCGACGTAGTTGTGCCCCATGTCGAGGGCGACTTGAACCGAGTTGTCGATGGCGACCGACGCCCGCGGGGTGAGACCGCTGCGGCCCTGCTGGCCCCGCTGCACCCGGGCGTCGATGCCGGCGATGACCTGTTGGCGGGTGACCCCGGAGGCGGCGAGAGCCCTGGCCGCCAACCCGTCGACCTCGTCGAGCAGGCCGGCGAGGATGTGCTCGGTCCCGACGTAGTTGTTGCCCAGCGCCGAGGCGATGTTCGGGGCATGGACCGACACGACCCGGCGGGCCCGGTCGGTGAACCGCGCGAAACCGCGGGGGGTACGGCGCTCGGCGGTGAACCGCTTCTGCACCGCCTGCTTGGTGACGCCGAGGGCGGTGCCGATCTCCGTCCAGGAGTGTCCCGCCCGCCGACTGCGGTCCACGAAGTGCGAGAGCAGGGCGTCGGTCGTGTCGTTGAGCGCCTCGACCGTCGACGAGGCGGTGGCCAGCAGGTCCAGGGGCTCCGGCGACGGTGAACGGGACTCGACCTCCTCTATGAGGGTGCTGAGGGTGACGGTCATGGCGTCAACCTTAGGTTGTCGCCGCCTTAGCGTCAACCAGAGGTTGTCGACAGGGGATGGAAGGCCGGACCTCGCTGACGGCGGGCCGGGAGGCCGGGCCGTTTGCGGGTGGCTGGTAGACCAGGCTCATGACCGTGCGCAGCCTGGGCCACCTGATTCCCCGGATAGACCCCTCGGCCTGGGTGAGCGAGGCGGCCTACGTGGTCGGCGACGTGGAGATCGGGCCGGGCTCGAGCGTCTGGCCCGGGGCCGTCATCAGGGGCGATTTCGCCCCCATACGCATCGGCGCCCGGACCCACGTGGAGGACAACTGCGTCCTGCACACCGGCGAACCGATGAGCATCGGCGACGACGTCACCATGGGTCACGGCGTGGTCGTCCACTGCCGCTCGGTCGGTTCGCGCTGCCTGCTGGGGAACAACTCGACGCTGCTCGACGGGGCGGTGGTGGGCGACGAGTGCGTGATCGCCGCCGGCGCCGTGCTGCGGCCCGGCGTCGTCGTTCCCGACGGGTCCTTCGCCGCCGGCGTGCCAGCGTTGGTGCGGGCCCGCAGCCCCGAGGAGCGGGCCCGGCGCCGGCGGCGCCCTCCCGAGGACGGGGACGAGACCCCCCGGGGCGGATATGCCGCCATGCTCGTGCGCTACCGGGACGCCGGCCTGTAGCGGGGGCCGGCCGTAACCTCCACGCTATGGCAGAGGAGCTGGCCGTCCGCGACCCGATCAAGGGCCAGAAGCTGACCATAAAGGTGGTCCCCCGCTCGGCCATCGAAGTGATCGCCCACCAGCGCAAGCCCCGTCCCGCTCATCTCAAGGCGCTGTCTTCGTCCATGGAGCGGGTCGGCTACCTGACCCCGCTGGTGGTCGTGGAACGGGACGGCCGCTTCGTCGTCATCGACGGCAACACCGGCTGCAGGTCGCCACCGACCTCGGGGTCAAGCAGTTCCCCGTCGTGGTCGTGCCCGGGCCCCTCGCCCGGCGGATGATGAGCCTCAACGTCGAGCAGAACCTCAACATCAGGGAGCGGGCGACCATCGCCCTTTCCATCTACCGCGACATGCTGGCCGAGGCTCCCCGGCGCAGCGAGGACCACGGCGAGGTGGTCGACTCGCTGGAGACCGCCCACCTGGTCACCCTCGGCCTGGCCTACGAGCGGTCGGGGCGCCTGGCCGGCGGAGCCTTCGAGGCCATCCTCAAGAAGTGCGACGGCTTTCTCGACGTTCCTCTCGAGCAGGCCTACCAGGTGCGCCAGGGACGGGCCAGCAAGCTGCTTGAGGCGGCGGCGAAGGTGAAGGCGGTCGAGGAGGCGCTCAAGGCGAGGGGAGCGTGGCACTCGATGGCCCGCTACCAGATCATCAGCTACGCCAACCCGACCAAGCGGGCCCGCAAGCCCGGCGACTTCGACCGCACCTTCGACAAGATGATCGCCACCCTCGAGAAGCTCGAGGAGACTCCCCAGAAGGTGCTGGGCGAGCGCGTCGCCGACGAGTAGCCGCTAAGGCCGGCATGGTTCAGCTCCGCGCCCGGAACACCGCCGTCACCTGGGCGCTGAGCTGCTGGGTTCCCGCCTCGATGGGTGGGAGGGTCGAGAAGCCGCCGGGCGATCCTGCTGCCGCCCCGCCGGCGCCGGAGGCGTAACCAGGCGGGGCGACGTCGGTCACCGAGCAAAGCGGCCCCAGGCGGATGCCGTCGCCGGCGGCCATGGAGGCGGCCTGAGCGGTCGCCCGGGCGACCGCCTCCTTGCGGGCCTGGTCCATCAGTGATCGGTCGTCGACCAGGGAGTAGGCGATGCTGTCGATGTGGATGGCGTTGCCGGCCGCCTTGGCCGCCTGGTCGATGAGTGAGCCCGCTCCGCCGAGGTCGTGCAGCTTCACGGTGACCTCGTTGGAGGCTTGGTAACCGGTCAGGACCGGCTGGTTGCCCCCGGAGTAGGTGGGTTGTATGGACAGCAGGGACGTCTGCATGTCGGCGTCGCCGACGCCGCCCTGACGGAGGCTGGCGATGAGCGCGTTGGCCCGGGCCGAGTCCTGGGCCAAGGCCCCAGCGGCCGTGCTTGCTCCAATGGTGACGCCCATGGAGACGGTCAGCAGATTCGGTGGAGCGCTGGCCGTGGCGTAGGCCTGGCTGGTGATCGTGGGCGTTCCCGCCGGACAGCCTGCCTGCGTCCCTGACCCTGCCGCTGTCGGGGCGGGCCCTCCACATCCCGCGACCGCAGCCAGTGTCAGAACGGCCAGCCCCGCCAGGCCCCCTCGTAGCGCCACGACTCACCCCCGCAGATCGGGCCGCCTGAAGCCGCCACCGCTCGGTTGGTGGGGGCGTGGCGACCGGATCAACCGCCTCAGGCGCCGGGAACCTGGGCCAGTGCGGCGGTTGGAACCGCCAGCCACCGGCGCAGGGGCCTGGGCAGCCACCAGTTCCAGCTGCCCAGCAGCGCCACCAGGGCGGGCACCAGCATGGCGCGCACCAGGGTGGCGTCGATCAGGATCCCCACCCCGAGGCCGGTGGCCAGCACCTTGATGTCGGTCACCGGAGCCGAGGCCAGCGAGGCGAAGGCGAGGAAGAGGATCAGGGCCGCGCTGGTGACCAGCCGTCCGGTGCGCCCGAGGCCCTCGATCACCGCCTGGGTGGTCGAGCCGGTGCGCTCGTACTCCTCGCGGATGCGGGTGAGGATGAAGACCTCGTAGTCCATCGAGAGGCCGAACAGGAAGGCGAAGGCCATGAGCGGGATCCAGAAGGTGATGGCCCCGGTCGCGGCGATCGAGAAGAACGCCCGGGAGCCGTGGCCCTCCTGCCAGAACCAGGTCATGAAGCCGAAGGTGGCCCCCAGGGAGAGGAGGTTGAGCACGACGGCCTTGAGGGAGAGGACCACCGAGCGGAAGGCGAAGGTCAGCAGCAGGAACGAGAGCAAAGCGATCACCGAGAACATCAGCGGGAAGCGCCCGTAGACGGCATGGCTGAAGTCCTGCAGGACGGCGCCCTGGCCGGTGAGGCCGACCACCCCGGGCACGCCGGCCACCGAGGACTTGGCCGCCTTGACCGGAGCCAGGCTGGTGTTGTTGAGGCTGGCCTCGTCCGGCACCGCCAGCACGTCGTTGGTGCCGAGGCGGGTCCCGTCGGGGCCGGCGGCCACGGCCACCGTGTCGATCCCGGGTGCCGACCGGAGGTGGGCGACGGCTGCCGGGCTGTCGGGCTGCGCCACCAGCACCTGGATGGGAGTCAGGATCCCGTCGGGGATGCCGCCGGACTGGAGACGGGCCAGGGTGGCGTGGGCCTCGCCGGTCTGGGCCAGGGCGGAGATGCTGGTCTGTCCGACCCGGAGGGAGAACACCGGGGAGACCAGCACGATCAGGATGGCGGCGGCGACGGCGAAGCCTGCTGCCCGGTGGCGCACCATCGTCCGGGCCCAGGCCGACCATGCCCGGCTGGCGTGCACCTCCCGCCGCACCCGGGGCCAGTCCATGCGCAGCCCGATCCCACCGAGCAGGGCCGGAAGCAGGGTGAGCACCACCGCCACCGACACCAGTGGGATGAGCAGCCCGCCCAGACCGACGCTGCGCATGCCTGGCACGGGCAGGACCACCAGGGCCAGGAGGCCGATGGCCACCGTCACCCCGGACAGGGCGACGGTCCGGCCGGCGGTGGAGGCGGCGGCGACGATGGCGTCCTCGTTGCCCAGGCCGTGGGCCCGTTCCTCGCGCCAGCGGGTCACGAAGAGCAGGGAGTAGTCGATGGCCACGCCCAGGCCGATCAGTGACACCAGGTACTGCACGATGAAGGAGACCTCGGTCAGATAGGTGAGGCCCATGATCACCAGCAGGGTGGTGAGGATGGACACCGCCGCGATGACCAGCGGCAGCACGGCCAGGAAGGAGGCGTAGACGAAGGCGAGGATGGCGAGCGCTCCGACGCCCCCGATGATCGTTTCGGCCAGGACGCCGGGCCCCTTGGCCTCGCCGCCGGAGGAGAGCAGGTCAAGCCCGGTGATGCCGACCTGGTAGCCGGGTAGCGAGGAGCGCAGGACCGAGCGGGCCCGCGCCGGGGTCTGCAGGTCGGCGAAGCCGTGGGCCGGCGGTCCGAAGATGAGGGCGAAGGTGCTCCGTCCGTCCCTGGTCACGAACCGGGTGTCGCCGGTGTTGGCCAGGTCGTAGAGGCGGGTGTCGGGCAGGCTGGCATCGAGGCGCTGGTAGGCGGCGCCGATGGCGGCGGAGTCGTGCGCGACGGTGTGGCCCGCCGGCGCGGTGACGGTGGCGACGATCGGCGCCGACTGCCCGCCGCTGCCGTAGATGGCCACGATCTTGCGGGCTGTCTCGTAGCCGGGCTGGCCGGGGAGGGAGAAGTCAACGCTGAGCCGCTTGGTCAGCTGGCCGGCCGCTGCCCCGCCGGCGAGGAAGGCCACCAGCCAGGCGACCATGACCGCTCGGCGATGGCGGAGCACCGTGCGGGCGATACGGGCGAGCAACGTCCGCCCGCGGGGCTCGACTGGGGAGGTGGTCAACTTCGCCTCGCTCAGGAATCAGGAAAGCCCGACACGTTACTCCTGGTCGCTGGGGTGCTCCTGCCGCCGCCGGGCCGGCGACTCGTGTCTCAGTCGGGCAGTTTGGCCCACAGGAGAATGCGCTTGAAGGCGTAGAAATAGGGTCGCCGGTCGCCGAGCCGCTCCACCAGCCGCCGGGTGTAGCGCTTGACGAACTCGTCGTAGGTGTCCCCGGCCAGGCGGGACCTGAAGCGGGTGAGGGAGGTTCCTGACACCCAGGTGACGACGTCCGCCGCCGATTCGAGCACGTGTCCGTAGACCTGCAGGCGCACGTGCTGGTCGGCGAAGCCGATGGCGTGGAGCGCCTCGGCGTACTGCTCCGGACGCAGGACGCTGCTCACCGGATCGGGGGGGACCGCTGCCCCCAGGGCCGACAGGAACGGTTCTTCGTGGGCCAGCTCGGCCGAGGTGGTGTGGGACGGGTGGTCCACGTTGGCGGGTACCTGGACGGCCAACTGTCCACCGGCCTTGAGCGCCGTCGCCCATTGGGCCAGGACGGCGGCGTGGTCACCCCCGACCCAGTGCAGGGCGGCGTTGGAGAACACCAGGTCGTAGCGGCCGGCGTCCTCCGGCTCGGTGCCGAAGCGGCTGATGTCGGCGGTGCGGAAGCCGAGGCCCCCCCCGGCGTGTCCGCCGGCCTGCTCCAGCATGGCGGGGGAGTTGTCCTGACCGATGGTCTGGGACAGTGTCCTGACCGATGGTCTGGGACAGGCCCATCCGCCGGTGGAGCTCGGCGGTCAGCTCGCCGGTGCCGCACCCCAGGTCGGCGCCGGTCCCTCCGGCCACCGGCCGGCACAGGCCCAGCAGGTCGAAGAACGGCTGGGCCCGCTGAGCGGCGAAGCGTTGGTAGGTGTTCGGGTCCCAGCCGTCTGTCCGGGCGGTGCCCCGCCCGGGCGGTTCCCCGGTGGCCACGCCTCCGGTCGCCGCTCCTCTGGTCGCGGCTCCTCTGGTCGCCCCTTCTCCGGTTGCCACCTCTTCGAGCGCAGCGTCTCTGGTTGTCACACTTGTATGGTACTTGTATTGCTACACCCGATCCAGTCGGGCGCCGGGCGAGGCAACGGGGCCTGCACGGCCTGGGTCAGGGGCAGGTGGGCGGCGACCAGGATCGCAGCGGGCTGTCCGGCGGCGACCAGTCGGGAGGTCTTCCTTTGTGGTTGGAGAACTCGACCGCCCATTGCCACCAGCTGCGGTCGGGGGCGTGGGTCCAGCGCAGCAGCACGCCCACCTCGCCGCCGGCCAGAAGGACCGGCAGGCCAAGGTGGCTCTCGTCCGGCCACACCTCGCCGCGGGTTATCCCGTCGCCGGTCAGCTGCAGCAGGGTCATCGGCGAGTACTCCCCCTGGCGCTCGGCGTCGCCGCTGGCGACCAGCCGGTCGCCAGCCCGCACCTCGACCTGCATGTGGCGGGGGGCGGCGTGCACGAGAACGGTGCTGAGGTCACCGGCGGTGAGGGCAAGGGTGAACTCGAGGCCGTTCATGCCCCCGTCGCCGCTGCGAATGGACCACGTCCAGTTCACCGGCACCCGCCCATGGCACCGGCCAGTCGGGTCCCTCTCACGCCCGTCACCTCAGCGCAGCTTGGGCAGGACTTCGGACTCGTAGAACCGGAAGAAGCCCTCCTGGTCCGGACCCACCTGGTGCACGAAGACGTGGTCGAATCCGGCGTCGACGTACTGGCGGATGGCCTCGACATGGCGCTCGGGGTCGGGCCCGCACACCACCGCCTTGGCCACGTCCTCGGGGCCCACGGTGGTGGCCGCCTGCTCGAAGTGCGTGGGTGTGGGCAGCTCCTGGCCCAGCTCGCCGGGGATGGCGGCGTTAGGCCATTGGCGGTGCGCCAGCGCTCGGGCCTCCGACTCATCGGGCGCCCAGCAGACGTGCACCTGCCCGTAGGTCGGCCTGTCGCCGCCACCGCCGTTGGCGCGGAACTGCTCGACGGTCTCCGACTTGGGGGCGGTGCTGATGAGGCCGTCGCCGATGCGACCGGCGAGCTCGGCCGCCTTGGGTCCCGACGCCGCCACCATGATCGGCGGAGGGCGCTCGGGCAGGGTGTAGATGCGGGCCGTGTGGGCCCGGTAGTAGCGGCCCTCGTGGGTGACCACCTCGCCCTCCCATAGCCGGCGTATGAGACCGACGGCCTCCTCCAGCATCTCCAGCCGTATACCTGTCGGCGGCCAGTACTCGCCGACCACGTGCTCGTTGAGGTTCTCACCGCTGCCCACCCCCAGGAAGAAGCGGCCGGGCATCATCGCCTCCACGGTGGCCGCCGCCTGGGCGATGACGGTCGGATGGATCCGGCGCGAAGGGCAGGTGACGGCGGTGCCCAGCTTCAACTCCGAGGTCGCCTGGGCCACCGCTCCGATGACCGACCACACGAAGGGGCTCTGGCCCTGAGAGTCGGTCCAGGGATGGAAGTGGTCGGAGATGGTGGCGAAGTCGAAGCCCGCCTCCTCGGCCCGCACAGCGAAGCGGACCAGGTCGTTGGGGCGATGCTCCTCGCATGACAAGGTGTACCCGATAGCCGGCATCTGGATCTCCTCGCTGCTGCTCACGCTGGCTCCTCCCTCTGCGGTGGCGTTACCCGTCGTCTCCGCCGGCCTACCCAACCGCACCGGTGGGGACTCGGTGACTCGCGAGCCATGGGAGTGAGCGGCGGGCCGGTCGGGTAGCGCGAATGCCGGACGCGCTGCGAGGGCCCGGAAGTCAGCGGGGCAGCACCGAAACGACCGAGGAGGAGGCAGCGATGCCCAAGGACAGGAAGGAAGACCTGCCCGGCACCATCCAGCGCTCGCCGGCGAAGGCGCAACGGACCTACGCCGAGGTGCTGGAGAACGCCCACGAGGAGTACGACAGCGAGGAGATCGCCCACCGCACCGCCTTCGCGGCGTTGAAGCACAGCTTCGAGAAGGTGGGCGACCACTGGGAGCCCAAGGATCACAAGGGACCGTCCGACGAACGGAGCAAGTGGCCCCACGGCAGCAGGGGCGAGACGGCCGGCGGAGTCGACGTCGAGGGCCACACCAAGCACGAGCTGTACCAACGTGCGCAGCGCCTCGGCGTCAGCGGCCGTTCGAAGATGAACAAGATGGAGCTGGCCCAGGCCATAGCCCGCCGCCAGGACTGAGCCGCCGAACGGCGTCCTCCCCGCTCGGCCATGATGGCCGGTCGTGGAGGAGGAACTGCACCTGCTGGCCGACGATCGTCGGGCCCGCTTCGACGCCGTGGCGGTGGCCTACGACCGCCATCGCCCCCGCTATCCAGAGGCGATGTTCGACATGCTGGCCGAAAGGGCCGGCCTGGGCCCGGGCAGTCGGGTGGTGGAGGTCGGGTCGGGTCCTGGGATCGCCACCGAGGGGCTGGTACGACGGGGCGCCTCGGTGGTCTGCATCGAGCCCGGAGCGAGCCTGGCCGCCCTGGCGGCGGCCAAGTTCGCCGACCATCCGCGGGTCGAGGTGGTGGTGTCGCGCTTCGAGGACTGGGATGGCCCGGCGGCCTCCGCCGATCTGGTCCTGGCGGCGACGTCCTGGCACTGGGTCGAGCCCACCGCCGGCTGGGCCAAGGCGGCCGAGGTCCTGGCCCCCGGGGGCTCGCTCGCCCTGGTGTGGACGGTGCTGGTCGGCTACGACCCGCCCTGGCTGGGCCGCCGCCTGGCCCAGCTGGCCGCCGGCATCCATCCATCCGCCCTGGGCTCGGCGGAGATCGACTTCGGCCAGTGGGGAGCCCGCATGGAGGACAGCGGTCTGTTCGGGCCGGTGGCCACCTGGCGCATCCCCTTCGAGCGCACCCTCGACGCCGAGTCCTTCGCCGCCACCCAGTCCACCTACGGATCGGTGTTGGCCCTGGCCCCCGAGGAGCGCGACGCCCTGACCGAGGCCACCCGGGCGCTGGTCGAGGACGAGTGCGGCGGCCGGGCCTGCAAGCGGGAGGAGGCTCTTGTCTTCCTCGCCCCTCGGCGGCCGGGGCGCTGACCCTCCTCAGCGCTCGCCCAGGTCCTCCACCACGATTCCCAGCTCGGCGAACAGCCCCAGGGCGAGGGGCATGATCTGGTCGATCTCGATGCGCACCCCCCGCAGGCTGGCCGCCCCCTTGACCCCCTCGAGCTGCGTGCCCCCCAGGTCGGCCCCGCTGAAGTCGGCCTTGGACAGCTGAGCCGAGCGCAGGTCGCAGCGACGGAGGCTGGCCTCGACCAGCCTGGCCCCGGTGAAATCGGCGTCGTTGAGGACGCACTCGGAGAAGGCGATGCGCTCGGCCACGGAGAAGCGAAAGCTGGCCTCGTCGAGGCGGCAGTCGGTCACAGAGACGTCCTCGAGGCGGGCGTCGGAGATGGTGAGCCCGCTCATCCGGCAGTTGACCAGCTCCACCCGCTTCCAGCGGGAGTGGGACAGATCGGCCCCCGACAGCTCGCAGCCGGTGGCCCGCACGTCCCTCCAGGTGGAGCCCTCGAGGTGGGCGGCGGTCAGCCTGACGTCACTCAGGCAGCAGCCGGACAAATCGAGGGGCGCGAGCGAGGCGAGGGAGAGGTCCTCCCCGACCAGCTCGGCCTGCTCCAGCTCCTCGCCGGCCTCGAGGTCGGATGCCTCCACCCGCTCGGGCCGGGCCGGCAGGCGGGGCGCCTCGGGGCCCGCCCTGGCGTTCAAGCCTTGGCGCCCAGGGCGACCAGCTGGGGCATGAGCCAGGGCGCCAGCCAGGGGCCGGTCTGGGGCGTCATGTGCACCCCGTCGCTGCGCACCTGCACCCCGTCGATCGCCATGGCGAACTTGCCGCCGGGCGAGAGGTGGGCGCCGAAGTCGATGACCGACACCAGCCCCGGATGGCTGGCCGCCACCTGGCGGATGAGGCCGTTGACCAGGTCCACCCGGGCGGGCTGGTCCTCCGGGAAGAGCCCTCCGGTCGGGGTGAGTCCCCGCAGGTAGTAGGGGGTGGTGAGCAGGGCGACCTTGGCCCGCTGGGCGCTGGCGATGGCCACCGCCTGCTGGAGCTGGGCGACGATGTAGGCGTCGTAGGCGGGGTCGCCCACATGGGTCCAGCGCCCGTCGTAGAAGCGCTCCATCAGCTCCCAGCGGCCGACCATGATGACGGCCAGGTCGGGGTTGTCATGGGCCACCGCCGCCCGCCAGGTGGCCTGCCAGGACTCACACTGGGGCAGCAGGTTCTGCTGCTGGCCGAAGTAGCGGTAGGGGGAGGCGGTCACCACCCCGCAGCCCATGATCCCCTCGTTGGCGATGGCCCCGCCGTA
>Ga0070739_10001348_pt1 | contig 37683 bp, 34 predicted proteins | sample Coa_R1_7_FD_66445 | JGI IMG/M metagenome (GOLD analysis project Ga0070739, IMG submission 66445) | Surface soil microbial communities from Centralia Pennsylvania, which are recovering from an underground coalmine fire - Coalmine... | ecosystem: Environmental > Terrestrial > Soil > Unclassified ...
GGGAAGTGAAAGAAGGTGATCGAGTTGGAGTTCACGTTTAGAGTTTGGAGTGCCTCTACTCGAGGCCAAGCGTGCTCGAGAGCGGCCAGGTTGGAGATGAGGACCGAACTGCGTCCACCGTGAACGTTGAACATGCAACTTACTGCGGAGGGCGGCTCATCTCCAACATGCGGTTGACGGTGCGCCAGTTGCGCGTCGTTGCCCTGGCCCGCAGCTGTCGCTCCCAGAACGGATTAACGAGCATGGACCTTCCGTAGCCCTCTGGACAGTGGAGATAGATCTCACGTCCTGAGACTGCGAACTCATCAGGAAGAGCTGATGTTCGATCGATGGTCGCCACGGCAGTGGATGCGGCTTCGGAAGAGAGGAACGTCACGTGCAGGGTCTTCGGGTCGATGCCCGGCTTGTCGAAGGGGTTAGCCTGCACTATCGAATCAAGCTCCTCGGGCGTACGTGCCATAACCGTGACCGACAAGCCGAACTCATGTGAAATCACGTGCTCGACGTCCCTGCACAGGGCCTCCTCGTCTCCCTGCTCGCTCAGGAGTACCACGTTTCCGCTTTGGATGTATGTGGCCACGTCCTGATACCCACGATCGACCAATGCGCCGCTGAGCTGCTTCATGCTCAATATTTTGCCGCCGACGTTCACGCCCCTGAGCAGGACAGCCCAGGTGTTCACGTGGAACCCTGCCGGCTCAGCAGCGCCGTGAGCATCCCGTAGTACACGTCAACCTCATAGGCAAGGACCTCGCTCTCGAAGTTCAGCTCCTCAACCGCACCTCCCAGGATCACGATCGAGCGGAGTCCATCCTGTGCCGCCTCCTTGGCCCAATTGAGGTCGAGGTCGAGAAGCGAGCGTAAGTTGCCGGAGCGCACCGCTCGCTCGATTACGGAGTCGAACTCGGCGGCTATCGGTTTGAACCCGTAGGGGCCCTTGGCGCTGTGTACATGTGAGAGATCGGAGCTGGCGACGAGGGCCGCCCGACGGCCGGCGCGAACGACGCCACTGGCTATGACTTGGCCAAACTGCCACTCGGTCTCAAGCGCGCGACCTGAAAAGGTAACCGGCAGTAGACTGCCTTCGAATCCGGCTTGCAACAGGTACTGCATAGGCCCGGTTATGCCCCAGTCCATTGGATAACTCGGCTCGCTGGTGGCTCCGTAAATCAGGCCGATGGCCTCGACGCCCAGCTCCGCGGCGGCATCGAGGATGAGCTGTGCCAGCTCCGGATCACTTTCGACGGAAAGCTCGTCCTGGCGCCAGGCATACCAGGTCGAGAGCTGAACCTGGTTGTGTCGGCACAGCGACACGGTGTTGGCGCCGGCGGCGCGGAAGCCATGCGGAGTGACCAGCACAACCACGTCGGGGTTGGACTCGACGACCCGTGAGGCCGCAGAGCGCATGGCCGCATCTGTCTGTGGCACACGTTGCCGCTGCTCGTCCGGCATGTCGGGCACCACGCCGTGTGGAGCGATCCAACCCGAAACTAGCTGTCCCTGTCCCATCTCCTGCTTCTCCTGTCAAGAGCATGCACCTGATCCTACTCGGGAAGCTGCCCGGGCCAGCCTCGGCCTTACCCGTTGCGGAAGTGGCTGGTATCCACGACCTGGAAGTCCGAACCATTTATGCGGTCGATCAGGTGGAGCGTGTCGTCATTCCAGCGATTGTCGGGTGCGCCACTGATGAACCACGGACTGCCGTTGTCGGCCAGGATCATTCCGTAGGTCTTGAGTGCGGTGAGCAGTATCCTGTCAGTTCGATCGAAGCCCTTGAGTGAAACCGACGCCTTGAGCCGGACTCGCAACCCCATCGGTGGAAGGGCAGGATCATTACCAGATCCGGCGTCGTGCCTGGCCGGGTAGATGTGCATGCTGCGAGTGGGCATGGCGGTGAAGCGGAGCGCGTGGTTGATCACGCCGCGCTGGATATCAGAGTATCGAACCAGCCCGGGCAGAATCGGCAGCCCGGCGGCGTCGGCGCTAGTCCAGCCGTCCGGGCGCAGGGCATTCGAGTCGAGATTCCAGATTGCTCCGGAGCCGGCGTGCCAGCCATGCTTGTTGTGCTCTACGGCAAACAGCTCGTAGAGGTGGCAGTTGGCTTTGTCTAACACCAGCAGGTGATGATCGCTTCCGGCCTCGATCTTGGGATGTGCGGGGATCGGATAGGGTCCCTGATCTGACTGATCGGCGTAGTCGAAGGTGAAGCGCACCTTCTTGGCCTTCTTGCCGACGAGGTTGTACGGGATACCGTTCGAAGGGTCGGAGCCGAAATCCGGATGGAGCCCGGTCTCCGTGCCGATGGAGCTGATGAGCTGCTTCGAGTTCTTGGCCACCGGCAGCTTCGTCACCGGCCGGTTCCATACGTTGGTGTTTGGGAAGATGGCGCATTTGCCCGCACCGGGCACGGTCACGCCCGTGGCACCTTTTGGTGGGCCGGCCGCACTGACCGTCACGCCGAGCAGTGCCGTTATCAACGTGCCCAGGACGAACCTACGAATCATGACCGCCTCTTTGCTGAAGGATGGGAGCTGGAGGGATGGCCCCTGCTCCAGGATGGCCTCCTCTCATGCCGGTTGGTCATAGGCATTGGATGCTAGCCCAATCTAGCGGTCTTACCGGCCGGTGCTCGCCGTCATCCGGTGGCCACAGCGCGAACGTTGCCGATGCCGAGGTTATGCAGAATCGCACTGCCGTTCGGTCTGAGTGGGATGAGCTGGGTGCCGTTAAGGCGGTAGTAGCGGCGGTGCGGATAGAGGCGCATGAGCCGCCGGTCGCGGTTGCGCTCATCTCTGGCCCAGATGATGTTTCCATCGAGCAAGGGCGAGTTTTGGTTGAAAACGCCGCCATAGGGCCACCAAGCCTGACGCGAGGGCTGCACCTGAAACACCAGCGCGTCATGGAGGTGGTGGCGTGCAGCTGTGTCAATAGCCACCGTGGCACCGGAGTCGAAACGGGTCAACAGAGAAATCGTGCCGGGCACATAGTTGACCATGCTGTTGATGGCGAGGACGACAGCAAGGCCGGCGGGCAGAAGCGCCGCCGCGACCGGCCTCGGCTCGCCTTCAAGCCTCACGCGTAGAGGTAGCCGGTACAGCTCCTGGAAGCCGCGCATAGTCAGGAGGCACAGCCACGGAATGATGACGTACCAGTATCGCGGGTAGGTGTACCAGACGCCGTCGGCGAAGTAGAAGATGTAGGCGATCACCACGCTCAGGCTCGAGGCTGCGAACAGCCAGTCCCAACGGGTGGCTCGGGCGAGCAGGAAGGGCACTGCGGCGATTGCCAGGGTAACGTAGAAGGGCCAGCCGAAGAGGCCGATCTGCAGGTGCTGCAAGTCGTAGACGATATTCCAGAGCGCACGGGCAAAGTTATAGTTGGATTCATAGTGGCCGGGACCGCCGACGGTCCGCCCAAAGCCGAGGCGATCGTATGGGCGGCCGATAACGTAGGCATTGCCCAGAATTGACCCGGTGAGCACCTGGTTATAGGCGAAGTAGACAATGGCCGGAACTATGCCTCCGATCCCTATCCAGACGACGGACAACGGCCGCTTCCAAAGAACCAACAGGAACGGCAGACACAGCACAATGGCGTCGAGCTGCCTGGTCATCACCGCCGCGCCGAATATCAATCCGGCCCCGGTGAGGTACTTCCAGCCTTCGCCGCTCAAGCGAAACCTCACGCGATCCCGATCGTGCGGCTGCGTGCGCTCCCACTGGAGCAGTAGGAGAATCGCCGAGCCGGCGAACAACCAGACGGTGGCGTGCGGGTAGAAGGAAGCGCCGACGAAGAGCAGGAACGGCGACGTCCCCGCCAGAAGCGCCGCGCCAAGCGCCAGCTTCCACCCGTAGGCCAGGCGGGCAATCAGATACAGGACCACGATTCCGGCGCCGGCCACGACTGGCCCGATCAGCCAGGGCACATGCGCAAGCACGCCCAGTGTGAGCAGGGCCGGCCAGCCCGGGGGATACTTGCCGAAGCGGTGTCCATGTTCGATGACGACGAACAGTTGATAGAAGAACGAAGGCAATCGGGGTACGGGCGCCCACAACCGTCCCAGAGCCATGGTCTGGGCCTGGAACAGATAGGCGACCGCGTCCTGGACGTTGGGCAGGCCATGGTAGAGAACCTGCGCGATCAGGCTCATGGGCACAATTGCAATGACGCCGATGGCAACGCCGGCGAAGTCGGGCCAGCGGTCCGAGAACTTCACGCGCAGCCTAAAATCCGGCTTCCCGGTTGAAGGGAGCAGCTCTGCAACGGCCGAGGCCAAAAAGCCGAGCAGTCGATACACGGCGATGGCCATGGCGATCAGAACGAGAGCCACCAGCTCCGACGGCAGGCTGTAGCGGAGCAGCCTCTTCGCCATCTCGTCAGTCGCTACCTGAAAGGTAGCCGTACCGTGCCCCTGCGGGGAGCGCGGACCGTGGTTCCAATAAAGCCACCAAGCGAAGCGGCGATCCATCCGTATGGCCATGATGTAGCCGCGATCATGGGAGCCGACCCCGACAAGAACACCCTGCAGGCCGTCGGGCCGCATCAGATCGGCCGAAAGCACGAAGGTGCCATGTGGGGTGACGGGCAGGAAGCCGGCGGAGCCCGGGCTTCCCTGTAACTCGCCCCGAGGGTTGACGGCCCACGTGCCTTTCGTTTCTATGAGCCTGCCTATGTTGAGAATCGTCGGCCCGCGATGCCGGTGATGAAGTGCCAGCGTAATGTGAGTCCAGGCAGGCCCAGGCGAGATGAATCGCATGAGGCTGTCGAAGTCCGTCAGGAGGTTCGACACAATGGGCGCACCGTAGGCGCCGCTGGCCTGGACGTCGTAGGTGTCGGCCGCACCGGTGTACAGGCCGACGCGACCATGCCGGTGGTTGCTGACGTTTAGAGGGCCGCTGTTGTTGCCGACGATGGCCAGATAGCCTTGATGAGTGCTCTGAACGACGACGTGGAGCGTGTCTCCGAGTGACCAGGTATAGGCCAGAAGCACGATGACCTGAGCGGCAAAGGAGATCCTCAGGGCCGGTCGCCACGACGCCGATAGGAGAACCACCGCCGAGGAGAGGATCAGGACGGCGATAAGGACCGGATTCAGCTGCTCCTGCAGAATGAGAAGCCAGGCAGACAGCAGCACCAGCGCCGCTGCCGTCCAGTGAATCGACCCCTTTACCAATCGGCGGCGCCGTCTCCGAGCAGCCAGACGCTCCCGTAACGGCTCTGGTCGGTGCTTCGGAGAGGGGGTAACCGTGGTCGCAACGGGCGCCACGAGCCTTCCAACAAGGCGCCTCGATAGATTAGTCACGGCCGCCTTAGCTCGATCGCGCCGACCTTAAAGGAACCGGCATCTCAAGAGCACTGATACGGCCTTCAGCCCGTCTCTCCAAGTGATCTTCTTCCCCTCGTCGTAGGTCCGCCCATAGTAGGAGATGGGCAGCTCATACACTCTGAGGTTCGGATTCTTCAGGACCTGAGCGGTCATCTCGGGCTCGATGCGAAAGTCGTTCTCGCGCAGACGGAACCCCTGCACAACCTCCCGACGAAAAACCTTGTAGCCGGTCTCCATGTCCGTAAGCGTGGAGTTGAAGAGGAGATTCGTGAGCAGGGTCAGCAGCCGATTTCCAACCAGGTGCCAGAACATATAGACCCGCTGAGGCCGACCGCCCGAGAGTCGAGAGCCATAGACGACGTCTGCATGGCCGGCCACGATTGGCTCGAGCAGCTGGGGGTACTCAACTGGGTCATACTCGAGGTCGGCGTCCTGAATGATGAAGATATCGCCCGTCGCCACCGAGAAGCCGGTGCGCACCGCGGCGCCCTTCCCCCGGTTGCGTTCGTGGTGGATGATCTTGAATTCGGGGTAGGACTCAAACTCGCCCAGCACCTCCGCCGTTCGGTCCCGTGAGCCGTCGTCGACGACGACGATCTCCTTGTCGAGCCCATTCAGCTCCACGCTACGCACGGCGTGCAGAACCTGAGCGAGGGTGGCCTGCTCGTTGTAGGTGGGAACGACGACACTGAGCTTCATGCGTTGTCACGGCCTCGTCTCAGAATGTTGACAAAGGAGATCATGGGATTGACGGGTGCGTCGCACTGAGAAAGTGTATCGCCTGCCGACCAGGCGTGAGCGCAGTAACGAGCGGTACTCCGAGCGTGGCGCCGGTTTAGCTGAGCCGGCCGTAAATCTCGCCGAACTTGCCTCTCAGGTAGCGGATGTACGGCTCGGTAGAGATGGGCTTGCCGGTCACCCGCTCCATCAGCTCCTTGGTCTCAAACTTCCGTCCATGGACATAGAGGTTGTCCTGCAGCCAATGGAGCAGCGTCTCGAACTGGCCCTGGCCGATCTCATCAGGGATACCTGGGTTGTCGCCGACAGCCTTCTCCCAAATTTGTGCGCCAAAAACATTGCCGAGTGCGTAATTGGGGAATCCTCCCAGCCCCGTCGCCCAGTGGGTGTCCTGGAGGATGCCCAGGCGGTCATTGGGCGGGGTCACGCCCAGGTACTCATCCATCTTGCGTCGCCAGGCCTCCGGCGCATCCTGTACTGACAGTCGCTCCTCCAAGAGCTCGTTCTCCAGCTCAAACCGCAGCATGATGTGCATGTTGTACGTCAGCTCGTCGGCCTCCACCCGAATGAGCGATGGATAGACCTTGTTGACCGCGCGGTAAAAGGTGTCGAGTGATGCGCCTCCGAGCTGTTCGGGAAACGTCTTCTGCAGCTCGGGATAGAAGGCCTCCCAGAAGGGCCGGCTTCGCCCCACCAGGTTCTCCCAGAGACGGGATTGACTTTCATGGAAGCCTCCCGATGCTCCTCGTGCCACGGGCGTGCCCTCCAATCCGCGGCCGACACCCTGCTCGTACATCCCGTGTCCTGATTCGTGCATAGTGCCGAACAGGGACATAGAGAGGAAGTTGGGGTCATAGCGTGTCGTCAGGCGCACATCGTCGATGGCCAGCGCGATCTCGAACGGATGCGTCGTGCGATCGAGCCTCCCCCGGTTGAAGTCGTACCCATAGCGCTCGACCACCATCCGTCCGAATGCCTCCTGTTTGGCCTCGTCGAATGGTTGGTGCAAGACCGAGTCATCCACTTGCTCACGTTCCGCGATCTCCTTGATCAGCGGCGTCTGCTCGCGCTTTAGGTCCCCGAAGATGCGCTCCAGGTCGGTGGTCTTGAGGCCTGGCTCGGCCACGTTGATCAGTGCGTCGTAGGGGCGCTCCTCGTAGCCGTAGTATCCGGCCAGCTCCCTGCTCAACCGAACCGTGTTTTGGAGAAAGGGCTTGAAGGAGGGAAAGTCATCTGTACGCCGGGCCTCGACCCAAACCTGTCGTGACTCCGAGCCATGTCGTCGCATCTCTGCCACGAAGGGCGCCGGCACCCGCTGCTGACGCTCATAATCTCTCCGGGTGATGCGGATGATGCTGGCATCATCGCTGTCGTAGGGCAGGTCCGAAAGTTCCTCCGCCGCCGCGTTTAGCAGCTCACCGGTTTCCGCCGCCGTGAACATCTCATGGCCGAGCCGCGCCAGTGTTGCCATCTGCTCACCGCGAGCATGAACGCCCTCGGGGGGCATGTAGGTGTTTTGGTCCCATCCGAGAACAGCGCCGGCCTTGCCGATGTTGCTGATGGTGCGCAGCCGCTCACGCAGCGCCTCGTAGGCTCCAGCCATAACTCTCCCCCTGCTCGTTGAAGTTTCCAGGCTTCCAAGTCTACTAAGCAGTATCGGTCGACTTCAGATATGAAACCCGCCGTTTGGCACCCACCCACTGCGTTACACGCCGACGCAATACAGGGCTTCAGCCCCTCGATGTCCCGATTGTGCATGTTGTGGGTACCGAGGCGGAGTGACCCAAACCCGCCCCGCCTCTGGCCGTATCGTTCACGACGGAACCCGGGGCTGACTACAGGATCTGCCCGGACTGAATCACCATGGCAGCCTGGTTGGCGCCCGTCCGGTACGGCAGCATCGCCAACTCGTAGGCTTGCCAGACGACGACGTCTCCGGCCTTGCCCGGCTCGAGGGAGCCGACCTCGGATTCAAGGGCAATGGCCCGAGCCGCATTGATGGTCATGCCCGCGAGGATCTCCTCCGGCGTCAGCCGCATCTCCAGAGCGGCCACGTTCATCACCAGCTGCGACGATTCCGTGGGACTAGTTCCAGGATTGGCATCCGTCGAAAGCGCCACCGGTAGATCGAATTCGTCGATCATCCGTCGCGCCGGGGCGAAGCGGTGATCGCGCAGGTTGAAGGAGGTCGCCGGCAGCAGGACGGGAGTGACGCCGGCACTGGCCATGCTCCCGAGACCGGCGTCGGACGACGCGCGGAGATGTTCGGCCGATACTGCCCTCACATCCGCCGCAAGCTCGGCGCCACCGATGGGCTCGATCTCGTCGGCATGGACCTTCGGCCGCAGTCCCCTGGCCGAACCGGCCAGCAGTATCCTCCGCGACTGTCCGACAGAGAACACGCCGTGCTCACAAAAGACGTCGCAGAAGTCTGCCAGGCCCGCCTCGGCGACGGCCGGCAGCATGCGCTCGATCACCTCGTCGACATATCCATCCGCGTCGGACGCGAAGTCGGGGGGAATGGCGTGCGCTCCCATGAAGGTGGGGACTACGCGTAGAGGCATGCCTCGCCCAAGCGCCTGAATGATGCGGAGCAGTCGCAGCTCCTGGGCCGTGTCCAAGCCGTAGCCGCTCTTTATTTCGACGGTGGTCACCCCATGCCTTGACAGCTCACGCAAGCGGATCTCAGCCGACTCAACCAGCTCCTCGTCGGACGCGACCCGCGTAGCCCGCACCGTGGACAGGATGCCGCCGCCCTTGGCAAGAATCTCCAAGTAGGGGACGCCACGGAGCTTGAGGCCCAACTCATGGGAGCGGTCACCACCGTAGACGATGTGCGTGTGTGGCTCGACCAGGCCGGGGGTGACCAGGGCCTGCCGGGCATCGATCACCGTGAGGTCCTGCTCCGAGCGGGTCACCAGAGGGGGCGGCGGGTAGGGATTGAGATGCCGGGCCGGTTCGGCGAGCGGGATGTCCGGTGGGTCCGGTTGTCGCCGTGGGCCGGCATAGACCACCCGGCCGTCCTCCACCAACACCTCGCCATCCTCTACCGGCTGGATCGCCGCTGCGTCTCCGCCGCGCGTCCCCGTCATGCCCACAAGGGAGTAAAGCGCGCCGATGTTCTTGATCAGCAGTCGTGACATGGATCCATCAGCCCGCGTACTCGAGTCCTCTCGCGTAACCGTCACAAGCATTAGCGCAGCGCGCCACTGTGCTGGCCTGAAACTCTCGAAGTGGGAGCGAGGTGTTTCTCGTCCAAGCAATTCTGACGGAAATTGAAATGACGTCGGGCCGTGCTGTGGCTATCGCCTCTCCGCCTTCCCTCCGTAGCTCTAGGTCGTCCCCGTCACGCCACCCATTCTCGATACCGCGGCTCGCATCTGTGCCACGCAAGGTCTCCGGGCCAACGATGCAGTTCAGCTATTCAGTGCACTCGCGACGCGGCTCGCCGATCCGACCTGCCGCAGCTTTGCTGCCTTCGACGGCTATTTGCGGCCGGCCACCGCCACCGAAGCCTTCGAACTCATCCCTCCTGAGGGTTAGTCAGGCGCCTTGCACCGCTCCTATAATCGTCACGACTCTGCAGGCGAAAGAGAAGGAATCATGACGGTGGGACCAACGCGAGGCTTTCCGAAGGGCGTCTCCGCTCCCGCGATTCGGGCGCTGGAATCGGGGGGCTATCACGATCTCTCTGACCTCGCAAACGTACCGATTGCTGACCTTAAGAACCTCCACGGGATGGGGCCGAAGGCTGTGCGCGTGATTCAGGCGGCGCTGGCCGAGCGCGGGTTGTCTCTCCGGGGAGGAGAGGAAGCAGATGAGTTTGGTGGTGAGGCTCGGTAAGGCTCTGACGAATTTCGCAAGGCTGAGCCGAACTCCATACGAAAAAGAGGAGGACGCATTCGATCATCAGACGGGACGTCCTTCTCGCTGAGCTTACGAATCTGGGGGCCCCGAAATGGGGCGCGGCGATAATCGCTCCTACCGGCGCCGTCGAGTGCTGTAGGAACGAAGGTATCGTGTCCTCAGTCGCCGCCTTCCATGGGCATGCGGACATTGTGGCGGCGTGCTGTGGCGATGGCCTCGTCGTAGCCGGCGTCCGCGTGCCGCACCACACCGATGCCTGGATCCGTCGTCAGCACCCGGCGGATGCGGGCCTGGGCTTCGTCGGTACCGTCCGCCACGGTCACCTGACCGGCGTGGATGGCATAGCCGATGCCGACGCCGCCGCCGTGATGAACTGAGACCCAGCTGGCGCCGCCGACCGCATTGAGAAGTGCATTGAGGATAGGCCAATCGGCGATGGCATCGCTCCCGTCCTTCATCGCTTCTGTTTCGCGGTTGGGCGAGGCTACGGAGCCGGTATCGAGGTGGTCCCGGCCGATGGCCACCGGGGCTTTCAGCTCCCCGCGTCTCACCAGCTCGTTGAGTGCTACGCCGAATCTCGCCCGGTCGCCGAGTCCGAGCCAGCAGATACGGGCCGGTAGTCCTTGAAAGGCCACCTTCTCCCTGGCCAGGGTGATCCAGCGCCGAAGATGCTCGTCGTCGGGAAACAGATCCAGCACCAGCTGGTCGGTGCGGTAGATATCCTCGGGGTCTCCGGAGAGAGCCACCCAACGAAACGGGCCCTTGCCTTCACAGAACAGCGGCCGGATGAATGCCGGAGTAAATCCCGGAAAGTCGAAGGCGTCGGCGACGCCGGCAATCAACGCTTGCTGTCGGATATTGTTGCCGTAGTCAAAGACGACGGCACCCAGTCGCTGCATCTCCAGCATCGCCTCGACCTGCCGGCCCATGCTCTGTCGCGCCTGCTGGATGTAGCTTTCTGGGTTTGCCCGCCTCAGCTCCGCCGCCTCTTTGAGAGAGCAGCCTGAAGGGATGTAGCCGTTGAGCGGGTCGTGCGCCGAGGTCTGATCGGTGACGACATCCGGAAGCCGCCGGCCCAGGATTTCCGGGAAGATGTCGGCCGCGTTGGCAACCAGACCGATCGAGAGTGGCGTTCCCGCGGCAAGCGACTCGTCGGCCCACCTCAGCGCCTCGTCGAGCGATGCCGTCTGGCGGTCGCAGTACCGGGTGGCAATGCGACGTTCTATGCGCGCGGGATCGACCTCGACGTCGATGACGACGCCCCCGTTCATGGTGACGGCAAGCGGCTGCGCTCCTCCCATGCCGCCCATCCCACCCGTGAGGACCAGCCGGCCGGCGAGCGAACCGCCGAAGTGTTGTGCGGCCAGAGCCGAAAGGGTTTCGTATGTTCCCTGCAGGATGCCCTGCGTGCCGATGTAGATCCACGACCCGGCGGTCATCTGCCCATACATCGTGAGGCCTCGAGCCTCGAGGTCCCAGAAGTTCTCCCAGGTCGCCCATGCCGGTACCAGCATGGCGTTGGATATCAGAACTCGGGGCGCCAGCTCGTGCGTCCTAAAGATTGCAACCGGCTTGCCGGACTGGATCAGGAGGGTTTCGTCATTCTCCAGATCTTTGAGCGAGCGGACGATGGCGTCGAAGCATTCCCAGTTGCGAGCCGCCTTGCCGCTGCCCCCGTAGACGATCAGCTCCTCCGGCTTCTCGGCCACCTCAGGATCGAGGTTGTTCATGAGCAGCCTCAGCGCGGCCTCCTGCTGCCATCCCTTGCAGCTCAGCTCTGTACCTCGTGGCGCGCGGACGACTCGCGGCTGATGGAGCTGCTCAGTCGCCATTCTTATCCTCCCGGCCCGGATGTTGGCTTGTCTCCAGTGAGAGCTTGCAATGGACGCCAGCAGATTCTAGAAAGTGCCGGGAGGGCAGGCTAGGCGATGGCGACCTGATGCTGACGAAGCGAGAGCTGCTCCGGCTCAATGGCCAGCATATCGTCCAGCGGCTCGCCTTCCGCGACTCGTCTGAACAGCTCGGCGTAGCGCTGCCCGACCAGTGGCCACCCGTCCAGACGCCCGTAGGCCGCAGTTCTGCTCTCATAGATTTTTCGTAGCTCAGGGTTGTCCAGAAGTAGGAGGAGGCAATGAGCCAGGGACTCCGAGCTTCGCAGCTCCATGAGCAGGCCTCGGCCTTCGGCCAGCGCTTCGGTGGCATGCGGATAGGGAGTCGAGACGATCGCCTTGGCCGAGCCTACCGCGAATGCAAGCGTGCCGCTGGTGATCTGAGTCCGGTCGAGGTATGGAGTGACGTAGATATCAGATGCTTGGAGGTAGTCGACCACCTCGCGGTCTGACAGGTACTGGTTGACGAACCGAACATGGTTTGAAACTCCAAGATCTCGGGCCAGTTGACGGAGATCATTCCGGTAGCCTTCCCCGGCGAACTTTCGGAACTCCGGATGGGTCTCGCCCACGATCATGTACAGCACCTCGGGATGCCGTTCCACGACCTCGGGCAGCGCGCCGATGGCATATTCGATCCCCTTGCGTGGATCGAGCAGACCCATGGTGCTGATGATCGTGCGTCCCTCGAGGCCCAGGCGCCGTTTAAAGTAGCGCCGCGGAGCCTGCTCGACCACCGGCACGCCGTGAGGAATACGCACGACGTTGTTTGGAGTGATCCCATACTCGTCCATGAGAATCATGGCGGCCATCCGTACCATCACCACCGTGGCGGCGGAGGAGTCGACGATCCCGGCCATCGTCTGGCGTTCGAACTCATCCGGGTAGGGGCGGACGGTGTGAAGCGTGCTGACGACTGGAACTCGAGGCACGAGATCTCCCGCCGCCTGAATGAGCGGAACGGCGTAGTCCTCCTCCAGACCATCGCTGCCCCAGATGCCCCAAAGGCCGTACTCGTGTTGAATGCAGATGAGATCGGCCCGGCTGCGCCGGACGGACTCCATAGCACGGAGGTAGCTCTCGAGGCCGTCCTGCGCTATCCTTCCGACGACGGGGCGGCCGTAGGGATACGATTCGTCGCGTGGCTCAAGTGCCAAGACGTGCAGCTTGATCCCGGGTTGAGAGGACAGCGCCCTGGCCAGGTCGGCGGTGAAGGTTGCTATGCCGCAGCGGCGGGGAGGGTAGCTGCCGACCAGGACGACATTGAGGTCAGACATGGCGGTGCCGGTCCTCATTGCCGTCCTTTCGGAGCGAAGTGTTCCAAAATGCAGCAAGTTTCGCGCCATGCCGGAGCTCGCCGACCCCAATTAGGAAGAGATCACCCGGGCATCGACTGACCGGGACCCGGTCGCCTCAGCAGACAGTGCGCGAGATGGTGCCGGCCTTCGTAGCCCGGCCCTTCTGTGGCCGGGTGTCGCATGGTCTGCCGTCGCCCGCACCCTCACAACGGGTCGAGAGCCGCCGAACGCGGATAGTGCCGGGCCTTCGTAAACCTTCGTAGCCCGGCCCTTCTGTGGCCGGGCGTCGCATGGCCTACCGTCGGCCGCACCCTCAAAACGGGTCGAGAGCCGCCGAATGCGGAAAGAGCCCCCCTCGTGCGTTGATCTCTTTTCGGCGGTTGAGCGAGCCGTTCTGAACTCCCGTGTCCTGAGAACGGAGCATCACGCCCGGCCACAGGAGCCGGGCTACGTTCTCACCGGGACCTGGTCACCACGCCCGGCCACAGGAGCCGGGCTACGTTGGGATGACTCCCTAACTCGCCTTTTCAAGCCCATCGTTGCGGCGGACCGAGGCTCGCGTGGGTGGGAGACTCTAGCCCTCTACGACCTCAGGCTTATCCGTGGGTAGGCGGCTTTCGATCAGATCCCTATACTGGCGCGCCCGTTCCCGGAGATAGGGCAGGCTGTGACGGCGGCAATAGAATCCGCCCTCCCACTCCTCGAACTCGTCGCCGCCGAAAATGTCGCCACGGCATACGACACAACGTGCCACGATCTTCGCTTCAGCCACCCCCGACCCCCATCTACGCTTTGGGGTATTGTAGCGCCGGAGCCAAGGGCGAGGCAAAGCTCCGACTGCAGAATGAGAATCGGCCGCCACCAGCCCGCCCCGGCTCCGTTGTCGTGTACCTCGACCCAGTGCAGTGTCAGGCAAAGGAGCTGCAGCCGAAGGGAGCCGGCAGGCCTAGGCCACAGCCTCTGCGTGTTTCTCGGCCTCGCGGGTATCCCGTGCTTCCGGCACGAGGAGCGACGATACCTGGCTCATCAATCCCGCGAAGTAGACCGGCCGGTCCAGACGCTCCTCGAGATCGCTTCGTTCCATATTGTCAAGCAGCCGCTGCCCGGCCTTGTCGAGCATGACCTCCGGCAGCACGACCACTTCTCCACGCAGGCGACTCCGGGCTTTGAGCACGTCGCCCCCGGTGAGCAAACCGGACACCTTGACTCGGCGGCCAAAGAAGGAGTTCTCCAGTACAAGCATCTCGCTCTCGATTCCGACCAGATTCGACCACTCGGCTACCATCGGAGTCAGAATGGGGGCCGCCATCTCGGCCGAGACGAACGTGACCGAAGCGGGCAGTCCACATGTGTCTCTCCTGCTCCGCAGTCTCCGCCTGGTCCGGGACCAGTCATCCATGAGATCGCGCACCATGCCGATTCCGTTCTCGTACTGCGGGTACCTGTCATAAAACCGTGCCCCGGGTACCTCGGCCCCCGCCAGCAGATAGAACTCGTCCGACACATAGGCCAGTGTCCGACCGGTGCTACTCCGAAAGCCGTGCTGGAGCGGACGTAGCAAACGGATCACTTCCATGGCCTCCGCCGGCGTGAACTGGCGGAGATCCAGGTCAGCGGCACTCGGAAGTATGCGACTGCAAGAGGCGCCTGGACCCGCCAGAATCTCCGCGGGTGTTCTGGTCAAACCGACAGGCACGACCCCGATCGAGAGGACGTCAGGGTGAAGCTCTGCCAGATCAGAGACGGTTTTGACCAAGGCTTCACCATCGTTCAGACCTGGACACACCACAACTTGCGTATGTGTCCGGATGCCCAGCTCCGCCAGCCGTCTGAGCTGGGCCAGAACGTCGGGAGCGCGGGGATTTCCGAGCAGCAGCCTGCGCAGCTCCACGTCCGTGGCGTGAACGGAGACGTAGAGCGGGCTCAAATGCTGCTCCCGAAGCCGCTTCCAATCCCGCTTGTTGAGATTGGTGAGCGTCACGAAATTGCCGTACAGGAATGAGTAGCGATAGTCGTCGTCACGGATGTACAGGCTCGTGCGCATCTCGCCCGGGAGTTGATCGATAAAGCAGAAGGGACAGTGGTTGTTGCACTCCCGTATGGGAGTGAACGTCGGTTGGCTGAAGGTGATGCCCAAGGATTGGCCCTGATCTTTAACCAGCCGTAGTTGTCGTGGGCCCTCCCCGGTCTTCGGACGCTGCAGCTCTAAACTGAGGACCGAATCGGCCGCATAGAACTGGTAATCCACCGCATCGCGAAGGTGATGGCCATTGATGCTCAAGAGGATGTCACCCGGAGTGATCCCGAGACGATCAGCCGGGCTGCCCCGCTCGACGTCCTCGATCACGCCGCCGGGGTGTGTCCTCTGACGTGTGCGTCCGTCGACTCGCTCCAGAGTGCCTATGAGATCTCCCGGCGCACCGATGGGGCGGGATCCGGTCGTGGGGACTGACGTACTTGAGGGGGGCATTCGGGCCTTCCAGCTTGAGCACAGCCATGACAAGCTGGGCCAGGGTGAGGAGGAGCTGTCTCGAGTGTTGACAGAGGGGGTGCTTCCTATTTTGCCAGCCTCATGTCTCGCCTTCGCCAGCGATGCCTCTACGACAGGAGCCTGCCGTTTGATACCAGCTTCTCCCGGCGACGATTCGACGGCTTGGTCACGTATCCTGATGTGTCAGGTGCAAAGCCAAGCGGCGGAGTGGAGGACCACGTGGAATTCGAAAATACTTTCACCGTCGACGCTCCCATAGAGCGTGTCTGGACTCATCTGCTCGATGTTCAGGCCGTCGCTCCCTGTGTTCCCGGTGCCGAGCTGACCGAGGTCGTCGGCGACCGCGAGTTCAAGGGCACCGTCAAGATCAAGCTGGGTGCCGTTCAGGTCGCCTACAAGGGCAGCCTGGTCATGACTGACGTCGACGAGGCAGCGCGCCGGGTGGTGCTGGTAGCCTCTGGAAGCGAGACTCGAGGATCCGGAAGCGCCTCCGGAACGGTGACATCGACCCTGACCGAGGATGCCCCAGGTCGAACCACTGTACTCATCGTGTCTGAAGTCAACGTCACCGGACGCGTGGCGCAGTTCGGCCGAAACATCATGCAGGATGTGTCCACCCGGCTTACCAAGCAGTTTGCCGACTGTCTGCAAGCCTCACTGGAGACGCAGCCCGAAGGCGAGACGAACGAGCCCACGGAGCTGACATCGAAAGCTGAGCTTGCCGTGCAGATCCCTCCCGCGGTACGATCGGAGCCTGCCAGTCAAGTTCAAGGCGGTGAACTGAAGATCCTTCCCGTTCTTGTCGACGTGGCGCGATCGCGGACGGCCGAGGGACTTCGGGCTCTGGCGCGGATTATTCAGCCCGAGGAATAGCCTCGACTCAGGCGTTCGAGGATCGCCTGCTAACGCTTGTACAGCCCCATCAACGTGGCTTTCTCAAGTGTGCTGAAGTGTAGGTTGAAGCCCACCACCGCGGCCGGCGTATCCTCGGCGACCGGCAGGCTATCCTGCGAGACGGCGAAAACGGTGAACACATAGCGGTGCGGATGGTCCCCCTCAGGAGGACAGGGGCCCGCGTAGCCGGAGCGGCCGGCGTCGGTTCGTGTCTGGAGAGCTCCCGCAGGTAGGTTGCCGCCGGGATTGCCCGCGCCCTCCTGCAGCTGGGTCACTGTCGGCGGGATGTTCACGATGACCCAGTGCCAGAAGCCGCTTCCGGTTGGGGCATCGGGATCGTAGCAGGTGACGGCGAAGCTCTTCGTCCCCGCGGGAGCACCTTCCCATCTCAGGTGAGGCGAGATGTTGCCGCCTGCACACCCGAAGCCGAACTCGGACGACAGAACCTGTTCCCGGCTGAGATAGTCGCCATCTTCAAAGGTGTCACTGCTGAGTTTCAGTGTCATAGCCTCTCCGTCATCTGATCCGGACGTCGCGGCGCACGCTGCCGGCGTCTGGAAGCGGAAGTCTCCAACCATTATCGGTCGGTATCCATCATCGGCAGCCGATGTGCCAACGCGGCCGCCGCCGCTAGAGGCGCTTCGTCACCCGTTTGTCGAGATAGTCGAGCAGCACCCGCTCACCCAGGTGGTACGGTCCGGTGAGGAACGCACGTCCCTGGTTGACGGCGGTCATGCGCTCCACGAAGGAAACCAGCTCCGGCGCATCGTCGAGCATGAACGTGTTGACGACGATGCCTTCGCGGTGACATCGTGCAGCTTCAGCCAGAGCAGCCCGGCGAACGAAACCCGGCGCCGGGTAGTGGACAAAGATGCCGTCCGGGAGCGCGCAGGCGGTGGGTTCGCCGTCGGTAACGAAGAGCACCTGGCGGTTGCCTCCTCGATGGCGGGCGAGCAGGCGGCGGGAGAGTGCCAGCGCCATCTCGTAGTTGGTGCCTTGAACCATGTAATTCTCCGCCAGCGCCGGTAGCGCATCTCGGCTCAGCTCAAAGGCGACGTCGGCAAAGCCGATCAGGTACAGAGTGTCATGCGGGAACTGTCCGCGAATGAGGCTGTCGAGCGCCAATGCCGTTTTCTTGGCCTCGAGAAAGAGTCCCCGGAGGAACATCGAGCGCGAGGTGTCAATGGCCAGGACGGTGGCGTGGCGTACGGCGCGCTCGGTCTCGAATACCTCGAAGTCGTGCGGGTTCAACCGGACGGGGGATCTGGCTCCTCGCCGGACCCCGTTCATTAGGGTGCTCCGAAGATCGACGTGGAACGCATCGCCGAATTGGTAGGGCCGACTGTGGGGGGCGAGGTCCCCACCCTCGCCACGGCGATGCGTCTGGTGACCGCCCTGGCGGTCGTCCCTCAGCTTCTGAAAGATCTCCCGCAGGGCGCTGTCGCCCAGTCTACGGATGGCTCGGGGAGTGAGTTCCAGGCGGTCTCCGTTGCGCTTGAGGTAGCCCGAATCCATCAGGGATTGGGCCATATCGCGCACGGCTCCGATCTGGGCGCCCATCCGACGGCCAAACAGGGAGGTCGGATCACCAAGGGACTCGGCGACGTCCGAGAGAGCGGCGAGGGGATCCCGAGCCAATGCGTCCTCCAGCTGCTCCATCGATTGCAGACGTCGCATCATGTCGAGGGACTGTCCGAAGCCCGGAGCATCCTCGCCCTCGAACTCGAAGCCGCCGCCACCAATCGGGTAGCCCATCATCTGGAGGTTCTCGGCCAGCCGTGCCATGTCCAGCTGTAGGCGGTCATCCCGCAGCAGCTCGGCCATCATGTCCAGCAGCTCCTGACGTGCCTGGGGATCCATGCTGTCGAGCAGGTCCTGAACCTGTGAGGCCTGGCGCTGGAGATGTGCCAGCAGGTCGTCGAGGTTTTCGATTCCGGGCGGCAGGTTCTGACCCCAGCGATCCATGAATTGCTCGAAAGCCTGCCGGTCGCCCTGACGGCTGGCCTCGATCATCTCATTCAGCTCTTGGATCATCTGCCGGGCGGCGGCCAGCTGCTCCGGAGTCATTTGGCCGATAGACTCCTTCAGACCTTGCGCATACTGCTGCAGCAAGCGTTTCTGCATCGAGCCGATCAGCTCGTCGAACGCTTCTCGTGCCTCACTCGAGATGAAGTCGTACTCGCGCAGTCCCCGAATACGGCCGGCGTTGTCGGGAGGCAGCTGCTCGAGCTGAGACTCCTTCCGCTCCAGCATGCGCTCCAGCATCTCCTGCAGCTCCCGCTCGTTCTCGCTGGCCGGCACATTGGGGGTCCTAACGTCCGAAGCCTCAGAAGTTGGGCCGGAGGCGCCTGTCTGGCGGTGCGGCCGGTCTGCCCCGGACTCGGACCCACCCTCATCTGCGCCGGGTGCAGCCGACTGATCCGGCTGGTCCGCTGCGCCCTCAGCCGCTTGTGCCTTGCGCGATTCCCGACGTTCGGTGATACCCTGCTGTTCGAGATCGATGATTCGATCGAGCTGTTCCTTGATGCGGTCGATCATATTTGAGGGATCATAGCGCTGCAGCATGGAGTCCCGCTCCCGGCGCATCTGCTGAAGGAGGCGTCGTAGCCCGTCGAAGCGGCGGCCATCCGGCAAGGTGAAACCGCGCTGCAGCAGATTCCTCAGGGCCTTCCGGGGATCCCCGGCGCGCAGCAGGTCATCCGCAAGCTGGTCCAGGATCTCGTCGGCAGAGAAGTCGGCGATCTCCTGGCTTCCGTCCCAGGCAGAATATTGATAGGGCTGGCTGGCGTTGATGTCGTCCTCTACCGGCTGTAAGGGTAGTCAATTCTACGGCTGAGCCTGCTCGGCCCCGAGGGTATCGCTAGTCGGGTGGGCACGTCGCAGCCAGGCGCCTACCCCGCCAATCGTTCCTGCCTTGGCCCTCCAGCAGGTCTCGCAGTGGCTTTGCTACCCCGCTCGGTCCTGATACCCCTCGCCAGTGAGGCCGACGAAGTGCAGCAGCGTCGCCAGCGTGAACGGCTTCGGCAGCCAGCCCTCAAAGCAGGCCTGAGAGCGGCCTCGATCGACCATGGGGTCCACTTCGCTCATGGCGATGATCGGCACCTCCCGACAGGAGTCGGACTTGAGCCGTTCGGCCAGGTCGATCCCCGCGCACACGGTCGGCATCAGTTCCATGAGCACCAGGTCCGGAGCCTGCTCTTCAACCAGTCCAAGGGCCTCTTCGCCGCTTGGCGCCACGCGCACGGTGTAGCCTTCCTCGCTCAGCGCCGCGCTCATCACCCGCGTAAGCGAGAGGTCGGCGTCGACGATGAGGACGTCGATTCCCAACCCATCCTCCGTCCGTTCTGCTTGAAGCGTACCACCAGGAGCCGCCCTCCTTCACCTCTGAGTCCGACCTCAACAGCGACACGGAAACGATTGGATTGGTTCCGTCTGGAATCGAACTTATCCTTGAGAGAAAGGCGGGAGACGCCCATGAAGATCACCGTGACGGGAGCCACCGGCTTCATCGGACGCCACCTCGTGACCGCCCTGGTGGACCGAGGCGATGAGGTGATCGCCCTAAGCCGGCGACCCGATAGGGCGGAAAGCGCTCTTCCCCCTTCGGTCACAACTGCCGGCTGGGCGCCCCCGCTCGTCGAGCCCGGCTGGTTGACCCTGATCGACGGCTCTGACGCTGTCGTCAACCTGGCTGGAGAGTCGGTGGGCGATCGCAGATGGACGGCGGAAGAGATGGAGCGGATCGCGTCCAGTAGGAGAGACGTAACCAATGCGATAGTGGCTGCGATTGGTCAGGCCGCGAAACGACCTGACGTCATGGTCCAGGCATCCGCCATCGGATACTATGGGCCTCGCGGCAGCGAGCGACTCGACGAGGAGAGCCCTCCCGGGTCGGACTTCCTGGCTCGAGTGGAGGCGGATGCGGAGGCGGCGGCGGCCAGAGCGGAAGAGTTGGGGCTGCGGGTGGTCTACCTGCGAACGGGCATCGTGCTGGGTCTCGACGGTGGCGCACTTCCGAGAATGGCCATGCCTTTTAAGCTGTTTGCGGGCGGAGTCATGGGGCCGCCCGACCAGATGATTTCCTGGATCCACATCGACGACGAGGTGGGTTTGATCCTATTCGCGCTTGATGGCGAACTCTCCGGGCCGGTGAACGCGACTGCTCCCGGTTCCGTCTCGATGGCGGAGTTCTCGAGTGCGCTTGGTGCGGCGTTACGCCGTCCGGTTTGGGTGCCAGCCTTGCCGGTACTGATGAAGCTGGCTTTGGGCAAAAGGGCCGAAGCCGTCTTCGCCAGCATCGACGTGGTGCCCAAGCGGGCACTCGAGCATGGTTACCAGTTCAAATACACCCAGCTATCGGAGGCGCTGGCGGCCGCTACTCAAACACGATGACCGAGCGCAGCGTCTCGCCGTCATGCATGGCCCGAAAGGCCTCGGCCGTATCCTCCAGCGATATCGTGCGAGTGACGACGTCGTCGAGGTTGAGTCTGCCTTTCAGATACAGGTCCGTGAGCAGAGGGAAGTCGCGCGAGGGGAGGCAGTCGCCGTACCAGCTGACGCGCAGCGACCCTCCGAGGCCAAAGAATCGGGCCAGGGGGAGTTGAATCGAAGCCGCCGGCCCGTGAACGCCGATCATCACGCACGTTCCTGCCAGGTCGCGGCACCAGAGCGCCTGCTCGAGGGTTTGCGCACGTCCCGCGGCCTCAAAGGAGTAGTTGACGCCATTACCGCTGGTGATGGCTTTGATCTGGTCCACCGGGTCGCCGTCTTTGGGGTTAACGGTATGAGTGGCGCCGAAGCCGCGCGCCCAGCTCAACTTGTTGGAAGCGATGTCGACGCCAATGATAGTTTGGGCCTGGGCCAGCGCCGCCCCCTGGATCACGCTGACACCTACCCCACCACAGCCGAAGACGGCCACGCTGCTGCCCGCCCGGACACCGGCCGCGTACATCGCGGCACCGACGCCGGTCATCACCCCACAGCCGATCGTCGATGCCTGAGGTGGAGGGATCTCGCGCGTGACGGGGATCGCCTGACTTGCCGCCACCACGGTGTGAGTGGTGAATGTACCCAACCCCAGCGCAGGTGTCAACGCCTTCCCATCCGACGTCGTCATGCGAGTGGTCGCATTCAAACTATCGGCGCACAGCTGCGGCGAGCCGACGAGACAGAAACGGCAGCGGCCACATGGCGCCCGCCAGGCCAGAATGACGAAATCTCCCTCAACAGGCTGCTCGACACCGGGCCCTACCTTCTCGACCACCCCGGAACCCTCATGACCGAGTAGGTACGGGAAGTCATCGCCGACCTCGCCGTCGAGGTACATCAAGTCGGTGTGGCAGACGCCGCTGGCAAGAATTCGAACCAGGACCTCCCCAGGGCCCGGCTCCCCGACGGTGATGGTTTCGACCTCTCCCGGACCACCGGGTCGGCGAACGACGACTCCCCTGGCGCTTGTTGCCATGCCTTCTCCACGCTCGAATCTGAGTGGCCCGATTCTACAATTGGACACTCCAAATGTTGAAATGTGCTCACCCTCGACCTTCAAGCAAGCCAACACCCCGGGTTCAGCCGGCTGAGGCTACTACAGGAGGTTGCGTTTCACCGACTGGGTTGGCTCCTCTGAGCACGAGGCGAGCCGGCGGGGGAAGGCGGAGATGACTACCGTCGAGGAGAAAGCTGTCGAGTCCCGGTCTCGGTCCGCCATGCCGGTGGTGTTCTCCGGCATCCAGCCCTCCGGCTACCTCACTCTGGGCAATTACCTGGGAGCGATCCGGAACTGGGTCGAAGAGCAGGACCGGTTCGACAACATCTTTTCCATCGTCGACATGCACGCCATCACTGTCCCTCAGGTCCCGGCCGAGCTTCGGTCGAGCATTCTTTCACTGGCAACGGTATTCATGGCGGCCGGCATCGACCCGGCGCGATCCACCATCTTCGTTCAGTCCGACATAGGCGAGCACGCGATTCTTGCGTGGCTGCTCAACGGAGTGACACCCGTCGGCTGGCTGAACCGGATGACGCAGTACAAGTCCAAATCGGCCAAGCAGAAGGAGCAGACGAGCGCCGGCCTCTTCGACTACCCGGTCCTCATGGCGGCCGACATCCTCATGTACGGGGCGAACTATGTGCCTGTCGGTGAGGACCAGAAACAGCACGTCGAGCTCACAAGAGACATCGCGGAGCGCTTCAACGCCGAGTATGGTGAGACATTTGTGGTTCCGCGACCGCTGATCCGAGAGGTTGGCGCTCGCATCATGAGCCTCACCGATCCCTCCTCAAAGATGAGCAAGAGCGAGCCTCAGGGTGCCATCGGGCTACTGGATCCTCCCGAGGTGATCAGCAGGAAGATCATGCGTGCTCAGACCGATTCCTTCACCGATGTCGTGTTTGATCGCTCCCGCCTGGGATTGCACAACCTGCTGACCATCTATCAGCTGCTCTCCGGGGAGGATGCCGGGTCGGTGGAGCGGCAATTTGCCGGCAAGGGATACGGCGACCTCAAGCGCAGCCTGTCAGAGCTGGTGGTCGAGTCGCTGCGGCCGCTGCAGGAGCGCTATCGAGAGTTGGAAGCCGAGTCTGGGTACGTGGCCGGCATCCTTCGGAGCGGTGCCGAAAAGATGGAGCCTAAAGCGCGAGCGCAGGTCGCGCTGGTCAAGGAGCGGATGGGGCTGGGAGTTGAATAGCACGGCTCAAGTCCCAATGACGGCAGTTCGGTCGGAGGAGCTGTGCCCGAGGTACTGCCGCGCCATCGAGATTCTTGGAAAGCGCTGGACCTGCCTGATTCTGAGCATCCTTCTCCAGGGACCGCATCGGTTCTCAGAGTTGGAACACTCAGTGCCGGGAATCGGCGGACGGATGCTGACCGAACGGCTCAAGGACCTAGAGAGTCACGGTATTCTGAAGCGCGAGGCGCGTTCCGAGTCCGCAGGCAGGGTGGAGTATTCGCTAACCTCTAAAGGGTACGGCCTGCGCCGCGTGATCGCGGAGATTCAGAAGTGGGCGGACGAGTGGGACCAACCTTTAGACCATCTGCTTGAGCCCACGAAACGGTCGATCTAGTACTGCAGGTGGAGGCGGACTTGACGGGCCCAGTTCTTGCTTTGCAGTGTGACTACGAGAGAAGCCAGCTCCTGAGTTAGGCTCTAGGCGGACGAAGTGGTGCGGGGATTGAGGATGGGAGCGTGGTAAGGCCGCGCCGTGGAAAGCGCGTGGTTGACATGACCAACCAGGAGGCTGGAAGTTTCTACGTTGGCCGGGCACGCTTGGCGGAACGTGAAGGTGACATCCCACGAGCGAATCGTCTCTTCCGGACCGCAATCCTTCATGACCCCCAGAACGGCGAGGCGCGGTCAGGTGCGGAACGCACCGACCGGCTCTGCGAGCACCAGGGCAATGAGGACCCGTACTCTTCGACCGGCCACGTCCAGCGCCGCCGTCGGTACCGCAAGAAGCGCAAGCCATGGTGGAAGCGCCTCTTCGGCTAAGCCTGTCCGCCTTCGCTGCTCTCCACGCCGATAAGTCCAAGCGGGATGGCCAGCCTACGCTTAGACCGGCGACATGCTACGGGCAGCCAGTGGCACTACCATTCGGCCCCTCACTCGAAACCTCAGCTCGAAACTCGAAACTCGAAACTCGAAACTCATCATCCCCCGCTATCATGATGCTGATGCTTTTTTGACGGAGCCCGGGAAAGCGGGTACTGCGGGAGAACCTGATGCGATTGTTGGTGACGGGCGGAGCCGGCTTTATCGGCTCCAACTTCGTCCGTCTGGCCCTGGCCGGCCGCGCCGATATCTCAGTCACAGTCCTGGATAAGCTGACCTACGCCGGCAACCGTGAGAACCTTGCCGGTCTAGACGAGGACGGCCGGCTGCACTTCGTTCAGGGAGACATTTGCGATGCGTCGTTGGTCCATGACCTCATTGGGGACGTGGACGCGATCATCAACTTCGCCGCGGAGACGCATGTCGACCGCTCCATTCAGGCCTCGGGTGATTTCGTGCGCACCGATGTCGAGGGCACGCGGACACTTCTCGACGCGGCTCGGACGAAGGGAGTGCGCCACGTGCAGATCAGCACCGACGAGGTGTATGGCGACATTGCGGCGCCCCTGCGTTCCGACGAAACGGCTCCTCTCCGGCCGCGCAGTCCGTATTCCGCCTCGAAAGCGGCAGGAGACCTCATGGTGCAGGCCTACGTCCACACCTATGGACTCGACGCCATCATCACCCGCTGCTCCAACAATTACGGGCCATTTCAGTATCCTGAGAAGTTGATTCCCCTGTTCATCACCAATGCCCTCGAGGGATTACCTCTGCCCGTATATGGCGACGGAATGCAGGAGCGGGACTGGCTATTTGTGGACGATCACTGCCGGGCGCTGATGCTACTGCTCGAGAGTGGCCAGCCAGGCGAGATATACAACATCGGGTCTGAGCTGGAGCGCCCGAATCTGGAGGTCGTCAACGCGATCGTGCGACTGACAGGCGCCGATCCCGCCATCATCCGCCACGTTGTCGACCGTCTTGGCCACGACCGGAGATACGCGCTCGACTGCTCCAAGCTGCACTCGCTCGGGTGGTCGCCCGCGGTCTCGTTTGCGGATGGTTTGGGGGCCACGGTGGAGTGGTACAGGGCACACGAATCATGGTGGAGGTCCTGCCGGTCCACTGCCTTTGACACCTACTATGCCGGACAGTACGGCGAACGGCTGGAGACGGCGCGCGCATGAAGGCCCTGATCACGGGTGCAGAGGGACAGCTCGGGGTGGAGCTGGCGAGGCTGATGCCCAAGGCGATTGCCGCCGGCAAATCGACTCTGGACATCACGGACGAATCGCTGGTATGGACGCGGCTGACGCGATCCAGCCTCGATGTGGTCTTCCATTGTGCGGCCAAGACGGACGTGGATGCGTGCGAGCGGGACCCCGCCTCGGCCCGTAGGGTCAACACTATTGGAACACGGAACATAGCCACAGTCTGCGGTGCACTGGGCATCCACCTCATCGCCTTGAGCACGGACTACGTCTTCGACGGACGGACCAAGCAGGACAACGCCGAGGACGCCGCGGTCCATCCTCTTTCCGTCTACGGCAAGACCAAGCTGGATGCCGAGGAATGTGTCGAGCAGCTATGTCCGAGTCACGCCATCGTGAGGACATCATGGCTCTACGGCAGCGGACCGAACAACTTCGTCCGTCGGGTGGTCGATGGGCTCAGCCAGGGAACGCAGATGGGAATGGTGGTGGACCAAATCTCCAATCCGACCTGGGCCCGCGATCTCGCACCGGCTCTGGTCGGCCTGGCGCAGAAGCGAATGACAGGGATCTTCCACCTCATGAACGAGGGCGCCGCCTCCCGATACGAGTGGGCTCGTTGCATCGGAGAGCTTGGTGGGTTTGACCCCGGACTGGTTCATGAGGCGTCCTCTTATCCCGCCCTCGCCCGACGTCCCGGCCGCTCGGCCCTCAGGAACCTCCGTGCCAGTCATCGCGGCCTGACTCTGCGTCCATGGCAGCAGGCGCTGGCCGAGTACATGAGCTTGGACACCGGAATCCAGGACATGTTGAAAGGAAGCAGTGGCGCCGTAGCCTAGACTTCGCTTGGCGCTCGGTCACCGCTCCTCAGTCGTGACGGCTCAACGGGCTGCCGGGAGCGACACCCTATGCTTCTTCAATCACGTCCATGAGGAGGTAAGGTATGGCGACGACAACAAAGGAACTTCCGCTCCCTGAGTGGTTCCGGGATCCGGATATCAGGGAAGAGATTCGAGCGAGGCTGCGCCGCTTCCTCCAGCTTCCGGTTGCCCTGGCTTCCTTGGTGCTGCTGCTGTTCGCCGTTATGGAGCTCATGGGAAGTGTCAATCGCCAGTCAGAGTACCAGGTCACGGTTTTGGGGTGGGCTCTTTGGGCATTCATCGCCGCTGAATTCCTGACGCAGCTCCTCCTCGCCTCGGACAAGCTCAGGTTTCTTAAGGCGAATTGGCTGCTGGCGGTAGTGGTGGTCATTCCGGTTTTGCGCGTGCTGACCGCCCTCCGCTTGATATCCCTGACCCGCGGCCTTCTGACCGCGCGGCTGGCCCTGAGCGGGGGACGCAACTCAACCGCGTTTATCAGAATCCTGCGGCGCCGGCATCTGGGGCAGCTCTCCCTGGTCAGCGTGGGCGTGGTCCTGATGGCCGCGGAGCTAGTGGGGATAAGCGAGATCGGCGTGCATGGCGCCAACATCGGAAATTTCGGCAACGCACTGTATTGGGCGGCGGCAACACTGACCACTGTTGGGTCCAACTTCTACCCGACGACCACCGGCGGAAAGGTCGTCGCCATTCTACTGGACATGTATGGAGTGGCTGCCTTCACCTATCTGGCCGCGTCGTTGGCCTCCGTTCTGGTTGGGTCAGATCGGGCGACCGGTGCAGCTGCTCAACCCTCTCCGTCACCGCCCGAGGCTGCCGGCAAGGAGCCGGCAAGTGCCGAGCCTCAGGAGACGCCCCTCTCTATGATGTCCCTGGCCGAGGAGATCCGGTCTTTGAGCCGGGCTCTGAATGAGCTGCGGGCCACCCTCCAGGCTCACCCGGCGTGGCCCGACGCTCGAGGGGAGAATCCGCCCCCACCGTCAGGGAGCTGACGCCCTGATTCGTTGCTTGGGCGCTAATGTGAGGTGGGAGGCGCCATGAACGAGAAGCCGTTGGTCAACCGGGTCCGCTCCACCTCAACGCGAGTGCCGCTGAGGGCTCTCAACCAGGTGAGAAGTCACCACTTCGTCATCGACAGCGCACACGGACCCGACGAGGAGATAACTCCGATCGACGCCTTCCTGTCCGGCATCTCGTCCTGTGCCGTACATCAGATGGAGATGTTCGCCGAGCAACAGGGTGTGAAGCTCGAGCAGGCGGTAGCCACAATCGAAGCCTTCCGCAGGCCTGAAGACCCGACCTTCTTCGACCGTGTCGACCTCCACCTCGAGCTTTTCGGGCCCGACCAGGAGCAGGCGGAGCAACTGGTGGAGGCCTTCAAAGGCCGCTGACCGCTGTATCGTACGGTCGCCGTGGCGACCGCGGTTCACGTGGACGTCGTCGCCCGACCGGCCTCCTGACCTGCACTAACAGGTGGCAGGCCATCGCCCCTTAGATTGACTACCACCGTTCACGGCTGCCGCGACGGAAGGCGCCAAGCTGGACGTCTTCTCGTGGAGTTTTGCGAGCCCAAGTACCTGTTGACACTCGGGCAGCCTCATGATCGGCTTTGGGGCACGAGAGTTTCTCATGCCGATCGAGATACCGTGCTCACGTGGGCTGCAGTTGCTGCAACGAGGGAGTGGTGGGCTAAGCTTCCACCGGTTTCAGGTAGCCCTCGTCAGTGAAGAGGCGCTTGGCTTCGTCGAGCGTGATGTCCGAAGGCGGCAGGATCAGGTCCGATCCCACCACCTGCTCGTCGGGCACTTCGGTCCCGTTGTTGATGACGTAGTCCACGAGGGCACTGAGCTTGCCCGCGAAGGCTTCCGCGTCATCACCCTGAACCGCGTCGTAGAGCTGCCGGTCGAGGTCCTCGAGAATAGGCCGAGCGTCCTGGTCGAGCTCATACTGCCCTTCGCCCCCCTGGATGCGGACGATCATGCGTCGGGAGCCTTCCCTTGCGCCTGTGCCGGCTCGGGCTCACCCTCGGTCAGCTTTGGTTGGGCACCGGGCGATGGCAATCCCATCTGTTCCTTCATCTGCTCCAGCTGCAGGTCGACAGAGTTTCCCTGGTCGAGCTGCTTGAGCTTTCGATCGAGGTCGTCCTCGTTGCTGGTGTAGTCGGTCAAGGCGCCTGAATCCATCAGCTCGTCGATCGCACCGGCCCTCGCCTGGAGCTGCTGGGTCTTGTCCTGGGCGCGCTGGACGGCGAGTCCCACGTCGGCGAACTCTTCCGAGATGCCCGTCGCCGCCTCGCCGATCTTCACCTGCGCGTTGGCGGCGTTGTACTGCGCCTTGATGACCTCTTTCTGAGTGCGGAAGGACTCGATTTTGGCCTGCAAACGCTCCTGGGCATCGGTCAACTTCTGCTGCTGCTCCTCCAAGCCGGCAATCTGCTGGCTCAGACCGTTGAGCTGGTCGTCGATGACCTGCTTGCGCTGCAGCGCCTCGCGGGCGAGATCCTCTTGTCCCGCCGAGAGTGCCTGCCGTGCCTGGTCCTCACGTTTCTGCGACTCAGCCCGCAACTTGTCCGCCTCGAGCTGGGTGCGACGTTTGGAGGTCACGAGCTCGGCCAAGCCCCGCTTGACGTTCTGAAGCAGCTCCAGCTGCTTCTGGTAGGAGTAGTCCAACGTCTCGTTGGGATTTTCGGCTCTATCCAGGACCTTGTTCATCTTGGCCCCGAATATGGTGTTCATTCGTCGGAAAACGCTCATATGCTATCGATCACCTATCCTATGGAATCGCCGTTGAAGCAGGCAAGGCTTCTGAGATAGACTAGTTGTTACCGGCTGACCTGTCAACCTGGCGACTGCGTCCCGGCAAGGGGCGGGCGGCGACTCATTCCGGCACGGAGCCAGCTGGCCGAGCGACGTCCGGCCGCCAGGATGCCTGCACTGACGGCCACCACGACCACCGCACCGGCGGCATCGAGTATCCAGTGATTGGCCGAGATGAGGATCACGGCCAGCATCACCGCCGGGTAGACAGCGCCGATCGCCCTGATCCACCACCGACGTCCCACGACCACCAGCGAGAGGCCGACGATGAGGGCGTAGACCAGGTGAAGACTGGGCATGGCGGCGAATGGATTGTACGTGTAGGAGGTGAGCTGCGCCCCGCCGGCAGCCGTGAAGCCGAGAGCCTGGCTGGGGTCGAGGAAGCCGTAGTTGGTAAACATGCGCGGGGGCGCAGTGGGGAAGACCATGTACACCATCAGCGCGATCGCCGTCGACAGATAGAACAGGTTGCGGACGAAGCTGAAGCTGCTGTTGCGCCGCAGGTAGAGCCAAATGAGGAACCCGAGAGTCACGAAGAGGTGGGCCAAACCGTAGAAGACGTCGACGCTGTGCATCAGAAGGCTATCGGGCCAGAAGAACCTCTCGATTCGGGCTTCCACGAAGAATCCGTGGTCGATCTCGAAGTCCAGCAGCTTGTATCCGTTCGAGTAGGCCGTCGCCGTGAGCTGGCCGACGATGATGTTGGCACGTGAGAACTCATACAGCCGCTCGAGCATGAGCGTGACCCCGATCTGTACGCACAGGCCGAAAAACCGGCTCACCCTGGGGAGCTTGCGATGGTTGAGGAAGTGGTCGTACGCCCGCCAGCACAGCCACGAGAGCAAGAGGGTCACCGCCACCACGAAGAGGATGTCGCCTTCAAGTACGTCGGCCGCCAGGGCATTTAGCCAGTTAAACATCGGGCACCATCGGTTCAGGGTTCTGACAAGTCTACCAATGTCAGGAGAGCTGCCCGGTCCATGGGTTTACGGAAACCGCGCAGCATCGGACCCTACGGTATCCATCGAGAAAAGCCCGGATTTCAGTGTTCAGAACTGCCGGACGCAGCCCAAAATGACGGCAGCCCGAGTCGCAGCGACGCACGACCCTTAAGGCCACAACACGACAGGTCCGCTCGCACCTCTGGATTCGTATGATCTGGCTCATCCAGGGTCTTGCTGCATTCGTATTCCGAGTCGCCGGCGTCGCCGTTCCTGGCCAGGTAGTCCTACTGCAACGGTTTGAGGAGCACGATTGCTGGTGCCTGCCCGGTGGAAGAGTGGAGATGCTGGAGCCGGCAGCGGAGGCGTCGCGGAGAGAGATGCAAGAGGAGACGGGCTGCTCCGTTGGTGTCGAACGTCTGGTCTGGGTGGTCGAGAACTTCTTCACGTTTGAGGGCAGAGAGCAGCACGAAGTCGGGCTCCACTTCCTCATGTCGTTAGAGCCATTCGCTCACCTGGTCCGCTGGGCGGAGTTCTATGGATGGGAGAGCGAGACGCCGATCGTGTTTCGCTGGGTCTCGCTTCCAGACCTTAGACAGCTCGACCTCTACCACACGTTCTTGCGCACGACCCTTATTGAGTTGCCTCAAGAACCGAAGCACGTGGTGCATCGAGACGCATCCTTTGTGACGCGGCCAGATCCGTCGAGGGAAAACGTCAGACCCGGAGAGGCGTGACGCCCCGGGCAAGGTGCGAGAGGCGTGCGGTGTCGACCCGGCTTGCCTCGACGGTCAAGTCCAGCGGGACTGAATGTCGCGGGAATCGAGAGTATTCCTGGGATAATCGAGAAGACTGTGAGAGGAGAGAGTAGTGGAATATCGAACTCTGGGACGTACCGGCGTGAAGGTGAGCCCGCTCTGCTTGGGAACCATGATGTTCGGACAGCGGGGCAATCCCGATCACGAAGACTCTGTCCGAATCATCCATCGGGCACTTGACGCCGGCATCAACTTCGTCGACACCGCCAACGTCTACAGCGACGGCGAGAGCGAAGAGATCGTGGGCAAGGCTCTGCGGGGCCGGCGCGATGAAGTCATTCTGGCCACCAAGGTCCACGGTGTACGGGGTCCGGGACCAAACGACCGCGGCAATAGCCGCGTCCACATCCTGAGAGAGGTCGAGAATTCCCTGCGCCGCCTCCAGACGGACTACATAGACCTCTATCAGATCCACCGCCCGGACCCAGACACATCGATTGAAGAGACGCTGCGGGCACTGGACCAGCTGGTACGCGACGGGAAGGTTCGTTACATCGGCAGTTCCACCTTTGCGGCCTGGGAGCTCGTGGAGAGCTACTGGGTTTCCGATCGCTACAATCTGGTCCGATTCGAGTGCGAGCAGCCTCCATACAGCATTTTTGTGCGGGCTATTGAGAAGGATGTCCTGCCGGTGTGCGTCAAGTACGGCACGGGCGTCATTCCATGGAGCCCGCTCAACCGTGGCTGGCTCGCCGGAAAGTACCGCCGCAATCAGCCCGTCGACCCGCAGTCTCGTGCCGGCCGCAGCGACCCTTTCATCGACAGTCCGGAGTCTGAGTCCGGCAGACGGAAGCTTGAGCTCGTCGAGCAGCTGATTCCGATGGCGGAGGAGATCGGTGTGAATCTGGCTCAATACGCGTTGGCGTGGACGCTGATGAACCCGGCCATCACGGCGCCGATCATCGGCCCTCGAATCATGTCTCAGCTAGAGGACAACTTGAAGGCCGTCGAGGTCAGAATTCCAGAGGAGCATCTGCGCCGGATAGACGAGTTGGTCCCGCCGGGAACCGACGTCTAGCTGCCACACGGACTGGGTTGTCGGCCTCCTATCTGAGGCTCCGGGCCAGAGCCGTGAGCAGGCTGGTCTTGGGATTCAGGGTATCGTCCGCAAGGTCCCACACCATGGCTCCGGCGAGGTGGTAGGACCGGATGAGCGCCACCTTGGCACGGATGGTGGATGGTGCATCGAAGCTGATGAAGATGCCACCTCGCTTTCCGGGCCGGTAGAGCCACGATTCCTGCGAGTAGCGGTCCGGCCCGTACCGACGATAACCCTCCTTGCCGATGTAATGGGCGACAAGATCTCGATACTCAAAGACGCCCGGACCGATGGTCCCGAAACTCGTCGGTCCGGAGTAGGGTTGATAGAGGCCGCGATTCCTGGGACGGACCCCGGCGTAGCCTCGCCCGTAGAAAGGAATCCCGAGCATAACCTTGCCGGGTCGCACGCCGTCGTGATGAATCAGGCGGTCCAGGTTGCCGACCACGGAGTAGCCGTGTTTGTACTCGGGATCACGCGGGTTAGCCCGGACCGGCGCCAGAAAGTCGGTGACCCTGTCCCCCCATGGGCCGTGGAAGTCGTAGGTCATGAGGTTAATCCAGCTGAGCAGCGGGCCGACGTGTTTCCAATCGATGTTGAAGTAGGTGGAAACGGCGGCGGTGACGGGAGCGGCACGACCGAGCCGTCGGCGAAAGGCCCGGATCAGGGCCGTGTACTCGCGCCTCTCACGGCTGGTGTGTGGACCTTCCCAGTCGATATCCACGCCCGAGAACACGTGGCTGGACCTGATTACCCGGTCGCAGTTCGCCACCAGGCGGTCGATGCGTCGACCTGAGGACACGGCATCGGCAAACGATGACCCGGATCCACTGCTGTTGACCGACAACAGGACCTGGAGGCGCGGGTAGCGTCGCCGGGCGCGGCGAAGGATGGGGAAGTCGCGGGTGGCGTCACCGGTCCGCAGCGCGCAGGAATCCTTGGAGGCGTCAGCAAATGCAAAGATCAGGGCTGAGAGGTGCCCAAAGGGAACCCGGGTTAGCGACAGGCAGGCGCTGCAGTAGTTGTCCCAGTCGGCGTAGTACCCGACGATCGCCTTCCCGCCCTTTGCCGGTTTGGCGGCTAGAGCCGGCGCCCCCTGATGCGGAAGCAGTCCAGCCGGGGTCAGCAGCAATAGAGCGAGTCCGGCAGCGCCACGGAGCCCGAGCCGGAGTCGCTTAGCGCCCACGATTGAGAGTTTGCCGGCGACGTGCCGACATAATGGCGACTAGGGACCGCTTCAGCTGCCAGCGGAAAAACCGCGTTCCTCCACCCCGCGTGGCTATGCTGAACCTCATCACGCCGCCTCGCCAACCCACGAACCGGCGCTCGATGTTCACCTCTATGGTGGACCCGCGGCCATTTTGAGGTTTGATGCGCATGTCGATCATCCCGCCTGGAGCCAGGACGTTGGAGTCCTGCACGACCGACCATATCCGTCCTGGGGCTGAGAAGTCGTAGCGTTCGATGGTCCAGAATGGCCCCGCTCCCTCCCTGACCACGGCTACGCCGTCATGCCGCTCCAAGACTTGGTAGGTCTTACGGCTGAGATTGGGGAAGTAGTCCGGCCTGCTGTCGCTGAAGTCGGTCAGCATGGCGAAGAGCTGATCGGCCGGCACCGGACAGTCGACGGAGAACCGATAGGCAGCCACAAGGTTACGAACGCATCAGATCGACGTAGAGGCGGCGACGCCGGGGACCGTCGAACTCGCATAGATAGATACCCTGCCACCGACCCAGCGCGACAGTTCTTCCCGAGATCGGAATCAGGAGCGAGAACCCCATCAGACTGGCCTTGACATGCGCCGCCGAGTTGCCCTCCGCGTGACGATATGCCGGATCCTCCCGGGGAACGAATCGACACAGGGCATGCAGTATGTCGCGCTTGACGTCGGGGTCGGCATTCTCGTTGATCGTGAGCCCGCAGGTGGTGTGCGAGCAGTAGACCGCGCACAGACCATCATCCAGCCCCTCATCTTGAACCAATCTGCTCACAGGGCCGGTGATGTCCCGCAGCTCCTCACGGCTTCGGGTCTCAACATCCAGTACATGGCGGCTCACGTCTCAGTCTGGCAAATGGTTGTCATGCGAGGGGCAGGAGTCCTGCCGGAAGCTCGTGTCGCGGGTCTAGCATAGACCGGTCGGACCAAGACGGCGTGGAGGCCATGGGTGTTCTTCCAGCAAATCGTTGACCAGGACCTGGGTTGCGCATCCTACATCGTGGCCTCCTCGAGTGAACAGACCTGTTTGATCGTCGACCCTCGATGGGAGATCGAGCCCTATCTCGAGGTGATTCACACGCAAGGGTTCACGGTGTCGGGTATTGTGGAGACCCACACTCATGCCGATCACGTCTCGGGGCACGGGAGACTGGCCGAGGCAACCGGCGCCCCGATCTACATTCACGAGTCCGCGGACGTCGAGTACCCCCATCGCAGCCTGAGAGATGGCGACGTCATCCGGCTGGCCGAGGTGTCACTGCACGTCCTGCACACGCCGGGACACCGACCCGAGCACATAGCGCTGGCTGTTGAGGACGGGGCAAGGGGCGCCGATCCGTGGCTCGTGATGACCGGAGATAGTCTGCTGGTGGGAGACGTCGCCCGGCCAGATCTGGCGGTTGATGGAATCCAGGGGGCCGAGCTGCTGTTTCAGAGCTTGCACGAGAAGCTGCTGACCCTGCCCGAATTCACGCAGGTCTATCCCGCACACCTCGCCGGCTCGCTCTGCGGGCGCGTCGACAGTCACGTCTCGGGCACGACATTGGGCTACGAGCGGAGATACAACGCCGCGCTTACCGTCGCCGAGCCGGAAGCCTTCGTCGCCTTCATGAACCGGGATCTTCCGCAGCGACCACCAAACATGGAACGAGTTGTGGCTCTCAATCGCGGGCCACTCAACAGCAGAGCTGACTTTCCAGCGCGCCTCTCACCGGAGGACGTATCGGCCCTGGATGACTCGATCCTCCGACTCGACGTCCGCCCATCCGACGATTACCTCTGCCTCCACATCCCGGGATCCGTCCATGTTCCGGTTTCGGGTTCTCAGTTCGGCACCCGAGCGGGTTTCGTGGTGGCGGTTGACACGGAGCTGGTGTTGGTTTCCCAGGGAGACGACGACTGCCGGGCTGCGGTGAATGGGCTGCGGGCGGTTGGGTTCGAGAAGCTGCGCGGCTTTCTGCGTTTCGAGGACTGGATCGAATCGGGACGAGAGGTCGCCTCTATTCCGACCATTTCTGCCCGGGATCTCAGCTTCCATCTGGGGCGGGACGACGTCGCGGTCCTCGACGTTCGGGAACCGTCCGAGTGGAAGCAGGGAGTCGTCGAGGGGGCGCAGCTGCTGCCGTACCATCGCATCATGGATCTAGGGGTTCCGCTTCCCCAGGCCGCATTGGTGGCAACGGTGTGCGAATCGGGCGTCCGGAGCGCCATCGCGGCCGCTCTGCTCGAACGGCGGGGACTGTCGAACGCGGCCAACGTTTCCGGAGGGATGACAGCTTGGGTGGAAGCGGGTCTTCCTGCGGTTCCACCACCCGACAGGAAGTAGGTACGCGCCTGGCGTAGCGACTATGGCCGTCAAGGTGGCCAAGCATTTCTGACTCTCGGCGCGCCGCCGAGATCAGACAACCTTTATGGTCATGGTATCAAAGTCCCTTAGCTGATAGCTACAACTTACTTGCTACTTCAAGACTAAAGGTACTTGACAAAAGTGGCAGGACATGCTATGAAGTAAGTGAAGGGTTCGAGAGAACCCGATAGACGAAGGCAAATCATGAAGCGTTCGTCGTAGCACTATCTTCATGGAGGTACGAACTATGGCAAACACTTTGACCCGCTACAGCCGACCCGACATGGTACCGACGCGTTCGCTCATCGACCAGCTTCTCGAGGGCAGTTTCTTCGCCCCCTCGGCGATGGACCACTGGTTCAATCCGACCACTGGGGTGCCCGCTAACCTGATCGAGACGGCGGACCACTACATCGTGCAGGTGGCGCTGCCGGGCCTGGATGCCGACAAGCTCGAGATCAACGCGGTGCAGCGCGATCTGCGCATCAAGGGCGTGTACGAGCAAGAGAACGTCGAGAATGCCAACTACATCTGGCACGGGCTTCCCTCGGGTGAGTTCTCGCAGACCTTCACCCTACCGGCTGAGGTCATGGGAGAGAACGCCGAGGCAACCTATACCAACGGCATCCTCAGCATCAGCATCCCCAAGGCTCAGAACGCCCGGGTCAAGACGATTCCGGTCAAGAAAACCGTCTAAGGACCCCGGGAAAGTATTCGAGGCCCTCGATTCGAGGGCCTCGTTTTGCTTTCCCGGTCAGACGAAGACCGAGCCGGGATTAATGCACGTAGTGCTGAATGAACATTACAGCCACATACGGGCCCATCCAGACCAAACCCAAGACACTGATCAGAGCGGCCCAGTGCGGATGCTTTGTCAGTGGTATCAATTGCGGCACTGCAGATCGCCGCGCCACGAGCCACTGAATGGCCCTGACGGCCAAGGCCGCGAACAGCGCCATTTCGAACATGAAGACCGCGTCGTGGGTCGCCATTCCGAGATGCCAGCCGTAGATGTACAGCTTCCCCCAGATGTGACGGCCGAAGCTCTGGCCGAAGATAGGAAGCAGCATGCCTCCGTCGAGCTGGCTCCCCGAGTTGACGATATTGTCGACGAGCAGCCACACGTTGATGCTGCTCCATAGACCGAGCAGGAGCATGTCCCCGGCCGCCAGCAAGAGCACCATCGGCACCAGCCAGACGAGCCACTGCGAGAACCAGAAGGAGAAGAGGAACACCGTGAGGAGCGTCAGCACCCATAGGGCGGCGATATCCTCCGTTTGACGCGGCTTCCGAGCTGCAATCCACGCCAGGAGGAGCAGGGCGGCGTAGGCTACCAGAAAGAGGTGCAGAGGATAGCGCTCGTATCCATTGGCGGCCAGAATCGAGGACCCATCATGGGCCTGGAGCACGCGTTGGACGAATATGGAGTTCCAAAATGGCAGCACTATGAGGACGGGAGGGAGGATGCCCGCCAGACCGAGCTTCATCACGTCGAGCGGCCTTCTGTGTGACAGCAAAAGGGCTGTCAGCGGCACGAGCAAGAGGGCGTAGTTTTTGAACGCCGCTGCCAGGCCCAGCAGCAGCATGCCCCAAATCAATCGCCGCCTTTGAAACGCGACCAGGGCGCCCAGGGTCGACACCGCCGGAAAGATGTCGTTCTGCGTCTGCATCAACACCGACACGATAACGGCCGGTGACGTAAGCCACAGGATCAAGCCCACACGGGAGGACAGCCGGTCTTTCACCAACATGAGTACCAACGGCACCGCGCCCACCAGGGTCAAAGCGAAGGGGAGCTTGATTAGGATCATACCCAGCCAGAACCTCGGTCCTCCGGAGTGGCCGAACAGGTAGTGAAACATGCGCCCGGGCGTGGGGGCGATGGGATCCAGGCGTAGCAAGAGCAGAAGCTTCAGATAAGCCCCGTCGAGCAGGTACGAGAGCGGCGGCATGGTGGTCTTTGTGCCGCGCAGGCGGTGCGTATGAGCAAAGTAGTCGTAGACCTGAATGTGTCCGAGCGCCACTTGGTTGGCGATGAAGGAGTTCTGGAGCACATCTCCCTGCTGGAAGAACATCATGGCACCGACGGCCATCGCGAGGTAGCCAAGGCAAGTCAGTCCCGTTAAGAGGCGGAGGACGATGATGTGGCGTCCTTCCCGCTCCAAACCTCCGGCCTTGGCACTCTTGGGTAGGGCTACAGCTTCGGCCATTGCTCCTCACCATCGCTCTCCAAGACATCTTGGAGTTGGCGGTTGAAGACTTGAGACGTCAGCGGCATCGAAATCTGGGGCTGCGCCGGAAAATCTCAGCGACCGGCGGACTGAAAGTATCGTATCACGGAGTGCTAAACCACATGCTACAGTTCT
>Ga0070739_10001349_pt1 | contig 37638 bp, 35 predicted proteins | sample Coa_R1_7_FD_66445 | JGI IMG/M metagenome (GOLD analysis project Ga0070739, IMG submission 66445) | Surface soil microbial communities from Centralia Pennsylvania, which are recovering from an underground coalmine fire - Coalmine... | ecosystem: Environmental > Terrestrial > Soil > Unclassified ...
CATCCCGGCGCGGGCGGAATGGAGACGCTCGGCAGTGCGGTATCGGACGCGCAGGGGAAATTCTCGATCGAAAAAGAGGTCCCCGGGCCGCCGGCCCTTCTTCAGGCGACCTACCAGCGGGTCACCTATAACACCATCCTTCCCCCCGGCGCGCCCTCCACCGGAGTGAAGCTGAATGTCTACGATGTCACCGGCAAACCCACGCCCGACATCCAGCAGCAGCATTTGCTTATCCTGGAACCTACCGCCAGCCAGCTCAAGGTCAGCGAGACGTTCCTCATCGAAAACCGGGGCAACACCACATTTCAGGACCTCTCCAACGGGTCCGTCCAGCTTTTCCTGCCCGAAGGCGTGCACCCGGAAGTGACGGTCACCGCGCCAGGCGGCATGCCCATCAAGCGTCCCGCCGAAAAAACCCCCAAGCCCGGCGTGTTCAAAATCGACTACCCGGTCAAGCCCGGTGAAACGCAGTTCGAGCTGGCCTACAACTTGCCCGATCCCAGGAAATTCACCGGCAAAGCCGTGGGCAAAGATCCGCTGCGCCTGGTGACCGCCAGCGGCGTCCTGCTTTCCGGCGGCAATCTCCGCGATCTCGGCACCGAGCCCCGCACGCAGGCGCATGTCTACGAGATCCCGGCCGGCACGTCCTTCGATCTGAGCATTCAGGGCGCCGGCGATCTGCGCACGGACAGCGCCGGCAACCAGCCTGAGGAAGATACCGGCCAGCCCAAGACCGAGCCGGGCAACGCGCGCATCTACGACCGGCTGGGGTGGGTGTTGGGGCTGACGTTCGGCATGCTCGCCCTCGGGGGCGCCCTGCTGTATCGAAAGGGTACGGCTTGACCGCTCTGGAGGTCGACGCAGTCTGGAAGTATTACGGCGATTATCCGGCCCTTCGCGATGTCCGGCTCACGGTGGCGCCGGGCTCCACGGTGGCGCTGCTGGGGCGCAACGGCGCGGGCAAGACCACCCTGCTGCGAATCCTGGCCGGGCTGTCGAAACCGTCTCAAGGAAAGGTGAAGGTTTACGGAGCGGACACCCGCGATGAAGCGACGCGCCGGCGCATCGGCGTCCTGGGCCACGGTATTTCTCTTTACGACGAGTTGTCGGCCATCGAAAATCTGATGATCTTCGGGCGCCTCTATGGGCTGCCCGATCCCGCCCGGCGCGCGGAGGAAATGCTGGAGCGCACCGGGCTCGATCGCGTCCGCGACGGCTTGGTCCGCGAGTTTTCGCGCGGCATGCGCCAGCGGCTCGCAGTGGCGCGCGTGTTCCTCCACGATCCGGAGCTCTTACTCCTGGATGAGCCCTTCACGGCGCTGGACGACCGGGCGATCACCGTGCTGCAATCCCTGCTGGCCGGCATGCACCAGCGCGGCCGGACGATTGTCATGTCCACCCACCAGCTCCGCGAGGCCCTGGAACTGGCCACCCATGTGGCTCTGATCCAGCGCGGGCAGATCGCCTACGCCGGGGAGCGCACCGCGGAAATGGCGGCCGACACCGGGTGGCTGTACCGCACCTATGGCGGGAATGGATGACGTTGCTGCGCCAGACGCTGACCATCGCCGGCAAGGATTTGCGCTCCGAGCTGCGCACCAAGGAAGCCCTCAACGCCTCGCTTGCGTTCTCTGTCGTGATCTTTCTGCTGTTCAGCTTCGCCTTCGACCCCGGCAATCTGAATCTCGATATCAACGAGTTTTCCGGCGGGCTCCTGTGGCTCGCGTTTGCTTTCGCGGCCGCTCTGTCGCTCAACCGCAGCTTCGCGCGCGAGCTTCAGAACGATTGCCTGGACGCGCTGGTAGCCTCGCCCGCCACCCCCGGCGTGCTGTTTCTCGGCAAGGCTCTGGCGAATTTCACCCTGCTGCTGGCGGTGGAAATGATTTCGCTGGCGGTGTTCAGCGTGATGTACGACGTGCGCATCCGCCCGCAGTTCGGCTCGCTGCTGCTGGTGATCCTCATGACCACCTGGGCCATGACGGTGATCGGGACCGCCTTCAGCGCGCTCACCGTGAACCTCCGCATGCGCGAGCTGATGCTGCCGATTCTCACCTACCCGTTTCTGATCCCGCCCCTGATGGCGGCGATTCTGCTCACCACGGACCTGCTGGCCGGAATGCCCATCGGCGGCGATAACGCCATCTGGGTCCGCGTTCTGGTGGCCTTCGACGTGATCTTTTCTCTGTTGGCCGTGGTATTCATAGATATTGTTCTGGTGGGATAAACACCGCTGCGAGCGGCGTCTAAACATATATGCGCGAAAAAATCCTGTACGGCCTGGGGCTAGTGGGGATGGGGCTGCTGGCCTGGAATCTCTACAAGATCGCGTTCGATCTGCCGCATCAGGCCAATGTGGCGGCCTACCAGATCGTCTATTTTCACGTCCCCGCCGCCATCACCGCGTTTACCGGATTCTTTGTCGCGCTGGTGGCCAGCGGATTGTATCTCGCCACCGGCGCCCTCAAATACGATGCCTTCGCGGCCGGCGTCACTGAGGTCGCGGTGGCCTTCGCCAGCGTGAATCTGGCCACGGGGATGATTTGGGCGCGGTACGCCTGGGGCATCTGGTGGGCTTGGGACGCGCGGCTCACCTCTATGCTGGCCTGCTGGCTGATTTACGCCGGCTACCTGATTCTGCGCCGCGCCATTGACGAGCCCACCCAGCGGGCGCGGCTGTCCGCGTTTCTTTCGATCTTCGGCTGCGTGGATGTGGGCTTCGTTTACAAATCGATCGAGTGGTTCCGCACCCAGCATCCGGCGCCGGTGCTGAGCATCCGGCAGGGAGGCGGCATGGGACCGGGCATGGAGTCGCCGATTTATTGGAACTGGCTGGCGATGCTCTGCATCGCCAGCCTGCTGGTGATCGTCCGCATGCGCCAGGAAGACGTCTCCCGGGAGATCGACTCGCTGCGCCGCATGGCTCACTCCTATTAACCCCTCATGGACCCCAAAGAATTTCAGTATGTCTTCGCGGGCTTGGTGGCCGCCTGGCTGATTCTGGTGATCTACGCCGTCTCGCTCGGCCTCCGCGAGCGGCGGCTGCGCAAAGAACTCGACCGCGTGCGCAAGATGGTCGAGAAGCGCTGACTCCGGCAGCGCCGCCGCGCGCGCCACGTCCGCCAGCGGTCAGGGGGAACTCCGGCAATGCTAACTTGGTAGTTACCCTCATGCTGAAGGCTAAAATCGACGCACCCGACGACCTCAATCCCCAGGAAACCTCCGAGTGGATCGAGGCTCTCGATGAAATCATCGACGCAGCCGGGCCCGACCGGGCCGGTTACGTGCTCGAAAGACTGATGGAGCGCGCGGCGAACCTCGGCGTGCGCGTGCCGCTGCGCTGGAACACCGCGTACATGAACACCATTCCTCCAGAAGAGGAGGTCGCCTATCCCGGCGATCGTGCGATCGAGCGCCGCATCAAGAGCCTGGTTCGCTGGAACGCGGTCGCCATGGTGGTCCATGCCAATAAAATGGACCCTAACATCGGCGGGCACTTGGCGACCTACGCCTCCGCCGCCACGCTGTTCGAGGTCGGGTTCAATCACTTCTTTCATGGCAGCTACGGCGCCCTGCCCGGCGACCTGGTGTACTTCCAGGGGCACGCTTCGCCGGGCGTCTACGCGCGCGCGTTTCTGGAAGGACGGCTGAACGAGAAGCATCTCGAGAATTTCCGGCATGAGCTGCGCGACCATCCGGGACTGTCCTCTTATCCGCATCCGTGGCTGATGCCCAACTTCTGGCAGTTCCCCACCGTGTCCATGGGCCTCGGCCCGATCAGCGCGATCTATCAGGCGCGGTTCATGCGCTATCTGGAACATCGCGGGATCATTTCCCCGAGCCCGCGCAAGGTCTGGGCTTTCCTGGGCGACGGCGAGTGCGATGAGCCCGAATCGCTGGGCGCGCTGACGCTCGCCTCGCGCGAAAAGCTGGACAATCTGATCTTCGTGGTCAACTGCAACCTCCAGCGGCTGGACGGGCCGGTGCGCGGAAACGGCCACATCATTCAGGAGCTGGAAGCCGCGTTCCTGGGCGCCGGCTGGAACGTGATCAAGTGCATCTGGGGCGCGGGCTGGGATGATCTGTTCGCGCGCGACACCACCGGCCTGCTGCTCAAACGCATGCAGGAATGCGTGGACGGTGAATACCAGAGCTTCCGCGCCAACGACGGCGCCTATGTCCGCAAGGAGTTTTTCGGCAAGTACCCCGAGCTGCTCAAGCTGGTGGAGCACATGACCGACGACGAGATCTGGGCGCTGCGCCGCGGCGGCCACGATCCCATGAAGGTTTACAACGCCTACAAGCGGGCCGTCGAGCATCAGGGCCAGCCCACCGTGATCCTGGCCAAGACGGTCAAGGGCTACGGGCTCGGCGAGGCCGCGCAGGGGCGCATGACCGCGCATCAGCAGAAAAAGCTCAGCGAAGCCGATCTGCGCAAGATCCGCGACACCTTCGACCTGCAAATCTCGGACGAGGTTGTGGACTCGGCCGGTTTCTACCGGCCGCCCGAGGATTCGCCCGAGATGAAGTATCTGCGCGAACGAACTCGCGCCATGGGCGGTCCGCTGCCCGCGCGCCATGTCAAGCCCATTCAGCTCACCGCGCCGCCGCTGGAGATTTTCCACGACGCGCTGGGCGGCTCGCGCGGCCGCGAGGCCTCCACCACGGCGGCCTTCGTCAGCGTGCTGAAGGCGCTGATGAAAGATAAGGACCTGGGTAAGCTCATCGTGCCGATCGTGCCGGACGAGGCTCGGACGTTCGGCATGGAGAGCCTGTTCCGCGAGTTCGGCATCTACGCGAGCCAGGGCCAGCGCTATAAGCCCGTGGATGCCAACACACTGCTGTACTACAAGGAAGCGCAGAACGGCCAGATTCTGGAGGAGGGCATCACCGAAGCCGGCTCCATGGCCTCCTGCCTGGCCGCCGGCACGGCCTACGCCAACTACGGCGTGCCGATGATCCCTTTCTACATCTACTATTCAATGTTCGGCTACCAGCGCGTGGGCGACCTGGTGTGGGCCTTCGGCGATTCGCGCGGCAAGGGCTTCCTGCTGGGCGGCACCGCCGGCCGCACCACGCTGCTCGGCGAAGGCTTGCAGCACGATGACGGGCACAGCCCGCTGCTGTTCAGCGTCGTCCCGACCTGCGCCATCTACGATCCCGCCTATGCCTACGAGCTCGCCGTGATCATCCAGGACGGCATCCGCCGCATGTATCAGAACGGCGAGGACCGCTTCTACTATCTGACCGTCTACAACGAAAATTACGTACAGCCGCCGATGCCCGAAGGCGAGGGCATCCGCGAGGGCATTCTGCGCGGCATCTACAAGTACCGCTCCGCGGAAAACGGCCCGGCCGCCGCCCAGTTGTTCGGCAGCGGGTCGATTTTGAATGAAGCGCTGCGCGCGCAGAAGATTCTGGCGGAGCGCTACAACATTCCCACCGACGTGTGGTCGGTGCCCAGCTACAACGAGCTTCGCCGCGAAGCCATGGAAGTGGACCGCTGGAACCGGCTGCACCCAACCCAGGCCCCACGCACGCCTTATATCACGCAGTTGATGGAGGACACCACGGGTCCGATCATCGCCTCCTCCGACTACATGAAGGCGATTCCGGACCAGCTCGCTCCGTGGATCGGCACCCGGCTGATTTCGCTCGGCACCGACGGCTTCGGGCGCAGCGACAACCGGCAGTATTTGCGGCATCACTTTGAAAATTCCGCCGAAGCCATCGCCCAGGCAACGCTGGCGGCGCTGGCCCGGGGGCATGCAATCGACCCCCGCCGCGCGGAGGCCGCCATCGCGGAGCTCGGCTTCGACCAGGATAAGAAGGACCCGGCCCGCGCGTAGGATCCGCTAAAGAGATCCGCCCCGTGCTTTGCCGGCGCCGCCCCGCGCGCCCGGTTACGGCCGGGCCTGCCACAGCAGCATCGCCCCAGCCGCGATCAGCCCCCAGTACACGTAGCGCAGGAACCGCCGCCCGTCCAGCCGGTGATTGATCGCCCGCCCCAAAAACGTTGCGGCCACCACGAACGGCAGCGATATCAGATAGAACCGGTTCACCGCGGGCGTCCACAGCCCCGCGGCCCAATAGCCGCCCATGCCCAGCAGGCTCGCCGGCAGGAAGTAAGCCTGCAAGGTCGCGCGAAAATGTTGCGGTGGCCAGCGCCGCAGCGCTCCGTAAATCGCCAGCGGCGGACCGTTCATTCCGTAGGCGCCGCCCAGCACGCCGGCGCTGAACCCGAACACCCACGCCAGTTGATCGTTTTTCAGCTCGCGCTCGCGGCGGCTCACCAGCGAGTGCAGCGAAAACCCGATCACCACCGCGGCCAGCGCCGCTTTGATTACCGGCTCCGCCACCGCCTTCAGCATAACCAGCCCCAGCGGCACGCCCAGCAGCGTCGGCAGCACCAGCCGGCCCGCGCTGCGCAGATGAATCTTATGCCAATCATGGATGACGGCGATCAGCGCGACGGTGATCGAGACCAGCACCGCCACCGGCGCGGCCACCTCCACCGGCATCAACAGCGCGAGCAACGGCACGGCCACCAGCGCCTCGCCGAAGCCGAACGCGGATCGAATCAAGGTGGCAAAAAAGAGGACCGCCGGGATCAGGACCGGCGCCGCGGAACCGGGCATGCCCTCCCAGCTTATTCCATCATCGCGGCACGGCCCCGCCTTTTCGGAGCCTTGAGGAAAAACGCCACCGGAATCATCGCCAGGAAGAGTACCGCGGGAATCCAAAACGTATCGCCGCGAGCATCGCGGCGTGGCGCGCTGAACCATGCCGTAGAGCAGGCCTTGCGCCTGGCCGGCCGCCTCCGCCGCGCTCGATCCCTGGGCGGCGCGCGGCCAACTCGAACCGACGGGGGCTCCCGGATTTTAGCGGCCAGACGGTCTGGGCCTACCTAGCCGCCAGGGCAGCCCGCAGGCGCTCCCACGTGACGCTCAGCTCTTCGGGAAGCACGCGAGTCTCGCTGATGGTCGTCATGAAGCTCGCGTCGCCGCACCAGCGCGGGAGCACGTGCATGTGGATGTGCCCCGCGACGCCGGCTCCGGCGCAGGCCCCGATATTCATGCCGAGATTGATGCCGTCGGGCTGATACAGCCCCCGCAGCGCGGCCTCCGCGCGAGCCGTCAGACGCATCATCTCGTGCAGCGTCGCCGCGTCGGCCTGCTCCAGCGTGGCCACGTGCGCGTACGGCGCGATCATCAGGTGGCCGCTGGTGTACGGGAACAGGTTCAGCAGGATGAAATTGTGCTCGGCGCGCAGGACCACGTAATTTTCGCGGTCGGCCTGTTCGCGCCCGGCCTGCTCCGGCCCGGCGCTGCCCTCCGGCGAGCCTTTAGCGCAGAACAGACACCCCTGCGGGGGAGCGCCCGTGGAGACATACCGGTATCTCCAGGGGCTCCAGACGTAATCCATGAATTGAGTTCTAGGCGGGGTGTGCGCCCTCGGGCGGCGGGGCCGCGCCGTTGCCGCCAGCCTGGGCGTTCACCAGGTCCTTCAGCTCTTTGCTGGGCTTGAAATATGGGATGCGCTTGGCCGGCACTTCCACGCGAGCGCCGGTTTTCGGATTCCGGCCCACGCGCGGCTGGCGCTGCCGGGTTCGGAAGCTCCCAAAACCGCGGATCTCGATCTTATCGCCGGTCCGCAGCGCCCGCACCACGCTGTCGAATATGGCTTCTACAATCACTTCGGAGTCTTTGCGGGTCATCTCCACCACCCGCGAGACTTCTTCGATTAGCTCCGCCTTCGTCATGTCTTTTTTAGCCTAGCGCACCATTTACGCCCTTGCGTGATCCCTGCCTGAGCGGACGGCCTCCCCACCGCCGGCCGCTGTGCGCCTATCGGCTTTCCCCTTTTCCGCGAATATTCATTGCTTCTTCTATGGTCATGGTCGCAGCGGCGGCTTGGCGCTGGTAATCTTCGAGCCTGGTGCGTTCCTCGTCCTCGGCCACGGCTCGCAAACTCAGGCCGATTTTTTTCTCGGCTTCGTTCATCTTGATGATCTTGAAATCATATTCCTCGCCGATGGGCAGCAGCGCATCTGAGGCCGCCGGCGAGCGCTCCGGCATGGGCGGGATCTCGGATTTGTGGCACAAGCCCTCGACTCCCGGTGCGACTTCCACGAAGACGCCGAAGGCCGCCGAACGGCATACGCGCCCGCGCACGAGATCACCTACTTCGTGCGAGCGGAAGAAACTCTCCCAGGCGTCGGGCTGAAGCTGCTTGATGCCCAGTGACAGGCGGCGGTTCGGGGCGTCGATGTTCAGGATCACCGCCTGCATCACCTGGCCTTTGCGCAGAACCTCGGAGGGATTCTTCACGTGCTTGGTCCAGGAAAGATCGGAGACGTGCACCAGGCCGTCCACGCCCTCTTCGATTTCCAGGAACGCGCCGAAATCGGTGAGCTTGCGCACGCGGCCCTCCACCACGCTACCGATGCTGTAGCGCTGCGCGACGGTGGTCCAGGGGTCGGGCTCGAGCTGCTTGATGCCCAGCGAAACGCGCCGCTCCTTGGGTTTGACCTCCAGGACCACGGCCTCCACCTGGTCGCCGACCTTCACCACTTTGGACGGGTGCTTCATACGGCGGCTCCAGGTCATCTCGGAGATGTGGATCAGGCCCTCGACGCCAGGCTCGATCTCGACAAAGGCGCCGTAATCGGTGATGCTCATGACGCGGCCGACCACGCGGCTTCCGGCGGGGCAGCGCTCGGGCAGGGTCTCCCACGGGTCCGGGCTCATCTGGCGCAGGCCGAGCGAGATGCGCTCCTTGGCGCGATCGAACTTCAGAACCTTGACGGTGACTTCATCGCCGACCCGCACCACTTCGGAGGGATGTGAGACGCGGCCGTGCGACATGTCGCTGACGTGCAGCAGGCCGTCGATGCCGCCCAGATCGACAAAGGCTCCGTAATCGGTCAGGTTCTTGATGACCCCCGTGACCACCGCGCCTTCGTACAGATTTTCGAGCGCGCGTTCTTTGCGGGCCTTCAAATCCTCTTCCAGGGCCATCTTGCGGGAGACGACCACGTTGCCCCTCCGGCGGTTCAGCTTGAGAACCTTGACCGGAATGTCCTGGCCGATGAACTGGTCCAGATCGTGCACCGGCCGCACGTCCACTTGCGAGCCGGGCATGAACGCGGGCACGCCCACATCCACCATCAGGCCGCCTTTGGTGCGCTCCACGACGCGCCCGGAAACCAGCAATTGCTCGCGCATCGCGCGCTCCAGAGTGTCCCAGATCCGCAGGCGGCTGGCGCGTGAATGCGACAGAAGCACATAGCCTTCCGGCTGGACGCCGTGGCGGTCCACCATGACGTCGATGGTGTCGCCGGGTTTTACCGGAATGGTGCCATCCGGCTGGCGCACCTGGTCAATGGGCACCAGGCCTTCCAGCTTATATCCGAAATCGACGATCAGTTCTTGCGGAGTGACCTTGACGACGTGGCCCTGGAGCAGTTCTCCTTCGGAGGGAGGAGCCAGGTGGCTGTAGTCTTCAATGAGATGTTCGTAATCCTCTTCGACAGAGAAGTTGAGGTCTACATCCCGGTCATTCGCGCTGTTAGCCATCGCGTAAGAGCTCCGACAACCCGTTGATCAATCAAGTATTGCAAACCGTACAGACTCCATTCGAGTTGCCAATCACGAACCGATCGGAGAGAGTAGTTCCCTCCTGTTGCCTAGCGATGGCCATTATACATTAGTTCGCCAGCGGTTACCGCCAGGGCCAAGCGGTTCTGCGGCGGCGCCAGCGGGCACGTGGCGTAAGCCGTGAACACGCAGGGCGGGTTGATGGCCTTGTTGAAATCGAGGATCACGGGGCTGGATATCTTCAGATTCCTGGGCGCGTCCGCATACAGAAAACGCGAGGCGCCGTAGGTGGTTTTGCCGCTGGTCTGATCGCGGAAGACGAAGAACAGCTCGCCCTCGTCCAGCACCGGCTCCAGGCGGAATTCGCGGCCGTCTTTCGTAAAGGTGACATAGCCCGGCGACTCATCGTCCTCCTTCAGGCCATCGACCACCGTATCGAAGGTAATTTTGTGCGGCTTGTCCCAGGGTGTGAACCGGGCCCGGATGCGCCAGGAGGGATCCGGCGGATACCAGCTTAGATGGGTGAAGTGAGTCCGGGTGGGCGCGGCGCTGTCCTTGACGCGAATGCCGGCCTTATCGCCGCGTTTGATCAAGAAAAACTTCACCGTGCCGGCGGTCAGGATCGTCGTGTCCTCTTTCATCTCCTGCGCGGGAAGATTCACGCCGGCGGCGGGTTGAAAGGTGACCGTCCCTGCCTTGAGGGTTAAGGTGCCGAGCCGTGCCGGGGCCGATGCGGGAAGCGCCACTTCCGAGGTGGGATCGGAGCCAACCCGGTTGGGTCCTTGCTTCAGCCACCACAGGCCGACGACGCTGGCCCAGCCGTCCGGCGCGCGCAGGGATTGCTCGCGCTGGGTCCGGAAGGCGGCGATTTCCTGGGAGTAATCCAAAGCGAACATGGCCGCCGGCGCGAGCAGAAATACTACGGCTGTGCGCCTCATGCTTCGATTATAGGCGCGGCGTCCGCGCGGCTTCCGAAAAGCCGTTGTTCAGGTATGTTGGGGCGCGGCCGCGCGGCGGGCGTAGTCCACGCCGCTGATGACGGCCAGAGCAGCCACGGTCCATTTCAGAACCGTCAGAATCGACCCCGGAACGGCGGAGGCCAGGTTCGCAACCAGCGCCAGAATAAACACGGCCTGGAAAACAGTGCTGATTTTTCCCCAGATCGACGGCGGGAAACGGCGCGAGGAGGAGCGCGCGATCGCGCCGCCAGCCATCGAGAGGATCAACACGTCCCGGCCAATGACTACCGCGGCCAGCCACACCTCGATCGAGCCGTTGAGGACCAGCGCCAAAAAGGCTCCGCTAAGCAGGGCCTTGTCGGCGATCGGATCCAGAACCTCGCCTGTGCGCGAGGCTGCGCGTAACCGCCGCGCCAGCAAGCCATCCAATGCATCCGTCAAAGCGGCGAACGCCATGACCCATAGGGCCCAGCCCCAGTATTGCCGCCACAGCAGGACGAACAGGACCGGCGCGGCCAGCAGGCGCGCAATGCTGAGACTGTTCGGAACGTGCTTCAACAATTCCAGCTTAAAGCCTTCCGCTTCAGCCGGCGGATCGGTTGGGCGATTGAGGAGTGCCGCGCATGGCTCCGGCGGATTCAGGCCCGGTATGCCGGATCCTCAGGTTCCGCTGAGAACCGCCGCGTGCGGCGCCCGTTCCAGTTGGCGCCCATGGGCGCGCCGGGTTCGCTTTCCAGATGATAGGCGATGATCTCGGGAATCAGGGCTCGCCGGCAGCGCGGCCATTGCGCCGCGAACAACATATCCGTGCGCCCTGCGTCGCTGTGCGAATCGGGATAGCGCAGGCGGCCGCTGGAGGCGTGCCACATCTGAAAGAATCCGATCGGCAGCCAGCCGCCGTACCGCTTCGGAATCACGCGCACACCCATGGGGAAGTGCGTGGGATGGACGAAGATTCCGTTTTCCTGCTGAAGCCCCGGCATGCTCAGGAATTCCCGCCACGGCTCGTAGCCGCGCACCATGTGCCGGTCGATCCCGTAGATGAAGCGGGGGTCGAGATTCGCGGCCTCGATCAGATTGCGGGTCAGCGGAGGCAGCAGAATGTCCGCATCCATGTGGACCAGCCATTCCTGCTTCTTGAGCGCTCCCAACCCCTCGTTGATCGCCGCGCCTTTGCGGAATTCGCCCCAGCGGGAGCGGAAGGAGTCGGTCTTTATGCACTCGACATGCCAGTATTCGCAGATGCGCTGCGTTGCTCTATCCTCGGGGGCGGTGACCACCACGAGTTTGTCGAACAACATACGGTTATGAGGCAGAGTTTCCGCCAGAAAATCCGCGTAATCCACGCAGGTCACGACGCCTTCGATCTTCATCGCGACTTCCTCCCGGCTCCAGCGTAGAGGCGGGCGCCGCGGGGCCGGATTCCGCCCAAACGCCAACTCAAAGCTGGCGAGGAAGAAAAAAACGCGGATCGGGTTACTCGGCGCGCAGCGCCTCGACTGGATCTACGGTGGTGGCCCGGCGGGCGGGCAGATAGCTGGCGAGCCCGGCCGCAACGAGCAGGACTCCGGCGGCTAGGCCGTAGGCCGTGGGATCGAGGGCCGTGACGCCGAATAACAGCGCCGACATCAGGCGGGTCAAGCCTACCGCCGCGCCAAGCCCCACCGCCGCTCCGGCGCCCGCCAGCACGAGTCCGCGCCGCACGAACATCCCGCGCAGTTCCGAGGCCGGCGCGCCCAGCGCCATCCGAATGCCGATCTCCCGCCTGCGCTGCGAAACCGCATAGGCGATCACCCCGTAGATCCCGACGATGCCCAACACCAGCGCCATCCCGCCCGCGATCGCGAGCATCGCCAGTGTAAAGGAAGTTCGCGCCAGCGAGTGATCGTAAACCTCCTGAAGCGTCCGCACCAGAAACACCGGAAGATTGCCGTCTACTGACCAGATCGCTTGGCGGGCTTCGTTTAGAAAGCCCTCCGTGCCGGCGCGGCTGGTGCGGATCAGAAACACTCCGCCGCGAGTGACGTGCTCGTCTTCGATCTCGAATTTGTCCATCATGGCCGGCCAGTACACCATGGTGGGAGGCTTTTTCTGAATCCCGTCATCGTGGACATCGCCCACAACTCCGATGACCTCCCGCCAGGGCTCGCCGGCGCCGACGCGGAGGCGCTTGCCGAGAGCGGCGGCGCTGCCCCACATTTCCCGCGCGGTGTTCTCCGACACGATGACCACCGGGCGCTTGTCGTAGAGGTCCGTCCAGGTGAAGTCCCGGCCGGCGAGCAGCGGCGTGCCCACAGTCTTGAAATTCCCCGGCGTGACGAAGCGGAAACGTCTCAGCGGCGGAATTTCCCCGGCGGCGTAATCCTTGCCCTCCGCATAGATCAGGTCGTTCCAGTTGAAGCCTTCCATCGGCGCGCCCAGGGCGAATGCCACCGAAGATACGCCCGGTATCGCCGCGAGCTTATCGAGCATGTCCTGCTGCATGCGCATGACCCGCTCTTTCTCCTTGACATGATCTTCGGGAATTACGATGTGCAGAATCTGGACGGTTTCCGGATTCGCGAATCCCGGGCGCACGTTGTGTAATGCCAGGAAGGTTCGAATCATCAGCCCGGACCCCACCAGCAGCACCAGCGCGAGGCCCACCTGCACCGCCACCAGGGTGTTGCGCGCCCGCTGCCGGTCCCGGCCAGGGCTGAGGCTGCGGCCGCCGCTTCGTAAGGCCGTTGCTAGTTGCGGGCCGGCGTACTTGAAGACCGGAATCAGCCCGGACAGCACTCCTGCCAGCAAAGATATGCCTAGGGCGAACGCAAGCGCGGCCGGGTCCAGGCCGATTTCGGCCAGCCGCGGAAGGTTTTGAGGACCCTTGGCGACCAGCAGACGCAGCGCTCCGTAGGCCATTCCGAGTCCCACAGCGCCGCCGAGAACCGCGAGCGTCACACTTTCGATCAGCAGTTCCTTTGCGATTCTTCCCCAGCCCGCGCCCAGGGCCGCGCGTACGGCCAGTTCCTGCTGGCGGCTCTCCGCGCGAACCAGCAGAAGATTTGCGACGTTGGCGCACGTGATCAGCAGCACGAATCCGCTCGTGCCCAGGAGCAACCATAGCGTGGTCCCGATGTCGCCTACCACTTCCTGCTTGAACGGCTGGATGTGCGGCGCAAAACCTGCGCTCTCAAATAACGTTCGGCTGAAACCCATGGGCGTCGGCCAGGAATGTATCCACACGGGAAGCAGCCGGCCGATATCGGCATTGGCTTGCTTCAGATCCACACCCGGCTTCAGGCGTGCGATGCCCTGGTAGCTGAAATTGCCGAGAAATATCTTGTTGCGGTCGAAACGCAACGGCAGGATCACCTGCGGATCGGAGTTGGGAAACCGGAAAGTCTCCGGCATGACTCCGATGATCGTGTGCGGCCGCGAATCGACGGTGATCGTCCGCCCCATCGCCGACCGGTCCCCCGCAAAGTGGCGCTGCCAATAGCCGTAGGTCAGCATGATCGTTTCCGGCGTTCCGGGCGTATCGTCCTGCGGCGAAAACCAGCGCCCCGCAGTCGGCTGCACGCCCAGCGCTTGCAGCAGCCCGTACGTGACCATCAACGCGCGGACCTCCTCAGGCTCGCCTACGCCCGTGATGCTGGCGCCGTTGTTAGACCACAGGCCGAACTCCTGAAAGGCCTGGCTCTGCTCGCGGTAGGTGAAGTACATAGTCGGCGAGCAATTAAGGTTCCCGCCGAGGCCGCTCACCTTCGGCGCGAGATGCCACACGCCCACCAGTTCCTGGGGCCTGGGGAACGGCAGAGGCTGGATCAGAACGCGATTGACCACGCTGAAGATCGCGGTCGTCGCGCCAATCCCGAGCCCCAGCGTGACCAGGGCGGTGGCCGTGAATCCCGGCGATTGGGCCAGGCGCCGCAGAACGTGCTTGAGGGATCCCATGGACTGTACTACGCGCGCGGCCCCTTTGCAGTTCGCGGAAAACCAGAAACCCACGGCGAAGTCGCCGCCCGCGCCGAGCGGCGGAGGAATCCCGGCGGAAAAGTCTACGGACTCCCCTGTGCCTGTGACGGCCGCGCTCCCGCCGCTCAACCAGACCACGAAAGCTTTGATTGAGCCTTGAGAAGAATGCAACGGGATTGGAACAGGCCAGGAAAGCTCGTCAGCCCTTCCAGAGATTTATCTCCCTTTCAATGGCGTCGCCCAGTTCGTCCGGGGCATCCCCGGCGAGTTCGCGCAGGGCCTTCTCGATTTCTTCGGGCGACCGGGCGCCGGCCGACGCACGCGGGAGGCTTGCGAGTTCGCGGTACAGGTCCAGAGCCTTGCGCAGCTTCGCTGCCGCAGCCTCGTGGGCGCCGTTGCGCGCGAGCACCTCGCCTATTTCGTAGTTGCACTCGGCGAGCGTTCTTCGGGCCGCGGGGCTCGGATACGCCGCCGCCAGCCCATCGGCGGCCTGGAGCGCACGGCTGAAGCTGGTCAATGCAGCCAGAAGGTCGCCGGAGCGATATTGCTCAAACCCGAGCTTTCGGGCGGCTTCCAGCACGTCGCGCTGCCGGTCGCGATCTTGCGGAGACGCCAGCGCCGCGGCTTCGAATTGCTCCAGGGCGCGGCCGTAAAGTCGGGCCGCGTCCGCCGGAACCAGCTCGGCGAGCTTCATCGAAATGCGCGCGAGCCGCTGCCGCATGGCGGCGTCGCCGGCGTGCGCGGATAAGTAATCGTCGGCGGCATCGATGGCGCTGCGATATTCCGAAATGGCGCGCGCGGGGTTGGCCGGGCGGTGCAGTTCCGCGAGTTGCTCGTAATTTTCCACCACCGCCGGGGCCAGCTTGGATACCCGCTGTTCCGCCGACTGGAGCAACTGCTTGTCCACGCGCGCCAGCTCGACGGACCAGATCGTCACGGCCACCAGTACCACTGCCGCGGCGCCGGCGACCGCCACCGCCGCCGTATTTCTGCGGATAAACTTTCCCGTGCGATATCCGAACGTGTCGCTGCGCGCTTTCACCGGCCGGCCTTCCAGATAGCGCCGGATATCTTCGGAAAACTGTTCCACGGAGGCGTAGCGCCGCGCGGGCTCCTTGCGCAGCGCCTTCAGGATGATGACGTCCAAATCCCCCGCGAGCTTGCGCTTCAGCCGTCTCCGCGCCTTTTCGCGCGTTTCCGGAGCGAGCATGGCCGGCGGCGCCGCCTCCATCTTTTGCGTCGCCTGCGGAATCGCCGAATCCTCGTCGGTCAGGATCACCGCGCTTGGGCGTGGCGGCTCCATCTCGCAGATCGCCCGCACCATGGCCTCGCGCGACTGGATCCCGCGGCCGTACGGGAATTTTCCCGTGAGCAATTTATAGAGCAGCACTCCCAGGGAATACACGTCGGTCGCGGTGCTGACTGGCTCGCCGCGGACCTGCTCCGGGCTGGCGTAGTCCAGGGTCATGGGACGCATCTCCGGCCGCGTCTCGGCGGCGCTGAGCGTGGAAAATTCGCTGCGGAGCAGCTTCGCGATTCCGAAGTCCAGCAGCTTGGGTGTGCCATCGGCCGTGACCAGAATGTTGCTGGCCTTGATATCCCGGTGCACCACCAGATTCTGATGGGCGTACTGCACGGCCGCGCAGACGCGGCGAAACAGCTTCAGGCGTTCGGTGATGGGGATCTGCCGCGATTCGCAGTACTGATCGATGGGCGTGCCCTCGACGTACTCCATCACCAGATACGGCAGCCCCTCGGGCGTCGAGCCGCCGTCGATCAGATGCGCGATATTCGGATGGTCCAGACCGGCCAGCACCTGCCGTTCGGTGCGGAACCGCCGCAGAATTTCCTGCGTGCCCATGCCGTTTTTGACCATTTTTATGGCGACTTTTTTCTCGTATTCGTGGTCAAAACGGCGCGCCAGCCACACCGATCCCATGCCCCCGCGTCCGATCCGCTTTTCCAGTTCGTAGGGGCCCAGGCGGGGAATTCGCGGAAATTCCCCCGATAAATCCTCGGCCGCCAGGAGCGCGCGATTCAAATCCACGGCGGGAGCGTTGAGAAAATCCCCGGACTGATCGTGGCTGGCAAGCAGCGTCTCCACCTCGCGGCGCAGGTCGTTGTCGCCGGCGCACATCACTCGCAGATACGCCGCCCGGTCCCGCTGGGAACGCTCCAGCGCGCCTTCAAAAATCTGGCGAATCTGCGCCCACCGCTCGGGCGTCAAGCGAGCCTCCCGTGATTTCCCGATGCAGGAATGCGCGCGCGGAACTCCAGCTTCGTTTGACCGTGGCGGGGGAAACCCCCATCACCGCCGCGGTTTCCTCCACCGAAAGCCCGCCGAAAAACCGCAGTTCCACCAGTTGCGACTGCGAGGCATCCAGCGCCTGGAGCTTGTTCAGCGCAGCGTCGAGCGCGATCATGTCCACCGGCTGTTGCTCGCAGATTGCCATGGTATCTTCCAGGATCACTTTCTGCCCCTCGCCCCCGCGGCGGGCGGCGCGATGTTTGCGGGCGTAATCGAGCAGAATCCGGCGCATCTGCGTCGCCGCCACCGCCAGGAAGTGCCCGCGGCTCTCCATCGGCGCCCGCTGGTCCACCAGGCGGATATAGGCTTCGTGAACCAGGGCCGTGGGTTGCAAGGTGTGCTCGCCGCGCTCGCGGCGGAAGTAGGAGCGGGCCAGCCGGTGCAATTCATCGTAAACCAGCGGAAGAAGCTGATTCATGGCGTCTTTTTCGCCGCGTCCGAGCTCGCCCAGCAGCCTGGTCACTTCGCCGTGATCGTCCATACGCTGACCCAGGGATTATAACCCGCTGCTATGGCTCGGGCGTAAGAGTGAACCGAAAGGTCGATCCCTTGCCGGGCTCGGATTCCACCCAGATTCGCCCGCCGTGGGCTTCCACGATGCGTTTGCAGGTGGCCAGGCCGAGGCCGCTGCCAGCCGCATTGGTCCCCCGCGACAGCCTCTGGAAAGGCTGGAAGATTTTATCGAAGCATCGGCGGTCGATGCCGATGCCATTGTCGTGGACGGAGAAAACGCACCCTTTGATGTTATGGACTTCGGCGGAGATGTCAACTTCCGGCACGCGATCGCCATGGTATTTGAGGGCGTTTGCGATCAGGTTCTGGAACAGCCGGACCAGTTGCTCGCGATGGCCGCGGACGCGGGGCAGTTTGTCGATCCGCACGATCGCCCCGGTCTCCTCGACGCTGCCCTGGAGCTGTTCGAGCGCTTCCTGCGCCACTCCCTGGCTGGCCACCGGCTGCATCTCATCGTTGGGCGCTTCCTTCGCGGCGGCGAAGTCCAGTATGGCCCGGATGAGACGCTGCATGCGATCGGCGCTGGCGACGACGGTGTCGAGCAAGTGCGACGATTTTCCATCGAGCCCGCCGCGGTTTTCGATCAGGAACAGCTCGGTCATGAGGCGAATCCCCCGCAGCGGCTCCTGCAAATCATGGGCGACCGAGTGGGCAAAATGGTGGAGTTCGTCGTTGGATCGAAGGAGAGCCAGCTTGGTTTTGGAAATGCGGTGGTTCAGCAAGGTGACGGTAATCCCGAAGATCAGGAAGATGCCGAGCAAGGCCAGGTCATCGCCGGTACTCAGGATACTAAAGCGCGGCTCGATAAAGAAAAAATCCCCGATCAGGTAGGCGAGGACCGTGGTGATCAACCCCGGAACGAGTCCCCCGAACGTCGATGCGGCGATGACCGCGAGCGTAAAAGGCAGGAGTTGGGCTTTGTCATGCAGTAGCGGCTGGAAGGCGAACGCCAGCAGCGACGATCCTCCCAGCCCCAGGGCCACTATGGCGAACCGGAAGGGTTGCCACTGGCGGAGAGGGGGGGATTCGAACCCCCGGTAGAGCTTTAAGGCCCTACGACGGTTTAGCAAACCGCTGCTTTCGACCACTCAGCCACCTCTCCGTCGCCTTCGGTAGGTACTGCGATGGTAACACACAATTAGACGGATACCCCGGCGAAGAATCCGCCCGAAACGAAAATGCTCACCCGGAGGTGAGCATTTACGCTTCCCTGTGGTTAGACAGGGTGATGTACATGGGAGAATCAGATTCGACGGCATCGCAACCGCCAAAACCTGTGTGATTGCGATAATAGGGCGTGCGGCGAGGTATGTCAAGGAAAAAACTCCCGCTTTCCGGTTCCCTCCTAAGCGCAAGCTGTTTAGGTACTTACACTCAATTTAAGGAATCGCTTGCAGCCCTGCCCAATGCCCCGGAAACCTGCATGCAGACCCCCGTTTCCGTTCTAACCGGCCACAAGACCGAGGGTTACTTCCGATGCAGATCCAGCACGATCATCGCGTCGGCATTCGAGGCTTTCCAGCCAAGCTTTTGGCCCAAAACGCGGAAAGCTCCGACCCCAATTCCGGCCAATAAACACGCCACGAGTACAATTCCCGCCAGAGCAGCAATTGCAAGAATCATTTTAGCGCTGTCCTTTATGGTTGGCGGGTTAACAGTATCATTTAACGTGAGGTTTACTTCGTAGCGGACTTGGGCCAGTACTCGTTCCGCAGCGTCAGCATCAGGAGGTTGAATAATAATCGCTACTAATGGCCCTGCCCGCTTAGCCAGCGCCCCGGAAATCTTCTGAAACTCGGCGTCGCGTTCGCGCGCGATCGACGGAGTCGGGAAGTTGAAGATCGCCATGGTCATCGGTCCGGCAGGGGTCGTATACTGCCCGATCTGAGCTTCGGTTCCCAGGTGGAAGGCGGCCGCCGCAGGCGAAACCTGGGGGAAGAAGCGCGCCAGCGAAACCGGCCCCAGGATGTAACGCTCCGAATTCGGGATCAGACCCTGTAGCGGAAGATCCGACATGAGCGTGGGCAGGGAGGATCGCTCGAACTTCGGGACCTGGTTTAGAAGCTGCTCGATTTGATCGGCGGGAGGAACGCTGCCCGTGAACTGGAAGACATAATTCCCGTTGGCGAAGATAACGCCATCCGCGGTATTGGCCGCCAGATTCGTCAGCTTGGACCGGGTCGCGGCCGGCGGGCGTTGCGATTCGAAGAACGCCATGGCTCCCGTGGAATCGTGGAACCGCCAGGCGGTGGCGTTGAACGCCGCCGCGCCGGAATAGGCCGCTTGCTCGGTGGCCTCCAGCCCGTATTCGTTCAGCAGATCGGCATCCGGGATGTGGACGGTTTTCGGCGCCCCGCGTATTGCGCCGCCGATCTGGTCCGGGAGGATGGCTGCGTGAGCCGTGAATGCGAAAAAAGCTGCCAGCAAGACGGGCCGCGTTACTGTCCACAACATTTTTTATACTTCTTTCCGCTCCCGCAGGGGCAGGGGTCATTGCGGCCGGCCTTCTTGGCCGCGAGCTTGGGTTTCTGAGGCGCCGCCGCTTCCCCACCCACGAATTGCAACTGATCCAGCTCCTTCTGCTTCTTCCGCTGGATATTGCGGGTGAGGTCCAGCACCGAGTTCTGCGCCGCCAGGTTCACCGGCTTGGGACTGCTGTTCGCCACGACGCTGACCGCTTCGTCCTCTTCCTCCTCTTCATCGGCCCACAGTTCGGGATAAGGGATGTTGGCGGGCACTTCCTGCTCCGGAGGCTGCTCGACGCGCTGGAGGAAGAACAGGTACCGGATCGTTTCGTCCTCTATGCGGTCCATCATGTCCTGGAACAGAAGGAAGGACTCCTTCTTGTATTCCACCAGCGGGTCCTTCTGCCCGTAGCCGCGCAGGCCGATGCCTTCCTTCAAATGGTCCATCGACAGCAGGTGGTCCTTCCACTGGTTGTCGATGACGTTGAGCATGATCATGCGCTCGGTTTCCCGCATCAGTTGCGCGCCGATCATGTCTTCTTTTTCCTGATACTTCTTGATCAACTGCTCGCGAATCTCGGCTTCGGCGCTGCGCCGGTCCTGGTTCATCAGGGATTCGGTGCGGATCTTCACGCCGAACTGCGTGAGAATGTCGGTTTCCAGGCCGTTCCAGTCCCAGGTGCTGGCATGGGCCTTCTCCGGCAGGCGGGCGTCGATGAAGGAGCCCAGAATGCCGTCGATGATCTCGATAATGCGATCCTTCTGGTCTTTTCCTTCCAGCAGCGCGCGGCGCATGCCATAAACCGCCTGGCGCTGCTTGTTCATCACATCGTCGTATTCGAGGACGTGCTTGCGGGCGGCGAAGTTCTGCGCCTCGACGGCTTCCTGCGCCTTGGCGATGCGGCGCGTGATCATCTTGCTCTCGATCGGCACGTCTTCTTCCATGCCCAGGCGCAGCATGAGCGATTGCATCCTCGGCCCGCCGAAGATGCGCATCAGGTCGTCCTGGAGCGAAAGATAAAAGCGGGCGCTGCCCGGGTCGCCCTGGCGTCCGGCGCGTCCGCGCAACTGGTTATCGATCCGCCGCGATTCGTGGCGTTCTGTACCCAGGATGTGCAGACCGCCAAGCGCGACCACTTCGTCGTGTTCCGCCGCCGTTTCCGCTTTGAAGCGGCCGTAGACCGCATCCCACTCCTGGCGCTCGGCCGTGCCCACCGCGGCGGTCTGATAGACGTCTGGATCCTTATTCTGCTTGCGGAAATACTCCTTCGCCATGAACTCCGGATTGCCGCCGAGCAAAATGTCCGTCCCGCGGCCGGCCATGTTGGTCGAGACCGTGACCGCCCCCTTGCGCCCGGCCTGAGCCACGATCAGCGCCTCGCGCTCGTGATTCTTGGCGTTGAGCACCTCGAAATCCTTGTGCTCTTTCAGCCCCATTTTTTTGAGAATTCCCGCCAACCGCTCGGATTTTTCGACGGAAATCGTGCCCACCAGCACGGGCTGCCCTTTTTCGTGCAGCTTGACGATCTCTTTGGCCGCGTTGCGGAATTTCTCTTCTTCGGTCCGGTAGACGATATCCGGAAACTCAATGCGCTGGAGTGGCCGGTTGGTGGGGATGATGGTGACGTCGAGGCCGTAGATCTTGCTGAGCTCGGCGGCTTCCGTGTCCGCGGTGCCGGTCATGCCCGCGAGCTTCTTGTACATACGGAAGTAGTTCTGGAAGGTGATGGTGGCCAGCGTTTGATTTTCGCGCTGGATCTTTACGCCTTCCTTGGCTTCGATGGCCTGGTGCAGGCCGTCCGACCAGCGGCGGCCCGGCATGAGCCGGCCCGTGAACTCGTCGACGATGATGACTTCGTCATCCTTAACCACATAATCGCGATCCCGCAGATACAGCACGTGGGCTTTCAAGGCCTGCTGCACGTGATGGTTGGTCTCCATGTTGATCGCGTCATACATGTTGTCGAGGCCCAGGAGCCGCTCCACCTTCAGCACGCCTTCTTCGGTCAACGCGACGCTGCGGGTTTTTTCGTCCACCGTGTAATCGCCGGTCATCCACTTTTGGCCGGGCTCCTTGCCTTCGATGACCTCGCCGCGGATCAACTGCGGGATGATGCGGTTGATCTTGTAGTACTTGTCGGTGGACTCCTCGCTGGGGCCGGAGATGATCAGCGGGGTGCGGGCCTCGTCGATGAGAATCGAGTCCACCTCGTCGACGATGGCGTAGTTGAACATCTTGAGCTGCGTGCCTTTGCCGTCCACGGCCGGCACGCTCTCGGATGGAATGGTCCGCTGAACGCAATCGGCCAGACGGAACTTCATGTTGTCGCGGAGATAATCGAAGCCGAACTCGTTATTGGTGCCGTAGGTGATGTCGCAGTTATAGCTTTCCCGGCGCTCATTGTCATCGAGGTCATGAACGATGACTCCGACGGTCAGGCCCAGCCCTTTGTAAATCCGGCCCATCCACTCCGAGTCGCGGCGCGCCAGGTAATCGTTCACTGTGACGACGTGCACGCCCTTGCCTTCCAGGGCGTTCAGATACACCGGCAGCGTGGCGACCAGCGTCTTTCCTTCGCCGGTCTTCATTTCGGCGACCTTGCCGCGATGGAGCGTGATGCCGCCGATCAACTGCACATCGAAGTGCCGCATGTTCAGGAAGCGGCGGCCGGCCTCGCGCACGGTGGCAAACGCGGGAATAAGAAGGTCGTCCAGCGAGGCGCCCTGCGCGATCTGTTCCTTAAACCTGATGGTCTGCGCGGCCAGATCGCGATCAGACAAAGCCTGCATCTGCGGTTCCAGGTCGTTAATCGCCGCGATGATCGGCCGCATGGCCTTGACCTCGCGCTCGTGCTTGGTGCCGAAAATCTTCGCGAGAATGGTCTCGAACGTATTCATGAATTGACTCCCACTCTAAGATCCTCAAAGAACTTCGCGTGCGCGCGCACGCGCGGCGTAGCGGAACGGCGGGAGCTCAGCAGCGGAGCTGGGTGCGGCGAAAACGCCGGAGCGCGATGGCAGGCGCGCTCGCCTGGGCCAGCATCCACAGGGAATGCCCCATCGGAGTGGGCGCCAGAGCCGCGAGCGGCAAAACAGACTGCGGAGAAGCAGACCGCGGCCGGGCGCTTGCGGCCGAGACTTCGGTAGCCGGCGTCACCAGATGGATCACCGTCTGGATCAGGCGGACCAGCGCCTTGGAGCCCGCTGCCGCCCGGGAAATCTCGGGGGCTCCCGCCATCGCCGTCATCCACGCCGACATGCCGATCAGCGGCGCGAGAGCGGTCAGAAACGTGCGACGGAAACGCATGAAATTCCCGATTTCATGGTAGCAAAGCCAACGGGCGTTCCATCCACGCCGTAAGCCCGCCCCAGGCTACCGGCTGAGGTGCGGAAGGTCGCGGTTGTTTTCCATGCACCAGTACTCCATCAGCTCGCTGCCAGGTTTCATGCGCACGAAGATCCGCGAGTTCTTGATGGGCTTGGTGTAGATTTTGGGATCTTCCCAGGTGACCTCGTAAGCGATGCGCTGGGGGTCCAGGAAAGACATGCGCTCGACCACATGCAAGGCCTCGCTGGAGGGATGCTCGATGGTATCGATCCAGGTCTTGCCGTTAAATCCCGTGGAATCGATCACCAGCGTGTCGCCTTCCCACCAGCCGATGGAGTTGCCCATCCAGCTCGGCTCCAGGTGTTCGGGGTGCTTGCGGCCGTCGGTGGAAACGACGTGGAAGATATTGTTGGATTCAAACAATAGCGCCATCCGGCGTGGAGTTTGCAGGATCTCCACCGGGTATTCGACCTGCCAGGCGCGCGTGTAGCCCCAGGGCAGGCAGTGGCCCGAATAGTCGAAGCGATTCTGGTCCTTCCACTCGGCCAGGCCCTGCTCCGTGAAGGAAAGCTCCCCGTTGCCCTTCTGAACGCAGCCGGGCGTATAGGAGCCGCAGGACTTGCCGTCCTTGGTGACATCGGCGACCCGTGGATGGTCCCAGACTCCGCTGAAATCAGGCTTGCCGTTGGCCATGCGCGGGATCTGCTGGTTCGCGCCGGATGGGTCGGACTGGCTGAAGGCCGGAGCGGCCGCGAGCGCGAGGGAGAGCAGGCAACGAGTCGTCATAAGAATCTCCTAAACAGGAATACTTCGCCCGCGCTGCGGTGTCAACGCTTGGGAACGGAGTCCGGCCCGGGAGCCAAACCCGGCGGCAAAGGCCAGTTCCCCTCGTAGGGAGGCCAGTTCGGGACGGGCGCCTCCGGCGTGGGGTAAAACATCGCCGAATAAATGCTGCGAATCTTCTGGTGATCGATGGCGAACCATTCGCTGAAGGTGTTCCTGCGGGTCGCGGTTCCGGGCTTCCGCAAAAAGACGCCCAGCGCGAGCACCACCTGCGCCTCTTCGTCGACCACCGGATAGCGGCGGGCCGCGACCAGCTCGACATTGATATTTTCCAGGCCGGTGGTGCAATCCGTCGTGCCCGATCCGCCGCGCGCGGGGCGTCCGGTGACGGTCGCGCCGTTTTCGATGCGCGTGCAGCCGGGGTGGGCCAGGATGATTCCGCCGTCGTGCGAAGTGATCCCGTCGAAGTAGCTGTTGGTGATGGCGATCAGTGCCTCGCGCGGGGCGCGCGCGTCGCGCGGAACGATCCGCTCCGGCGGCGGATTCATCGCCAGATTGTCCGGTTCGAAGAAATTGCCGGAGGGCTGGCCGTTGGCGTCGAATCCGTTCAAGCCGGGGTCGCCTTTACGGACGATGTACCACTCGGCTTCGCTGATCCTGCGATGCTCGATTTTCACGCGGGCGGTCACGATGGCGGGACGATCGCCTTCCTCCACGATGCCGAAGTATCCGGCCTGCCCGCTGACGGGGTCGAAGTAGCGGCGTTGGAGCTTGCCGAGCGCGGTGACGGTCTTCCAGACTCCGCCGCCGGTTCGCACCACCACGGCGTTCTCGGTTTGGCGGAAGCCGGCCATGAGCGGCGCGGCGGAGGGGTCGTGCTTCATCACGGCGGTCAGATATTGATCGAGCCCGGCCTTCAGACACAAGCGGTCGCAATCGCCCGCGGCGGCGAACAGGCGCGCGCCGCCGGCCAGCATCGCCAGGTATCGCGTGAACGTGCGAGGGTTCATGGGACGAATTCTACCCCGCCGGACGATAATGGCTCGAAGCATGCGAATCTTCAGCGGGCTGGTTCTGTGCGCCGGCATCGGCTTGGCCGCCGGGCGCGAAGTCGCCATCACGATCGACAATCTGCCTCGCGGCGGCGACGGCGGCCCGCGCACGCTGGAGGCTGTTCGGGCCATCACGGAGCGTCTGCTGGCGCCCTTCCGCGATCAGAAAATCCCCGTGATCGGATTTGTCAACGCCGGCCGCCCGGTGGAGTTCGGGCCCGAGGGGCTGCGCCAGATTCTGGATCTGTGGCTCGATTCGGGCGCGGATCTCGGCAATCACTCCTCGCATCTGAACATCAATCAAGTCCCGGTGGAGGAATACACGGCGGACATTCTCAAAGGCGAGCCGCTTCTGCGCGCTGCGCTGGCCGCCCATGACCAACGGCTCGAGTTCTACCGGCACCCGTTCCTGTTTCACCGGCCCTACCCCGGAGATCAAGAAACGCATCCAGGACTTTCTGGACCAGCACGGCTACCGCGTCGCGCCGGTGACGCTCGACGACAGCGATGACGACTTCGCCGCGGTCTATACGAAGGCCGAGTTCCGCGAGCGTGCGCGCCGCGAGTACGTCCCTTACATGGAGTCGATCACGGCGTTCTTTGAGAAACGCTCGGTGGAGGTGGCTGGGCGCGAGTTTCCCCAGATTCTGCTGATTCACGCCAACCTGCTCAATGCGGATCTGATGCCGGATCTGCTCGCGATGTTTCGCCGGCGGGGCTATACGTTTGTCTCGCTGGATCACGCGCTGGCCGATCCCGTGTACCGGCTGCCGGAAGAGTACGCCGGGCGCGGCGGATTCTCCTGGATTCATCGCTGGTCCAAGACCAAGGGCATGGCGCCGAAGGGCGAGCCCGATCCGCCCGCGTGGGTGGAGGAAGCGATCAAAGCCGCCTCGAAGTAACGCCGCTACAATCGAAGCAGCAAGGAGGAATTATGAAATTCTGGGGCGTTGCCCTTCTGCTGCTGCCCGGCGCAATGGCGCAGGCGCAGACCCTGCAAGGCGAGTCGCTGGTGAAGGCGCTGCGCCAGGGCGGTTACGTGATCGTGATGCGGCACGCCAGTTCGCCGCGCCAACCGCCGTCGAAGGAAGCCGCGAATCCGGATAACCCGAAGGCCGAACGGCAGCTCGATGAGGAAGGCCGCCGCACCGCCGCCGCGATGGGCAAAGCGCTTCGCGATCTGAAAATCCCGGTCGGCGAGGTGCTCGTCAGCCCCACCTATCGCGCGATGGAGACAGCGCAATACGCCGGTTTCCCCAACCCGCGCCCCACGCCAGAACTCGGCGAAAACGGGCAGAACATGTCGGGTGGAACCGAGGCTCAGGCCGCCTGGCTCAGGAAAAGGGTCACGGAGTTGCCGCAGGGGACGAATACGATTCTGATCACGCACGCCCCCAATCTCACCCGAGCGTTCCCGCAGGAGGCGGCGGGAGCCGCGGACGGCGAAGCGCTGATCTTTGGGCCGGACCGCAAGGGCGGGGCCAGGCTGGCCGCCCGGGTCAAAATCGAGGAGTGGCCTAAATTCGCGCGCTGAGAAAAAGGCGTGGCCGGCGCCGTGCTTTTCAGGATGAAGATGTCGCCGAAGCCGATCCGCAGATACAGCTTCTGCCCGCCCGGCGAGCCTGGGTCGAGTAGGGCATGCCCGAACTTCAGCTTCTTTCGTTGCTGGCCGCCGAAATCGGTTTCGATCGAACCCAGCCGGCTGCGCGCGTCCACTTGTAACTGAGCCTGTTCGGGTAGACGAACCGTGATCAGCCCTTGGCGGTCCGTCACGCGAATCTCGCCGAGCATGCCGTCCAGGTGCACCTCGCCCGCTTTGTGACCGACGACGACGCTGGCGCTGCGCGGCGCGCGGATGCGGTATTCGACGTTGTCAAGCCGGGGGCCGGTGGTGGTGATCACGACTTCATTTCCTTTCCGCTCGGTCGTGACGGCGGCCCGGCCGGAGGTCTTCAGGATCGTGACTTCGAGATCCGGCCGGTCCCATCCGGTGATCGTCAACTCGCCCCGGGAGTCCGCCAGGCGCAGCGTGCCATTGGCAGGGAAGTCCATGCGCTCGGTATGGGAAGCGGGACTGGAGGCCTGCGCCGCGGCGAGCGCGGCCGCCGCCAGGCCCAGAAAAACCGGCCGCCTCATCTACTGCTCCACCGTGCTCTGGAGTATGAGCGCGTTCTCCACCACGCGGTCGCCCGGCTTGATGCCGGACTTTACATCCTGCAGATTGCCCGGCAGCATCTCGCCCGCGACCACTTCCACGCGCCGGAAATGACCTTCCGTGGTGGGCATGTACACCCAGTCGCGATCGTGCAGATGCAGGATCGCCGTGGCCGGTACCGTCGCATGCCTTTGCGCTTCCATGCCGTGGAAAGTCGCCGTCACGAACATGCCGAACCGCATCAGCCCCGGATTTTCGATTTCCAGCCGGACCTTCGCGGTGTGCAGATTCGGGTCCAAAATCTGGCCGATGTTGGCGATCCGCGCCCGGAAGACGCGGTCGGGATAGGCGTTCAGGCGCACATCGGCGTATTCGCCCACCCGCACCTGCGAAAGATTGTTCTCGTACACATCGCAGATCACCCATACCCGCGAAGCGTCGGATATGGTGAACGGATTCGGCGCGCTTAACGCCTGCACGCCAGAGCCATCCGTGATCTGTTGATCGGTAATCACGCCGCTCACCGGCGCCCTGACCTCCACGATCCCGCTGGGGTTCTGGGGGTCCACGCCGAGCACATGCAGCCGTTCGGTGGCCGTCTCGACGTCGATTTTGGCGTTGTCCTCGGCCGCCTGCGCGACTTCGAGCGCGCTTCGCGCCACCGCGCCGTTGTCGTACAGAATCTGCTGCCGGTCGAGCTGGCTTTTGGTCAGCTTCTCGTTCCGCACGGCTTGTTGATAGTCGTGATAGGCGCTCGCGACATCAGCGCTGCGGACCTTGAAAAGAAGCTGGCCCTGCTTTACCGTGTCGCCCAGCCGCGCGTTGATCTCGACTACCCGCCCCGAGGCGAGCGAAGGCACCGGCACTTGCCGCGAGACGTCCGGGCTGACGACCCCCGTCACGCTTAACTCGGGAGTCGCCATACGCTCCCCCGCCGTCACCAGCGGAAACCGGCCGGGGTCGTCGACTTTGAAGTTGTTGGCGTCTAACTCGGGTTCAACCACGGCGGGAGGCGGCGCCGTCTCCGCCGGATCCTGCTTGGCGCTGACATCGCGCGAGCACCGCGCAGCCGCCAGCGCCAGCACGATCGCCAGGGAACGCTGCCACAGCATGCGTCTCATGGAATCACCTCACGGCCCACGGCCAGGTTCATCTGTGCGGCCGCGGTTAAATAAGAACCGATCAAATTGATGTAGGCCAACCGGGTGTCCCGGTAAGCCTTTTCAGAATCCAAAAAATCCAGAAGCGAAGCTCCGCCGTTCTGGTAGGAAAGCTGCATCCGGTTGCGCGTATCCTCGGCGAGTTCCAGATACTTGCTCCGCGTCTTCAGCAGATTCACCGCGCTGACGAGGGCGACATAGGCGGAATCGACGTCGCTGAACACCTGCGCCTGGGTGGCGTCGCGGAGTTTCTCATTGCGCCCGATATCGATCTGCGTGCGCGCCTTCTCGCCCTGGTTGCGGTCGTTGATGCGCAGCGGGATGCTCACGCTGCCGCCGATGGTGTTGTTCGCGAAGGGATTCGCGAAGGACGGGTTATGCGAATACCAGCCGCTGACCGTCGGATCGGCCGCGCCGTTGGCGATCGCCAGTTGATGTTGCAGGCGCGCCAGCTCCACGTTTTGCGCCGCCGCTTTCAGGTCGGGCCGCGCCTCCAGGGCTGCGTTGCGGAACTCCTCGAGCGGCCTGAGGTTCTCGCTGTACTCAAACGGCCCGGTGATATCGAATTGCTCGAGCGGCGTATTGTCGTTTAACAACTGCCGCAACTGGATCTTGGCGGTTCGTAGACTCACGGTGGCCGCCTCCAGATCCGATTCGAACTGAAACCTCTGCACCTCCAGGCGGTTCAGGTCCACCAGCGCGATATCGCCGGCTTGGTAGCGCGTGCGGTTTACGCTCAGCTCCCGGTCCCAGTACGCCAGGTTCTCCTGAGCGTTCGCCAGCACGGCTTTCGCTTGAAGCGTCTGCACGAACGCGCTTCGCAGATTGAAGATCAGGGTGCGCTCCTGGTCCAGGTAGTTGGAGTTGCTCACCGCCGTGGATTGCTTCGCCGCCTGATAGCGAAGATTGCGCTTATTTCCGCGCTCCACCAGATAGCTTGCGCCCGGCGTGAATACCACGCCGGTGAGCGGCTGCCAGACCCCCTGATTCGGACTGATCTGCACGCCGTCCATGGTGAGGTTCACGTCGGGGTTGGGCCGGAGGTGAGCGGTAATCTCGCTGGCGCGCGATTCGGCGATGCTGTCCTGCGCCGCCTTGAGAGCCGGGTTGGCGGCTTCGAAGCGATCCACAACCTGCTGCCAGGTGAGCACGGTTTGCGCTTGGAGAACCCCGGCGGCGAGTCCGGCCAGGCCTCCCACCATCAACAAAAAGCGCAGATTCCTCGTCATGTAGCCCTCATCACACAGCCATAAGCCCGCAAATAAATAGAAATATGGGTAAAAATATGTTGAATTGCCTGGATTTTTCGCCACGGCCAAGGGCCGGGACCGGATCACAAAACGGGTGGTTTAACCTGCTGGAGGCGCGCGAGGCCGCGCGTGGTTCCGGAGGGGAAAATCTCCGGGGACGGCATCGGACAGAACGTTCTGACTCCCATCCGCGCGCACCGGAACCGGCAGACCGCCCGCGGCGAGCACCGCCGAAAAGTAGGAAGACAGGATCGCGCCGCCGTCGAACGGCGCGGGGTTGTGCAACCCACCCAGGGAATGGCCGGGTTGCCAGATGGAGGCCGGGAATTGCAGGATGCCGGCGGACGTGAATCCGCCTTTCCCGTCGTTCAGCCACACGCCGACCGCATGCGCGTAAGCGCCGGTGGTCACCACCAGGTCCAGGTCATGGTCGCCATCGACGTCGCGCGGGACGATTTGCAAGCCCCAGACGTCGCGCGCATGCACCCGGATCGGCTTGGACAGCCGGCCCGCACTCATCTGGAACTCCACGGTGTAGGCGAACCCGCGCGCCTCCGGACCCACCATGGTGCTGCGCACCATATCGGGGCTCAGATCGCCGTCCAGATCCGTGAACGACCATACCGCGCTGGCAGGCGCCGGCGCGCTCGGGGAGCAAAACGCACATCCCGCAAAGCCAGGCAACAGGGCCGCCAACAGGCGCAGAAGGGGCATGTAAGTCCAGAATATCAGACGCCTTAATGCAGGGGGGCCGTTACACGCTGACAACCGGGCAGGGCGATTGGCGAATAATCGAGTACGCCGTGCGCTCCAGGCGGCCCAAGATGCCCGATTCGCCGCGGCGTCCGATCACCAGCAGATCCGCGCCCCACTCCCGGGCCACTTCGGCGACCACCTTATCCGGATCGCCTTCCTCGATCCGCACCTCCGCGGGCGAGCCGGTCTGCTGCTTCAGGCCGTCCAGCAGGCGCCGGATTTCCTTGCGCAGTTGCTCATCCTGGGCGGCGTTCAGATAACCCGGCGTGAGCGGCAGCACGTGCAGCAGCGCCAGCTCCGCCTGATATTCCGCGGCGATATGATTGGCCCAATCGAGCACGCGCGGGCTGGTCGGCTTCAGGTCCACCGCGCACAACACCCGCCGCGTCGCGACGGCCTCGAGCGGGGGAGCCGCCTCCATGTGCACGCCTGTCCACACCGGGCAATCGGCATCGTGCAGAACCTTGGCCGCGGTCGAGCCCAGAATCAGGCGGCGGAAGATGCCTAGCCCTCGCGTGGGAATCATGATCAGATCGGCTCCGCGGCGATGGGCCAGCTCCACGATTTTCGAGGCGGCCTCCCCGTGTTCGATCACTTTCTCCACGCGGAAGAGCCGGAGATCGCGCCCCAGGAATTTGTCGAAGTTCTCCTGGGAGGGCGGGGCGAGTTCGGAGAGAACCGTGTCGTAGGTGGGTGGCTCCACGACGTACAGCAGAATGATGTCCGCGTCGAAGCGGCCCGCCAGCGCTTCCACGTAGGCCGCCGCGCCGCGAGCCTGCTCGGAAAAATCGACCGGGAACAGGATCTTTTTAAGCCGGAACTCCGCTGCCATGCGCTACGGCCGGCGCTCGCTGGACGGCGGAACGATCCCCTTGATGCGCAGGAACGCGGCCATGGTGCCGTACATTTCGTTGTCGTGCATGGTGTTGAAATTCAGCACGCCGAGCTTGGTCATCTGGCGGCCGAACATCGTCACCCGGGCCGCGCCTTCGGCATCGTTCATGCCGTTATAGACGCCGTCGCAATAATCGAAGGATTCCTTCAGCGCCGCAGTCAGCTCCGCCTTGGAGGTTTTCCCCGCCGCCACCGGCCCTTTTTGCTCGCCCTTGGCCAGGCTGCACAGCATCATCTGGATATCGGCCACGTGGCCCACCATCTCGCCGAACGTGCGGACTTCCTTCACTGTGCGGAAGGAGTAATTTTCCTCCGGCATTTTCTCCGCGGCTCGCAGCAGGCTGTTCTTGATTCCGGTATAGCTGGAGCGGGCGTCCGCGCTGAACGGATTCTGCCCGCCCTTGTCCTGGGCCCATAAACTGGCGGACACGGCCAGAGTCATCACAAGAATTTTCACTTCAAGTCACCTCGACAGGGGATTCGTCTGGAAGCTGTTACGCAGTATAGCCTGAAGGGTAACTATGCCTCAAGACAACCCGCCCCCGCACATCGGAATCGTGGCTTGCAGCGCCGAGGGCGCGGCGCTGTGCTATCGCACCCTGTGCGTGGAAGGCGCCGCGCGTTTCGGCCCGCACAATCATCCCGAGGTCAGCCTTCATACGTACCCGCTGGCCCGCTACATGGATCGGATCCGGGCCGGCCGCTGGGAGGGCGTGGCGGAGCTGATGCTGGCATCCGCGGAGAAGCTCGCGCAGATCGGGGCCGATTTTCTCATCTGCCCCGATAACACGATTCATCGCGCGATGCCGCTGGTGCTGCCGCGCTCGCCTCTGCCGTGGCTCCATATTGCCGAGTGCGTGGCGCGGGAGGCCGCCGCGAAGGGCTATCGCAAGCTCGGGCTCACGGGCACGGCTCCGCTGGTCGAAAGCGAGGTGTATCCGGAAAAGCTGGCCGCCCGCGGGCTGGAATGTTTGCGGCCCTCGCCCGAGGAACGCGGGCGCATCGACTCGATCATCTTCGACGAACTGGTTTACGGCCAGCTCAGGCCGGAGGCGCTGGAGTATTTCCAGGGCGTGATCTCCCGCATGCGCGAGGCCGGCTGCGACGCCGTGGTGTTAGGCTGCACCGAGATTCCGCTGCTGGTTGCGCCGGAGCAGTCTCCGCTTCCGGTGCTCGATTCCACCCGGCTGCTGGCGCGCGCGGCGCTGGCGCACGCCGCGGCTATAATGCCTCCATGCAACGCCGCGAATTCCTGACCGGGCTCTCCGGCGCGGCCCTCGCGGCGCCGCTGTGCGCCCAGGCTCCGGTGCGGCGCAAGGGCGGCATCAAGCAATCGCTCACGCGCGGGGTGTTCGGCGCCGGCAGCGCTATGTCCTTTGACGAGCAGTGCCGCGCCGCCGCGAGCCTTGGCGTCCAGGGCTTCGATCTGATTCCGTTCGAGGACTGGCCTACGCTGAAGAAGTATGGATTGACCCCCGCCATGGCTCCGCCCGAGATGGCGGGTGTGAGCGTCGCCAGCGGGATCAACCAGCGGGAAAATCATCCGGCGATCGAAATAGCCATGCGCCAGGGGATCGACCGGTGCTCCGCGGCCGGATGCCCCAATCTGATCACTCTCTCCGGCAATCGCCGCGCGCTGTCGGACGAAGAAGGCATTTCCGCGTGCGCCGATCTGCTGAACCGCGTGAAGGCCCACGCCGAGCAAAAAGGCGTCACCATCGCCCTGGAGTTGCTGAACAGCAAGGTGGATCATCGCGGCTATCAGTGCGACCGCACGGCCTGGGGCGTGGAGGTGTGCCGGCGCGTGAACTCGCCGCGCGTGAAACTGCTGTTCGACATTTATCACATGCAGATCATGGAGGGCGATATCTGCCACACGATCCGGGAGAATTTCCAGTGGATCGCGCATTTCCACACGGCTGGCGTTCCCGGCCGCCATGAGATCGGCGCCGACAACGAACTCAATTACCGCTTCGTCGCGCAAACCTTGGCCGATTTGCATTACCCGGGCTATGCGGCGCATGAGTACCGGCCCGTGGGGGATCCGTTGGAGAGCTGCGCACGGCCCTGGATATCATTGATGTTTAACGGATGCAAACTAGGAGAACCATGAAAAAACTGCTCTCGGGGATGCTTTGGGGGACAACCCTTCTTTCCACGATTTCTATGGCAGATGCACAACTCGCAACCAAAAAGGTGTTGACGCTGGAGGCCGCCAAACAGATCGCGGCCGCCGCACAGGCCGAGGCGAAGAAAAACAACTGGACCATGGTGATTTGCGTGGTCGACGACGGAGGCCGTCTGATCTATCTGGAACGCATGGATGGCACGCAACTGGGTAGCATCCAGGTGGCGCAGGATAAGGCCAGCACCGCGCTGATGTTCAAGCGGCCCAGCAAGGCCTTCGAGGATACCGTGGCGGGAGGCCGCGTCGCGGTCATCAAGCTGAGCGGCGTAACGCCGGTGGAGGGCGGGCTGCCGATCGTGATCGATGGCCAATACGTGGGCGCGATCGGCGTAAGCGGCGGCACCAGCCCGCAGGATGGCCAAGTGGCCGCGGCGGGCTTGAAGGCCGCCGAAAACTTGAAGTAACGCGAAGGCCGCCCGCGCCGCGGTTCCTGTCCCGCCGCCGGTCAAATTAACGATCCATGAAGGCCGCAACGGCCCTCCGGTGATCGCGTCTCCTCTAGTAGGAGGGCAGTATGAGACGACCTTGGTTGTATGCCCTGATTGCGGCAGGTGTGACTTTAGCGGGCTGCGGAGTCGGATACGGCTATGCGTATTACGCTCCGGTAGCGCCGCCGCCCCCGCGCGTCGAATACTACGGCGTCGCGCCCGGCCCGGACTACGTATGGATCAATGGCTACTGGGCCTATCGGGGCGGAGCCCATGTGTGGATACCTGGGCGCTGGGAACGGCCGCCTCATCGCGGTGCGCGCTGGGAGGCCGGGCGCTGGGAACATCACGGGGATCGCTGGGCCTACCGCGAGGGCCGCTGGCGTTAACGCGTCAGTTCTGGGGCGGGGGAGCCTTGGGCTCCTTCGCCGGAGCGTGTGCGGCGGCTTTCACCGGGCTTAGCAGCACGTGCGCGTTGCGCCCTTCCAAACGCGGCTGTCCTTCCACCGAGCCATACGGCGCGAGATCTTCAGCGAAGCGCAGCAGCAGCTTCTTTCCCAGATCGACGTGGGCGATTTCGCGGCCGCGGAACTGCACGACGGCCTTCACGCGATTGCCCTCTTTCAAGAAACGGATGGCGTGGTTCTTCTTAAATTCGTAATCGTGATCGTCGGTGTTGGGACGGAACTTCAGCTCCTTCACCTGAATCACGTGCTGTTTCTTTTTGGCGTCGTGCTGCTTCTTCTTGTTCTCGTACTGCCACTGGCCGTAGTCCATGGCCTTGGCGACGGGCGGCTCGACATTCGGGGCGATGAGAATCAGATCGAGTCCCATGTCCTGCGCCTTGCGCACCGCGGCGGAGGTAGGCATGATTTCGACGGTGCCGTCCGGGAATACGGCGCGTACCTCTCGCGCCCGGATGGCTTCGTTCACGTTCTCCCGAATCCTCGGCCGGCGAGGTGGAAATCTGGGATTCATTCAGGGGAACCGAAGACCGCAAGCGAGAGCATCATGACCAAATAGTACCAGAATTGAGGGGCCGCTTTGGAGCCGGCGCCGCGCGTCAGCGGCCCGCCGGGTCCCCGCGGCAAGGAGCCCAGCCGCGCGATTTCGCGGGCCCCGCCCGTGGTTACCTGAAGCCGTCGTAAGATGAAGAAAGAGTGGTGGAATCCAGCATTTTCTGGCTCCGCGCCGCCGCCTGCTTTTACGCGGTGGGACTGGTGCACTCCATGCTCGCGTTGGTTCGGAAGCGGACCACGCTGTATCCCACCGCTCGGGCTACCTTCCGCATCGGGGCGATCCTGCATGGGGTCGCCATTGTCGACCTCGGCCGCGCGATCGGCCGCATCCCGGTCGACAATTTTTTCCAAACCCTCAGCCTCTGCGCATTCCTGATCGCCGTGCTGTTTTTGGCTGTGGAGTGGCGTTATCAGTTTGCCTCCACCGCCATCGCGCATTTTCCCCTCGTGTTCGTAATGACCCTGGTCGCCGGCATGGAGCAGCCCGTGGCGATCTTCGGCGAGGTTCGCAACACCTGGCTCGCGATCCATATTGTGCTGGTGCTCGCCGGCTATGCGGCCCTGGTGGTGATGGCCGCCGCCAGCGTCTTTTATTTGATTCAGGAGCGCCGTCTCAAGACCAAAAAATCGGGGCGGATTCTCGAAAAGCTGCCCCCGCTGGCGACGTTGGATAATCTGGTCAGCCGGTACCTGGAGTACGCCTTCGCCTTCATCACGCTGGGAGTGATCATCGTGTTTCTGGGCTCCGGCACGCGCTGGATCGGAGACCCGCGCATCGCCATTTCGATGATCACCTGGGCGCTGCTGCTGGCCACGCTGTACCTTCGCACCACGGCGGGCTGGCGGGGACGCAAAGCCGCGGCCATGGCGCTGGTGGTGGTGGTTTGTTCCGCGATCACCTGGGTGGCGCATGTGGGGCTGCGAACTCCGTGAAGCTGCTGCTCACAGGTCTCAACCACCGCACCGCCCCTGTGGAGGTTCGCGAGCGGCTCGCTTTTGAGGAACAGGCTCTCCCCGAAGCCCTGGATCAGCTCCGCCGCCGCCCCGGATTGCAGGAAGGAATGATTCTTTCCACGTGCAATCGTGTGGAGGTGGCCGTAACCGCGGATGAGAACGCGGATGCTGGTTCGGCGGTAGAGACGTTTCTCGCAGAGGCGCGGCGCGTGGAGCGCACCTGGGTCTCGCCGTATCTGTACCGCTTCGACGGCCCGGACGCCATCCGCCACCTGTTCCGCGTGGCCTCCAGCCTCGATTCGATGATCGTGGGCGAGCCGCAGATCTTGGGCCAGCTCAAATCCGCTTACGCACTGGCCAAGGAGCGCGGCGCAATCAGCGGCTACCTGGACCTGGTGATGACCCGGGCCTTCAATGTCGCCAAGCGAGTGCGCTCGGAAACCGATATCGGGGAAAGCGCCGTATCGGTCAGCTACGCCGCCGTCGAGCTGGCGCGCGATATCTTCGGCTCGCTGCAGGGCAAGCGCGTGCTGGTGGTGGGCGCCGGCAAGATGGCGGAAAGCGCGGCGCGGCACCTCCGGCGCGCCGGAGTATCCGAAATTCTGGTGACCAATCGCACCCGCGAACGGGCGGAGTCGCTGGCGGAGATCGTCCAGGGCCGGGTGATCGAGTTCCCGAACTTTCGCGATTCGCTGCCGGATGTGGACATTCTGCTCGCCTCCAGCGGATCGCCCGATTACCTCGTGACGTTTGAGGTGGTCAAGGCCGCAATCGGCAAGCGCCGCAACCGGCCCATGTTCCTGATCGATATCGCGGTGCCGCGCAATATCGAGCCTGGGGTGCAGGAACTGGACAACGTTTTTCTGTACGATATCGACGACCTCGGCAAGGTGGTGGATGCGAATCTGCGCGGCCGGAACGAGGTGGCGGCCGCGGCCGAGGAAATCATCCGCGAAGAGGTGGATCGCATGATGCTGCGGCTCAAAGGCCGCGAGGTGGCCCCCACCATCGTCAGCATCCAGGAGCAGCTGGAAGCCTGGCGCCAGGGCGAGATCGAACGCCAGCGCAACAAGCTCGGCCAGCTCACCCCCCAGCAGGAAGAAGCGCTCGACGCCATTACCCGCGGAATCATCAACAAGATCGCCCACGGGCCCATCACGGAGCTGCGCCGCCAGGCGAACGATCCCTCGAGTATTCACCTGCTGGGCCTGATCCGGCGGCTGTTCCGGCTGGGGGCGGAATGAAGCGCACGGGTGCGGGATGAAGAAAACGATCGTGATCGGTTCGCGAGGGTCGGCGCTGGCGCTGTGGCAGGCGCGCCACATCGCCTCCCGCCTGGAAGCGCTCGGCGCGGAGACGCGCATCGAGATTATCCGGACCACCGGGGACAAAATTCAAGATGTGCCCTTATCCCAGGCCGGCGGCAAGGGCCTGTTCACTAAGGAACTGGACGAAGCCCTGCTTTCCGGCGCCATCGATCTGGCCGTGCATAGCATGAAGGATGTGCCCGCGCAGTTGCCTCCGGGCCTCGTCATTTCCGGGATTCCGGAACGCGAGGAGCCCCGCGACGCCATGGTCGGCCGAAGTCTGAACGAACTCGCGCCGGGGTCGAGAATCGGGACCAGTTCGCTGCGGCGATCGTCGCAGTTGCGCGCGCTCGGCCGGGGTTTGGCGGTGGAAATGCTGCGCGGCAATGTGGACACCCGGCTGCGCAAGCTGGACGAAGGCCGGTACGACGCCATCGTCCTCGCCGCGGCTGGATTGCGGCGGCTGGGTTGGGCGCAGCGTATCCGCGAATTGATCCCCGCCGAAGTGATGTGCCCGGCCGTGGGGCAGGGGGCGCTCGCGATCGTCACGCGGGAGGGCTCCCCGC
>Ga0070739_10001352_pt1 | contig 37624 bp, 31 predicted proteins | sample Coa_R1_7_FD_66445 | JGI IMG/M metagenome (GOLD analysis project Ga0070739, IMG submission 66445) | Surface soil microbial communities from Centralia Pennsylvania, which are recovering from an underground coalmine fire - Coalmine... | ecosystem: Environmental > Terrestrial > Soil > Unclassified ...
CAGCAAGGTAGGATCAATGACCCCATGCTTGCCGTTGGGATCGGTGTATTTGACATAAGGGTAGTAGCCAGGATAGGTCTGCTGCAGGGCCGAAAGATCGCTGGCTACCTGCTCGTTCTGAGTATAGTTCACGTCTTTGGGAGCATCCCAGATACAGACACCGATATTGGCGTAGTTGCACAGGCTCTCGATCGGATCGAACATGCCGTTGTATTTGGGCAGCATATAGTCCGTATCGCCTGTGATAGAGTAGCAGGCAGCAAACAGGTCGGGATAGAAGCAGCCGAAGCGCCACCCGCCGGTAGCGCCCATGCTCGCTCCACCGATGACGATCCGGTCGGGATCGATAGGGTAATTCGCCTCCGCATCGGCCAGGGCTTCCAGGATAGACACTTCGCCCAGGCCCGTATAAGAGTTGCTTCCCCGACCGCAGGGCCGAATGAAGATCGTCTCGGTATCGTTAGCAAAGGTAGGATTGTTGCTCGGCATGCCATCCACGCCATTGGCCTCCCATAGATACGCCGCGGCCGCATGGAGCTGAATGTGCAAGGGATAGATCTTTGTGGGATCGTAGTCGGTGGGCAGCTTGAACTTATAGAACAGCAGCTTGCCATCGATGGGAGAATAGTAGGCGCGTGTGCCGCTGGTCATGCCGGCAAAGGGATCCGTACCGGCCTGGGCGCAGGACAGATAGTAATTCCAGCCTTCCTTCCACGCGACCAGGTTGCTGGGCTTAATCATGTTGTTAAAATAGCTGGGGTCCTTCTGGATAATGGCGGGGATGCTAAACAGAGCGTTGATCCGCAGCATGGCCTCATTGACCGCATCCTGCACCACAGAAGAGTAGGGAGTCGGCAGAGCATTCAGGGCCGCTTCGCAGTTTTGTGCGTCCTGTTCGTAAGCAGGCAGCATCTGCTCGATGGTGGTCAGATTGGTGCTCTGGGCGCCGGCGCGAGAAGGCCATCCATACAGAACGCCAAGCATCAGCATCCAGGCGAGAAGGCACGCTCTCTGTGTTCGTTTCATGGGAATTGTCTCCGATAAATGGAATGATTCGTATTTACTGCACAGGAATGCAAGATTCATGCCAAAGCCGGAGGGAGAAGACTGGGGATTAAAAATTCCGACGATTCAAGAAAAGGTTCCAGGGGCCGCCTGGTGGAATCGATTCACTTTATCATTGCGGGCCTATCCGATAGGAAGGAATCGACGGATGCCGGCGCGAAGGCTTGCCGTAGGAGGAGAACCGACTATGAGTCTGGCGGATAGCCGTGTCCACCCCATCGTCAGCGTCGCCCGGCCGATAGTCTGGGTGGTGTGTCTTGCCCTGGCGGCGCTTACCCCGGCAAAGGCGCAAGACCGCGGGCAATCTCTCGTTTCCGTCCTGTCGATCCCGGATGCGCTGGGCGTCAACATCCACTTCACGGATCCGAAGCCGGGGGAGATGGAGCAGTTGGCGAAGGCCGGTTTCCGATGGGTACGGATGGATTTTTTCTGGGGAGACATCGAGCGTGAGAAGGGACGCTATGACTTCTCCGCCTACGATCGGCTGATGGCCGCCCTCGCGCCCTACAAGATCCGGCCGATCTTCATCCTCGACTACGGCAACGACCTCTACCAGCAGGGTCCTCCCAGCACGGAGGAGTCGCGGGCTGCCTTCGCGCGTTTCGCCGTTGCCGCGGTCACCCACTTTCGGGATCGGGGCATCCTGTGGGAGATGTGGAACGAGCCCAATATCCACCAGTTCTGGCAGCCACAGCCGAACGTGCATGACTACATTCAACTGGCCCTGGAGGTCGGAAAGGCGATCCGGAAGACCGCCCCGCACGAATGGTACATCGGTCCGGCGACATCCGGCATGGATTTCAATTTCCTGGAGAAGTGCTTCCAGGCAGGCCTATTGCGCTACTGGGATGCCGTGTCGTTTCACCCTTACCGCGGCGCCCCACCCGAAACGGCCGCTGCCGACTTTCGACGGGTGAGAGAGATGATCGCCCAATATGGCCCGCCGGGGAAGCATGTGCCGATCCTCAGCTCCGAGTGGGGCTATACGGAGCTTTCGTTCGACGGCCATCCGGAGCAGCAGAGCAAATATATCGTCCGTGAATTCCTCAGCAATCTTGCCAGCGGCCTCATCCTGTCCATCTGGTACGACTGGCACGACGACGGGACAGACCCTCATAATGGCGAGCACCATTTCGGCACGGTTACCAACGACTACCGGCCCAAGCCGGCCTATGTCGCCGTCCAGACGCTCACGCGGACGCTGAACGGCTTCTACTTCCAAAAGCGCCTCGATCTCGGCTCCCCGAACGACTACTGTCTTGTCTTTTTTCGCGGCAAAACGACCGGCCTGGCGGTCTGGACGACTTCCACAACGGCGCACGAAGTGACGATACCAAATCTCAAAGGCACGTTTCAGGTGATCGGGTACACAGGGGAGAAGTCCCGCCTATCCGCCGACGCGAGCGGCTTGCGCATTCAAATCACGGACGCGCCCCAGTATCTCGTACCGGAGCGACCCGTCGCGCGGTAACCGGGCGGCGTCAGAAGGTGAATTCCACGTTGTTGTAGCCGAGTTTCTGTTCCATCTGCTGCAGGTCTTTGATGGCATTGGCGCGCGCTTTGGCGCGGATACCGTCCTGCTCCGCCGCTTCCACGATGCGGCGGCCCGCCTGCTCCTGAGCTTTGGGCGCGATGTTGTTATCGTGCCAGAACGGACCGGAATCCTGGTGCTCGACCCATACGTGGACGTTCGGGGGATAGACGGTAATGGGCGGTAGATGGACGAGGAGGCGGGTCGTTCCATCCGCCTGCCGAACGCGGGTAATGTCCTTTGCGGAGAGCGAAGAGAGATCCAGCCCGGCGTCTACACTGCCTTCCGCCGTCACGAGCGCCCGGTTGTTCGTGGCCCAGTGAACCAGCGCGGTCGCGAAAGGAATCGCCGCCCAATCGCCCGGCTGGCTTTCCGATTCTTCGTGAAAAACGTCCTTCCAGCGGTAGGTGATGGTATGCAGCTCGCCCTTGTTCTCGATCGCCAGCAGAAGCGGCCCTGTATCTTCAGGCAGGTCGCCGGACGCGTGATTGCGATGCCCGAGCAGCCAGCCCAGCCCCAGTCCGAGACCAAGCAGGATCAAGCCGAACAGGACGATGGCTTTCAGAGGCCCGGCTGAGGACACCGGCGCCGGAGGGACCGATGCAGGCGTAAACTTCCAACGACTCATGGCAACGTACCTTACCTGGATGTTAAGTCTTAGGTGTCGGGTCTTCGGCAGGGGGACTTAAGAGTCTGGCCTCCAGTACCCGACACCTGACACCCTCTTTTATCCAACATGCTGCAGGGTGGCTTCGGCACAGGAGTACGGCACCTGGAAGAAGCGCGCCGCCGCGGGCCGGCGGCCCGACGGCTGGGGATCGAAGGCGGCGGCTGTGAGCGGCCCCCCAAAGACAGCGCCGGTGTCCAGGCCTATCTTATTGGCCTTGATGAGCGGGCGTCCGCTGCGCTGGGGCGTGTGGCCGAAGACGACGATGCGGCCCTCAAAGTCGGCGCGGCTCTCCAGGAACTCGTCCCGAATCCAGAGGCGCGGCTCCAGGCCGTACGCCTCGCCCTCCCAGGTCTTGCCCGGCGGCAGCAGCCCGGCATGGACGAAATAGTAGCTCTCGGTCACATATTCCATCTGGGTGGATTGGATAAACTCCCAGTGACTCTCCGGAATACCTTCCCACCAGTGCAGCCAGTCTGTGATCTGATAGGAGAGCGCCGTATCCACGCCGCCGTTCTGCAGCCAGAGCGCCATCGGGTCCGAGTGGAGCACGAAGCCCGGCATGGGACTGGGTTCCGGCGGCAGGCCCTCGCGCGCGTCGAGCATCAACTGCTCGTGATTGCCGCGCAGGAACACCACGTTCTCATGCCGCGACTGCAGATCCAGGAGCGTCTCGATGACGGCGCGGGAGTCCTCGCCGCGATCGATATAGTCTCCGAGGAAAACGAGGGTATCGTTGGGATGCAGGGGCTGGCGTTCCAGGATGGCCAGCATCTTCCGCAGCATCGTTACCTGTCCGTGTATATCGCCTATCGTGTAGATCAAAGCGCGCGTTCCTTCAAGGAAACATTCCATGTTCGGCGCCGGAAAAGGATGGGTTCCCCCCTGAATCCGGCGTGACTACCGGGCTGCCGAGTCCGGCAGACGGCTCACCCTGATTTCTACCGCCGCGCGGCGTATATGGTTCCCCGGTACAGATTATTTTTCGTCGCCGAGCCCGACGAGTCGCCGGGCCAGGCGGGCGATGGCAAGCATACCGGGATTATCCGCCGTCCACAGCACCAGCGGAATCTTCTGGCAGAAGACGGCCAGGCCGAAGCGGCGCCCGTCCGGCGCGGTGAGGAGGCCCACGTCGTTGCGCACGTGATCGACGGCGCCGGTCTTGCCGGCGTACTGCCAGTCGGCGGGCAGAAGCCGCGGGATACAGTCGCGGTAATGCTGCCCTGCAAGGATAGAGACGATGTCCGCGCTCGTCGCAGCGTTCCCGATTTTTCCTTCCGCCAGCAGAGTGACCAGGCGCAGCATCTCACGGGCCGTAGTGACGCCCAGTCCGTAGCGGCGGCTCTGCGGGGTGTCCGGCGAATAGGCTTTGCGGAACAGCGTGGTCTCCTTCAAGCCCAACGCTCGCATGCGGGCATTGATCGGCTCGATCCCGATCCGCTCGATGACCATATTCGTGGCGGTGTTGTCGGAGAGGACGATCATCAGGGTACAGACATCCCGCAGCGTCAGCGTCAATCCGGCGGTCAACTGCATGAGGATTCCGGAGCCATCCACCTTCTCGGCCTCGGTCAGGGCCAGCGGCTCCTCCCAGGCCAGGCGACCCTCCTGCACGGCCAGCGCGACGTGGACGAGCATCGGCAGCTTGATGACGCTGGCCGTCTGGACCTTGCGGTCGGCCTTATAGAACAGCGTCTCGCCGGTCTGCAGATCCCGCGCCGCCAGGCTGATAACGCCCCCCAGCTCGCGCTCGGTCTCTTCGATCGTTTTCCAAAGGCCAGGGTTATTCAACCTCGTTTCCTTCCCCGTAGGGGCTCAGCCCCACCGCCGCAAAATCGGAGGGACGATCCAGATCGGTCGCGATTTCCGGATAAGGACAGATAAGGGCACGGGCCGGACCGCCCAGCAGCCGAGAGACGCGCGCTTCCAGAAACGGGATCGTCAGCAGGCCCGGCGCGACCATCTGGGACAGCAGGAGGCGGCCCAGCGTTCCGATGCCAAGCTGGCGTGCCAGCTTCAGGGGGCTTTTTCGGGCCGCATAGGCAGCGGCGATACGCTGCTGTTGCGCCAGGAGAAAGCCCGGTCGGGCCAGCATCAGATTGCCGCCCGTCAGCGCTCCCTCGCGCAGGCGCAGACTGGTGCGCTTCACGCCGGGAAAGCGCTCCAGGCAGGCGGCCACAGGCACCACGGGGTAGATCAGGCCCGCTCCTGTCTCCTCAGCCCGTGCGACCGCCTCGCGCGTAAAGGCCGAGACCGACTCACCGGTCAGAAACGGCAGGTCGCAAGAGGAGATCAAGACGAAAGGCGCCTCGGCGTGGGCGGTTAGCCCGGCGAAGACATTGGCAACGAAGTCGCCGCCATCCGGAAGGCGCGTGTAGTCCGCGTCCTCCGGCACATCGCCTACCACGGTAATGGGACCGATCCCTGCATCGGCAGCGCGCAGCGCCTCGATGACGTGACGCAGCAGCGTCTTGCCCTTGACGACGACGAGCGCACGGTTGGACTGCCCTGTCGCGGCCATCAACTCCGGCTTCGCCTTGCCCCCCGCCAGTACGACACCTGGAATTGGTTTCCCCGCGTCCAATAAGTATCCCTCCTTATCTATAAAGAGCCAGGAATTATGGCTTGATATTCGTCCATAAGTCAGCGGGGACAAACAGGGCCAGGTGGCCGACATTCACCGTTGCAATAACGAAGTCTGAGGATGGCAGTCCTATATCGAGTGCCTGGGCTGCAATCAGCACATCAGCATCTAGCTCTTTTGGATCGGCGGTTGCTGTTCCCGCATTGCGCGCTCGCGCCCATAGATCAGCCCCAAGGCGAAGAGCGGAATCACTCAAAGGTAGGTAGCGGTCCGGGCGGGCAGTGTTCCACCTATCAAGTGAAGATAGCCCTTTCGCTTTTCGAGCGCGAATCAATTCGCGTCTCACCTCGTAATCGGCTATAGCGGGCACGACGAATCGATGCCCGGCAAGCATCATGGCAATAGCCCATTGTGTCGCATCGATCGTATCCTGCGTTCTTTTGGGATTGGTGAGCAGTCCGAGCGGGCCGGAATCCAGGAGGACCGTCAGGCTCATTCTGCCTCCGGGTACAGCAGTCTGGCCCCGGCTTCCTTACGCGGCTTGTTCATGTTGCGCTTAAATTCGAGGAGTGCTTCCTCAGCGGCGCGTATCTCCTCCGGATCGGCGGTGGCGTCTTCTTCCAGCCAGGATTTGAGTAGCGCGATAGAAGCCGCATTCTGCGGATCAGGAAGCGGTGCCTCCTGCACTAAGGCTTCTTTGCTCTCCTCAATCTCCACAAGCCGGTATCGCTTCTCGGGGGATAACTGTCCTAGTGCTGCCGCCAACTCTTGCGGTGTTCCCTCAATCTTTACAGTATTCGTGTGTGCCATTTTATTACCTCCAGCCATTATTGCTCAATTATCGTTGGTTGGCGTTCCTATTTCGTGTGAACTCTTCGACTCCTCGATCTGCTTCGAGGCGAGCCTTCTCATGATCCATCCCCTTTCTTCGTCTATTATAGCATGGGTGCCACCAACGATAGGAGATTTGCAATAGGACTGATCAGGGGATAAAGGCCGAATGCAGCGGATCCGATTCGTCGCGGGAGAGGGTGCGTGCCACAAACACCTCCGCATAGCGCTTGCGCAGTAGATCGGCCATTCGCTGCGCCTTCGCTTCATCTGGAGCGACGCCGTAGACCGCCGAGCCGCTGCCGCATAGATGCGCGGTCAAGGCGCCTGCCATCCTGAGTTCATCGTGCAGCCAGGCCAGGCGAGGATACTGAGCGAATACCGGCAGCTCGAAGTCGTTGCTCTGCCAGGCGATCAGGCGGTCCGTGTCCCTGGCATGCAGCGCCTCCTCCATGCGCCCGGTCGCGCGGTGGGAGGACCGCTCCGGAACGGCATCCAATGCCGAATAGGCCCAGGCGGTCGAAACATTCTCCTCCGGCTTGACCACGACCAGCCAGAACCGGGGCGCATCCGGCAAGGAAGTAATGTTCTCGCCGCGACCTCGCGCGACTGCCGTGCCGCCGGTCAGGAAAAAGGGCACGTCCGAACCAAGCCCGGAGGCCAGGGCGTGCAGCCGCGCACTGTCGAGGCCCAGTCCTAGCAGAGCGTTGACGCCAACTAATGCCGCCGCCGCGTCGCTGCTGCCGCCACCCAGCCCGGCCTGCGCCGGAATCCGCTTCTCCAGATGGATTACCACGCCCGCCTCAACGGCCTTTCCCTCCTCGGAAGCGGCGGCAAGAGCCGCCTCCGCCGCCCGGTACGCCAGGTTGGTCGCATCGACCGGAACGGCGAACGATGCCGGCGCATCACAGGTAAGGCGCACGCCTGGCTCGGAACGGCGTTGAAGAGAGAGGGTATCGCACAGCGAGATCGTCTGCATCACCGAGGCCATACTGTGATAGCCGTCGGCGCGCTTGCTGAACACGTCCAGCGTCAGATTGATCTTCGCATAGGCGGCCACCACGACCGCTTCGGGCGGGCAGGCGGATTCGTTCATGAGGTCTCAGGGCAGCAGAAAGCGAGTGGCATCCTTGACGGTATCGCTCGGCGTGAATGCGAATAGATGGAAGGGGAACTCGATGGTCTCGCCGCGGGAGACCAGCTCTCCACGCCCCTCATCGGTTTCCCACTGCGCGCCGAGCACCGGCGCGACAGGGCTATCTGGCAGGCGCGCCCAGCGCCAGCCCGGCAGCGGCGCGGTGGAGGGCCAGGCGAGGCCGAACGCGATCCGGTCCCGCAAGGCGGCTGCCACGCGCTGCCCGTCCGGTAAAGGCGAGGTATCGGCGGCGACGGGTACCGGGATACCGGAGGTGTTTATCAGAGCGCCCGGCGGCGCGCCCGCCGCCATCAGGCAAGGCAGCGCAACACCCTGCAGCCGCATCGCCAGCAGCGGAGTCAGCCGCAAACGGCCTTGCATCACGCAGGTATCTTTCCCCGACTGCAGGATCAGCTCGGCCCGCCAGCGCGAGCCGACCATTCCGGTCAAGGTCAATACGGCGACCGCCTTATCATTGCGGACGCGCGCCCCCTGCCAGCGGAAGGTCTCCCACCAGGGCCGCTGGCCGTCCTCTCCCGAAAGGATACGTGCGAGCGGGACACCGATCGCCACTTCGCGCCACTGCGTTCCCTGCTTCGCGGCCAGCAGCAGCACAGGCAGATGGCTTCGAGCGGCCAGGAACCGCACGGCGACGCGGTCGTTGCCGATCCAGGCCCGCTCGGAGGAAGCATTCGCGACCGGGTGCGTTGGGTCCGGGCCGCCGGTCGAGGGCAGCGCGCCAAGACGGGGAACGACGGCCACATACGCGCGCTGAGGCAGCGCCAGGGACGCTCCAGCCTCCTCCGGCAGCGGGGCGCTCGGCCCTTTCCCCGCTCCAGAAGCCGGAGGAGCCGTCCCCGGCGTCTGCGGAGCCACATCGGTGAGAATGGCGGCGACTGCGAGCGGGCTGCTGCTATCGGTCGGCGTCAGCCGCCAGTGAAAGGCGACCGCCTGGCCGGGCGCCAGCGCCGGCAGCAGTGGCATCGTCTCGCCGGTCGTGTAGTCCAGGCCCGAAAGGATGTAGCAGCGCAGCCGCAGCCTCCGGTCCGGCAACGGGTTGTTGCCCTCATTCCGGACGACGCAGACTATATCGACATCACCCGTTCCGATGGCATAACCACGCGCCGGTCCGAGATACTCCACGCGCACGTCCGGCCAAACAGAGGAGGAAGCAGAGGGATTTCCCGGAGAGGCGACAGGATTCTGTCGAGCGTGATGGCCCTCATCCCCTGCGAGCGCCCGAACGCCGATTCCGAAGGTGAGAAGCAGCGTACAGACCAATCCGAGGAATGCGCGCACTTCTCCGAGGCGCGCAGATCGGCAGCGGTTAAAAAATCTTCCCGGCATGTCTTCTATTATACCGGGAAGTTAACCACACATGGTTCGGATGTCGCCGCTTTCTGCGGCGACATCCCCCTGATTTCCAATGGTTATCCGATCGTCATGGTGGAGAAGACAGCGGTGAAGACCTCTTTGGGCGTCGTTATTCCCTTGGCGATCTTATCGTAGCCATCCTCCAGCATCGTGCGGAAGTCCTGGTTCGCGCGCAGGTAGTTGTTGATCTCGCCGACCGTGGCACGGCGCACGATCATCTCCCGCAGCTCCGGCGTGCTGACCATGATCTCGAACAGGCCGACGCGGCCCCGGAAACCGGTCTGACGGCAATGCTCGCAGCCCTTGCCGTGATAGAAGGTATAGCCCTGGACGCGGGCCGGATCGATGCCGATCTCCAGAAGCTCGTCCGGCGCGGGCTGGTACGGCGTTTTACAGTGCGAACAGATGACTCGGACAAGGCGCTGGGCCATGATCGCCTGCATGGTCGAGGCGATAAGGTAGGGTTCGGCGCCCATATCCATCATACGGCCCAGAGTCTCGACGGCATTGTTGGTATGCAGCGAGCTCATGACCAGGTGGCCCGTCAGACTGGCCTGGATGCCGATCGAGAGCGATTCGGGGTCGCGCATCTCGCCGACCATCATCACGTCGGGGTCCTGGCGGAGGAACGAGCGCATCACGCGCGGGAAGGTCATGCGCTCCGTCACCTGCACCTGGGTGATATGGTCGGGAAATTCGTATTCGATCGGGTCCTCGACCGTAACGATGTTGCGCTTCTGGCGGTCCAGCTTATTGATGGACGCATACAGGGTAGAGGTCTTACCGCTTCCGGTCGGGCCGGTGACCAGCACCATGCCGTAAGAGGACTGCACGGCCTGGAACCATTTTTTCAGCGCATCCGGCGGCATCCCCAGCTTTTCGAGCTCGACCTTGGCGCCCACCGGATCGAGGAGACGCATGACGACCTTCTCGCCGTTGAGCATAGGCAGCACGGACATACGAGCGCTGAGCTTGCGCGTACCGTACTCCATATCTACGCGCCCATCCTGCGGTTCGCGCCGCTCGTCGATATGCATCCCGGCGGACAGCTTCAAGCGCGCCAGAATGTTGGGCGTGATGTCGAGAGCGTACTGGCCGACGTCGTGCATAACGCCGTCGATGCGATAGCGGATCAGCAGCCGGTTGGGCTCGGGCTGCAGGTGGACGTCCGAAGCGCCCAGATCGAGCGCTTTTCTTAGCACGAAATCGACGGCGGAGACGGCTTCGGTCAGGTCGCCTCCCATCTCGCGCGATACGCCCGCTTCGCGCATGATCAGCCGGAACGAAGGCGGTGCGCCTGTCCGCCCTGGGGTCGGTCCCAGTTGTGTCATAAACTATTGCTCCTTTAGCATCCTCATCACGACAATCCGATATATTGCCGATTATAACATATCGTCTGGTCACCGTCAATAAAGCGTAGACCTCACCCCCGGCCCCTCTCCTTCGTAAGGAGAGGGGCAATTCTGTTTTTTCACCCCTTGCGAAGCAACGATCACCTAGGCGCCGCAGGCGCGTTCACTCTTCGCGGGCGGGGCGCAGCAGCAGCGCGCGGATCACCTCCGGCGCGGGGCGGTGCTCGAAGAGAATGGAGTGCAGGGCGGCGCACAGAGGCATCTCCACACCGCTGCGACCCGCCAGATCAAAGAGGACACGGGTGGTCGGCACGCCTTCGGCGACCTGGCCTAACTGCGCCAGGATATCCGGCAGGATCTGCCCCTGGCCGAGCGCGTAGCCGACACGGTAGTTGCGCGAAAGGTGACTGGCGCCGGTCGCCATCAGGTCGCCGACACCGGAAAGCCCCAGGAACGTCCCCATCTGCGCGCCCTGCGCCACACCCAGGCGGATCGCCTCTGCCAGACCGCGGGTCATCAAGGCGGCTTTGGAGTTGTCGCCGAAGCCCTGGCCATCGGAAACGCCCGCGCCGATGGCGATCACGTTCTTGATCGCGCCGCCCAGTTCGACACCAGCCACGTCGCGGCCGGTGTAGACCCGAAAGGTCGGCTGAGATTGGAACAGGCGCTGGACGGTCTGGGAGGCGTTCGGGTTCCGGGAGGCGGCCACGCCGGCCGTCGGAATCCCCCGTGCCACCTCGACGGCCAGGTTCGGGCCGGAGAGGACGACGATACGGCCGGCGGCGTTCGGGATCACCTCTTCCAATACCTGGCTGACCCGCAATCCCGTAGGGTCCTCCAGTCCCTTGGCGGCAGAGAGGAGAAGTATGTCGGAAGTCAGCGCGGCCGCGGCAGCCTGCGCGACCTCGCGCGTGGCGCTGCTCGGAACGGCGAGGACGGCGACCTGCGTTTCTTCCAGCGCTTCCTCCAGGTCGGTGGTCGGGAAGACTCCTTCCGGCAGGGGAATGCCCGGCAGGTAGCGGGTATTCTCGCGCCGCTCCTGCAGCGAGCGCACCAGAGCGATGTCCCGTCCCCAGAGCCGCACGGAGTGGCCGTTGGCGGCCAGCAGCGCCGCCAGCGCCGTTCCCCAGCTTCCCGCGCCCAGCACGGCGATCCGCGCGCTGCCCTCGATCTGGTCAAACGCCGGCCTCTCCGCCGCGAAATCGGATGGCTCCCCGGTCAAATCTCTCTCCCCTACCCTCCGTTCGGCGCCTGCCAGCCGAACTCCTTCTGCCTGGAAACAAGCCCAACAAGAAGGAGTTCATCGCTGCTCGGTGAATTCGGATAGAGGTCTTACTGCATACTTAAGAATACGAAGCAGCACGCATCAGATCTAAATCGAACCGGTTCCAGCCGGCGATCTCTCCGAGGGCAAAGTCGTCCGTATCTCGCCACGGATGGTTTTGAAAGATATTTTTGCCGCGTAATGACAGAATATCCCTATTGACAGGCCATCAGCCAGAGGCGTATACTGGTCTTACTCTGTCTGCACGCTCGTGTTTATTAACTCTTTACGGTGAGGAAGCGGCGTTGAGCGACCCAAACAATCCAACAAAAGAAGCGCCGTCCATTCTGGCGGGCAAACGCGTGGTCATCTGCGAGGATGAGACCGTCATTCAGATGCAGTTGAACCGGGCGCTGACGCGCGCCGGCCTTGCCGTTGTGGGCACGGCAGTGAACGGAGAAGAGGCTGTAGAGGTGACGCTGCGGGAACGTCCGGATTTGGTGCTGATGGACATCCTGATGCCGGTCCTGGACGGGCTGGAGGCCACGCGGCGTATCCTGCAGACCTATCCGGTCTGCATCATCGTGCTGACGGCCTTCCCCGTCGAGCACGAGACACAAGCTCTGGAGATCGGCGCCTGCGGCTATATCCCCAAGCCCATTACCCGCGATATCCTGCTGCCCAAAGTGGAAGAGCTCTACACCACCTACCAAAAACGCTGAGGGGTGAACGCCGCTACGCGGCTTCCAAAGTTTGACGCAGACGCTCCCCGGCGTGGCTGCCCCGCAATTTCTCCAGAGACTGCATCTCCAACTGCCGGGCGCGTTCCCGCGTAATATGCAGCGCCCTGCCGACCTCTTCCAGCGTGTGCGGCTCGCTGCCTTCCAGACCGAAGCGCAGGCGCAGGACCTCCTGCTCGCGCGGCGTCAGGGTCTTGATGGCGCGACTCAGTTCCTCATTGATGGCGCGGCGAAATACGCGCGCCGCAGGGCTCTGGTTCTCTTCCGCCGGAATGATCTCCGCCAGACGCCGGTCGTCGCTCTCTCCGAGAGGCGTCTCCAGCGAGATCGGCTCGACCATGCTCTGGAGCAGATCGGTCAACTGCCGCTCCGACATGCCGGCGGCCTTGGCAAGCTCCGCGCGGGTCGGACGGCGGCCCAGCGTGTTTTCCAGCTCACCCCGGATGCGTGCCAGACGCCCGATCGTGTCTACGATATAGGCGGGCAGGCGGATGCTGCGGCCGGAATTGGCGATGGCGCGCATGATCGTCTGGCGGATCCAGTGAGTAGCGTAAGTGCTGAAGCGGAAGCCACGCCGCCAGTTGTATTTGTCGGCGGCGCGGATGAGGCCGATGATCCCCTCCTGCATCAGGTCTTCCATCGGTAGGCCGCGGCCCTGGTAACGCTGCGCGATGGAGGTGACCAGCCGCAGATTGCTGTTGATGAGAATATCCTTGGCGGCGTGGTCGCCCTTCTCGATGCGACGGGCCAGCACGATCTCCTGGCACGGCGTCAGCAATGCCGTCTTACCGCCCGGCTGCAGCGCGGAAGCGCTTGGCTCGATCGGGACGGAAAGCGTGCCGGGATGGCCGGAGCGCTCTCGCACCCGTTGCTCCACCGGAGAAATGCCGATCTCATCCAGACGGTCCAGGCGTGCCGGCTCCTCCGTCTCCGGGACATAGTCCTCCAGGAGGCTGCGCACCTGCGTGGTATCCAGCTCGGCGGTCGGCTCATTTCCATTTAACGAGGCCGGCAGGATGGCAGCCGCCGACTTCCGCCCCCGGTTGCACCGCCTGTGCTTGCGGTGCGGCCCGTGGGGTACGGAACCCGTCTGCTCGTTAAATACGTCCAATTCCTGCGCTTCCGGGATCAGCGTAGCCGTCGAATGCGCCATCCTCATCGGCCTCCTATTTCTTTCTACCAATAGCGTACAACTAGGTATCTTATACGCAGTTTTTGTCCGAATGTTGCGCCCGGCAACGTGCCGTTTGGGCCTCCGTCCGTGAGAAAGTCCGAAATTGGGACTCGCTCCCCTCCGAGGCGAGTAATAAATTCCTATCACGCTTTCCAGGGAAGCGCTTTATAGCGAAGGAATTCCTTTCCTCGCAAAACCGTTTCATTGCGGATGCATTCCTGCAAGCAGATAGACGATCAGGAAGACAACATGTTCTTTAAATTCAGGGTCACGTGCTGGGAGAAGGGGGCAGCAAACCGACCTCTGCAGCCCAGCGCAGCGCGTTGCGCCATTCGGGAGAAGGAATCAGCCCCTCGGAAGTCAGCCGCTGCACCAGGCCGGTCATAAAGTGGACCACGTATTCCGGGGTGAGGGCTAGCTCCCGGGCGATCTCGCCGGGATCGTACCCCTCCTGCGATAGCGACAGGACGCGGCGCTGATCGGCGCTCAATGTCTCGCGGATGCGCTCGCTGGCCTGTCGTTGCAAACGTTCTTGCTTCTTATGACGGATACGCGCCTTTGTTCGCATGGTAAATGGGTAAATGCCCGCTTCGCGGAAGTAAATGCGTTAATGGGTAAATGAATAAATGCAAACAGACAGAGACCATTTACTCATTTTCCTTCATTGACTCATCTACTCTTGTAGAGACGATTGCGGAGGCGGGAATAGTTTCGCCATCATGGCCGCTGGTGGCGGTGGTACGGCAGATGTCACTATAGGCGCAGAGGCGGCAGTAGTCGCCCGGCGTGGCGTCGATGCGCGCCGCTGCTATGGATCGCGCCGCCTGGACCGCCGCCGTCTCCGCCGTCTTGACCAGCTCCTCATACTGGTCCCGGTTGAGCGGCTTGACGGCACTGCCATCGTCCAGGGGCAGCAGGGGAGAGAACTGGCGCAAGTTCACATGCTCTGTACGCAGGAAGCGGCGCCGGCCGCGCTCGCGCATCGAATCGTAGCAGGCGACGGCGCCGACCTTGCCGAACAGGCGCTCGATAGCCAGCAGATAGAGCGGCATCTGCAGGCTGGCCCCGCGTTGAATTTCGGCGTGCTCCGGCGGCTTGCCCAGCTTGTAGTCCAGCAGAAGCACGCGCCGGCCGGTCGCGTCCACGTCCACCCGATCGATGGCGCCGCAGACGGCCACCGGCGGCCCACCATCCGGGCCGGACAGCCAGAGCGGCTCCTGGCAGGACGCAGGATCGTGGATGGATGAGAGCGGACCGTCTGTCGTGATCTCGCGCTCGTCTTCATCCTCCAGGCCTTCCGGCCGCATCCCCAGGCCGAAGGCCAGCTCGAAATGGGCGGGCGTCATGCCGAACTGGGGAGTAAAGCGCGTCTCGCGCTCGGCAAAGCCATCCAGGGCGTCGGCCAGAAGCCGCTGTATCATGCGCAGGCGATGGGGACTGGCATCCAGCGATTCCTGCTCGATGATCTCCTCCAGAATCTGGCGCAGCTCTGCGCGCATTGCCTCCAGGTCGGTCGGCAGCGCGCTCCCTGCGGAGAGCTGGCGGAAGTAGCGGCGCAGCACGGCATGAAGCAGCGTTCCCTGCGCGCGTGGGCTTGCGCCCTCCTCTTCCGGTCGCAGCCGGAGCACGTGGCGCAGCAGGTACTGGAAGGGGCAGCGCTGGTAAGTCTCTAGCTCGGAGACACTGTAGACAGGCTGCTTGCCGGCGAAATCGACGCACAGCGCAGCGTCCTCCAGGCGCGGCAGCCGGGGCAGACGGCGTGAGGCGACGACGGCCCGGACTACGGCTGCGGTCGTCTCTTCCGCCAGGCAGCCCTGCATGAGGCTGGCAGCCTCTCGCAATCGCTCCTCCCGGCTGACCGGCTCCGCATCCGGATCGAACAGGCCCGCGCAGGCCGCCAGCAGCCGGTCGCCCGCCGAGACTACTTCCTCGGGACGCGGGACCACGTCCGTGAGCGTTCGAGAGACCGTCAGAGGGGGGCGTTGGGTGTTGGGTGTCAGGTTTTCTTCCCTTTTCCGATCACGGAGAACCCTTTTTGTCTGAATCACGGAGGACGCAGATGTCACGGAGGACACGGATAATCCGTGTTCCTCTGTGTTATCCGTGACCATCCGTGATTCAGACACCGTATCCGTGCTCTCCGTAATGGCAAAGACGGCGCGGACTTCGTCCAGATAGAAGGAGGGCAGCGTATCGGACTCTTCCGAGGAGCGTGGAAAAGAGAGCAGCAGCCGCTCCGCAGGGGCTGTAACGGCCAGATAGAAGAAGAAGCGCTCGTCGTCCGCGCGGGCTTTCTGCTCCTCCAGATCCAGGCCGGCGCCTTGGCGCAGCGCGACGCGCTCTTCGTCGCGCAGGAACGGGTCCTCAGTGATGCGGCGGGGAAAGACACGCTCCGTCAAGCCCATCACGACAGCGACCTTGAGCGGGCGCTCGCGGGCGTCGTAGGGCTCGATCACACGCACCACATCGCCCTCGGAAGGGCCCAGCGCGGAAGCGCTCTGCCAGGCGCGCATTAAGTCCTCGGAGAACTGTACGAAAGAGAGCGCGGCACGCCCGGAAAGCCGGGCCATCTCTGTGACCGCCTCCAGCACGGCCAGCGCCTCCCGCAAAGCCACGCGATCCCGCTCCGCCCGGCCTCCCATATTCTCCCTCCCTAAAAAGAAGGAAGTGGAGTCAGTGGGCGCTTTTCGATTTGAGATTTCTGCAGGCACATGGATCGCCGGTCGCGTATCGCACGCTGCGATGCGCTCTTCCAGCCCGAAGGCGCCGATCATCTCTCGGACCCAGTTGGCATGGACATCCGGAGCGGCGCGTTCCTGGGTCAGCCGTGTATCCCAGCACGCCATCTCTTGCAGCGTGGAGGCGACCGGATGCGCGGCAGGAAGGTCTTTGACGAGCGCCAGCCACCGCTCGCGGCCTTCGCGCACGCCTGCGGCGCGAGCACGGCGGCGCAGCGCATCGGCCGCCAGCTTATCGGGCGCCGTGTAGCTCGATTTGAGGAAGGCCAGCACGTCCTCACGCTGCCAGCCGGAACGCACGACCGCGAAAAGATGGAGCAGGGTCTTGAGAAGTGGGTTCTCGGCGAGGATCTCCGGGCCATCGGCGCCGAGCGGAATGCCGTAGCGCTCGAAGACCGCGGAGAGGATGGGCGCGTAGTCACCCATAGCGCGCAGGATGATAGCAAAGTCGCTCCACGCATACCCGCCTTCGGCATACAGCCGCCGGAAAGCACGCGCCACCATCTCGGCCTCAACATAGGGATTCGGCGCATCGAAGATCGTCAGCGCCTCCGCCTCTTTGGGCGTTGGGTTGCCTCCTCTGCCTGAATCACGAATTGCCACGGAGAACGCGGATGGCACGGGGGATCCGTGTCGCTCTGTGGCCATCCGTGATGCAGAACCTTGCATTGGTTCGGGTGCGAAGATCCGATCGGAGAGCAGGGCGAGGGGAGCGGGGCGATCCGCGGGGCGGCTTTCCAGAACGATCTCTCGCGTGGTAAACTCGGCGCGCAGGAGACGCAAGGTCCGTTCCGGGGCGGCGAAGAGCAGGGGACGGCAGGGCGCGTAGGGCAGCGTGACGGCGACCTCAACGTCCATTCGTCCGCCCTGTTGGCGGCGCCCCGCGAGGGCGGCCAGCAGTTGGCGTTGCGCCCGGTTGAAGCGATAGAAGCCGTCCACCAGGACGAGATTGGCATTATTGAGCAGTGGCGAAGTGCCGGCAGCGGCCTTCGCGGCGAGGCGCAGACAGTCTTCCTCGTCACGCAGCCGGTTCCGGGTCAGGAAGGTCTCGTAGGCCCGAAACAGCCGGGCCAGCTCCTGCGCCTTGACGGCGAAGACGGGATCGTCCATCTCCAGGGCGGCTTCCGGCGCGCTTGCCTCCAAGAGGTCCGGGGTGAGGCAGGCCAGTTTCCACTCGCGGATCCGCTCCGCCAGCGCCGCGGCGAAACCGGGGGCGGAACGCATTCGGCCCAGGAAGCCGTCTTTATCAATAGCGGTAGCGCAGAGGTCCGCCAGGACGAGCCGCTGGAAGGCCCGCCCGATCGTGGAAAAACCATCCTGGCGGGCAGATCGGGCGATCTCTGTCGCGAAGCTGCGGAAGGGAAGGATGGCGCTGCGAATCTCGGCGTCCGGCCGGCCGCTGCGAGCGGCGATCTGCACGGCACGAGTCTGCGCCTGTTCGGGGGAAGAGACGATCAGGAGGGGGCGCGTGTCGGGCTGCAGGAATCGCTCCAGCGCCCATTCCGTCTTCCCGGCGCCCGCCGGACCGAGGAGGAGCGTCAGCGGCGGGCGACCGTCGGGTTCGATCCCGGCGATCGGCTGGGGAGCGGCACGCCGGCGCCTGGCCGGCGATTCAGGTACGGTCATAGCGGGAATTCAGGCGTTACCTTCACGAAGCGGCCCTCGGGAACGGAGGAGAGCGTTCTGCAGTATGAAGACTCAAGACCGCTCGAATTAGGGCGATTATAACACAAAGTGCGGCGTCGGAAAATAGCCGAAATCTGTCTGCTTGCCCGATTCAGGGAACAAAAAAGGCCCTCAGACCTTTGAATAAGAAATGGAATCGCGCTATCCACGGCGAATAGTACGCTAACAGCCGATTCCAGCACGGCAGAGGACGGCAGACACCGTCTGCATTCTCGCTGCCGTCAATACGTCCCTAAGAAAGGGGATCGAGCGCCAAAGAAGGCGTTTCGATCGAGGGCCAGCCGGCCCTATTCTAACTCAGAGAAGCCCTTCGCGTACCGGTTGCCGTCTGGCGGATTGCTGCCATACGCCCTTATTCTTTTTCTAATCAGGGAAAAAGGAAAAGGGAAAAGGGAAAAGATAAAAACGAATTTTACTTTTCCCTTTTCCCTTCCATCTTTTCCCTTCCGCCGGGCGAAGGGGGAGGAACGGAATCATGCTTTGTAAGTGGTGTGGCATGGAGAGCGTGACCACCGACCAGTGCAGTTGGTGTCATCGCGTCCTTTCCGCCGCGCCTGTCGAAACACTGGAGGCTGCCGACGCGCCTGTTGCCGATCCTGTGGAAGTAACGGAATCCGCTCCTGTCATAGAGGTCGGGGCGGAGTCCGCTGCAGACGTGCTGGCCGGGAGCGAAAGCGTGGACGAAGCCTCCGCCCCACCGGAAGAGGAGATCGCGCCTAAAGCGCCCTGGACGATTGCGCCGGCGCCCCCGATTCCGCCGCCGGCAGCTTCTTCCCCACCTGCCGGCGGATCACCGGGGGCCGCGCGCCCGATCATCGGCGTGCGCCGGCCTGCCGATAAGCGTTCCGGGCCGGGAAGACCCGCTCCGGCCATGCCGCCGCCGGCCGTCTCTCGCAAACCCGGCGCTGCCGGTTCGGTGAGCGGAGCGGCAGGCAGCGCCTCCCATGCGCCGGCGCCAGCGGTTCCCCCCGCGCGGCGCGCGGTTTCGCCCCCTGCCGGCGCTTCCGCGCGCTCCCAGTCGCCGGCAACCGGCGACAAGACAGGGACGCAACGTCCCGTCGTAACCGGCGATGCCGGCATCGCTCCGGCTATGTCCGGCAGCGCAGCATCTGCCGCCAAACCAGTCCCCCGGTCACGACCGGCCGTCCCAGCCGCACTGACCGCCCCTCGTTCGGCTCCTGGTCCGGCCGGTGGGAAGCCGCCCGCCGCGCCGCTCCTCGAGGCGGAAGCGATGCCTCTGCCGGAAGTCGACGAAGGCGCCGTGCCCGCCCTGGGCACCTTCACCCCGGCCAAATCCAAGTACTACGTCGGGCAGGTAGTCGATCCGGTCTCCGGAACGCATTACAATGCGGACACCGGCCGGCCCATCTCCGGCCCGATGAGCAGCGCGGCGCACCACCTCGGGGATGGCAACACGCCTGGCATGGCACAGACCATCCCGATCGAGGAGATCGTAGAAGAGCGATCTCCCATGATCGGGCTGGGGAAGTATACCATAGCGCTGGCGGGTATCCTCTGCGTTACCGCCCTGTTCTCGTTCGTCTTCACCACGCATTACGTGCTGCCTCTGCTGGCCGCGCAGTTCTTCGGCGCGATGCTTCTGCCGGTCATGCGCGTGGTCCCCTGGGCGGATGAAGACGCCGACGATGCGGTTCTGTTCGTGCTGCTGACCCTGGCGTGCGGGCCAATTGTGGGACTGATCTTCTACGGGGTCATCAGCCTGTTGCGGCAAGACGCCAATCCGGCCATTATGGGCTGTTTTATCGTCGCGGCGCTGGCGCGGCTGGTGGTCGAGGCAGCGGTCGGGGTGACACCCGAAGGGGCGGGATTCGCGATCACGCAGTTGGTGCCCTTCGCCCAGGTACAACACTTCGATATTCGGCTGCTGCTCATCAACTGGTCGCCCTTAGTGGCCCTGGCAGGCTGGTATACAGCCAGTATCTTCCATAAGCTCGACGAGTAGGCGAGCACAACCGGCCAAATCACCGATGCGAGCGCGCCGTTCCCTGCGGAAAGAGGCAGGTGGACGGCGCGTTTGTGTCTTCTGACGCAATCGATTCTCCTCCCCAAATCCGCGCCATCCTTTCCTCCATGCGCCTTGACATCTCCTGGTCCGTGTGCTATATTATGGTGTGCGACAGGAGGGCTGTGCCCCTTCGATTTGCGGGCGAGTGGTGGAATGGCAGACACGCTGGTCTTAGGAACCAGTGCCGCAAGGCGTAGGGGTTCAAATCCCCTCTTGCCCACCAGAACCTTCCTGTTCCAATCCACTATGCGGGAGTAGCTCAGTGGTAGAGCGCTTCCTTGCCAAGGAAGAAGTCGCGAGTTCGAACCTCGTCTCCCGCTTGCCGTAAAGAAGCCCCACGCGCTTTTGTGCGTGGGGCTTTTGACTTTCCACTGCTGGTCCTTTGGCAAAGAAGTCATCGCTACTACCGGGGCGAACGCCTCACCAGGCTTTGATCGGTTGTAAGCCCGCATCTTAGACAGTCCAACATGCCTCTCCGGAACGGTATAACCATTTGGTATTCCTACACGTCCCTATTGGGCGCTACAGCATCCTTCGCAATCGACAAAGGCAAACTGCTCGAAAGGGCGGGACGCAAAGCTACGGGCCTACGCTCCTTCTGCGCTGTATTGAGTAGGGCCGCCGGGTTACCGAACTGCGACGATTACGAAGGAGCAAACCCATGAGCGTACCTGCTCGCCCTCTCCCCAACCGGTGCAATCCGGATCGGCCCCTTGCAAGTGATCCCAGGCATGGCGCCTCCCCACAAGACGACCTGGCAGAAGATACCGACACGACACCCAGCAAGGATGATAGCTTCGGCAACAGTCTGCGCGACCTCCTGAAGCAACAGCGGCACAAAGAGGCCGACCAAAAGCCCTACCGGGTCCGCATGTCCTGGGCCTGGTATACCGGCAAATGCGGTTACTGTGATCGGCCCGTGGATCCAAAAGAGCGTGTTACGCTCTGCCAGGTCCCGGCAGAAGGCTGGAAATCCGCCCTGGGTCCCTTTCCTGTCTGCAGTGCCTGCATGGAGATTGCTCCGGAGCAGCGACAGATCCGCTTCGAGGTATACGGACGCAGTGACCGCCCCCTGGTCCAGGTTCCTTGCGAAGCCTGCGCCCGCCCTATCATCATACGCCTGGATAGCGACTGCTTTCATGTCACCTGTGGCGAGCCGTGCCATAGCCGTATCGTCCGTCATCGTGCCAGACCGGCGCCTCAAGCTTGCGCCTTCTGTGGGGAAGCGTTCCCACCCTCGCGCCCGGAACAAGCGTTCTGCTCGTTACGGTGCGAGCAGGAAGCCTTTCGAGATCGCCATCGCGCCGGAGAGACACTCAGCGCACCCCTGGTCTTACCTTGAAATAGGATAGCAGCGGAAAGGATGGCATGCCATCTCCGGCAAAGTCGCTGCCATTCTTTCTACGCCCTGCTTAGCTTCCCGGTACCCTTGCCGGTTTTACCGGCGGAGCGCGAGTCTGGCACGCTCTATGCAGGGAGAAGGGATAAGGCATGCCTTTGTTACTCCTTACGCGCCGGCCTGTCTCCGAGGGAGATGGGTCGGCTTTTCTTTTTTGCTTCTCTCTTTGTCTTACTTCCTTCCCAAAAACCGGAGAGAACATTTTGGCCAAAAAACGAGCAAAAAATTTCTCGACAGCAGCATTTACTAATGAACCAAACCTACTACTGGCGGCTCTAGGTTGCTGGCAGATGCACAGGGGAAGGCATTTCCCTGGCGCTGCCGGAGGCTCAGAGCCAGTACGTAAAGGCCGATACGCTCACGAATATCAAAAGCTTTTCCGTCCGCAGGACGGTTGGCCGAAGGCCCTCCAGACGGGTATTTCAATGCCCGGCTAAGAAGCCTGCAGGTTTCCGTACAGGCTCTCAGGCAGCAGTGCTGGATAGTGTCGGAGGCGTTCAGAAAGCATAGGGAGGGATGACCATGAAAGACTTTACCAACGTGCAGGGGCGTGTACAAGCCATGCTGGCAGCAGGACAAAGGTGGGGGATGCCCAGCCGTCGCTTGCATCTGGCCGGTCTGGTGCTGGCTCTAATTATCTTGCTGCCCTTAGCGGCCTTACAGCCGGTGTGGGCACAGACCGTGACGCTGACGGTGCTGCCGGCCGGCACACCGCATATTCAGTTGCTGGCAAGTGACGGCAACTTCTACGGCTTTCTCAATGACCCCGGTCCCCTTAACAGCAAAACGATTGACGCGATCCTGGCCAGGGTGACGCCTGATGGTACGGTCAGCACGGTCTTTGACTGTGGCTCTTTCGGCGACACCTATCCGGATGGCAGCAGCCTTAACTCTCTTGTCCAGGGCCGCGACGGCAATCTCTATTGCGCTGCTGCGCAATTCGGACCGAGTAGCAGTGGAGGTGGAACGGGAAGTGGAACGCTGTTAAAGATTTCTCTCGATGGAAGCGTGACGGTCCTTCATGCTTTCTCTGCCATCTCCTCGTCAAACAATTATGTCAATTCCGATGGCGCGGTACCTGTGGATCTCATTCAGGGGAGCGATGGTAACTTTTACGGTACCACCAGTTCCGGTGGGGCCAGCGGCAACGGTACCATCTTTCGATTGACGCCGGATGGCACCTTCACCTCGTTATACCAATTAAATGCCACTACTGATGGCAGTGGCCCTAGAGGCCTGGTCGAGGGGAATGACGGCAATTTCTACGGTCTAACTCTAGAAGGAGGCTCACAGGGAGGAGGCGGTGTTGTCTTTCGGATTACCCCGTCCGGAACGTATACTGTCCTCTTTAGCTTCTCCCCTTCGGTGCAATCGGACAATCTAGCAGGAGGTGACCCTCTGTCTCCTCTGGCAAAGGTTGCTAACGGAGACATATACGGCATCACCTCATTCGGAGGGGCTAATGGGGAGGGCACGATCTTTAAGATCAGCCCGGACGGTACATTTACCACCGTGCTTGCCCTGCCTTTTGCCTCGAACCCTTATAACCAGAAAGATGGCCTGGCCACGGGCAGCGATGGGAACTTATACGCTACTACGCAGACGGGTGGAACGAATGACACCGGTTCGATCATCGAGTATACGACTGGTGGTACCTTCAGTATCGTCTACTCCTTTTCTCCTCTGAACAGTCAGGGCCAGAACGCCGATGGAGCCTGGCTTTTTGCACCGCTTATCCCGCTTAGCGATGGCAATCTATACGGGTTCGCAGATAATGGCGGGCCGACCGGTTGGGGCACGTCCTTCCGCCTCAATCTGGTAGCGCTGTCTTCCTTCAATCCGTCCTCCGTAGATGCCGGCGGCTCCGGCTATACGCTTCTAGTGCGCGGCCACTCCTTCCAGAAGAACGCCCAGCTCAAGTGGAACACCATCTCCCTGACCACTACCTATGTCTCGACCGGGGAACTCAAAGCCAGCGTCCCCGCCTCCCTGATCGCCAGTCCTGGTACGGCAACCCTTCGGGTGCTCAATCCCGATGGCAGCAGTTCTGCGGGCAAGGCGTATACCGTGCTGACGACCACCTTAAAGCTGGCAGCAGCCACCTTGAGCAGAAACAGCACGACCGGGCAGATCACGGCCAAGTTGAGCCTGCAGAACGTGGGGCATTTAAGCGCCAGCAATGTCAGCCTCACTCACGCCAGCCTGGGCGCGGCTGCCACCAACACCAGCTTGCCGCTCAATCTAGGCAGCATCGCCGCAGGAGCGAGCACGACGCTGACGCTGACCTATCCTGGCTCGGCAGGAACGAGCGGACAGGTGGTCAGTTTGAAAGTGTCGGGCGCCTTCACCGGAGGCAAGTTCTCCGGCTCCTTGAAGCTGACACTTCCCTGACCAGCAACGCAAAGGGAATCCGAAGGCCGCTCCCCGATCAAGGAAGGAGCGGCTTTTTTATGCCCATATCTCCTCTCGCTAGCCCGTCTCGCGGATGAATGCCTCTCATGGAATGGGAAGCGTTTCGCCGCGCTCCGAACCCAGCCAGCGCCCGACCTCTTCAAAACGTGTCTCCGTCACCGCCCGGACGAAGGCGCCAGAGGAATTATCGACGATAGCATGATAGGTCGCCTCATCCTGGTACCCGTGAACGGCCACGTGCTTATTGCCGCTCTTGAAGACTTCTACCAGCATCACGCCCGGCTGCTGCCGGAGCACTGCGCCGACCTGCGGCCCGATCCGATCGAAATCGGCCTCCCGGCCGGGAACCGGCTCCCAGTAAGAAACCACCAGATACATCGCCTTGTTCCTCCTTGTCAATGTAAGATTGTATTGGACATTATAAACCGAGCCGGCAGGCGTGTCAAGCCAAACACGGCTGCGGATACACCACCAGGGGCCGCAGTCCGAAGGCCATGAAAAATTGCCTCAAATGCTCTGAATTCTAATCAATGATCTGCAGGGCCATTGCATTTGGAATTTTCCGCCCGCCAGGGCGGTTGGCCGCAGGACAGCGGGTAGGGACCCGCAGGCGGGTCGTTCACGGCCCGGCCAAAACCAGGGACGTGGAAATAGGCATAGACGTCAAATGCTATGGCCCTGACAATGATCTGCTCGAAATCTTGACACCTTCCCAGGGAAGTGATATACTTTGCTGCTATTTTCCCTCCCATGAGAGGGAAGACCCTATACGGCGGCCTCCATTCCCGCGCATACCTGACCGATCATTTTCATAGGTCGTTCGGGTGCAATAGCTCGATCGGCTGGTAGAAAACAGGGAAGGGCTGGCTGCACCTTCTACGGGAACGATGCCGCCTGCCACAAAGATGCACGGAAAGCACGAACAGATGCGCTTAGAACTGATGCGAAAAAGAAGAGGAGCCAGGATGCCCCTTAAATTCCGATTCCGAATGCTCCGCCTGGGAATGGCGGCGGCGATCATCTCTGTACTGGCGGGAGCGCTGCCGGCTCGCGCGGCCACTCCCCCCGTCTCGCTCACTCCGGCGACCGGCGATCCGATCCTGCATGTGACCCTCTCCCGGCCTATCTACCACATCCAGCCCGACGGACCCAGCATGCCCAGGGATGTGGTCGCCACCGCGACCGTTGAGAACTGGCCGGCAAGCCTTCCCAGGCCGGTCACCTTCACCTGGCAGGTGCTACTCGACTGGAACAACCCGGTCTATCCGACCCATCACAGCATCAATACCCGCACCTTCACGCATGCCAGCCCGTTTAAGATCGACTTCGGCAGCGAAATCCGAGGCGGGCTGCTGACTGTCATCGCCTGCATTCCCAGGCCGGGGGGCGGAGCACTGCATGGAAAAGGCTATGCCTACGTGCTGGGAGAGAATCCGCCGCGCCGGCTCGTACTCAGCGCCTACCCGCGCACCCGCTTCGGACTGATCGCCTCCAAGATCGGGACCGCCGAGTCCGGGCTGCGCCAGTTCACCTCCTCCAAAGGCGCCGAGCCGGGCGGCTGGCCGTTAGTCTCGCGCACCGGCGACCTCGGCATGATGCAGTTGAACGCGCCCTCGGGCGCGGTCCAATCGGCAGACGAAGTGTGGGACTGGCGCGCCAACGTGCGCCGGGGGCTGCTGATGCTGGCCGGGAAGCGGCAAACGACGGAGCTGGCCTCGCGCCACGCGGTCCTGTTGGAGCGCACGCCGGAAGACTTTCTGTCCTCGGTTTCCTGCCTCAACTTCGTGCGCGGCATGGTCGGCCTTGCGCCGCTTGCGCCGCCGAAAATCAGCCCGCTCTCCGGTCAGCCGGGCACAGGGCTTTTGCCCGGCGATCCCGATCCCGACCATCTGAAGCTCAGCCAGATCGAGCGCGAGGAGATCCGCCGCTACAATGGCGGCTGCGAGTACACCTTTGGGGTCAGCATCGATCCGAACAAGCTCACCTTCCGGGACGCCGGCTGGCAGATCGATCCGATGCGTGGGGGCATCTCGCCAACGAAGGGCGATCCCAACTACGTGCTGCACGTGCTCTGCGCTCGCAGCGGCCTGACCTTACCGCCCCCCAATCAGCCGATGCGCCGGCATGGACATTGGCGCGGACATCGACGCCACCGCCGCCATCGGCGATAAAAGCAACAACACGTATTAACCTGGCGCGCAAGGAAGAAATAGGAAGAAACCGGCCTCTATGGATCGGCTGTTCCGAAACCTGCACATAGCCGAAACTCCTCGTCTGATATGCGAGTTTTCATTGGCGCGAGAATAGGGTTATGTTCATTGTGTCGGTGCTCGGAAGGATAAGAGCGCCGCGATCTCCGATTTCTGCCGTGCCGCCTTCGATAGATGCTACCTCCCGGATGCCTGCCAGCAGTAAGCGCCATGTCGGGGGCGCGCCCGGCGCTTCCACGTGAATCTGTAGGCCTTCGCGCCGGACGCGCACAGTCATCGCCGTCTCGCCCTGCAGCGTCGGAACGACCGTAGCTATATCCCGGCCCTCCTCCAGCGCATAAACCTGCAGGGTGACGCCGTCGCTGTAATCGTAGTCGGGCCGGTCTTCGCGGCTGCCGACGGCGAGCACGGAGTTGGGGCGCACCAGCAGCGGCAGGCTCAGGAAGCCGTGCGTCTGGCGCACCCAGCGCGGCCCTTCGATCTCCTCGCCGCTCAGGAAATCGGTCCAGCGTCCCTCCGGCACGTAGAAATCCACGGTCCCGTCGCCGGAGAAGACCGGCGCGATAAGCAGGCGATCTCCGAGCATATACTGGCGGTCCAGGGTGTCGCAGGCCGGATCGTCCGGAAACTCCAGCAGCATCGCCCGCATCATCGGGATGCCTGTCCGGACGGCCTCGCAGGCGTGCGCGAACAGCGTGGGCATCAGGCGGCACTTCAGCCGGGTGAAGAAGCGCAGGACCTCGACCGCCTCCTCGTCGAACTGCCAGGGGACCCGGTAGGAGGAGCTGCCGTGCAGGCGGCTGTGCGAAGAGAGCAGGCCGAACGCGATCCAGCGCTTGTAGACCTCCGCCGGCGGCGTGCCCTCGAAGCCGCCGATGTCGTGGCTCCAGAACCCGAAGCCGGACAGGCCGAGCGACAACCCCCCGCGTAGACTCTCCGCCATCGACTCGAAGCTGGAATAGCAGTCGCCGCCCCAATGGACCGGAAACCGCTGGCTGCCCGCCGTTCCAGAGCGGGCGAACACGACCGCCTCGCCCGCGCCGTGCTCTGCCTCCAGGACCTCGAAGACCGTCTTGTTGTAGAGATAGGAATAGAAGTTGTGCATCCGCATGGGGTCGGACCCGTCGGCGTAGACGACATTGATCGGGATGCGCTCCCCGAAATCGGTTTTGAAGCAGTCTACGCCCATCTTAAGCAGCGTCCGCAGCTTGTCCTGATACCACCGGCAGGCTTCCGGCGAGGTGAAATCCACGATTCCCATGCCGGCCTGCCACTGATCGGTCTGCCACACGTCCCCATTCGGCTTCTTGAGCAGGTATCCGCCCGCCTGGCCCTCCGCGAATAAGGGAGAGAGCTGCGCGATATAAGGATTGATCCAGACGCAGATTTTCAGGTCGCGCGCTTTCAGGCGGCGCAGCATCCCTTCCGGATCGGGGAACGTGCGCGGGTCCCACTCGAAGTCGCACCAGTGAAACGCGCGCATCCAGAAGCAGTCGAAGTGGAAGACGGAGAGCGGCAGGTCGCGCTCCGCCATGCCCTCGATGAAGTGGGTGACGGTCTGCTCGTCGTAGCTGGTGGTGAAAGAGGTCGTGAGCCACAGTCCGAACGACCAGGCGGGCGGCAGGGCCGGCCTCCCGGTGAGCGCGGTGTATTTTTCCAGCACCTCTTTGGGCGACGGGCCGTAGAGGAGGAAATACTCCAGCGATTGGCCGGGCACGCTGAATTGCACGCGGGAGACCTTCTCCGAGGCGACCTCGAACGAGACCGCGCCCGGCGTGTTGACGAAGACGCCATAGCCCCGGTTGGTCAGATAGAACGGCACGTTCTTGTAAGCCTGCTCGCTGCCGGTGCCGCCGTCCTTGTTCCAGATCTCTACCACCTGCCCGTTCTTGACGAAGGAGGTGAACCGCTCCCCCAACCCATACACGCACTCCCCTACGCCAAGCGATAACTGCTCGTGCAGGAACGGTCCCTCGTTATCGACCTCCATGTATCCCATGCCGCGGGCGGCGCTGCGGGTCAGCGGACGCTCGTTGCCAATAAACTGCACGCCCCAGTCTCCCTGCCGGCTCACCCGAACGGACAGGCGCCCGCTCGTCAACGTAGCAGCGTCCTCCTCGACACGAACGGCAACCCCCTCGGCCTGCGGCGCGCACAGTGGGAAGTGAGGCCCTGGATCTGGACCGCCCGCAAAATGGGTCAGGCGAACGCCGATCACGTCCGGCAGGGGCGAGGAGAAGCGCACGGTCAGCAGCGAGCCATCCAGGGTATCGCCACGATGGCGAATGGCTTTTGTGGGCGCGTAGACGGCGAAGGCACCTGCCGCCGCCTCGACCTCATAGGCCTGCGCGGGATAGTGCGCCCGAACGCCCTTGCGCATCATCCAGTTTCCGTCGGTAAATTTCATGGCTGGCTTTTTCCAGAGGCTTGAAAAAGGAGGGCAGTTGTCAATCTGCCCTCCTTCCAATCCCCGATCCGTAGTTCCCGTTTGAACGCTCAGGGGCGCTCCACAAACTGCCACTTGCGCCGGTTGAAGTACCAATAGCCCGTATAGGCTATCAACGACGAGAGCGCAAAGCAGACCCACAGCGCCTTCCAGTTCATCACCACCGGGAGCACGTTGGCAGGCAGACCGAACGATCCGCGCGGCACCGGCTGCAAGATCGTCTTGCGATAAGACTCGATGATGACGTTGATGGGGATGTACTGATAGAGCTTGAACAGCCAGGGATGCGCCCGCAGGGTCCCCGAGTTGTAATAGACGTTCTCGATGGGATAGATGACCGGGAACATGAAAAACAGAAGCACCAGTCCCGTCTGAAGCATGAACTTCACGTCCTGGTAGAACACATTCAGCGCCGACACCCACAGCGCCAGACCGGTGACAAACAGCAGCATCGCCAGCGTGATGAACGGAAACCATACCAGCGTGGGCAGAATGGGAATATGGATGCCGATCAGGGGAGCGAGGCCGAAGAAGGCCACGAAGTAGACCGTCCACGCCAGTATAAAGTGGATGAAATTGCCCATCACGCTCGCCAGCGGGATGATCTCCCGCGGCAAGTAGATCTTACGGATGATGGCGTAGTTGTTGAGCAGAGATTGACTCGAGTCCAGCAGACCGGCGGAGAGAAATCCCCAGGGGATCAGGCCGCACAGGACATACGCAGAGAAGTTCTGCGTTTTGACGTTGAGCACGTTGTGGAAAAAGAACGAGAAGACGAACAGTTGGAGCACCGTCGGTGCGATCGACCAGACAAAGCCGAGCGCCGAGTTTTTATAACGGACCTTCAAGTCCCGTTTGACCAGCACCGACAGCAGATAGCGAAAATGCCAGAGTTCCGCGAGTTCATTAAGCATTGGTAGTACTTCTTTTGGGTGGTTCCGGCAGATCCGCCTCTTCAGCAGAGACGGCATCTGCATCTACATCTTCGGGCCGGGCCGGCTCGAGCAGGGCCAGGAGAGCGGAGCGCGGAATCAGTACCTTGCGTTTGCCGGCGATGCGATACGCCTGCAGTCGTCCCTGACGGATATAGGAACGAATGCTCGATTGGCTGACCTGTAGATACTGCGCCGCTTGTTCGACAGTCAGGAGGTCCCTGGCTTCCAGATCCATGCACATGCCCTCTTTTGTGGAAAGGATCGGCGGCGCGGTCGGCAGAAAGCGTCGCCCTGTGGAAAATCGGGTGAATTTCGGGCAAAAAGGAATCTTGCGCCCGATGGCGAATACGGTAGAGTATACAAAATGCCGCAGGTATTGTCAATAGCTTACAGGAGTTTTAGGGTGTGGGCGACCCTCGCGGCACTCGCGGGGATGTCGGCGCTATGCGCCGGAGGTATCCGCACCACAGGTGCGGATACCCCTGCCGCAACGCCCCTGACGTTGCGGCGCGTGGCGCTGCTGGTGCCCGCCGGGGCGGAGAGCGATCCGGTGCAGCGGCTGCTGCAGACGGAGCGGAAGGCGAAGGGAAAGCGGCAGCGGCTCTCGGACCTGTTTGCGCCGGCGCCTTCGGCTTCAGTGGCCGGAAAAAGCGGCGACGTCGCAAGCTCTCTGCAGGGCGCCACCTTGCGCGCCCTGGCGGAGGCGCTCTTTTGCGACACGCTGGCCCGGCAGTTGCACGAGCGGCTAGACATCCGGGTCGTGCCGGAAAGCGAGACGCAGGCGGCCATCACGGCTCTGCGCCTGTCGCCAGCCCAGGCTGCGGAGCCGGAGGGCGCGCGGGCGCTCTGCGCCCGGCTGGACTGTGACGCGGTCCTGGCGCCGCGCATGATCCGAATGGTGGTACGCGAGGAGAAAACACGGGATCTGGCCCTCTGGGTCGCCGTGCAAGTCGCGGGCCTGCGCTTACCGGACAGCAGGAACGAGCGCCCCACGGTCTCGCCGCCGGTCCGGCGCAGACGGCCTGCCCGCAGGAGGTCGAGCCTGGTCGCTCCGCCGCCCGAGATCGTGGTCGCCGGCGCGGCCTCCAGCGGACATGCCCTTTTCCGCTCCAGCTATGTCCGAACGCGGCTGCGGCTCGTAGACGATGCCGCCCAGCAAGCGGCGGCCCGCGCCGTCCACGCGCTCTGGACCGGTGATTCGGGTCCCTTTATGAAGCCGGAAGACCGGATCGCCGTCGCTCCGGTTCCCGCGCCCACGCAGGCCGATCAACTGCTGTTCACGCCGCCGGGCCGGCGGGTACGGCCCGGCGGCGTGCGGGGGCTGCCCGCCGACGTCTCCGAACGGTTCGCGCCGGACTTGCTGCCGCTTCTCGGCAGGGCTGTGGTCCCGGCGGAAGAGACGCGCCGCGCGCTTTCGCACCTGGCGCTCACGCCCGCGGCTCTCTGGGTACGGGAGGACACGCCCGAGATCGCTCGCGTACAGAGGCTGGGACGAAAACTGGGCGTGGATTATCTGCTGCTCGCCCACGTCACCGATATCGAGATGGAAGAAGGGACCTCCCGTCCGCAGGCAGGCTCTCCCCCCGGACCGGCGCCGGGCAGGCCGGGACGCTCGGAATCGGCGGCTGCCTCTGGAGCCGTTCGAGAGCGTGTGGCGCGGGCCGAAACGGCCGGCGCGCTCGTGCGCATCGGCGATGGCGCGATCCTCTGGAACGACCGCGCTACCGCTACCATGACCGTCCGGCCTGAAGACAGCTTGACCGCCGGCCTGAGCGACAGGCAGGTGGCGGAGGATGCTATCCATTTCGCCTTGCTGGATCTGCAGTGGCGGTTTCGCCGCTATCGCGCCAGCTTCGAGCATTGACGCCGGCCAAGACGCCTCGCCTAAAAATCTGAATCACGGATGGCCCCCGATGTCACGGAGAACACGGATAGTCAGGTCTTATCCGTGTCATCCGTGCCCTCCGTGATTCGGACGATCCGTGATCCTTAACGGGAGCACGGAGAATCCTTCGTGTCATCGACCGTTCGTTCCTTCGAAGAGGAGGTTTTCCGATGCAGAGATGGCGCTATAAGGTACTGGTCGTACGTGATCTGGCATTAAGTGAGACGAAGCTGAACGCGGAGGGAGAGAAAGGCTGGGAGCTGGTCTCCTTCTGCATGACCGATGACACGACGGGCCGCGCTTTTTTCAAGCAGCCCGCCGATCAGGTCGAGATGCATGATGAGGAGGCGCACCACGCCTTAGTCACCGAGACGCACGCGCCCGTCTAATAAGAACGAAATGGGTCGATGTCTCTCTCCCCTCAAGGAGAGAAGCATCGACCCATTTACGTATCTAGACTTATGCCAACGTATACCGCAACCGGTCTCGTCCTGCATCGACTCAACCTGGGCGAGACAGATAAGATTCTGACTCTCTATACGCGTGAGCACGGCAAGCTCTCGGCGGTCGCCAAGGGCGCGCGCAAGCCTACCAGCCGCTTCAGTGGAGCGACCGAGCTCTTTACCCTGTCGCGCTTCCTCCTGGCGACGGGCAAGTCGCTGGACATCGTGACGCAGTGCGAGATTCAACAGTCCTTCCCGGCCCTGCGCACGGACCTGGCCCGGCTGGCCCGCGCCACCTATCTGTGCGAGCTGCTGGATCGACTGACCGTCGAGCGGGACGCGACGACCAGCGAGGAGCTGTGCGACCTGACTGTCTCGGCCCTCTACCTGCTGCAGCGTGCTGAGATATATCCTGACGGCATCGTGCATGCCTACGAGCTGCGCTTGATGGCCGCGCTGGGCTACGCGCCGGTTCTGGATCGCTGCGTACGCTGCGGACAACCGTTGGAACGGCGCACCGTCGGCTTCAGCCCCTCCCTGGGCGGCGTCCTTTGCAGCGCGGACCGATACCGTGTCGACGATGCGCTGCCGCTTTCCCACGATGCCGTGCTCCTGCTGCAAACGCTCCTCTCCGCCGAGCCGGAGGCGTTGCTGGCGCTGAATCCCGCTCCCCGGACCGCCGCGGAGGTCGATAAGGCGCTGCGCTGGTACGTGCGATTCCGCGCCGAGCGCGACCTCAAAAGCGCCGATTTTCTCGATCAGTTGCGCGCAGGGCAAAATATTTGATCCGTTTGGCGATTTTTCGCTTGTTACGTGGTATAATGTTATATCTGTTCGACGACAAGAAGTTGATGGAACCGCATTTGGCGCATCCCGGCACTCGTAACCCACGTTCCGCCCCATTCGATGCTTCTTCTGCAGGCTCTTTCTTCCTTTCCTGCCGCGCGATTCAGATGGTGAAGATAACGACAGGCTTCACCTATTCCATGTCGCCCCGGCGACACCGACCTTTTCCGTTAAGGAAAGACAGAAAGGAGCCATTTTTTTAATGGCAAAGCGTATCTATGTGGGCGGGCTGCCCTACTCCACGGTCGAGGAAGACCTGGAGAATCTGTTTGCTTCCGCAGGCACTGTCACATCCGCTACGGTCGTCACCGACCGCTACACCGGCCAGTCCAAAGGCTTCGGCTTTGTGGAGATGGAGAACGATGATCAGGCGGATGCGGCCATCCAGTCGCTCAATGGCACGATGCTGGGCGGGCGGACGCTGACCGTCAACGAGGCTCGACCGCGCGAGGAGCGCCCCCGCAACAGCGGCGGCTACGGCGGCGGTGGCTATGGTGGCAACCGCGGTGGCGGCGGCTATCGCAGCAACAACCGTGGCGGCGGTGACCGCTGGTAATTCGCGATACGAATCGTGAACCGAACCGGTCGGAGCGTGCGCTCCGACCGGTTTTTTCATGGCTGGCATGAGAGTCAACCAGGCAGGCGGCAAGAAATTTTTCTTTCCCTCTTGACAAATAAAACAGGACTTGTTATACTGTCGTTAACTCGCGTTACTAACGCGAGTTTAGCAACGCGTCCGATGAGCGTAAGGATCACTTTGACATGCCCGTTCGCAGGGTTCGTATGATCGACGTGGCGGAAGCCGCCGGAGTATCCCGCACGACCGTCTCCTTCGTACTCAGTGGTCGAGATGCCGGGATTCCTCTGGAGACCAAGCAGCGCGTTCTGCGCGTTGCCCGGCAGATGGGATACCGGCATAACGATGCGGCCCTGGCCCTGGCAACCGGCAGAACGCGGCGTCTTGGCATCGTCTTAAACGATCCCACCAGCTTTATCCGCTCCGATTCGTATGTGGCGCACATTCTGGCGGGTGTTTTCGATAGCGCGCTTCGCTACAACTACAATCTGCTTATGCATACCGCCCGGTACACCGACTGGCATGCTCTCTATGGAGAGATCTTAAGCGGCGCTACCGACGGCACCCTGCTCGTCGGCCGCTTCGAGCATGACGAGCTGACTCCCGCCCTGCTGGAGGCTGGGGTCCCGGTCGTATGTGTCTCCTACCAGATCGAGCATCCGGGCTGCTACTCGGTCGACTGCGATAACGAGCAGGGAGGCTACCTGGCCTTGCGGCATGTGATTGAGCGGGGACATCGCCAGATCGCCTTTTTCTATCCAGGAGAGACCCTCTCCTGGGGAAGAGATCGGCTCCAGGGCGCCAGGCGGGCTATGGCGGAAGCCGGCTTGCCGGAGCAGAACCTGCGGCTCTTTGCCTGGCGGGAGATCGGCCAGCCGACCCAGGAATGGATGCAGGAGGCGCTCTCGTTCCTTCTTTCCCAAAAGCCTTCCGTAACGGCCGTGGTCTGCTGTGAGGAAGGGCGCATCCGTCAGGTGGTCGAAGCGCTGCCCGACGTAGGCATTCGTGTGCCCGACGATCTGGCCGTGGTCAGCTTCAACTCGACGGAGCAGAGCGCGCGGTGCCGTCCGCCGCTGACCTCGGTGGCGCAGCCGCTGGAAGAGATCGGCACCGCGGCCGTCGATATGCTCATCGGGCGTGTCGAGGGGCGCGACCTGCCCGAACACTGCCGGCGCTTGCCCGTCCGGCTCGACGTGCGCGATTCCACCATCCCGGCTCGATCGCTGGCGCTGGTCCCTGATCGCAGCCCTGTCGTCGAGCAGGCATCCGGTTAGAAGGCGTCTTCGATTGCAATCCTATTTCTATACACGAGGAGGTGAGGCCACCGCTACCGTCTGCGAAGAAAAGGCGTCCTGCAAGGCAGCCGGCGCCCGGCACTCTATCTAGTATTCGATGTAACAGCAATCCAACGAAGTATCCACATCCTTAGGGAGGAAATCATGATTCACCGCAGAGCGAACGCCAACGCTGCGTTCACCTTGATCGAGCTGCTCGTAGTCATCGCCATTATCGCGATCCTGGCAGCCATTCTCTTCCCCGTCTTCGCCCAGGCCCGTGAAAAGGCCCGCGCCATCTCCTGCCTATCCAACACCAAAGAACTGGGCCTCGCAACGCTGATGTACGTCCAGGACTACGACGAGAGCTTCCCGTCCGGCTTGCAGAACGCCTGGTACAACGATACGTGGGAAGTTATCGTTCAGCCCTACGTAAAGAACCTGCAGATCTATCGCTGCCCGGACGATCCGCTCGGCGCACCGCCTTCCTGGGCGGAACCGTGGGCTGGCCCGCGCCTCTCCTATGGCGCGAACGGCTACCTGCGCTATGACGGCGCCCCGACCAACGCGTGGGTCATGCATGGCCTGATGGGTCTTCAGCAGGACTGGCTCGGAAATCCGACCCGCGCGGATGCCTCGGTCACCTTCCCGGCAGAGACCATCATGCTGGCCGACCACCCCAACGTTTACGACGCGGAGTTCTTTGATCCGGTCGGCAATCTTTACCAGTTCGGTCCCGGTTGTATGTTCGAGAACTTGGGCTTCTGGGACTACTACACCGGCCCGGATGAGATTCCGAACGGCACACTCAAGCCGGTCAACAACTCTCAGTATCCGTATGATCCGTATGGACCGAATGGCGCGGTGGCCGCCATCCATAGCCAGCACGCGAACTTCGTTCTGGCGGACGGCCATTCCAAGTCCCTGGTCCCCTCCGCGACCAATCCCGATCCGGTCAACCGGCCGCATGACAACATGTGGGATGCGACCCGTCAGTAATTGGAGCCATTCCGCTCTGATGTGCGTAGAAAGTTAACAGCCGGGGGCGCCTCACTTACGTGCCGGCGCCCCCGGCTTTACGATACGATGGCAGAAAGGAGACTTAGATGAGCGTAGGAAGAATTTCGGCCTGCCTGGGAGCCGTTGCTCTGGCAATGTTGTTGTTTGGATGCAATAGTCAGTCCAACTTCTCGCAGCAGGAACTGGATTCGATGAAAAACAAAAACAAAGGTGGTCCTCCCCCAGGAGCGATGGCCGCCAATGCCGAGAAAATGAAGCAGGCTCAGCAGCTCTATCTCGAAAGCCTGAAGCGAAGAGGAATTCAACCCGGCCAGAACGGCGCGCCCCCGCCTCCAGGGATGGCAGCGCCAGGCGGTGGTCCGGCTCAATCTCCAGCCAGTGGGACCAAATAGGATTCGCTCTTGCAGATCCACTCTTCTTGACAGAGCTTACGCTCCAGAGGCCCAGGCGCACGCAGGAATAGAACCTTGCCCGGTCGAAACGCGATCTGAGTGAATCGGCGTGAAAAGGAAACGCGTGGAATGGAACTGTAGAAAAGCGCTTCGGGCCTCGATAGCGCCAGGGTTAGCATTGCTGGGTCTGGCGGGATGTGGCCGTCAACCTGCGTCTCCTCTGCGGCTGGCCGCTGTTGCCACAGCGCCAGCCCCACCGGCGCCCCCTCCCCTTTTCGTAGATGCCGCCAAGCAAGCGGGGCTTCACTATCAATGGACGATCCCCGGCAAGCGTCCTCTCAACATCTTGCAGACGATCGGCAACGGCTGTGCCTTCCTCGACTACAACAACGACGGCAACCTCGATATTCTTCTGGTCGGCTCGAAGCTGGCGCTCTATCAGGGAGACGGGCACGGCCATTTTACCGATGTCACCCACCAGACCGGCTTAGACACGCTTTCGGGTCATTTCCTCGGCTGCGCTGTAGGCGACTACGATAACGACGGCTATGACGATATCTACCTCAGCGGCTATGGAACCGGTGTTCTGCTGCACAATGAAGCGGGAAAAGGCAAAAGGCAAAAGGCAAAAGAGGGGACAGCCAGTCCCCCGTCCCCCGTCCCCAGTCCCCGTGTTTTCCGGGATGTCACCCAGGAGGCCGGCATCAAGCCCCAACCCTGGGGCACCTCCGCAACCTTCTTCGATGCCGACGGCGACGGCAAGCTCGATCTCTACATCGGCGACTACGTTCAGTTCGGTCCGCACACCCAGCCCCAACTATGCAATTATCATGGCGTGATGGCGGGCTGCGGGCCTACGGATTATAAGCCGCTGCACGGCGTGCTATACCATAACCTGGGGGACGGCCGGTTCCAGAACGTGACCCACGCGTGGGGTCTGGATCGGGTCTCTGGCAGAACGCTCGGCGTCGCGGCAGCGCCATTCGGTCCCGACAGCCATCCGGCCCTCGCCATTGCCAACGATGAGACTCCGGGGGACCTGATCGTAATGCGCGGCGCGAAAAGCCAGGACATCGGAGTGACGAGCGGCATAGCCTACGCGGGCACGCAGGTCTATGGAGGCATGGGGATTGACTGGGGCGACTATGATAATGACGGCAAGCTGGACCTCGTGATCGCCACGTATCAGAACCAGGGCAAGCTCGTCATTCGCAATCAGGGCGCTGCCTTCGCCATCCAGGACACCAGACAAATGGGCATGTTCTCCTCCCTGACTTATGTGGCTTTCGGGGCCAAATGGCTGGACTACGATAACGATGGCTGGCTGGATCTCCTCTTTGCAAACGGTCATGTGGAGGATAACGCGGATCAAGTTAGTTTGATGACCATCGGAGGAAGCACCTATCGGCAGCCGACCGTCCTGTACCATAACCGGCAAGGGCAGCGTTTCGAGGATACCAGTGCGGGCCTGACCGCCGGAGCCGGGCGTTCGATCGTTGGTCGGGGACTGGCGATCGGAGACTATGATAACGATGGCAAGATGGACGCCCTGGTCGTCGATAGCGAAGGCAAGCCCCTCTTGCTGCATAACGTTACTCCTCATGCCGGCCACTGGCTG
>Ga0070739_10001353_pt1 | contig 37623 bp, 25 predicted proteins | sample Coa_R1_7_FD_66445 | JGI IMG/M metagenome (GOLD analysis project Ga0070739, IMG submission 66445) | Surface soil microbial communities from Centralia Pennsylvania, which are recovering from an underground coalmine fire - Coalmine... | ecosystem: Environmental > Terrestrial > Soil > Unclassified ...
GGCGCGGATCGGCGCGGCATGCTCGCCGATGCCGGCGGTGAAGACGAGGCCGTCGAGGCCGCCGAGCGCCGCCGCCATCGCGCCGATGTGCTGGACGAGCCGATAGACGAACAGCTCCACCGCTTCCTTCGCCTCCGGGCGCGGGCTGGCCAGCAGCGCGCGCATGTCGCTGGCGACGCCGGAGACGCCGAGCAGCCCCGAACGATGGTACAGCAGGTCCTCCAGCTCGCCGGCACTGCTCCCTTGCTGCAGCAGGTAGAGCAGGACGCCGGGGTCGAGCGCGCCGCACCGCGTCCCCATCACGAGGCCGTCGAGCGCGGTAAAGCTCATCGTCGTGTCGATGCTGCACCCGTCGCGCAGGGCGCAGAGGCTGGCGCCGTTGCCGAGATGGGCGACGACGACGCGCTTCAGCTGCGGCGCGATGTCAGCGAGGCGGCCGGCGATGAACTCGTAGGAGAGGCCGTGAAAGCCGTAGCGGCGGATGCCTTCGCCCTCGTAGCGGCGGGGCAAAGCCAGCCCCCGCGCCACCGCCGGCATCGTGCGGTGGAAGGCGGTGTCGAAGCACACCACCTGGGGCAATTCGGGCCGCGCCGCCGCCAGCGCCCGCACCGGAGCGAGATTGTGCGGCTGGTGCAGCGGCGCCAGCGGCACGAGCGCTTCGAGCGCCGACATGACGGGCGGCGTCGCCACGGCCGGGGCCGTGAAATCGGCGCCGCCGTGGACGACACGGTGCCCGGCGCCGCGCAGGGCGCTGCCGTCGAGCCGGCCTTGGATCTCGTCGAGCACGGCCGCGAGCAGATCCTCGTGACGGAGCGTGCCGCCCTCCGCCCATTCCCGCTGGGCCAGGAACCGGCCGGCGGCATCGTGGATCGCGAGGCGCGGCGCGGTGCCGATGCCTTCGAGCAGGCCCTTGGCGGCGAGCGCAAGGCCGCCGCTGTCCTCGCCGATCCGGTAGACGGCGAACTTGATGCTGGACGAGCCCGCGTTGACGGTCAGGATGGCGTCGGGCATGGCGGCAACCGCAGGCCGTGAAACTTGCGCTTGTCACTAACGCCGGGCCAGCGGATTGTCGCCGGCTCAGGCGCATCGAGCCGGGAGAACGGCATGAAATTCGGCATTTTCTATGAGCTGCAACTGCCGCGTCCGTGGGGGCAGGGGGACGAGGCGCATCTCTATCACAACGCGCTCGACCAGCTCGAACTCGCCGACCGGCTCGGCTACGACTACGCCTGGGAGGTCGAGCACCATTTTCTCGAAGAGTATTCGCACTCTCCGGCGCCGGAAGTGTTTCTCGCCGCCGCCAGCCAGCGCACGAAGAACATCCGCCTCGCGCACGGCATCATGCAGCTGACGACGACTCACCCGGCGCGCTGCGCCGAGCGCATCGCCGCCCTCGATATATTGAGCCGCGGCCGCGTCGAGTTCGGCACCGGCGAGAGCGCCAGCATCACCGAATTGCAGCCGTTCGGGGTCGCGTTCGAGGAGAAGCGCGCGATCTGGGAGGAGGCGATCCGCGCCATTGTCCCGATGTTCCGCGACGGCGGCTGCGAGCACCACGGCAAGTACTTCCAGATGCCGCTGCGCAACGTCGTGCCGAAGCCGGTGCAGAAGCCGCACCCGCCGCTGTGGGTGGCCTGTTCGGCGCTGGAGACGATCGAGATGGCCGGACGGCGCGGCCTCGGCGCGCTCGCCTTCCAGTTCCTGTCGGCCGACGCCGCGCATGCCTGGGTACACGCCTACTACAACTCCTTCGTCAAGCGGCTCGACAAGCTGGCGGACTATGACACCAACCCGAACATCGCGCTGACCAGCTACTTCATGTGCGCCGAGACCGACGAGGAGGCGCGGCGGCGCGCCGACGGCATCCCGTTCTTCCAGTTCGCGCTGCGCTTTTACGGGCAGAGCGCCAATCGCGAGCGGCCGCCGCCGGGCGCGGTCAACCTGTGGGACGAATACGAGAAATGGAAGTGCGCCAACCCGGAGGGACTGCAGCGCGCCTTGCACGGCGGCCTCATCGGCTCGCCGGAGACATTGCGGCGCAAGTTGCGCCGTTTCGAGACCTCGCACATCGACCAGGTCATCCTCTTGAACCAGGCCGGCAAGAACACGCACGAGCACATCTGCGAGAGCCTCGAACTGTTCGCGCGCGAGGTCATGCCGGAGTTCCACGCCCGCATCCCCGAGCAGCAGGAATGGAAGCGGAGGGTGCTGAACCGCGAGATCGAGCTCGAAGAGATCGACACCGCCCCGTTCCGCGACCGCTACGGCCCCAACTCGGTGCAGCTCCCCCCGCGCGAGGCGGCGGAATAGCCGGTCCTCCTAATGTCACTATTCTGACGTCTCGCCGGTCCGCACGCCCTCCTTTCGTCGTCCCGGCGCGGGCCTGGATCCACCCATCAGCCGCTCGACCGTCGGACCGGCGGATGCCGGCCTCCGCCGGTAATAATGGCCAGCGGAGTGTTACGACCTCGGGATCAGGCCCCTCGAGCGGTCAGGCGCGGCGATGACCAGTACTGATGGATTTCGGTCCGAACGCCGCTCAGCGCGTTTCCGGATCCGGCCAGGCCGCGCCCCAGGCCTGAACCGGCGCCGCCCGGCCGCGCAACGTGACGAGACCGACTTCCCGAAACGTCAGCGGCAGGTCGGCGATGCGGCCGCCCTCCGCCTGAAGCGCGGCGATGGCTTCACCGCTCGCCGCCACCGCCAATTCGCTCTCGCGGGTCAGGCGTTCGAGGCGGCTTGCGACATTCACCGTGTCGCCGATGACGGTGAATTCGAGACAGCGCTCGCCGCCGACATTGCCGATGACGACCGGGCCGTAGTGGATCCCGATCCCCACCCGCACCGATAGCGCGTCGCGGCCGGCGCGCTTGCGGTTCCACCGTTCGACCTCGCCGATCATGTCGCAGGCGCAGGCGAACAGCCGCCGCGCGTCGTCCGGCCGGCGCCGCGGCGTGCCGAACGTGGCCATGACGCCGTCACCGATGTACTTGTCGACGGTGCCGCCACAGCGGAACACGGTGTCCGACATCCGCGTGTGGAAGTTTCGCAGCAGCTCGATCGTCCGCTCGGGCGGGAGATTTTCGGTGAGCGCCGTAAAGCCGACGATGTCCACGAACAGGACGCCGATCTGCGCCGCGCGGCTCGCCTCAATGTCCTGGCCGCCGGCGGCGATCTGTTCGACGAGATCGGGCGAGAAATAGCGCGCGAGGTTGGCACGCGCGTTTTCCGCGACCGCCTGGCGCAACACCAGACCGCGCGAGCGCCACACCGCGAGCGCGAGCACCGCCGAAGTCAGCAGCAGCAGCACGATCTGCGTGCGGAACGCCGGCAGGCTCATGTAATGCGGGTCGAGATAGATCGCGAGCCGGTCGGCGCGGGTCAGGTTGGGCACGTCGAGCAGGCTGACGTTCGGGATCGTCCGCGTCGTCGGCAGCTCGTAGACGGTCGTAAAGCCGATGGTCCAGCACGTCGCCGCGACGCCGCCGGCCCACAGCACCATGCCCGGCGAATAACTCAAGACCGAGCCGATGACGAAAGCATAGAGGTAGAGAAAGTTGACGAAGCGGAACGACAGCTGCGCCGGCGGCGGCTCCGCGAGCAGCGGGTCGGGCACGATCAGCACCGCGGTCAGCAGCGCGATCTGCAGCAGCAGCATCCCGCCCATCGTGAGCCGTGCGACGCTCGGATAGCGGCGGCGCAGCCACTCCGCAATCAGCGCCAGCACCATGAAGACGAGCAGGATCGCGAAATCGAACAGCCAGCGCCGGAACGGCACCGACGCCAGCAGGTACAGCGCGATTGCGGCGAGAGCGCACAGCCAGCCGTAATTGGCGTAGCCGTAACCGGCGAGTTCCTCGCGATCGAGAGCCGCACGCGCGTGCCCGCTCGGCACCGCAACGGCGCGCAGCAGGCGTTCGGCCTGGCCTCGCAGTCCGGTGGCGCCTTCAGGCCTTGCGTCGAAAGGGATCACCGTCAGGCGCCCTGCTCCCGGCGCCGGCCGGCGGCCGGGTCTGCGCTGTTGTTGCCGACCCGCCCGATCAACCAAGCTGCGCGAGCATCTCGGCGTTGATCAGGGTGACGCCGCCGTCGCTGCGATAGAAGCGGCGCGCGTCGTCCTCCGAATCCTCTCCGACCACCAGCCCTTCGGGAATGCGGCATCCGCGGTCCACGACGACCTTCGTCAGCCGTGCATGGCGTTCGACAATCACCTCCGGCAACAGCACCGCTTCGGTCGCCGTCGCATGAGAATTGATGCGGCATTTCGAGAACAGCAGCGACCGCCGCACCGTGGCGCCTGAAATGATGCAGCCGCCGGAGACCATCGAATCGACTGCCATGCCGCGCCGGTCGGCGTCGTCGAAGACGAACTTCGCCGGGGGCAATTGCTCCTGGTAGCTCCAGATCGGCCAGTTCGGGTCGTAGATGTCGAGCGACGGCACCGGGCTGACGAGATCGAGATTCGCGGCCCAGTAGGCGTCGATCGTGCCGACGTCGCGCCAGTAGGCCTCGGCCTCGGGGGTGGTCTTGACGCAGCTATCCTCGAACGAGTGGGCGACGGCCTCGCCGCGGGCGACGATGCGCGGGACGATGTCGCGGCCGAAATCATGTGTGGAGTCGGGATCGGCATGGTCGCGCTCGAGCTCGGCGTAGAGGAACTCGGCGTCGAAGGCATAGATGCCCATGCTGGCAAGCGCGCGGTCTGGCTTACCCGCGATCGGCGGCGGCTCTGCCGGCTTCTCCAGGAAGTCGACGATGCGCATGTCCTCATCGACCCCCATGACGCCGAATTGCGAGGCCTCGTGCAGCGGCACCTCGACGCAGGCGACGGTGCAGCCGGCGCCCTTCTCGACGTGCTGCGCCAGCATTTCGGAATAATCCATCTTATAGATATGGTCTCCGGCAAGGACGACAAAGTATTCCGGCCGCGCAGCCCTTAATATATCGAAATTTTGATAGACCGCGTCGGCGGTGCCGCGATACCAGGTGACCTCGTCGATGCGTTGCTGCGCCGGCAGGAGGTCGAGAAACTCGTTCATCTCCGGGCGCAGGAACGACCAGCCCATCTGCAAATGCCGCAGCAGGCTGTGCGCCTTGTACTGGGTCATGACCCCGATGCGGCGGATGCCGGAATTGAGGCAGTTGGACAGCGCGAAGTCGATGATGCGGAACTTGCCGCCGAAGAAGACGGCGGGCTTGGCGCGCCGGTCGGTCAGCTGCCGCAGGCGGCTGCCCCGGCCGCCGGCGAGCACGAGCGCGATCGCCCGGCGGGCAAGCCTCTGTTGGATGCGGGTGCGCGACAGCATGTTCTTCCTTTCCCAGGCGCGCATCGGCGCGGCGTTCAGGCGACGAGGCTTGGCTCGGTTCGTCCGGTGATGGAGGTGATGTCGGCAATTTCCCGCGCCACCGGCACGAGGCTCGCGAGCGCCGCCTCGGCCGGCAGGCCATGCCGCGCCGCGTCGGGCTCGTACCGCTCGAGGTAAACGCGGAGCGTCGCCCCCTCGGTCCCGGTGCCGGACAGCCGGTAGACGACGCGCGCGCCATCGGCGAAGCCGACGCGGATACCCTGGTGCGTTGCCGTCGAACCATCGACCGGGTCGATGTACTCGAATTCATCGGCGCCGGTGACTTCGAGCGCGCCGAAACGCTGCCCCGGCAGGGCCGGAAGGCGGTCGCGCAGCCGCCGCATCAGCCGCTCGGCCCGCTCGCTCTCGATCGCCTCATAGTCGTGCCGGGCATAGAAATGGCGGCCGAAGCGGCGCCAATGCTGGCGCAGGATCGCGGCGGCAGGCTCGCGCCGCGCCGCGAGGATGTTGAGCCAGAACAGGACGGCCCAGATGCCGTCCTTCTCGCGGACATGGTTCGAGCCGGTGCCGGCACTCTCCTCACCGCACAACGCGATCTTTCCGGCATCGAGCAGCGAGCCGAAATATTTCCAGCCGGTCGGCGTCTCGTAGCAGGCGATCCCGAGCTCCTCGGCGACCCGGTCCACCGCCCGGCTGGTCGGCATCGAACGCGCCACCCCAGGCAGCCCCTCCTTGAACCAGGGGACCAGCCGCGCATTCGCCGCGAGGACAGCGAGGCTGTCGCTCGGGGTGATGACGAGGCCCTTCGCCACCACCATGTTGCGGTCGCCGTCGCCGTCGCTGGCGGCGCCGAAATCGGGGCCGTCCGGCGCCGCCAGCGCCGCGACCAGCGGGGCGGCGTAGAGCGGGTTCGGGTCGGGATGGCCGCCGCCGAAATCGGGCAGCGGCTCGGCGTTGACTGCGGTTCCGGCCGGGGCGCCGAGCAGGCGCTCAAAGATTTCCCTGGCATAGGGGCCGGTGACGGCATGCATCGCGTCGAAGCGCAGGCGGAAACCCGAGCGGAACAGATCGCGCAGCCGGTCGAAGTCGAAAATCCGCTGCATCAGAGCCGCATAGTCGGCGACCGGGTCGATGACCTCGATCTCGGTCTCCCCGAGCCGCGTCGTGCCGAGCCGGTCGAGCGGCAGGGGCGCCGCTTCGGCGATGCGGTACGCCTCGATGCGCTGGGTGCGGCGGTAAATCGCCTCGGTCACCCGCTCCGGCGCGGGGCCGCCGTTGGCGACGTTGTACTTGATGCCGAAATCGCCGTCCGCGCCGCCCGGGTTATGGCTCGCCGACAGGATGATGCCGCCGAAACAGCGGTGCTTGCGGATGACGGCGCTGGCCGCCGGTGTGGAGAGCAGACCGCCGCGTCCCACGAGCAGCCGCGTGACGCCGTTGGCCGCGGCCATGCGGATGATCGTCTGCAGCGCCACGTCGTTGAAGAAGCGGCCGTCGCCGCCGAGCGCCAGCGTCTTCCCCGCGGCACCTTCGCCGACCGCCTCCGGCAGCGCGTCGAAGACCGACTGCACGAATGCCTCGACGTAGTTCGGGCGGCGGAACTCGGATACCTTCTTGCGCAGCCCCGACGTGCCGGGCCGCTGCCCGGCGAACGCGGTGACCGGTACCGTAATGATCGCCATCCGCGACGTGCTCCGCCTGCGCCGGTCGAATGTTAGCGCCTATGACCGGCGATGCGCTAACCGTTTGAACGCGGCCTCGTTCCCCGGGCGGCGGCACCGGTTTGGTTGTTCGATCGTCATCGCCGCGAAAGCGGGAATCCAGACCGACGCTTCCTTGGTTTCCCTGGACCTCCGCTTTCTTGGGGGAGCGCAGCTTATCGTCATGCCGGCGGAGGCCGGCATCCACAGTCCAACAATCGAGCGGTTGAGGAGTGGGTCCCGGCCTCCGCCGGGACGACGAAAGGAGGTATGGTGATCGGCGAAGGCGAGCGGACAGAGCGGGGAGAGATGACCTCTTTTCTATTTCATGGCGGCAGGCTGCTCGACCCGCACAGGCCGGAACTGCGCGACGGAGTCGAGGTGCTCGTCGAGGGCGAGCGGGTGAAGGAAGTGTCGGACCGGCCGATCCAATCGTCGTCGGCGACCCGCATCGACCTCGGCGGCCGCACCCTGATGCCCGGGCTGATCGACGCGCACGTCCACATCTTCCTCGACGAAGTCAACCTGGCGCTGCTCGACAACATGCCGCTCACCCTCTTGTCGGCGCGGGCGACGGTGCGGATGCGCGACATGCTGATGCGCGGCTTCACCACCGTGCGCGACACCGGCGGCGGCGACTGGGGCATGAAGATCGCTTCCGAGCAAGGTCTCGTCGAGGCGCCGCGCCTGTTTATTTCAGGCCAGGCAATCAGCCAGACCGGCGGCCACGGCGACTTCCGCCGCAAGACCCAGACCGACATCGAATGCGGCTGCTGCAGCGGCCTCTCCTACATGGGCCGCATCGCCGACGGCGTCCCCGAGATGATCCGCGCCGTGCGCGACGAGCTGCGCAAGGGCGCCGACCAGATCAAGCTGATGGTCTCGGGCGGCGTCGCGTCCCAAAGCGACCCCTTGGAGAGCGTCCAGTTCCGCCGCGACGAGATCGAGGCGGCGGTCGAGGAGGCGACGCGGTGGGGCGCCTACGTCCTCGCCCACGCCTATTCCGCCGAGGCGATCCACCGCGCCGTCGAGGCCGGCGTGCGCACGATCGAGCACGGCAATCTGATCGACGGCGAGACCGCCGAACTGATGGCCGCCCATGGGGCCTATCTCGTGCCGACCCTCGTGACCTACGACAGCATGCGCCGCCGCGGCGCCGAATACGGCCTGTCAGCCTACAGCCAGGAAAAGAACCTGGTCGTGCTCGACGCCGGGCTGCGCTCGCTCGAATTGTGCCGCGCTGCCGGGGTCAAGATCGGCTTCGGCACCGATTTGCTGGGGGCGCTCAACGACGACCAGAGCCGGGAATTCGTGATCCGCCGCGAAGTCATGCCGGCGCACGAGATCATCCGCTCCGCGACCCTCGTCAACGCCGAGATCGTGCAGCGGCCGGGCGTGCTCGGCGAGATCACACCCGGCGCCCTCGCCGATCTGCTCGTCGTGGATGGTGACCCTTACCGCGACCTCGGCCTGCTGCAGGACCAGGGGGCGCACATTGCCGCCATCATGAAGGGCGGCCGGCTCTACAAGAACCGGCTGAACGCCTGACGCATCATTCGCCGGCCCCGAGGAAGCGATCGCACTCGGTCGAGCCGAACCCGTAAATCTGGATGCACCGCGCCCGCAGCCGCTCGAAATCGCTCAGCCTCGCCTGCGCGCCGACAGTGGGCCGGCCGCTGCCCTCGCCGATCTGATCGGCGTGCCGCCACACCTCATAGCGATATTCGATCTCGCGGCCGAACGGCAGCGCGAGCACCACGATTACGGCGATACCGATCGCATACCCCAAGAGCGCCCGCCACATTCCGGAACTCTCCTCGCCACCCCAGCCGTTCCGCATGCCGGCCACTCGACGCAAACGCGGCGGTTCGCCCTACGTTCCGTTTGGCCGCGGCATTTCTTGTGGATGGTTTGTCGCGGCGCCGCGAATCATAATTGTGTTGGCGCGGCGGCGGCCCGTGGTACACGTAGGCTTTATCTATAATATACATCGCCACAGCGCCGGCGGAGAGGCTTGGCATGAGAAAAGTTGCGATCGCAGCGGTGGCGCTGGCGGCGGGCGGCGCAGCCGTTTTCTTGACCTTGCAGGGCGGCGAGCATACCGCGCCGGCCGCCGCGCAACCGGCGCCGAGCCCCGCCATCCCGGTCACTCCCGGTACCGTGGCGGCCGCCGATATGCCGGTTTTCTTGAGCGGCATCGGCACCGTGCAGGCCTTCAACATGGTGACGATCAAGAGCCGGGTGGATGGCCAGATCGTGCGCGTCCTGTTCAGCGAAGGCCAGGAGGTGAAGGCCGGCGACCCGCTGTTCCAGATCGACCCGCGCCCCTACCAGGCGGCGCTCGACCAAGCGCTCGCGGCCAAGGCGAAGGACGAGGCGCAGCTGGCGATGGCGCAGCTCGACCTGCAGCGCTACGGCCAGCTCGTGGGCCAGGGCTACCAGACGCGCCAGAGCTACGAGCAGCAGGGCGCGCAGGTGGCGCAGCTGCAAGCCGCGATCAAGGGCGACGAGGCGCAGATCGCCGCGGCCAAGCTCAACCTCGGCTATTCCGACATCCGCGCGCCGATCGAGGGTCGGCTCAGCGCCCGTCTCGTCGATGTCGGCAACATGGTGCATGCAAACGACACCAACGGCCTCGTGACGATCGCCCAGCTGAAGCCGATCTTCGTCAGCTTCACGGTAGCGCAGACCAACCTCGACGCGATCCGGCAGGCTCAGGCCCACGGGCAGCTGCTCGTGCGCGCCTACGGCAACGACAACAAGACGCTGCTCGCCGATGGCCGCCTTACCCTGATCGACAACGCCATCGACCAGGCCACCGGCACGATCCATTTGAAGGCGAGTTTTCCGAACAAGGACGAGCGCCTGTGGCCGGGCGAGTTCGTCAACCTGCGGCTGGTGCTCGACACCCGGCACGGGGTCCCGACCGTGCCGGCGCAGACCGTGCAGGAGGGTCCGGACGGCAAGTACGTCTACATCATCAAGCCGGACAGCACCGTCGAGCGCCGCGCGGTCGAAGTGGCGGACGTGCAGGACGGGGTCGCCGTCATCACCAAGGGGCTCGCTCCCGGAGAGCAGGTCGTCGTCGACGGCCAGTACCGCCTGACCAACGGCGCCCGCGTCAATACCGGCGCGCGCCCGGCCGGCGCCACCGGCTGATCCTCATTCCGATCGACCGGACCATTCAGGCCTCGCAGGATCTCTGCCGATGAATATTTCCGCCCCTTTCATTCGGCGGCCGATCGCGACGTCGCTCTTGATGCTGGGCATTCTCGTGTTCGGCATCGGCGCCTATGGCCTGCTGCCGGTGGCGGCGCTGCCCAAGGTCGATTTCCCCACTATCGTCGTCTCGGTCAACTACCCCGGCGCCAGCCCGGACACGATGGCCTCGGCGGTCGCGACCCCGCTCGAACAGCAATTCGCCTCGATCCCGTCGCTGACCCAGATGACCTCGACGAGCGGCATCGGCTCGCTCTCGATCACCTTGCAATTCGACCTCGACCGCAACATCGATGCGGCAGCCTCCGACGTGCAGCAGGCGATCAACGCGGCGAGCGGGCTCTTGCCGCCCGACCTGCCGAGCCCGCCGATCTATCGCAAGACCAACCCGGCGGACCGGGCGATCCTGATCTACGCCGTCCACTCCGACGCGCTGCCGATCTACCGGGTGGACGACTACGCCTACACGGTCCTGGCCCAAAAGCTCTCGACCGTTCCGGGCGTGTCCGAGGCCCGCATTTTCGGGCAGCAGCCCTATTCCGCGCACGTGCAGATCAATCCCGGAGCCCTCGCGGCGCGCGGCATCGGCTTTGAGGACGTGCGCGCGGCGCTGGTCGCGACGACGCTGGACCGCCCGAAGGGCACCCTCGAAGGCGAGCACCAGACCTACACCCTCGACACCAACGACCAGCTGTTCAACGCCGCCCAGTTCAACGACGTCATCATCGCCTACCGCAACGGCGCGCCGGTGCGGATCAAGGACGTCGGCAACACGATCGACTCGAAGCAGAACGCGCGCATCGGCGCCTGGTTTTTCGACCAGCCCGCCGAAGGCCTCGCCATTCAGCGCCAGGCCGGCGCCAACACCAACCAGCTGGTGGACACGATCCGGCAGATGGTGCCGAAAATCCTGCGGTCGTTCCCGCCTTCGATCCATGTCGACCTGGTCTCGGACCGCTCGCTGGTCGTGCGTGCGGCGGTGCACGACGTGCAGTTCACGATGATGCTGACCGTCATCCTCGTGGTCGTCGTCATCTTCGTCTTCCTGCGCACGCTGTGGGCGACGGTGATCCCCAGCATCGCGGTGCCGCTGTCGCTGCTCTCGACCTTCGGCGTGATGTACGGGCTCGGCTACAGCCTCGACAACATCTCCCTGATGGCGTTGACGATCTCCGTCGGCTTCGTAGTCGATGACGCAATCGTCATGATCGAGAACATCGTGCGCTATATCGAGCAGGGCGACAGCCCGCTCGAGGCGGCGATGAAAGGCGCCGGCCAGATCGGCTTCACGATCATATCGATCACCTGCTCGCTCATCGCCGTGTTCATCCCGCTGTTCTTCATGGGCGGGATCATCGGCCGGCTGTTCCGCGAGTTCGCCGTCACGGTCAGCATCGCCGTCATGTCGTCGGCGCTGATCTCGCTGACCCTGACGCCGGTGATGTGCTCGCTGTTCCTGAAGGGCGAGCACGAGCGCGCGCCGGGCCGGCTCAACCGGCTGGCGGAGCGCGGTTTCGACGCCTTCGTCAGGATCTACGACCGCGGCCTCAAGTTCGTCTTCCGGCACCAGCTTCCGGCCTTGCTCTCGACCCTCGTGCTGATCGCGGTCACCGGCTACCTCTACGTCGTCATCCCCAAGGGCTTTTTCCCCGAACAGGACACCGGGTTCATCTTCGGCCAGGCGGACGCCCGACAGGACATCTCCTTCGCGGCGATGTCGAAGATCACCCAGGAGATCGTCGATATCGTCCGCAAGGACCCGGACGTCTCCGGCGTATTCTCCTTCACCGGCGCGAGCTCCTACAACCCCACCGAGAACACCGCCCGCGTCTTCATCCAGCTCAAGCCGCACGACGAGCGCGCGCTGACCTCGAACCAGATCATTCGCCGGCTGCGGCCGAAAGTGGCCGCGGTCAAGGGCGCCCGTTTCTTCATGCAGTCCGGCCAGGACATCAGCGTCGGCGGCCGGCTCAGCCGCACCCTCTACCAGTACACGCTGACCGACACCGATAGCGCAGAGCTCAACGAGTGGGCGCCGAAGGTCGAGGCAGCAATGAAGAAGCTGCCCGAACTCGAAGACGTGGCTTCCGACCAACAGATCGCGGCGCGGCATCTGGCGATCGAGGTTGACCGGACGGCGGCGTCTCGGGTCGGCATCTCGCCGGCGCTGATCGACCAGACGCTTTACGACGCGTTCGGCCAGCGGCAGGTCGCCAACATCTACACCTCGACGAGCCAGTACAAGGTGATCCTCGAGGTCCAGCCGGAGTTCCAGCGCGACCCGCAGGCGCTTTCGAAGATCTACATCTCCGCCCCCGGCGGCGCGCAGGTGCCGCTGAGCACGTTCGCGCATTTCGTGCCGAAGGTTGAGGCGCTGTCGATCAACCACCAGGGCCAATTTCCGGCGGTCACGCTGTCGTTCAACCTCGCCCCCGGCTATTCCATCGGACAGGCGGTGGAGGCGGTTCAGAAGATGCAGGCGGACATGCGCCTGCCCGGCACGATCGACGGCGCGTTCCAGGGCACGGCGCAGGCGTTCCAGGCGTCGCTGTCATCGACCCCGCTGCTGGTCGCCGCCGCGATCATGGTCGTGTACATCGTCCTCGGCATCCTCTACGAGAGCTACATCCACCCGATCACGATCCTGTCGGCATTGCCCTCGGCCGGCGTCGGCGCGCTGCTGGCGCTGATGATCCTGCACTACGACCTCAGCGTCATCGCGATGATCGGCGTCATCCTGCTGGTCGGCATCGTCAAGAAGAACGCGATCATGATGATCGACTTTGCGCTCCAGGCGGAGCGGCTCGAGGGCAAGAGCCCGCAGGAAGCGATCCACGAGGCCTGCCTCCTGCGCTTCCGGCCGATCATGATGACGACCTTCGCGGCGCTGTTCGGGGCCTTGCCGATCGCGGTCGGACAAGGCGCCGGCTCCGAGCTGCGCCGGCCGCTCGGCATCGCGATCATCGGCGGTCTGCTCGTGTCGCAGTGGCTGACCCTGTACACGACGCCGGTCGTCTACCTCTACCTCGAGCGGCTGTCGCGTTGGCTCGGCCGGTCGCACCGGCAGTCCCGGCTCGCGGCGGCGCTCACGGAAGGCGGGCGAGCGACGGAACCCGGCGCCGCCGAATGAGCGCCGCGGCGTTGGCCTTCGGCTCCTGCCGGCGATGAGCATATCCGCGCCGTTCATCCGGCGCCCGATCGCCACGTCGCTGCTGATGCTCGGGGTCTTGGTCTTTGGCATCGTCGCGTACGAGTTGCTGCCGGTCGCGGCATTGCCGAACGTCGATTTTCCGACCATCACGGTCTCGGTCACCTACCCGGGCGCCAGCCCGGATACGATGGCCTCGTCAGTGGCTACCCCGCTCGAACAGCAGTTCGCCGCGCTGCCGAGCCTGTCGCAAATGACGTCCACGAGCGGCATCGGTAACACCGTCATCACGCTGCAATTCGCGCTCGACCGCAATATCGACGGCGCGGCGCAGGACGTGCAGCAGGCGATCACGGCGGCCTCGGGCCTGTTGCCGAAGGACCTGCCGACGCCGCCGACCTACCGCAAGACCAACCCCGCCGATTTCCCGGTGCTGATCTACGCGGTGCATTCCGACACGCTCCCGGTCTACCGCATCGACGATTATGCTTACACGATCCTGGCGCAGAAGCTTTCGACGGTGCCGGGCGTCGGGCAGTCCCGGGTGTTCGGACAGAAGCAGTATGCGGTGCGGGTGCAGGTGGATCCGGCGGCGCTGGCCTCCCGCCAGCTCAGCCTCGAGGATGTGCGCACCGCAATCGCCGCCGCGACGGTCAATCGGCCCAAGGGTAACATCGAAAACACGTTTCGCTCGGTCACCCTCGACACCAACGATCAGCTCTTCGATGCCGCCGGTTTTGCGCGGCTGATCATCGCCTATCGCGGCGGCGCTCCGGTGCGGCTCTCGGACGTCGCCGCCGTCAGCGATTCGATTCAGAACGAGCGGGTGGGCGCCTGGTTCAAGGGGCGGCCGGCAGAGGGGCTCGCGATCCAGCGCGCCGCCGGCGCCAATACGATCGAGATTGTCGATACGGTACGGGGCCTGCTGCCGCAATTGCTGGAGTCGATCCCGCCGTCGGTGCACGTCGATCTGATGTCGGACCGCTCCCTGGTGATCCGAGCCGCGGTGCACGACGTAGAATTCACGATGATGCTGACCGTCATGCTCGTCGTGCTGGTGATCTTCATCTTCCTGCGCACGCTGTGGGCGACGGTGATCCCTAGCATCGCGGTGCCGCTGTCGCTGCTCGCCACCTTCGCGGTCATGTACGCGGCGGGCTACAGCCTCGACAACATCTCGCTGATGGCGCTGACGATCTCGGTCGGCTTTATCGTCGATGACGCGATCGTCATGATCGAGAACATCGTCCGCTACATCGAGAAGGGCGAGCGGCCGCTGGAGGCGGCGCTGAAAGGCGCCGGCCAGATCGGCTTCACGATCATCTCGATCACCTTCTCGCTGATCGCGGTGTTCATCCCGCTCCTGCTGATGGGCGGGATCATCGGCCGGCTGTTCCGCGAATTCGCGGTGACGGTGTCGGTGGCGGTCATTGCCTCGGCATTCATTTCACTGACCCTAACCCCGGTCATGTGCTCGCTGTTCCTGAAGGGCGAGCACGAGCGGCGGCCGGGGGCGCTCAACCGGCTCGCGGAACGCGGCTTCGACGCCTTCTTGCATGGCTACGATCGGGGCCTGCGCTTCGTATTGCGCCACCAGTTTGCGGGTCTCGTCGCGACCCTGGCGCTGATGGTCGCGACCGGATACCTCTACGTCACCATCCCGAAAGGCTTTTTTCCGCAGCAGGATACCGGCTTCATCTTCGGACAGGTGCAGGCGCGCGAGGATTCTTCGTTCGAGCAGACCGCCGCCCTGGCGCACCGGATCGCCGAAATCGCCGGCAAGGACCCCGCGGTGGAAGGCGTCTTCTATCTTGCCGGCACCTACGCCTACAACCCGACCGAAGACGCCGCCCGCATGTACCTGCAGCTGAAGCCGCACGACCAGCGCGACGTCACCGCCGACCAGGTGATCCAGCGGCTGCGTCCCAAGATGGCGGCAGTGCAGGGCGCCAAGTTCTTCATGCAGGCGGGGCAGGACATCAACGTCGGCGGCCGCCTGACGAAGACGCAGTACCAGTACACGCTGACCGACACCGACAGTGAGGAGCTTTACCACTGGGCGCCGATCGTCGAGCGGGCGATGCGCAAGCTGCCGCAGTTGCAGGACGTGACCTCCGACCAGGAGGCGGCGGCGCCGCACCTGATGATCGAAATCGACCGCGACGCCGCCGCGCGGCTGGGCGTCTCGATGCAGCTTGTCGACGATACGCTCTACGACGCGTTTGGCCAGCGCCAGATCGCGACGTTCTATACCTCCACCAACCAGTACAAGGTCATCGAGGAGATCGCGCCGCAATACCTCGGCGATACCGGGGGGCTCGACAAGATCTACGTGCCCGGCGCCAACGGCGCGCAGGTGCCGCTGAGCGCGTTCGTGCGCCGGGTCCCAAAACTCGAGCCGTTGTCGGTCAACCACCAGGGCCAGTTTCCGGCGGTGACGCTGTCGTTCAACCTGCCGCCGGGCGTGGCTCTGGGCGAGGCGGTGGACAGGGTGCTCCAGGTCGAGCGCGACCTTCACGTGCCGGCGACGGTGCAGGGGTCGTTTCAAGGCGCGGCGCAGGCCTTCCGCGACTCGCTCAAATCGACGCCGCTGCTGATCGCGGCCGCGATCCTCGTCGTCTACATCGTGCTCGGCGTGCTCTACGAAAGCTACATTCACCCGATTACGATCCTGTCGGCTCTGCCCTCGGCCGGCGTCGGCGCGTTGCTCGCGCTGATGCTGCTGCACTACGACCTGACCGTTATCGCGCTGATCGGCGTGATCCTGCTGGTCGGCATCGTCAAGAAGAACGCGATCATGATGATCGACTTCGCCTTGCACGCGGAGCGGGTCGAGGGCAAGAACCCGCAGGAGGCGATCCACGAAGCCTGCCTTCTGCGCTTCCGGCCGATCATGATGACGACCTTCGCAGCATTGTTCGGCTCGCTGCCGATCGCGCTCGGCGGCGGCGCCGGATCGGAACTGCGGCGGCCGCTCGGCGTCGCGCTGGTCGGCGGCCTGCTCGTGTCGCAGTGGCTGACGCTGTACACGACGCCGGTCATCTATCTCTACCTCGAACGGCTGGCGCGCTGGCTCGGCAGCTCGCATCGCCGCTCGCGGCTTGCGGAGGCGCTCAGCGACGCACCGGGGACGGCGATGGCGGAGGGGCATCATGGCGCGGAATGACGCTTCGCCCCTGACGCTGAGCCAAGCGGCGGTCGAACCGTTCGACGACGCGGCGTTGCGGCCGGGGATCGGGTTTCTCGTCAACGACGTGTCGCGGCTGCTGCGGCGCCATTTCGAGCGGCGGGCGCGGCAGACCGGCCTGCCGATCACCCGCCTGCAGGCGGCCGCAATCCTCTACATTGCGCGCCATGAGGGGGTGAGCCAGGCGGCCGTCGCAAGCCAGCTCGACATCGAGCCGATCGCGCTGGTGCGCATGCTCGACCGCCTGCACGAGGAGGGGCTGGTCGAACGGCGGCCGCACCCGACCGACCGCCGCATCCGGACATTGTGGCTGACGCCGCTGGCGCGCCCGGTCGTCGAGCGCATTCTCGCGATCAACCGCTCGATCCGCGCCGAGGCCTACGCCGGCCTGCCGCCGGCGCAGCGCGATGCGCTGCTCGCCGCGCTCGAACAGATCAAGGGCAACCTCGCCGCCGCCGAGGAAGACGGCGCCGCCGCCGAACTCCCGGCCCGGCCCCGCAAGTCCGCCGTCTTCTGACCCCACCCAAGGTCGTCTCCGCCGCCCAATCAACCAAAAATCGTCATGGCCGGGCTTGACCCGGCCATCTCCGGAGCGCCCCCAGATCGCCGAATCGAGTCCGGCGATGACGAGAAAAGAAGCAGACGGCTACGTCACCCGCGGTATTCGAGAATGTCGAGGCCGTTGAGGCGGTCGATCAGGAAGACGAGGCCGCGCGACTTATCGACGAACACGTCGTTGCTCTGCACAATCGACTGGTCGGCGCCGGGGCGCGGCATGAAGCTGTCCACCTCCTCGGGCCGGTAGATGTTGGAGATGTCCACGGCGCGCAGGCCGCCGCCGAACCACGTCACCAGGATGACGTTGCCGTTGACCGTCTCCTGCGGCTGGTGCGCGCCGAACCAGCAGGTCGGGTCGAACGGCTCGTCGTGCGGCACCCGCCACGTCGAGATCGGCACCGGGTGCGTCTCGTCGGTGATGTCCACGATCCACATGAACGCATTCGGCGACGGGCTGAGGCGGTCGGAGACTTCCTCGTCGGTCACCACCGCCACCTTGCGGCCCATGATCTCGTAGGGGATCGGCAGGACCGTGTGGGTCGGGCACGGGTAGGGCGGGCTCCAGTCGAGGCCGCTGACGAAGGTGGGCCGGCGGAGGTCGCTCACGTCGAGGATCACGAAGCCGCCGTGCCAGTAGCTCGTATAAAGCCGGTCGCCGCGGCGCAGTGGGTGGTGGCAGCGGTGCCGCCTGCCCGGCCAGGTCGGCGTCTCGCCGCCGGCCGTCCATTGCCCCGGCATCCACCATTTCGCGATCGGCTCTGGCCGCGCCGGGTCAGCGAGGTCGAGGATCACGACGATGTCGCCGACATATCCCTCCTCCTCCGATGAGATGTACGCGTAGCGTCCGTCCGAGTCGAAAACGATGCGAGCCGAGCGAGGCATAGCGGCCGATCGGCCGCGGCTTCGACCGGTCGGCGATGTCGTAGACGCTGATGCCGCCGACGAACTCGGCGGGCCGCTCCTGGTTGCGGGCGCGGAAAAGCTCCTGGTTGACGAGCATGACGTCGCCGTGCACCCGCACCTTGTGCGAATGCATGTAGCTCGGCACCTCGATCTGCGACACGATCCGCGGCCGGCGCGGGTCGGCGACATCGACGATCGAGGTGCCGTGCGGTGGGCCCATGTGGCCGACGAAGGCGTAGTTGCCTTCGGCGACGACCTGACCGCCGCCGGGGATGTCGAGCTTGGCCAGATGATGAAGCAGCTGCGGCACGATCGGTTCCCTCTCTTGCGTTGCGGGCACGCTAGCATGGGCCGCACGTGTGCCGGCGAGGGATTTGCGACGGCGGGGCGGGCGGTGTTCGGCGCGCTTCTCGTTGCGGCGCTGTGGACCAACGCCGCCGCGGCCCAGGCCGTCGAGGCCGAGCACGGCATGGCGGTGTCGGCGCAGCATTATGCATCCGAGGTCGGGCGGCATATTCTCGAGGCGGGCGGCAACGCGGTCGATGCGGCGGTCGCCGTGGGCTATGCCCTCGCCGTTGTCGATCCGTGCTGCGGCAACATCGGCGGCGGCGGTTTCATGCTGATCCGCCTTGCCGACGGGAGCGCCGCCTTTCTCGATTTCCGCGAGACGGCGCCGCAGGCGGCGCGCCCTGAGATGTTTCTCGACGCCGCCGGCAACCCGGTTCCGGGGTTGAGCCTCCGCGGCTGGCTCGCCGCGGCGGTGCCGGGCACGGTGGCGGGGCTGGACCGGGCATTGCGCGGATACGGCGGCCTGCCGCGGGCCGAGATCATGGCGCCGGCGATCGCCCTCGCCCGCGACGGCTTCGAACTGACCGCAGCCGACGCCGCCTTGCTGAACGGCAAGGCCAAGCTACTAGCGAAGGACCCGGAGGCGGCGCGGATTTTTCTGCGCTCGGACGGCAGGCCTTGGGCGGCCGGCGATCGGCTCGTCCAGCGCGACCTCGCCGAAACGCTGTCGCTGATCGCGCAGAACGGCGGCGGCGCGTTTTACCGCGGCCCGCTCGCCGAGCGCCTCGCAAGCGCCAGCGCCGCGGGCGGCGGCATCATGACCGAGGCCGACCTTGCCGGTTACCGCGCGGAGGAGCGCACGCCGCTCGTGTGCGCCTATCGCGGCTACCGCATCGTCACGGCGCCGCCACCCGGCGGCGGGGTCACGCTGTGCGAGATCCTCGGCGTCGTCGCGGGCTGGGACCTCAAATCCCTCGGCTTCCACACGGCGTCTTCCGTGCACGTCATGGCCGAGGCGATGCGGCACGCCTACCTCGACCGCAACACCGAACTCGGCGATCCCGCCTTCGTGCGCAACCCGGTGGCGCGGCTGCTCTCGCCCGAGCATGTCGCAGCCATCCGCGCCGCGATCGCACCCGGCCGGGCCACGCCTTCCGCCGCGGTGCAGGCGGGCGCGCCGCCGCACGAGCGGCCCGAGACGACGCACTACTCGGTCGTGGACGGCGACGGCAACGCGGTCGCCGTCACCTATACGATCAACGGGAGTTTCGGCGCCGGCGTCGTCGCCCCCGGCACCGGCTTCCTGATGAACGACGAGATGGACGATTTCACGGTAAAACCGGGCGCGCCGAACCTGTTCGGACTGGTGCAAGGCGCTGCCAACGCGGTCGCGCCCGGCAAGCGGCCGCTGTCTTCGATGACGCCGACGGTGGTCGAGCGCGACGGGCGGCCGCTATATGTGCTCGGCAGCCCCGGCGGCTCGCGCATCGTTACCAGCGTCTTCGAGACCGTCAGCAACCTGGTCGATTTTGGAATGACGCCGCAGGCGGCGGTGGACGCGCCCCGCCTGCACCACCAGTGGCTTCCCGACCGGGTGCTTGTCGAGCCCGGCGCGCTGACTCCCGAGGCAGGCGAGGCGCTGCGCGCCATGGGCTATGACCTGGTCGAACGGCCCGATTGGGGCGCCGTCGAGCTGATCGCCATCACCCCCGACGGCCGCCGCATCGGCGTCAACGACCGCCGCCGCCCGGCCGGCGCCGCCCGCGGCTACTGACGGCCGCTATTCCGGGTGCGCCGCTTGCTTCGGCATCTCGGCCAGCTCGAACAGGATGTTGCCGGTCGAGGCGGGGTCGATAAAGGCGATGCGGCAGTTGCCGTGACCGATCGCAGGTGTCTCATTGAGCAGCCGCACCCCCTTCTCCCTGAGTTCGCCGAGGGCGGCGTCGATGTCCTCCACCTCGAAGCAGATGTGGTAGAGGCTCTGACCCTTCTCGGCGACCCATTGCGCCGTCTTGGCCGCCGGGGTCAGGCCCTGCAATAGTTCGATGTAGCTCTCGCCGACCGGCAGCATCGCAAGCCGCGTCTGCTGGCCGATCTCCTCGGTGTATTCGAGGGTGAGGCCGAGCTTGTGCTGGAGGATGTCGGCGACAGCGTCGAGGTCGTTGACGGCGATCGCGACGTGCTCGATACGCTTGATCTTCATCGTTCCTCCTTGACGAGCAAGCTGGCACAAAAAATCGGCCGGGCGCGTGGCCCGGCCGATACGGTCTTTGCGGTGTCCGATCCGGCTAATCGCGGCGGACGCCGAGCAGCTGGATCAGCATCATGAACAGGTTGACGAAATCGAGGTACAGCCGCAACGCGCCCATCACCGCCTTCTTGCCGGCGATCTGGCCGTCGTCATAGGCGACGTACATCTCCTTGATCGCCTGCGTGTCCCAGGCGGTCAGGCCGGTGAAGACGAGGACGCCGATCACGCAGATCGCGAATTGCAGCGCGCTCGACGCGATGAAAATGTTCACGAGCGAGGCGATGATGATGCCGATCAGCCCCATGAACAGGAACGAGCCGAACTGCGACAGGTCGCGCCGCGTCGAATAGCCGTAGAGGCTCATCGCCGCGAAGGTGCCGGCGGTGATGAAGAACACGCGCGCGATGCTGGCGCCGGTGTAGACGAGAAAGACCGTCGACAGCGACAGGCCCATCAGCCCGGCGTACACCCAGAAGATCGCCTGCGCCGCCTGCGCGCTGAGGCGGTTGATGCCGTAGGACAGCCACATGACCAGCCCGAGCGGCGCCAGGATGACAAGCCACATCAGCGGCGTCGTGTAGATGTGCGCGATGAAGCTGTCGCGTCCGCCGGCCGCCGCCGCGTACGCGACGATGCCGGTCAACGCCAGGCCGGAGGCCATGTAGTTGTAGATGCGGAGCATATAGTTCCGCAGGCCGACATCGACGTCGGCCGGAGCAGCGGCTGGCTGCACCGTCCAGCGGGGCTGCGAACCCAGAGCCATTGAAGCCCTCCACAGGTGAGCGAGGAGTTTCCTCGCGCTAGGATATTGGCAGAAAACGGAGGCTTTTCAAGCCAAGCCGCAGTTCGTCTACTGGTTGCGGAGAAGCGGTGCGGCGGTCGCGCTGAGAGCGCGCCAGGTGCCGGCGAAGCCCATGCCCAACGTCATCGTCGTGGCGATCAGGAGCACCCCGAGGAGCGGCCCCGGCAGGAATACCCACTCGCTGCGCAACGGGCCGGTGACGAGGAAATAGGCCGCGGCGGTGCCGAAGACCGCGGCGATGGCGGCGCTAACCAGCCCCAGCAGCGCGTGCTCGATCAGGAACGTCGCCGCAATCGTCGGCCGCGTCGCGCCGAGCACTTTCAATACGACCGCGTCGTAGACCCGGCGGCGATGTCCCGCCGCAATGGCGCCGCCGAGCACCAGCGCGCCGACGACGAGCGTGACCAATGCCGTCAGCCGCAGCGCCGCGCCGATCGTCGCGATGATGCGCGTCACCTGCGCCAAGGCCTCGCGCACGCCGATCGCCGACACGTTCGGCAGGGCCTTCGTCATGCGCCCGACGAGAGCGTCCTCCTCGCTCGGCGGCAGGTAGACCGCGGCGAGGTTGGTATGCGGCGCCGCCTCGAACGTGCCGGGTGCAAAGACGATCGCGAAGTTGATGCCGAGGCGGGCCCACTCGATCGAGCGGAGATTGGCGATGCGGGCGGTGATCTCGCGGCCGAGCACTTTGACGGTCAGCGTGTCGCCGATCTTGAGGCCCATGCCGCGCGCCAGCGCCGCGTCGAACGAGATCAGCGGCGGTCCGTGGTAATCCGCCGGCCACCACTGGCCCGCAACGATCTGAGCACCCGCCGGCGGTGTGGCCGAATAGGTCAGGCCGCGGTCGCCGCGCACTGCCCATTGCGCATCGGGCGCGACCGCGGCCTGCTCTACGGGCACGCCGTTGAGCTGCACGATGCGGCCGCGGAGCATCGGCACCTGCTCGAAACGGGCGCCGGGGGTGGCGTTTACGACCTCGGCGAAAGCGCCCAATTGGTCTCGCTGGATATCGATGAAAAAGAAGGCCGGCGCGCCCTGTGCGACCCGGGTATCGACCTCGCGCGCGAGGTTGCCCTCGACCAGCGCCAGCGCGACCAGCAGGGTCAGGCCGATGCCGAGCGACAGGACGATGCGCGCCGTCGGCGCCCCCGGCCGGTGCAGGTTGGCGAGCGCGAGGCGCAGCGGCGGGTAGTGCGGCCGACCGGCGGTCCGAGCCGCCGCCATCGTCAGCCAGCCGGCGCCGCGGAACAGCGCGAAGGCGACGGCGGCGCCGAGGATGTACCAGAGCGCGACGCGCCGGTCGCTGGCGCTGGCGACGGTCAAGCCGGCGAGTGCGGCCGCGGCCGCGGCGGTCCCGAAGACGGCCCAGCGCGCGACCCTGCGCCCGCGAACCGGTTCCACCGTCTCATGGAACAGCCCGGCCGCCGAGACGCGGCCGATCGCCGACAGCGGCAGCAGTGTAAAGGCCAGCGTCGTCAGGATGCCGAACAGCGCCGCGACGCCAAGCGGCGCCGAGTAAAGGCCGACGCGGAGCGGTACCGGCAAGCTCGTCGCCAACAGCGGCGCCGCCGCGACCGGCAGGAGCGCACCGAGCACGAGTGCGATCGCGATCCCGCACAATGCCAGCGCCATGACCTCGATGAAGTAGACCGAGAAGACGAGGCGGACCGAGGCCCCGAGCGACTTCAGCGTCGCGATCGTCGCGGTCCGCCCGGCGATGAAGCCGCCGACCGCATTGCCGATGCCGACGCCGCCCACCAGCAGCGCCGTCACGCCGACGAGGTTCAGGAACAACCCCATCCGGTCGATGAAGCGCCGCACTCCCGGCGAGGCATCGTTATAGGTGCGCAGGCGCCAGCCGGCATCGGGGAACGCCGCCTCGGCCTGCCGCACCCAGGCGCCGGCATCGGCGCGCGGCGGCAGACGCACGCGGTAATCGTAAGTGACGAGCGCGCCGGGCTGGAGCAACCCAGTCTCGGCGAGTGCGGCGGACGAAACCATGACCCGCGGCCCGAGTTCGAGCCCGACCATGCGCGCGTCGGGCTCACTCGCGACAGCCGCCCGCACCTGAAAGACCGCATCGCCGATCTTTATATCGCCGCCTACTGCGATCCCGAGGCGGGCGAGCATTGCCGGATCAACGGCGGCACCGAAGCGGCCGTCGCGGCGTTCGAGAGCGCCCGCAAGCGGCTGCGCCGGCTGCAGCGCAACACCGCCGTAGAGCGGATAGGCGGAATCCACCGCCTTCAATTCGATCAGACTGGTATAGGCGCCGTCCACGGTCGCCGCCATCGCCCGCATGACCGTCGTCTGAGATACGGCTCCGCTGTGGCCCAGAAACTCGCGTTCAGCCTCGCTGGCGGGGCGGTAGCCGATCCGCGCCGCGACGTCACCGCCGAGCAGGGTGCGGGCGTCGCCACGCAGGCCGGCCGCGAGCGAGGCCGCCAGCGACCCGACTCCCGCGATCGCCGCCACCCCGACGACGAGGCAGGCGAGGAACACGCCGAAGCCGCGCGCGCCGCCGCGCAATTCGCGCCCCGCCAAGCGGAAGGCGTAGCGGACTTGGCCGCCGGCTTGCGGCGGCCTCCGCGATACCGCCTCGACGGCGCTCATTGCGCCGCCCGCAGCGGCGCCGAACGGCGCTGCTCCTTGACCACAATGCCATCGGCGAGGCGGATCTGGCGGTCGCAACGTTCCGCCAACGCCGCGTCGTGTGTGATCAGCACGAGGCTGGCGCCGTGGCGGGCGTGCTGCTCGAACAGGCAATCGATCACGAGCCGGCCGGTGGCGCCGTCGAGGTTCCCGGTCGGCTCGTCGGCGAGCAGGAGGTCCGGCCCGGTGACGAAGGCACGGGCGATGGCGACGCGCTGCTGCTCGCCGCCGGACAGTTGCGCCGGATAATGCGACAGGCGATGGGCCAACCCGACCTGGCGCAGCCCCTCCTCAGCGGCGGCGAAGGCGTCGCGGCGGCCGGCAAGTTCGAGCGCGATCGCGACGTTCTCCAGCGCCGTCATCGTCGGGATCAGATGAAACGACTGGAACACGATGCCGATATGGCGGCGGCGCAGCCGCGCCAGCGCATCCTCGCCGAGGCCGCCGAGGTCGTGGCCGGCGATGCCGACGCGACCGGCGCTCGGCCGCTCAAGGCCGGCGAGCACCATCATCAGCGTCGATTTGCCGGAACCCGAGGGGCCGACCACGGCGACTGCTTCCCCTGCTTCAACCCGAAGCGAGATGCCGCGCAGGATGTTGACGGGTCCGGCGGCGCTCCCCAGTGTTAGATGCACATCCTCCAGCACGACGAGCGGGCGGCCGTGATGCGGCGATTCGGTCATGTCAGGGGCCAGCGGCTTTCTACGGGGGGAACGGGCGCGCGACAGAACCGTCGATGTGGCGTGCTTTATCCACTTTTCAACGCGATGAAAGGTTTGGCCGCCGTGGCCGTCGTCGTTTCCCTGGCTGCCGACCCCGCGGCGGCGCGCACGCCGGAAATCGTCGCATTCGGCGACAGCCTGACCGCCGGGTTCGGCCTGCCGCGCGACCAGGCGTTTCCGGAGGTGTTGCAGGCGCGGTTGCACGACGAGGGCGTCGACGTGCGCATCGTCAACGCCGGCGTCTCCGGCGACACCACCGCCGGCGGGCTCGCGCGGCTCGATTGGGTGCTGGCGGAAAAGCCGGATTTCGTGATCGTAGCGCTCGGCGCCAACGACGCGCTGCGCCGCATCGACCCGGCGGTCGTGCGCCGCAACCTCGATGCGATCATCACCAAGATCCAGGCGAGCGGCGCCAAAGTGCTGCTGCTCGGGATGCTGGCGCCGCCAAATTGGGGCGAGGCCTACAAGCATGACTTCGACCGCATCTATCCGGAGCTGGCGAAGGCGCACAACGTGCCGCTGTATCCGTTCTTCCTTGAAGGAGTGGCGATGGACCCGCAGCTCAATCAGCCCGACGGCCTGCACCCGAACCGGAAGGGAGTCGCGATCATGGTGGATCACATCGCGCCGCTCGTTGCCAAGCTGTTAAAGGGGCAGTCGTGACCCCCGGTTTCGCTTACGCGGTGGCCGGCGGGCCGGACGGCTTGGCGACCGCGTGCCTCGGACAGCTGCCGAAGGGCGGCGGCGCCAATCTCGGGATTGTCTACGTCACCGAGCCGGCTGCCGCCGCCTTGCCGCGGCTCGCCGCCGAGCTGGCCGCGGGGACCGGGATCGAGTCTTGGGTCGGCGGCGTCGGCCTCGGCATCTGCGCCCCCGGTGGCGAGCTTTACGATCGGCCGGGTGCGGTCGTGCTGACCACGGCGCTGCCGGCCGACAGCTTCCGGGTGTTCGGCGCGACCGACGATCCCGGCTCGGAGCTGCCGCGGCGGCACGCCGAATGGATCGAGGCGACGCAGCCGAGCCTGGCGCTGGTGCACGCCGATCCGCGCTGCCGCGATCTGCCCCGCGCCGCCGTCGATCTCGCCGGCGCGAGCGGCGCGTTCCTCGTCGGCGGCCTCGTCTCGCACCGCTGCGATACGCCGTTGCTGGCGCGCTCCGAGGGCGGCAACGACGAGGGCCTCGGACGCGCCGGGGTCGCCGGGCTGCTGCTGTCGCCCGAGGTGTCGGTGGCGACGGCTCTGACGCAGGGCTGCTCGCCGATCGGGCCGGCGCGCCGCATCGACGAGGCGCGCGACAACATCGTCATGGTCATCGACGGTCGGCCGGCGCTGTCGGTGTTTCTCGAGGATATCGGCCCCGAGCTGGCGCAGGATCTGCGGCGCATCGGCGGGCTGATCTTCGCCGGACTGGCGGTGGCGGGCTCCGACACCGGCGATTACCTCGTGCGCAATTTGATGGCGGTGGACCCCGGGCGTGGCTGGATCGTGATCGGCGAGGAGGTGGCGCCGGGCGATGCGATCCTGTTCTGCCGCCGCGATCCCGACAGCGCCCGCCGCGACATGTCGCGCATGATCGGCCAGCTCGCGCGCCGTCTCAACGGACCGCCGAAGGCGGGCGTCTATGTCAGCTGCATCGCCCGCGGCACGGCTCTCTTCGGTGAGGCGGGCGTCGAGGCCGACCTGATCCGGCAGGAGCTGGGAGATTTCCCGCTGATCGGATTCTTCGCCAACGGCGAAATCTCCCGCGACAGGCTCTACGGCCACACCGGCGTGCTGACGCTGTTCACGTGACGGGCCGGGCGCAGTAGGGAGATTGAAAGGTGCTGCGCCTATTCGTCGGCATCGAGTTTCCGCCGGAACTGAAATTGCGGCTGTCGCTGCTGTGCGGCGGCGTCACCGGCGCCAGATGGGCCGATCCCGGCAATTTCCACCTGACCCTGCGCTTCATCGGCGAGGTCGGCGAGGACGTGGCGGCCGACATCGACGAGGCGCTGTCGCGGGTGCGCGCCCGCCGCTTCCCGTTGCAGCTCGCCGGCACCGGCGTGTTCGGCGACCGCACCCCACGGACCCTTTGGGTCGGGGTCGAGCGCGATCCGGAGCTGACGGCGTTGCGCGACAAGGTCGAGCATGCGCTGATCCGCATCGGCCTCCCGCCGGAGCAGCGCAAGTTCGCGCCGCACGTGACGTTGGCGCGGCTGCACAACCCGGTGCTCGACAACCTGCGGGCCTACCTCGCGGCAAACGCCCAGTTCCGCGCCGACCCGCTGGCGGTGACCGCCTTCAACCTGATCGCTAGCTTTCCCACCAAGTCCGGCTCGATCTACGAAGACCAGGCGGATTACCCGCTCGCCCCGTAAGCGAAGGAGCGGCCGCTCCATTGTGTGCCCGCCGCTCCCGAGGCAGTATCGGCGAAGAACCGGAACGGGAGGGCGCCGATGCCTGCGATGCAGATGAGCCGCGACGAGATGCTCCGGGCGTATCGCAGCATGTACACGATCCGCCGCTTCGAGGAGCGGGTGCAGGAGGAATTTTCGAAAGGCGGCATCCCCGGCTTCGTGCACCTCTACGCCGGCGAGGAGGCGTCGGCGGTCGGGATGTGTATGCATCTCAGTCCCAAGGACTATATCGCCAGCACCCATCGCGGCCACGGCCACTCGATCGCGAAGGGCTGCGACGTGACCGGCATGATGCACGAGCTGTTTGCAAAAAAGAGCGGGCTGTGCGGCGGCAAGGGCGGCTCGATGCACATCGCCGACCTCGACCACGGCATGCTCGGCGCCAACGGCATCGTCGGCGGCGGGCCGCCGCTCGTCATCGGCGCGGCGCTGACCGCCAAGACCCTCGGCCGCGACACCGTCGCGGTGTCGTTCACCGGAGACGGCGGCTCGAACCAGGGCACGACGTTCGAGGCGCTGAACATGGCGGTGGTTCTGAAACTGCCGGCCATCTTCGTGTTCGAGAACAACCAGTACGGCGAGGGCACCGGGTTTTCCTACCATTGCGGCAGCGGCGATATTGCCGGCCGCGCCCGCGGCTTCGGCCTGCCGGCGGTCAAGGTCAACGGCGACGATTTCTTCGCCGTCTATGACGCCGCCGGCGAGGCGGTCGAGCGCGCCCGCGGCGGCGGCGGCCCATCGGTCATCGAGGTCGATACCTGCCGCTTCTACGGCCACCACTCGGGCGACGCCCAGCTCTACCGCGGCAAGGACGAGGTCAAGCGGCTGCGCGAGGAGCGCGATTGCCTCAAACATTTCCGCCAGCGCGTGTCGGAGGCGGCTCTGCTCGCCGCCCCCGACCTCGACGCGGTCGAAAAAGAGGTCGCCTCATTGATCGACGGCGCCATCGAGACCGCCCGCGCCGCCGCCCCGCCCGACCCCGCGGCACTGCTGACGGATGTATACGTGGCGTATTAAACCGGTGTTCAGATTCTGAAATTTCGCCGATCGCCACCCTTCCCTTTCGTCGTCCCGGCGCAGGCTGGGACCGCCCTTACGCCGCTCGATCGTTGGACAGGTGGATGCCGCCCGGAGTTCATCCTCGGGCCGGCCTTCGGCCGGCCCCGTGAGCCGGCATGAGGATGACAAGCAGGGGGGCGCGACGATGAACAGCCCGCATCGCGTCATCGGCCGGTCGGTGCTACGGCTGGAGGATGCGCCGCTGCTCCGCGGCAGCGGGCAGTTTGTCGCCGACATCGGCTTTCCGCACCAATTGCACATGCGGATCGTGCGTTCGCCCTACGCGCATGCGGAACTGCGCTCCGTAGATGTCGCCGCGGCGCTGGCTGCCCCCGGTGTCGCCGCCGTGTGGACCGCCGCGGACATTGCCGACCTGCCGCCGATCGACTTCCGCGATCCGGCTGGCGAGGCCCTCCAGCCCTATCGTCAGCCACTGCTCGCGCGGGACACGGTGCGCTATGTCGGCGAGCCCGTCGCGGCGGTATTCGCAAACGGGCCTTATCTTGCGGAGGACGCTGCCGAGCTGGTTTCGATCGCGGCAAACGAGCGGCCGCCCCTGCTCGATGCGGCGGCGGCGCCCGCCACGTTCACCGCGGGACATTCGACCGAAGCGGCCATGCTACGGGCCGAATATGGCGATGTCGAAGCGACCTTCGCCGCGGCATATGCCGTCGTGGAACTCGATTTGAGCATCGGGCGGCACAGCGCAGTGCCGCTTGAAACGCGCGGCGCCCTTGCCTGCTACGACGCGGCGCGCGATGTCCTGGAGCTGTACGGCGCAACCAAGGTGCCGCATCGCAACCGGGATGCGCTGGCGCGAATGCTCGGGCGCAGCGCCGCCGGCGTCGTGCTGAAGGAGGGCAACACCGGCGGCGGGTTCGGCGTCCGCGGCGAGCTCTACCCCGAAGACTTCTTGGTCTGCCTCGCCGCGCTTCGCCTCGGCCGCCCCGTCAAATGGATCGAGGATCGGCGCGAACATCTGATGGCCGCCAATCACTCGCGGCAGCAGCGCCATCGCGCGCGGGTCGCGGTCGATGCCGACGGCGTGATCCTGGCGCTCGACGACGAGTTCTGGCTCGACCAGGGTGCGTATATCCGCACCCATGGCGCCCGCGTGCTGGAGATGACGATCGCGATGCTGCCGGGGCCGTACCGCATCCCGGCCTTTCGCGCGCTCGGACATTTTCGCCTCACGAACAAGACGCCGGCTGCGACCTACCGCGCCCCGGGGCGTTACGAGGGGACGTTCGTGCGCGAGCGGCTGATCGATGCCGCGGCCGACCGCCTCGGCCTCGATCGGCTGACCGTGCGCCGGCGCAATCTGGTCGACGCGTCCGAGATGCCGTTCCGGCGCCCGCTCAGGGCGCTCGGGACCGAAATCGTCTACGACTCCGGCGATTACCCGCTATTGCTCGATAAGGCGCTGCGTCACATCGGCTGGGAGGAATTGCAGCGCGACTTGCAGCGGCGGCGCGAGGACGGCGAACGGGTCGGCGCCGGTGTCGCGATCTTCGTCGAAAAAGGCGGTCTCGGCCCGTTGGACGGCGCCCGCATCACCATCGACGCGACCGGGGCCGTCGAGTTGGTAACCGGCGGCTCGTCGGTGGGGCAAGGTTTTGTGACGGCGATGGCGCAGATCTGCGCCGATACGCTCGGCGTCGATTACCGCCGCGTGCGGGTCGTGCTCGGCCAGACGGACCGCATCCAGTACGGCATCGGTGCGCACGCGTCGCGCGCCTCGGTGATGACCGGCGGCGCGGTGCACGCGGCAGCATCGAAGGTCCGCGCCAAGGCGCTCGACCTCGCCGGTGAGCTGCTGCAGACCGCCCCGGAAGATCTCGACATCGCCGATGGGATCGTGCGGCGCCGCGACCGGCCGGAAGGCCCGTCGATCGCGCTCGGTGACATCGCACGCCATCTGGCGCCGGATTCGCCGTCGCTGGGGAACCGGGATCCGGGGCTCGCCGCCGAAGGCTGGTTTCGCGCGGACCATATGACCTATGCCTATGGCGTCCACATCGGCGTGGTCCGTGTCGATCGCGAGACCGGTCAGGTAACGGTGGAGCGGTTCCTGATCGGCTACGACATCGGCCGCGCCATCAATCCGATGCTGGCGCGCGGTCAGCTCGCGGGCGGCTTCGCTCAGGGGATGGGCGGCGCGCTGTGCGAGGAATTTGTCTACGATGCGCACGGCGAGCCGCTGTGCGCGACGCTCCTCGATTATGCGCTGCCGAATGCCCGCGACATCCCGCCGGTCGAGATCCTGCTCACGGAGGATGCGCCGAGCCCGCTCAACCCGCTCGGCATCAAGAGCGTCGGCGAGGGCGGCATCACCGGGGTCGGCGCCGCGCTGGCCGGCGCGATCGACGAGGCGATCGGCAACCCCGGCGCCGTCACGGAATTGCCGGCGACGCGGCCGCGCGTGCTGGCGCTGCTCGCCGCCGCAAAACGCCGGGAGCGGCGATGCCTCTCCTGACGCTGCTTAATGCTCAGACGCTGGCGGCCTATACGGCCGCTGGGTTCTGGGGCAAGGAGACGATCTACCGGCTCGCGGTCCGGCGGGCCGAGGAGGCGCCCGACGCGTTTGCGCTGCGCGCTCGCCACCGCCGCCTGACCTATGCCGAAGTGGTTGCCGCTGCCGACCGCCTTGCCGCGCAGCTTGCGGGCCACGGCGTGAAAGCGGGCGATCGCGTGGCGGTGTGGCTGCCGAGCCGGGTCGAGACCGCGGTTGCGCTGATCGCCTGCTCACGCAACGCCTATGTCTGCTGCCCGTCATTGCACCGCGACCACCGCGTCGCGGAAATCGTCACGCTGGTCGAGCGTGTTCGCGCCGCCGCCCTGATCGCGCAGCCCGGATATGGGATCGACGGCGGCCAGAACGACGTCTTCGCCGGATTGGCGGGACGCGAGTTCCTGCGCTTGTGCTGGGCCGCTGAGCCCAACGATGCGCCGGATGCGGTTCCCTTCGCGAAAATGGAAAAACCCGCGATCCGGCGCCCACCAAGCTGGGACGCAAACCAGATCATGTATCTGCCGTTCACGTCCGGCACGACGGGCCAGCCGAAAGGCGTCCTCCATAGCGACAACACACTGCTCGCCACGGCCCGCATGATGGTGCGCGACTGGCGCCTCGAACAGGCCGTGCTCTACACGCTGAGCCCGCTGTCGCACAATCTTGGCCTCGGCGCGCTGATCACCGCGATTGCCGGCGGCGGCGAACTCGTGCTGCACGATCTGCCGCGCGGCGCCAGCCTGATCGACCGGCTCGAAGAGACCGGCGCCCAATTCCTGTTCGGCGTGCCGACGCACGCGCTCGACCTCCTTGGCGAGATGCGCGCTCGCGGCATCGGGAGGCTGAGCCATGTGCGCGGCTTTCGTGTTTCGGGTGCGGCGGCGCCGCCCGCCCTCGTCGCCGATCTGATCGAGCACGGCGTTACGCCGCAGAGCGGCTATGGCATGACCGAAACCTGCTCGCACCAATATACGCGACCCGACGATCCGCCGGAGCAGGTTGTCGGAACCTGCGGCCGCGCTTGCGATGGGTACGAGCTGCGGATTTGGCGCCAAGACGACCCCGATACCGAAGTGCCGCCGGGTGAAATCGGCGAGATCGGCGGCCGCGGCGCCAGCCTGATGCTGGGCTATTACGGCGACCAGAGCGCCACCGATGCCGCCTTCAACGCCCACGGGTGGTTCATGACCGGCGATCTCGGCTGGCTGGACGAGGCCGGTTATCTGCATATCACCGGCCGCAAGAAGGACATCATCGTGCGCGGCGGGCGCAACATCTACCCGGCCGGCATCGAGGCGCTCGCGCTGCGCTGTGAGGGCATCGAAAAGGCGGCGGCGTTCGCGCTTCCCGACGCGAGGCTCGGTGAGCGCGTGTGCCTCGCAGTCGTGGTGAAGCCAGGCGTCGAACTGGATCCGCATCGGCTGTTGGCTGATCTGGCACAGCATGGGCTGGGGAAATACGAGATGCCGGAATTCCTGCTTCCCGTCGCGGCGATGCCGCTGACCGCGAGCGGCAAAATCGTCAAGCGCGAGCTGATGCGCTGGGTGGCGGAGGGCGAGGCCCGGCCGCTGCCTCTCCGCGGCGGATGATGCGCGCGGTCGTCATAGAGGAGTTCGGTCCCCCGGAGCGGCTGCGCGTCGCCGAGGCCGCGGCGCCGGTCGCCGGTCCCGGAGAAGTGCTGGTCGAGGTTCACGCGGCGCCGGTCAACTATGTGGATCTGCTGGTCGTCGGCGGCACCTATCAGTTTCTGCCGCAGCGCCCGTTCATTCCCGGCAAAGGGCCGGCCGGGGTGGTGCGCTCGCGCGGGCCGGGCGTGACGGCGCTTCAAGTCGGCGATCGGGTGCTGGCGATGGCCGAGAAAGGCGGTTACGCCGATTCTGTCGCTGTCGCCGCCGATCAGTGCTACCGGCTGCCGGCCGGCATGTCGTTTGGTGAAGCCGCCTCGATGAGCCTCGTCTATGACACAGCGTGGTTCGCGCTGCGCGAGCGGGGCCGGCTGAGGGCGGGTGAAACCGTCCTGGTGCTCGGCGCCTCGGGCGGTGTCGGTCGAGCCGCCGTACAACTGGCGCGGGCGATGGGCGCGCGTGTGCTGGCCGGCGTCTCGCGGCTGCGACGAGCCGCGGCGGCGCGTGATGCGGGCGCCGACGCCCTCGTCGACCTGTCGGAGCCGAACCTGCACGACAGCCTGCGCGCGCAGGTTCATGCCCTGACCGGCGGGCGCGGCGCCGACATCATCATCGACCCGCTGGGCGGCGACGTGTTCAGCGCCGCGATCCGCGCACTCGCCTGGTGCGGCCGGCACGTCGTGATCGGCTTTGCCGCCGGCGGCATCCCGACGCTCAAAACCAATTACCTGCTGTTGAAGAACATCGAGGTCAGCGGTCTGCAGATCAGCGATTATCGCGTGCGTCGGCCAGCCGAACTGGCGACCTGCTTTGCCGAATTGTTCGGCTATTACGCGCTTGGCCTCGTCCAGCCCGCGCCGGCGGTTCTGTTCCCGCTGGAAGCCGCTGGCGAGGCGTTGGCGGCGGTGCGCGACCGCCGCGTCGACGGCCGCGCGGTCTTGGGCCCTCGCGAGAACTGAGTTGGGGGAACCGAAGCGATGGCGAAATTGACGGTCAGCGTGGCAGGAGTGGATTACGACCGCACCCGCGCCCTGTTCGACGGCACCGTGTCGATCGCCGGCTGCGAGACGATCTGCTGCGCGATGTCGCCCGAGGAGGCCTTTCACCGCGCCTTCCGCTACCAGGAATTCGATATCACCGAGTTGTCACTGTCCAACACGATGGCGCTGATCGCCAAGGGAAGCTGCCCTTACGTCGCCATTCCGGTGTTCCCGTCCCGGCTGTTCCGTCATTCGTCGATCTACATCCGCACCGATCGCGGCATCGAGCAGCCGCCGGATCTGCGCGGGAAGGTGATCGGGGTGCCGGAATATCCGATGACCGCGGCGCTATGGATCCGCGGCATCCTGCAGGACCAGTTCGGCGTGCGCGCGGCCGAGATCAAATGGCGCAGCGGCGGGCTTGAACAGCCCGGGCGCGAGGACCGGGTGCGCCTCGATTTGCCGGCGGAGATCGATCTGCAACCGATTCCGAATACCGAGACCCTCTCGGATTATCTCGACAGCGGCCGCATCGACGGATTGATCTCTGCGCTGGCGCCGTCGTGTTTTGGCCGCAACCCGTCGGTACGACGCCTGTTTGCGGATTACCGCGCGATCGAGGAGGCGTATTTCAAAGAAACGCGGATGTTCCCGATCATGCACCTCGTCGGCATCCGCCGCTCACTGGTCGAGCGGCATCCGTGGCTGCCGGTCAACACGTACCTCGCCTATCTGAAGGCGAAGGAACTCTGCTATCGCCAATCGGAAACGATCGGCCACCTGTTCACCACTCTGCCCTGGCCGGTCGAGGAATTGCAGCGCGCCCGCGCCCTGATGGGCGAGGATTTCTGGTCCTACGGCGTCGCTGCCAACCAGCGCGAATTGTCGGCCGTCACCCGGTACGCGTTCGAGCAGGGCATCACGGCCCGTCAGCTGACCGTCGAGGAATTGTTCGCACCCTCCACGTTGTCGCTGTCGAAGGTGTGACCGGTCGCCCCCGTAATTTGACCTAGCTAGGTCCGCCGTCTGGCCTTCCGGATCGCAGCCAGTACGCGTTCGGCGGTAATCGGCGTCTCGTTGATCTCGGCGCCGATCCCCGCCAAAGCGTCGCGCACGGCGTTGGCGATCGCCGCCGGCGGCGCGACCGCGCCGCCCTCGCCCATCCCCTTCATGCCGTATTCGGTGGCCGTCGCCGGCGTGTGCAGGTGGCCGATGCGGATCGGCGGCAATTCGCACGCCGTCGGCAGGTGGTAGTCGAGCAACGTCGCGGCGAGCGGCTGGCCGGTTTTGTCGTACGGGATTTCCTCGAACAGCGCCGTGCCGATCCCTTGTGCGACGCCGCCGCGGATCTGGCCCTCGACGATCGTCGGGTTGACCATCGTTCCGCAATCCTCGGCAACCGCGAAGTCGAGCAGCTCGATGACGCCGGTCTCCCGATCGACGGCGACAACCGCGCCATGCGTCGCATAGGAATAGACGCCGGTGCTGACGGCGGGTTCGTACGTGGCGGTCGCGTCGAGCAGCGGCTCGACGTCCGGCGGGAGCCCGTCCATGCGTAGATGCGCAACCTTCGCGACCTCGGCGAGCGGCACGGAGCGGCCGTGCGGCCCGACGACGGCGCCGCCGGCGCAATGCGCCTCTCCCGGCTCGCATTGCAGCAGGTGGGCGCCAATCCGCTCGATCTTGTCGCGCAACATGCGGCTGGCGCGCGCCACTGCGCCGCCCGCCATGACCATGCTGCGCGAGGCGAACGTGCCGAAGCCGAACGCCGTGCTTTCGGTATCGCCGTGTCGCACCGAGACGTTATGCGGGTCGATGCCGAGTTCCTGGGACGCAATCTGCGACAACGTCGTCTCGAGTCCCTGTCCGTGCGACTGGATGCCGACCATCAGCACGAGGCTGCCGTCCGGCAGCATGCGAGCGGTGCAGCTCTCGAAGCCCGGGATGACCGAGGCGCCGCGCGAGGCGAACTCGGCGGCGCCGTGGGCGGTCTGCTCGGTGAAGCTGGCGAAGCCGATCCCGATCAGCCGGCCGTCCGGCTCGGCGCGCTGCTGGCGGGCGCGGACCCGACCGGCGTCCAGCAGCTCGGCGCACAGCCTGACGGCGGCGGGATAGTCGCCGGCGTCGTAGCGCATGCCGGTGACCGACGTGTAGGGCAGCGCATCGCGCGGGATCATGTTGGCGATGCGGACCTCCGCCGGGTCGAGGCCGGCGGCGTGCGCGATCTCGTCCACTGTGCGCTCGATCGCGAAGCACGCGCCCGGGCGGCCGACCCCGCGATAGGGGCCGAGCGGCGCCTTGTTGGTCGCGACGGTCATGTACCGCGCGCGATAATTGGTGATCTGGTATGGGCCGGGCAATGCCCGCGCCGCCATGTTGGCCTCCTGGTAGGGGCCCTGCGGCCACAATCCATGGGCGCCGGCATCGACGACGAGCTCGGCGTCGATGCCGAGGATCTTTCCGGTGCGGTCGGCGTAGGCGGTCAGCCGGTAATGGTGGTCGCGGGTATGGGCCGCCGTCAGCAGGTGCTCGGTGCGGTCCTCGATCCAGCGCACCGGATGGTCGAGTTCGAGGGCGAGGGCGGCGAGGATGATCTCCTCGGGGTACAGCCGGGCCTTCGGGCCGAACCCGCCGCCGACATCGGGCGCGACGACGCGCAGCTTGTGCAGCGGCATGCCCAGCGTCTCGCCGATCGCGACGCGCACCGTATGCGGCGTCTGAGTCGAGGCGTAGATCACGAGTTCGTCGAGTCGATGGTCGCGACAGGCGAGCACGGCACGCCCCTCCATCGGCGCGCCCGACTGGCGGTTCATGCGGTACTCCCGGGTGACGACGATGTCGGCGGCCCGCGCCGCCGCGGCGATGTCGCCGGCCTCCAACGTGCGCTCGCTGAACAGGTTGTCGCCCCAGCCCTCATGCACGAGAGCGCGCCCGCGCATCTGGGTGCGCGCATCGACGACGGCGTCGAGCGGCTCGTAATCGACCGCGATTGCGGCGGCGAGGTCTTCGGCCTCGGCGCGGGTCGGCGCGACGCAGGCGGCGACCGCCTCGCCGACATAGCGCACCTTGTCGATCGCGAGCGGGGGCCAGGCAGGCGCGCGCGCCCCGGGCGCCTGGGTGACAACGCGGATCGGCTGCATCCGGGGCAGATCGGCGGCGGTGAAGACGCGGCCCTTTGCCGCGGGGGATACTTCTATGCCGCGGATGCGGGCATGCGCGTGCGGGCTGCGCAGAAAAACGACCTGCTGCGTCCCGGGCAGACGGATGTCAGAGACGAACTCGCCGCGCCCGGTCAGATGGCGCAAATCCTCCTTGCGCGGCACCGACGCGCCGACGCCGTACTCGCTCTTCGCCGTCTGCATCGCAAGCCTCCCGGTTCGCGCGGCCTTGTTTGCTTGCGCGCCATAACGCCACTCGACTTGCTGCCGGCAACGATGCGCTTCGCGGCCGCTCGGCGCATCCTACGATCTTTCCCGCCGCCGGGGGAGCCAGGTCAGGCGTCGGCCTCCCCGGCAATTTATCGAAGATAGGCCGCGGCGCGCGCCGCTGCCGTCTCAGTCGGAAATCGCGACCTCATCGCCGCTCACCGCGAAGCGGTGAGGGAAGCCCTCCGACGCCCATTCCATGTAGCGCACGGCATCATCGAAGCGCGGATCACCGGCGTGCAGAATTTCGGGGCGCAGTTGGGTGTCGATGAGCACCGGCAGAAATGACGTTCGGATGCCCTGTTTCGAGATGACCGCCTTTGCAATAAGGCCGCGCTTGCCGTCCACGCCATAGGGCATGTTGGGGTATTCCGGATCCAGCGGGACGCCGTAATTGCGGCGAAACTCGTCCGCGCCGCCGGTCACCTTGGGGGACGACGACATGATGAAGTTGCTGAGGCTGTAAAAGCAGGTCTTGCCGCCGAAGACCTCGATGGCCTTCGGGACATGCGCATGATGGCCGAGGATCAGATCGGCGCCAGCCGCGAACGCGGCTTGCGCGACGGTTCGCTGATAATCGGCAATGACACGCGGGACAAAATGGACGCCCCAGTGCAGTGACAGAATGACCGTCTTCGCCAGTTCCCTGGCCGCACGTACATCGGCAACCAGGTTTGCCAGATCGTGCTCGTCCGGCGTCGTGACAACGCGGGGCGGCACGCCGGGCTGATAATCGACCGGCTCGAAACGGGCCGTGGCGCGCATCGGCGCCACGCCCGGCGTATCGGGCCCGGCGGCGTAACCTTCGTGCAGTACCGAGCAATAGGCCAGCATCGCGACCCGGTGGCCCTTGCATTCGACGATCGCCGGCCGCCGCGCCTCGGCGAGATC
>Ga0070739_10001354_pt1 | contig 37558 bp, 37 predicted proteins | sample Coa_R1_7_FD_66445 | JGI IMG/M metagenome (GOLD analysis project Ga0070739, IMG submission 66445) | Surface soil microbial communities from Centralia Pennsylvania, which are recovering from an underground coalmine fire - Coalmine... | ecosystem: Environmental > Terrestrial > Soil > Unclassified ...
TCGCCCCAGTTCATCGATCGTCCTTCGTGGCCTGGTCGAGGATCTCGTCGATCCACTCGTCGTCGAACAGCCGGTCGTACACCCAGGAGTCCTCTCCGCCCGAGCCGACGCGGACCGGATGCGCAAAGACCTCGTCCCAGGTCAGCTTGCGGCCGCCGCCGTAGCACTGCTGGATCGCGCGGCGGATCAGCTCGCTGGCCGAGGGCCCGGTGCGGCGACTCTCCTCAGCCAAGAGCCGCTGGTCGGCCTCGCCGAGATAGATCTGCTTCCGCGTGCCCATCGCGCCTCCGGCCAGTGGTGTATAGCGACATACCGCTACTATACATCGCACATAGGGCCAGAAATGGCTGAGGGGTGTGGGCAACTGCCCACACCCCTCAGCCCGTCTCTGACGATCTGCTAGTGGTCGAACGGCATGTAGTACTGCATGTTGGCGAAGCTCTGGCCGTTGGGGTACGGCGTCCAGGGGATGTCCGCGCGCTTGGCGTAGAATTCGTCCTGGGCGTGGATGAACAGCCAGTAGGCCTGGTCCTGGAGGTAGTGGCCGAGCTGCTTGAGCACCTTCGTCCGCTCGGCGGTGTCCACCGTGCGGCGGCTCTGGTCGATCAGGTCGTCGAGCTGCGGATCGGGCTTGAAGCCCTTGCGCTTGTACAGCGCCCAGGCGATCATCGCGTCCGGCTCGGCCGTAGTGCCCCAGGCGGTCGAGGTGATGCCGCGGAAGGTGCCGTTGAGCCAGTCTTCCTGCAGCTTTGCCCGCTCGGTCGGCACGAGCTGGACCTTGATCCCCACCTGGGCGAGCTGGCTGGCCACCACCTCGCCGATCTCACGGTCCTTGAGGAAGGCGCCGTTGGTGATGTTGAACGTCGTCTCGAAGCCGTTCGGGTAGCCCGCGTCGGCGAGGAGCTGCTTGGCCTTCTGCGGATCGTAGGGATAGGGCTGCAGGTCTGGATCGTAACCCATCCAGGCCGAGGCCCACGGCCCGTGCAGCAGCTCGCCGTGCCCCTCGAGCACGTTGTTCAGGATCGCCTGGCGGTCGACCGCGTAGTTCACCGCCTGGCGTACCCGCACGTCATCGAACGGCTTGGTCGTCGAGTTGAAGGGCATCATCATCAGCCGTGCGCCCTTAAGCGGCATGACCTCGGTGCCGCCGCCCTGCAGGTCCTTGAGCTGGGCGATCGGCGGCTCAGCGATGATCTGCACGCCGCCGGACTTCAGCTCCGCCACGCGCGTCGAGGGGTCGGTGATCGGGCGCAAGATCAGCCGGTCCGGCTTGGGCTGGCCGCGCCAGTAGTCCGGGTACGCTTCGAGCACCAGCCGCTGGCCGCGCACGAACTCGACCACGCGGTAGGGGCCGCTGCCGATGGGATGCTCGCCGAAGGCGTCCGGGCCGGCCTGCTCGCGGGCGTTCTTCGGCATGATCGGCAGCGAGGCGAGGTTGGCGAGCAGGCCGGGGTTCGGCCCGGAGGTGTTCAGGCGGATGGTGTACGGGTCGAGGACCTCGAGGCCGGTCACCCCTTCCAGGTTGTGCCGGCGGCTCGACTTCTCGTCCTTGTACAGCCCGAACGAGTAGCGTACGTCCTCGGCCGTGAACGGGTCGCCGTTCTGGAACTTCACGCCCTGGCGCAGCTTGAACTCCCAGGTGTTGTCGTCAACCAGCCGCCACGACTCGGCCAGCAGGCCGGTCAGCTTCATGCTCGGCCCCTGGTAGGCCACGAGCGTGTCGTAGATATGAAGCTGGGCCAGCGTCGACGCGGCCGCGGCCGGCCCGACCGCGGGATCGATCGAGGCCGCCTCCTCGGAGATGGCGACGACCCACTCGTCCGAGCCGCTGCCCTGCGCCGTCGGGGCACCGGCCTGGGAGGCGGCCGGCGTCGTGCCCTGGCCGGCCGGCTGGGCCGCCGACGCGCTCTGGCCCCCCGCCGGCGGCGCGGCCGGCTGGGGCTGCTGCGGGGGAGCGCAGGCCGCGACGAGCGCGACGCAGGCGACGCTCCAGGCGAGCGCACGCGCCAGGTGCCGAGTCGGACGGTGCATGGTGATCTCCTCAGGCCAGAATCGTCGGCCCGTCGACCGGCGTGCGGAGCGCCTCCAGCGCCTCGCGGATCAGCTTCTTGCGGTACTGTCGCTCGTCCTCGGGCGGCAGCGTCGGGTCGCCGGTCACGTTCACGATCGCCTTGCCGCGGATGATGCGGTTGGCGCCGACCGAGCGCGCCAGCGCGTCGAGGGTCGTGATGTAGGCCACCGGAATCCCTGCCGACTCCAGCTCCTTCGCCAGCGCGGCACCGCCGCGCGAGCAGGACCCTCAGGCTGAGGTGAGGATCACCCCATCCACTTCGGCGGCGTGCAGCTCCCGCACCATCTCCTGGCCGAAGCGGCGCATCGTCGGGATCGCCGCCGTATTGCCAGTCGTCGTGTACATCAGCTCGTGCAGCTCGCGGAAGACGCCCTCCCGCTCCAGCGCCCGCAGCGCGTCAAGCGGCGCCATGCGGTCGGGGTCCTCGTTGATGTTCGTCGTGTTGAAGCCGCCGTGGATCGACGTCCAGTGCTCGGGCACCAGGTCGTCCAGACCGCTGATCGGGTACTTCAGCCACTTCGAGGCGTAGGCCGCCTCCAGCCGGTCCGGGTTGCCGGTGGGCACCAGCCCGCCGGTCGTGATCAGGGCCACCCGCGCGCTGGCCAGGTCGCCGATCGGCGGCGCCGGATCGACGCGGTGATACTGCGGCACGGCCCATTCCGTTGTGTATGGCTCGCCGCGCACCTTGGCCAGCAGCATCGCCACCGCTCGCTCGGCGGCCGGCTGCTCGTGGAAGAAGTAGACGCGCTCGCCAGTGGGAATGTACCCGGCCTCGGCCGGCGGGCCAAGAGTTTCGCCCTGGTAGCGCGCCAGGGCCAGCCGCGCCATCGTCTGGACGGCGTCGGCCATGCCCAGCGCCGTGTCGCGCGTGCTGGCTAGCAGCACCCGCGTGCGGTACAAGTCGGCGGCCGTGCTCTCGGCGTGCATGCCGGACACTGCTGTGATCCCCAGCTCGGCCTCGGCCCGCGCGCAGACCTCGCCACAGGCCAGCCCGTAGCGCCCGGCGGCGAAGGCCGGCCCCGCGATCAGGATGTCGGGGTGCTCGCGGGCGATGAGGGCGAGGATCTCGTCGACGGCGCCCTCGCGCTCGACGGCGTAGTTGTCGCCGCAGTAGACGGTGGCGACGACCTGGGCGCGGTCGCCCAGCGCCGCCTGCAGCGGCAGGCCGGGCCCGATCGGCCCCTCCTTGCGCCCCGGCGGCGTGTCGGCCTGCTCCTCCGAGCCGACGCCGGCGAAGAACTGGTTCAGGTAGTGCACCACGCGCGGTGTGCTCATGGCCATTCCTCCCAGCCAGCTTCCTCTCCCTCGCTAGTGCTCCGTTACTGGTGATCTGAGTAGTGTTTGCAACGGCAAACACTACTCAGATCACCTGTCACAGCATGCTAGTGGAACCGCGTCGTCAGGTGGTTGTAGCCCTGCGCGCCGCAGGAGCTGTGCAGGTAGCGCACGGGGATCGTCACCTCGGCGTGCGCGTCCTGCGTCGGGTGGAGCAGCGTGTCGCCGCCGATCACACGCTCCAGCGGCGGCAGGGTGATCTGGCGGTCGCGGCTGCCGGTGCAGACGATCGCGTCGGCCTCCGGCAGGGCGAAGATGAAGCCCGGATCGTCGCGGCCGTTGCCCACGTCGTAGTAGAGCAGCGTCGTGCGGATGCCGAGCTGCTCGCATTTCTGAATCGTCAGCATCGTGTCCACGGCGTAGTTGCTGCCGTTCACGCCGAGGAAGATGGCAGCCTGGGCGCCCAGCAGGCGCGCCAGCCGCGACGCGGCGCTCGATACGCGCTCCTTGTCGGCGCGGTACGGCGTGATGTCGCCGAACAGGATGCAGCCCAGGAAGTTCAGCTCCGTGCCGTGGCGCCGCCCCAGCGCACGCAGCACGGCGTGGTTCTGGTCCCAGTAGGTGGAGCGCTGGCCCTGCCGCCAGCCGACCAGCGCGCCGTCGTAGCACTCGTTCGGGTGGAGGAACGTGGCGGTCGGCATAGCGGCCAGCGTGCCGTAGAGGTAGGGCCGCTGGCACTGGTAGATGCAGACCACGCGCGGCAGGGCCGGGTCGACGGGCGGCAGCTCGCAGACCTCGACCTCGTCGGGCGTCGCCTCGGCCGCCGCCCGGCCGAGGTGCGCCGCGACCTTCAGCCCCGCCGCCGTCATCGCCTGGTTGTACTCGGCGGCTTCCGGCGTGCCGCCCAGCACGTCGGTGGGGGGCGGGCTGTCGGCCGGGAAGAAAGCCAGGTTGGGGCGGAAGTGCAGGACCAGGTTCAGGGTCTGGCTGAACGGGCTATACGGCGCGCCGGGGCCGGCCATGTCGATCATCTGCTCGCGGAAGTGCGTCGGCTCGCCGGGCACCGGCTCGCCCGCCGTCACCACCGCCACGCCGGCCAGGCGCCGCGTCTGCCCCTCGCCGACGCTGACCGGATCGCTGACGAAGCCCGGGAACACGCCGCCCGGCCCGTCCACCTTCCAGCGCGGTTCGGACACATCCATGGCGTGGACGATGCGCACCGACTCGCCGGGCCGCACGACGTGCAGCTCCACGTCGGCGAAGTGCGGGTCCTCCAGCACCAGGCGGCGCACGGCGTCGCGATCGACCAGCAGCGTGCGACCGTCGAGGGCGGTCCGCCCGTCCAGCTCCAGCCCCTCGACGCCGATCGAGCCCACTTCCAGCCGCATCGTCTGCTCCATCACACTTTCAATCGCGGGTCCAGGGCGTCGCGCACGCCGTCGCCGAACAGGTTGGTGGCCAGGACGGTGAGGATGATCGCCACGCCGGGGAACACGCCCAGCCACCAGGCCGTGGTCAGGTACTCGCGCCCCTGGCTGAGCATCGCCCCCCAGCTTGGCGTCGGCGGCTGTACCCCGAGGCCCAGGAAGCTCAGCGACGACTCGGCGATGATCAGCTCGGCGAGCTGGAAGCTGCTGATGACGATCACCGGCGTGAGCACGTTCGGCAGCAGGTGGCGGAGGATGATCCGCCGGTCCGGGGCGCCGAGGGCCCGCGCCCCCTCGACGAAGTCCTGCTCCTTGACCTGCAGGGCCGAGCCGCGGACCGTCCGCGCGTAGACCACCCAGCTCCGCAGGGCGAGCACGGCGATCAGGTTGCCGATGCTCGGCTGGAGCAGGGCCATCACGGCGATGGCCAGCAGCAGGTAGGGAAACGAGAGCTGCACGTCGGCCACGCGCATCGCCACGGCGTCGACCCAGCCGCGGTAGTAGCCCGAGAGCAGGCCGATCGCCACGCCGAACAGGCCGGCCACGACCACGCTTGCCGCCGAGATGCCCAGCGACGTGCGCGCGGCGTAGATGATCCGGCTCAGGATGTCGCGCCCGAGCGGGTCGGTGCCCAGCGGGTGGGACCAGGTACCGCCGTCCGACCAGGCCGGCGGCTTCATCCGGTTGGCCAGGTTCTGGTCGTCGTAGCCGTAGGGTGCGAGGAACGGCGCGCCCACGGCGGCCACGAGCACCACGACCAGCAGCGCCGCGCCGAGCATCCCGGTGGGGATGCGGGTCAGGCGGCGCAGGGTCTCGTGCTCGCGGATCCGCGGGCGCGGCGGCGCCGCCTCCAGCGGCAGCGTGCGCTCGACGGTAGCCACCTGACGCCCCCCTTGATACTCGGTCAGAGGGGGATCGCCGTGCGCTGGTCGGAGCCAGGACACGGCGATCCCCTCGACGATCTGCTAGCCGCCCGTCGCGGTCCGGATCCTGGGATCGAGGTAACAGTACAGGACGTCGACGATCAAGTTGATCAGCACGAACCCCGTGGCGACCAGGATCAGCGCCGCCAGCACCACCGGGTAGTCGCGCTTGAGAATCGAATCCAGCACGAGCGTGCCCACGCCCGGCCAGGCGAACACCGTCTCGGTCAGCACCGCGCCGCCGAGCAGCCCGCCGATCTGCAGGCCGAGCACGGTGATGATCGGCACCAGCGTGTTGCGCAGGGCGTGGCGGGTCGTCACGGTCCACTCGCCGAGCCCCTTCGCCCGGGCTGTCCGCACGTAGTCCTGGGAGAGCACCTCGAGCATGCCCGAGCGGGTCAGCCGCGCCAGCAGCGCGGCCAGGAACATCGAGAGGGTCACGCTGGGCAGGATGAGCTGGGCGAAGGTCCCCCGCCCGGACACGGGCAGCAGGTGGAGCTGCACGGCGAAGACGAGGATCAGCAGCATGCCGAGCCAGAAGGTGGGGATGGACTGCCCGAGCAGCACGATCCCCATCACCAGGCGGTCGAACACCGAGTTGCGCTTGGCCGCCGAGATGACGCCGGCCGGGATGGCCAGGGCCAGGGCGATGAGCAGCGCCGCAGTGGACAGCTCGATAGTGGCCGGCAGGCGCTGGAGCACCACCTCGAGGGCGGGCTGGTTGTAGGCGAAGGAGCGGCCGAAGTCGCCCTGCAGCAGGCGGCTGAGGTAGGTGAGGTACTGGACGGGCAGCGGCTGGTCGAGTCCGTAGGCGTGGCGGAAGGCGGCGCGGCTGGTCTCGGTGGCCTCGGGCGGCAGCATCGTCTGGCTGGGATCGCCCGTGAGATAGAGCAGGATGAACGCCACGAGGGTGACGCCCAGCAGGGCGGGGATTCCTTGGAGCAGTCTCGTGAGTACGATGGTTTTCATCTGCCGCTCGCCCCACCACAACCGACACCCGTAGCGGCATTGTAAGCGTTCCTGCCCGCCGAGAGCCAAGGGTTTGCCGGACGCGCGGGAGGCCTGCCGCCGGGCGCCTCGCAAAGCGACCTTCGGGCGCCCGATCAGGGAGGACCGAGCTGGCCCCAGACGACGACTCGCTCCGGCTCCAGCACGATCAGTGTGGCGGCGGCGAGGTGCGCGGGGTGCGCGGCGTACTGCGGGTAGCGGGCGCGCAGGGCGGCCAGCGCCGCCGTCGCCTCGGGGCCGGCGTCGAGCAGGCGAGCACGGCCGCTGAGGAGCACGTAGCCCAGGCGCGACCAGTCCTCGGCGTAGTAGTCCACGACCACGGCGGCGCGCGGGTTCTCGAGCAGGTTGCGCACGCGCTTGAGCTGCCGCCCGGCCACGCGCTTCGGCTTGGCGTCCAGGGCGGAGTAGAGGCGGCCATCCACCAGCGCGAAGGTGATCGGCACGACGTGCGGCTGCCCGCGCGCGTCGGCGGTCGCCAGGTGGGCGACGCGCGCCCGCGCCAGGAAGGCGGCGACGGTGGGGTCGCGCAGGCTGGCGAGTCCGTTCGTCATCGGTCCAGACCGCTCTTCGCTCTGCTGGCCCAGGGGGTGTAGCCAGGCCGGGCGGAGAGCGCTCGGTCAAGGCTCGGCACGGTACTCGCCCAGGTAGCGGGTGGCGAACTCCGCGTACTTCGGCTCGTGGGCCTGGCTCAGGTTGGGCGGCTCCTGGACCACGCCCGCGCGGACGAGGAGCTGGACGTCGGAAGCGAGATCGGCCATGTTGACCCGACCGTTAGGGTCCACCCAGTGCATGTGGGCGCGGCTGTAGATGTCGCGATCCTTGATCAGGGTGTTCTTGACGAGGACGTCGATGACGCTCTCCGTCCCCTTGCCCTGGAAGAAGGCGTCGACGTAATCACGGGCGGCGCGCAGGTAGGCGACCATGAACCGCTCGCCTGCCCGATCGCCCGCCTGCTCGATCGCCTTGACGTTGTAGAGCAGGACGAGCTGGTTCTGCCCCGGATACATCTCGCCGATCCAGGCCAGCACCTCGGCCTGGCCCGCCTCGACCGCCGCGGCGACGTTCGGCTCGGATAGATGGCCGACGTCCACCGCGCCGTTGGCCAGGGCCAGGCGAATCTCGGTGGTGCCCATCTGGGTCATCGTCAGCCGGCTCGGGTCGATCTGCTCGCGCTCAGCCCAGCGCAGCAGGGCGATGTGGATGCCGCTGCCGATCCCGCCCGGGGCGTAGATCTCGTGGCCCTCGATATCCTTGGGGTGTCGGATCGTCCCGCGGTCCCACAGCTCCTTGCGGACGACGAGCGCGTCGGCGCTCTCCCGCGCGTTGCGCGCCGACTCCATGTCCGCGACTACCTTCACGTCGACCTCGCGGCTGAGCGCGTTCATCGTGCCGACGCTCAGGCCGCCGCCGGCGACGTGGATCTGGCCGGAGACGAGCGCGGGCCGCATCTCGGTAGCGTTCGAGAAAGGCTCTTCCTCGACGCGCAGGCCGAGCTCCTGGAAGTAGCCGCGCTCCTGGGCGATGAAGATCGGAGCGAAGAGCGTGAGCGCGAGCGTCCCCACCTTGAGCGTGGCGGGCGTGGTCGAGAAGGCGAGCGGTTCCGGCGCCGGGTCGCTCGCGCCGCTCGGCGGCTGGCCCGCGGGCGGACTGCTGCGAGCCGTGGCCGGTGGCGGCGCCGCCGGCTGCGCCGAGCGGGCTGGCTGGGCCGGCGGCGCACAGCCGAGCAGGCCGGCCAGCAGGACCCCGACGAGCCAGCCCCGCGGCCACCACGACGTGCAACGAACGGCCACGCATCCTCTCGACCGCATCTGGCCTCCCGACCGGCCGGTCCGCCTGCCGGCGCGTCTTCCTAAACCATCCCGAGCGCATGCTGCCAGGCGGGGCGCTGCGAGCTTCTTAGCACAGCCGCCTTGATCGCTTCCACAGGCGCGTGTACACTGGCCGCAGGTCGGGGGGAAGGGGAGCGCCGTGCGTGCTGTCGGCTGGCTCGGCCTCGTAGCCGCGCTGCTGGCGGCCGCCTGCAGCGCGCCTGGCGAGCGGGCGCCCGCCGCGGGCGCGCCCGGCGCCGCGCCGCCGGCGGCGTCCGCCGGCCAGAGCGCAGCGCCGACCGCCGCGGGCCCCGTCGCTCCGCCCCCCGCGGCCGCCGTGGCTCAGCCGGCCGCCCAGCCGCTCACGCCGCCGGTGAAGGTCCGCTACGGCACCCTGCAGCTTGCCGCGGAGGCCGCGACCTACATCGCCGTCGACAAGGGCTATTTCGCCGCGGAGGGGCTGGAGCTGGAGTTCCTGCCGTTTCGCGGTGGCCTGGAGATGACGCCGCTCCTCGCCACGGGCGCCCTCGACTTCGGGGCCGCCGGCCCCGACCCCGGCTACTTCAATGCCGTGCAGCGTGGCATCGACATCAAGCTGGTCAGCCACAGCTCGCTCGTCACCCCGAGCGATGCGTCCGCCGGGCTGGTCGTGCGCAAGGACCTCGTGGACGCGGGACGCTACAAGGAGCCGAAGGACCTCGAGGGGATGACGATCGCCTACAACGGCAGCACGCTGAGCCAGTTGTTCATCGAGCGGATCCTCAGCCACGGGGGCCTCCAGCCCACGGACGCGACGCTCACCATCGTGCCCTTCCTCGACATGGTGCCCGCGCTCGCGAACGGCGCCGTGGACGCGGCCTGGTCGGTCGAGCCGTTCGTCACGCTCGGCGAGGCGCAGGGGGCCGCGAAGCGGATGGTCTCGATGCCCGACGTGTACCTGGGCATGGTCACCACGGTGCTGATGCTCGGCCCGCAGTTTGCCGCCGAGCAGCCTGAAGCGGCTCGCCGCTTCCTCGTTGCCCACCTGCGGGGGCTGCGCTACTATTACCACGCCTTCGTGAAGAACGACCGCCCGGCGGATCGGGCGGAGATCTACGAGATCCTCACGCGCTACACGCCGAACAAGGATCCGGCGCGCTACGCCGCGCTCGGCATGCACGGCGTCGAGCCCAACGGCGAGCTGTCGGTCGAGCTGCTACAGGAGGTCCAGCAGGCGTTCCAGGCAATGGGGGCCATCCAGGAGCCGATCGACGTGAGCAAGATCGTCGATCGGTCGTACGTCGACTACGCCCTGGAGCGGCTGGGCCGCGAGCCGGACTAGACGCGCGCTGGAGGAGCTGTCGTGCCCGACGCGCTCATCAACGGCTACGCGCATCACTGGGAGGACGCCGGCAGCGGCGAGCCGCTGATCATGGTGCACGGCGCGGCGTCGTCCGGCAAGACGCTCGTGCCCCACATCCCCGAGCTGTCGAAGACGTATCGCCTCATCATCCCGGACCTGCGGGGCATGGGCCGGAGCGCGCGCGTCGACAGCCTCCCGCCTTCGGCCTGGGTCGACGATTTGAAGGCGCTCATGGCCCACCTGGGCCTGGCCTCGGCGCACCTGCTGGGCAGCAGCCTCGGCGCGCGGATCGTGCTACGCACCGCCCTCGACTCGCCGCAGCTCGCGCGGACGCTGATCCTCGACGCGGCGATCATCGCCAATGAGGAGGCGGGCAACCGCGCTCTGAACGAGCGGTTCGACGTCAACAAGGTCGCGCCCGACCGCCAGGAGTACTTCCGCGACCTGCACGGCGACGACTGGGCCACGGTCGTGGTGAACTTCTTCAAGTTCCGCAACCAGCCCGAGCTGCAAGCGTATTTCGACCTGCGCGAGGGCTCGAAGCGGATCATGGCGCCGACGCTGATCATGCGGGGCGACGAGCACGACCCAACGCACCCGCTGCGCCACTCGATCGAGCTGCGCGAGAACCTGGCCGACTCCTGGCTGTGGATCCGGCCCAACGCGCCGGCGCGCCTGCTGCCCAGCCAGCCGGCGGAGTGCTACGCCGCCATCCGCGGCTTCCTCGGCGCGGTGGGCGAGCGGCAGGCGGCCGCGCCGAGCGCGGGGACCGCGCATGGCTGAGGCGCCACCGCGGGAGTCGGCGTCGCCCGCCAGGCGAGAGGACCGGCCGGCGCCGCTGGTCGACGCCGCCCACGGGCGAGTCAGCCGGGCCATCTTCAGCGACCCCGAGATCTACGAGCGCGAGCTGGAGCGCATCTTCCGCCGCTGCTGGCTGTTCGTCGGCCACGAGAGCAGCCTGCCACGGCCGGGCAGCTTCATCGCCAGCTACATGGGCGAGGACTCGGTCGTCGTCTGGCGGGATGCGCGCAGCAAGGTGCGCGTCTACCTGAACACCTGCCCGCACCGCGGCAACAAGCTCTGCCTGTACGACGGCGGGCGCACGCCCACCCTGGTCTGCAGCTACCACGGCTGGTCGTTCAACAGCGAGGGCCGATTGGTCGGCGTGCCGTTCCTCGATCGCGCCTACGGCGGCGAGCTGGACCGCGCCAGCAACGGCCTGGTCGAGGTCCCCCGCGTGGCGACCTACGGCGGCTTGATCTTCGCCTGCTGGGACGAGGCCCAGGCGCCGCTCGAGGACTACCTGGGCGACCTGCGCTGGTACCTGGACAAGCTGCTGTTCATGGAGAGCCTGGGCGGCCTGGAGGTCATCCCGGGCTGCCAGAAGTACATGATGGCCGGCAACTGGAAGCTGGTCTGCGAGAACTTCACCGGCGACGCCTACCACGTCGCCAGCAGCCACGCCTCGGCGATGCAGGTGGGGGTGGCGCGGGGCCCGCTGGGACAGGGGCGCACCGGCTACTTCATGGCCTGGCTCCAGCCGGCCCACGGCCTGGGCTGGTTCCTCACTGACGACTCCGGGTACCAGAGCGACCTGAAGCAGGCCGAGCGGCTGGGTCCGGAAGCCGTCGACTACGTGACGGAGCGCTACCGCCGCATTCAGGAAGGGCTGCGCGAGGTGGCGGCGAAGCCGTATGGCTGGATCCACGGCAACTGCTTCCCGAACCTCAACCTGCAGGGGATGAATAGCGCCCTGCGGGGCCACCTGCTCGCGCTGGCGCACCCCCGCGGCCCCCACGAGACCGAGTTCTGGCAGTGGTGCTTGATCGAGCGGGCCGCGCCGCGGGTGGTGAAGGAGCTGGTGGCGCGCGGCGTGGCCCGCGGCCAGTCGGGCGCGGGCATGATCGGCGTGGACGACTCGGAGAACTTCGAGCGGATCGCCGAGAACACCCGTGCGCCGGGCTCGCGGCGGCTGACCTTCAACTACACGATGGGCCTGGGGCGCGAAGGGCGCTGGCCGGGCCGCGAGGAATGGGCGATCGACGGACTGCCGGGCCTGATCGGGCCCGAGTTCTGGGAGACCGGGCAGCTCCACTTCTACGAGCACTGGGCCACGCTGATGGCGCGGGCCTGAGAGGTGCTTTCAATGCCTGATGTGAGCAGCATGCTCACATCAGGCATGCCGAGTTCCGTAAGGAGTTCTGAGCGGCCGGCCCGCGCGACAGACGGGGCCGGCGACAGGGCGGCAGTCCCCAGGGGTGAGCATGGTCGGCGGACGACCCGCGGATGCGCGGCTCCAGCTCGAGGTCGAGCGGCTGCTCTACCTGGAGGCACGGCTGCTCGACGAGCACGACTACGAGCGGTGGCTGGACCTGTATACCGAGGACACGCGCTACTGGATCCCGATCCGCGAAACCTGGCTCGGCGCGCCGGAGCCGGGCGAGGCGGAGGACTCGCTGGCGGTCCCCCACGTCGACGAGGACAAGCAGGGGCTGCGCGAGCGCGTCAAGCGGCTGCAGTCGGGCGTGGCGCACGCCGAGACCCCGCCGTCGCGCACCCGCCACCACATCAGCAACGTCGAGGTCTGGGAGGGCGACGGCGACGAGGTGGAGGTCTACTCGAACTTCCTGCTCTTCCAGGGCCGGCGCGAGCGCTCCGACTTCGTGTTCTCGGGGCGGCGCGAAGACCTGCTGCGCCGGGTCGACGGCGCCTGGCGGATCGCGCGTCGCAAGGTCCTGCTGGATCACACCGTCCTGCCGCGGGCGCTCTCCGTGTTCTTCTGAGCGGGAGGTTCCATGCCTGGTGCGGGCAGCGTGCGCACACCAGGCATGCCGGGTTCTGTCCCCGGGAAGGAGCGAGATGGCCAAGCTGCGCCTGAGCTTCGCCTGTAGTGATTACGACCGCACGCGCGCCCTGGCCGACGGCAGCGTGGCACCCGAGGGCATCGAGCTGCAGTGCGTCCCCGCCCAGGATCCCAACGAGCTGTTCCGGCGCATGCTCCACGAGGCCGCGTTCGACGTGTCCGAGCTGTCGTTGTCCAACTACATCATGGGCATCGCGCGCGGCGACACGCGGTTCGTGGGCCTGCCCGTCTTCCCCTATCGCGCCTTCCGCCACTCGATGCTCTGGGTACACGGGCGCGCGAACATCCGCGAGCCGCGCGACCTGGTCGGCAAGCGCGTCGGGATCCCGGAATACGCGGTGACGGCGCTGCTGTTCGTGCGCGGCATGCTGCAGCACGAGTACGGAGTCTCGCCGCGCGACGTCCACTGGCTCCGCAACCGCACGGAGCGCGTCGCCCTCGACCTGCTGCCGCCGGACGTGCGCGTCGACCAGCTCCCGCCCGGCGCAGAGCTCGACACGCTCTTGGAGCAGGGCGAGTTGGACGCCATCGCGTCGTTCGAGACGCCGCGCGCGGCCGCCAACGGGTCGGGGCCGGTGCGGCGGCTGTTCGCGAACGTCCGCGACGTGGAGGCCGACTATTACCGCCGGACGCGCATCTTCCCGATCATGCACATGGTCGTGGTCCGGCGGGAGGTCTACGAGCAGGACCGCTGGGTGGCGCGCAGCCTGTTCGACGCCTTCCAGGCCGCCAAGGAGCGGTGCCGGCAGGACCTCGAGCGGAACCGCATGTCCGACTCGGTGCTGCTCACACCGTGGCTCCGCCTCCACCAAGAGGAGGCCCAGGCGGTGTTCGGCGGGGACATCTATCCTTATGGGGTGCAGGCGAATCGGCCGACGCTGGAAGCAGCTACCCTGTACTCGCACGAGCAGCACCTGAGCCCGCGGCGAGTCGACTTCGCCGAGCTGTTCGCCGCGGAGATGCTCGACGCCCGCGGGTAGCCACGGTCTTCCGACGGCCCCGCGGGACGGCGATCGCGGATCGGCGGTCTCCTGCGGCGGTCGGCGGGAATCGAGGCGGGGAGGAGCTCTGGTGGTGGAGCGAGACGCTCTGCTGAGCAGACAGCGAGAGATGGTCGAGCAGGCTATCGAGCGGGCCCGCCCCGACATCGACGGCCGCGTGGCCGTGGTGACCGGCGGCGCTCGGGGCATCGGCGCCGCGATCGCCGGCGGCCTGCTACGGGCCGGCGCCAGGGTCGTGGCCGCCGACAAGACGTGGGACGGCGCGGACGAGCTTCGCGCCCAGCTCGAGTCGTCCGGCCGAGGGATGGCGATCGAGGTGGACGTGGCCGACGACGGCCAGCTCGACGCGGCCTACGCGGCGGTGATCGAGCGTTTCGGGACGGCCGACGTCCTGGTGAACAACGCCGCCCTGGTCTCGGAGACGCTGTTCTACCCCACCGGCCGCGTCAAGACGCTCGACACCACGGACCGCGACTGGGAGCTGATGTTCCGGGTCAACGTCTTTGGCACGGTCAAGGCGATCCGGCGCTTCATTCGGCCGATGATCGAGAAGCGACGGGGAAGCATCATCAACATGGCGAGCAGCGGCGTGCTGCCGGTGTCCGGAGGCGGCGGCTACTTCGGGCTCCGCCCGTACACGGTCGAGATGCCGTACCAGGCCACAAAGGCGGCGGTGATGGCGCTGACGTTCTACCTGGCGGACGAAGTGCGCGACGACGGGGTGGCCGTCAACGCGATCATGCCGGGGCATACACGCGCGTCGTGGTTCGACGCCACCGCCCGCGCCTGGCGGGAGCGGGGCCAGGTCTATACCTATCGACCGGTCGTCCCCGCGCACGTGCTGCCGATCACGCTGTTCCTCGCCGCTCAAGATGGCCGCGGCGTCACGGGCATGCTCTACCCTGTGCCGGAGTGGAACTACGACCACGGCTACGGCAGCTACGCGGCGTGGCAGGACCACTCGCTGCCGCCGGACCTGGAGGAGCAGTTCAGCCGAGCCGAGGCAGCGACGCCGGATACGCGGGCCAGGATAGGGATCAACTCTCCGGCCATGCGGCGGCCCTGAGCCGCGATCGCAGTAGGGCTGCACGCTGAGCGTCCCCCAGCGGCCGAGGCGGGCGAGGGCGGAGTCGACGAAGCCGGCGTCCACCGCTTCTGGCGGTTCTCGTGGTACAGCCGTAAGATCTGGTCTCGCGTGCGCGTTCTCCGGCTCGCTTGCCCGCGGCGGAGGGGTCGGCTATCCTCTGGAAATGCCCGTCGAGTTTCTGTACCGTGTGCCGCGCTGGGTCGCCTTCGGCGTGGTGTTGGTCGTCGGCGCGGTGCTGTTCGCCGCTCCCCAGGTGATGGACCTGGTGCGCGAGAGCGGCTGGCGCACGACTGAAGGGCAGGTGGCGGCCGCGCGCGAGGTCACGGCGACCTGCGGCCGCAGCGAGTGCACCCGCCTGCAGGTGGAGTACCGCTACACGGCCGGGGCGCAGTCTTACTCGGGCCAGGCCGAGCTGAGCGCCCGGCCCAACGCCTACCCCGCCGGCGCCGCCGTGCCGGTCCGCTACGATGCCGCGGACCCGTCCCAGTCGACGCTCGACGCGACCGCGCCCAGCCAGCGCGCGCTGGGTCTCGGCCTCGCCGCCGTCGCCGCCGTGGGCGGGATGCTCTGCCTCTGGAAGGGGCTGCGCTGAGCGAAAGGACGATGCGATCCAATGCCTGACGACCCTACGGCCCAGGATACCCGGGCGCGCCTGCTCGCGGCGCTGGAGGCGCGGCAGGCCGAGCTGGTCGACCTCTGCGCTCAGACGGTGCGGATCCCCAGCGAGAACCCGCCCGGCGACACCACCGACATCACCCGCTTCGTGCGCGGCTACCTGCAGGACGTGGGGCTCCACGTGCGCGAGTTCGCGCCGCGCCCGGAGCGGCCCAACCTGATCGCCGCGATCGGCCCGGCCGACGCCCGGCCGCACCTGGTGCTCAACTCGCACCTCGACACCTTTCCGGCCGGCGACGGCTGGGAGGGGTCGCCGTTCAGTGGCGCCGTCGTCGACGGGCGGCTGTACGGGCGCGGGGCATCCGACATGCGCGTGGGGCTGGCCACCTCGCTGTTCCTGGCCCGCCTCGTCGTCGATCTCGAGCTGCGCCTGCCCGGGCGGCTGACCTTCAGCTACTCCTCGGACGAGGAGTCCGGCGGGATCTGGGGCACGCGCTGGCTGCTCGAGCACGTGCCGGAGCTGCACGGCGACGGCTGCCTAATCGGCGACCAATGCGGCACCTGGGCGATCGGCATCGGCGAGAAGGGCGGCTGCTGGCTGCGCCTGCGCACCAGCGGCCGCTCGTCCCACGCCGCCTACGGCACCCGCGACAGCGCGACGGCCTGGCTGGTGCGGGCGCTGCAGGTGCTCCAGTCCCTGGAGGACCTGCCGCCGGCCACGCCGGCGGCGCTGCGCCCGGTCGTCGAGCGCGAGCGGGCGCTGGTCAGCGCGGAGTGGGGCGAGCAGGCGCCGGAGATCCTGGAGCGGATCACGGTCAACGTCGGCACGGTGCGCGGCGGACAGTCGATCAACCTGGTCGCCGACAGCGCGGTCGCCGAGGTGGACGTCCGTCTGCCGCCGGGGATCACCACCGAGATGGTCCTCGCCACCCTCCGGCAGCGCTTCGCGGCGGCCGGCGTGCCCACGCCCGAGATCGAGGTGATCGCGAGCTTCGATCCCTACTTCACGCCGCCGGAGGCGGCGATCGTGCGGGCGACGAGCGCCAGCAGCGCGGCGGTGCGCGGCGAGCCGTCGCTGCCGGTGCTGCGCCTGGGCGCCACCGACGCGCGCTTCTTCCGCGCCGCGGGCATCCCCACTGTCGTCTTTGGCCCGAAGGCGCACAACATGGGCGGCCCGAACGAGTACGTCACCCTCGACGACCTGCTCACGGTGGCCCGCGTCCATGCCGGGGTGATCGTGGACTTCCTATACGGCGAGCCGCCCGACGCCGACGCCGGCGACGACCTCGCCGGCCGCGTCGAGATCGCCTACCGTGTGGACCTGGTCGGCGACGCCGCGCCGTCCGTGGGAGGCCCGCCATAGCCGCGCCCGGCGCGCCACTCGAAGTCGCCGGGCTGACGGTCGCGCCAGGCACCCGCCAGGCCGGCTACCTGCCAGCGATCGAGCTGGCCGACGGCAGCGCGGTCCGCTTCCCGCTGCTGGTCGTGGCCGGGGCGCGGCCCGGCCCGACGCTCTACGTCGGCGCGGCGATCCACGGCGACGAAATCAACGGCATCGAGATCGTCTCCCGCGTGGCGCGGGCTGTCGATCCGGCCGCGCTGGCCGGCACGCTGCTCGCGGTGCCGGTCCAGAACCCGCTCGCCCTGCAGGCCCAGCACCGCTTTCCGCTCGGGCTGGTGCTCAAGTCGCCGCTGGACCAGATGCCCGCCGACATGTGGGCGACCTTCCCAGGCGACCGCGCGGGCAACTCCACCGAGCGGCTGGCGGCGATCCTCCACGACGAGCTGATGGCCCGCGCCGACGTGCTGGTCGACATCCACACGCCGACGACCGGCGGGCGCTACGCGCCGTTCGCCTTCCTGCCGCCGGCGCGCTGCGGCGCCGTGGCCCGCCGCGCCGAGGCGCTCGCCTGCGCCTTCGGGGCCGACTTCATCCTCGACGCCGAGCAGGGCATCTACGTCGACGACCACACGCCCCACGTCGTGGCGGCGGGCCGCGGCGCGGTCGGCTTCGGCGTGGAGATCGGCGAGGGTGGGCGCCTGGAGGCGGAGGCGGTTGAGCGGGGCGTGCGCGGGCTGACCAACCTGCTCGTTGCCCTGGAGATGTTGCCGGGCCAGGTCGAACCGCTCGGCCGCCAGACCGTCCTGCGGAGCATGACGCCGCTGCGCTGCGCGCGCGGCGGGCTGCTCCGCCTGCAGGCGGCGCTCGGCGACGAGCTGGCGGCGGGCCAGCCCATCGCCACGGTCACAAGCGTCCTCGGCGAGGTGGTCGAGACGATCGCGACGCCGCACGCCGGACCTTTAGTGCGGATCACGACCTTCCCGACCGTCACGGCCGGCGAGCGCGTCGCCCAGGTCGGCGTCCCGCGCTGAACGAAGAAAACCCCTCCCCCATCAAGGGGGAGGGGCAGGGATGAGGGTGCGGGTCTACTTGCCCAGCGGCTTCTTGGACAGGTACCAGTCGAAGCGGTCCAGGCCCTCCTCCTGCATCCGCTTGTCGGCGGCGTCCTTCGTCGCGGGCGCGGGCACCACGACCGGGTCGCCCGGCCGCCAGTTGGCCGGCGTGGCGACCGAGTTGGCGTCAGCAGTCTGGAGCGCGTCGAGCACGCGCAGGATCTCGTCCATGTTGCGGCCGCAGCTCATCGGGTAGTAGATCATCGCCCGCACGATGCCCTTGTCGTCGATGAAGAACACCGTGCGCACCGTCGCCGTCGCCGCGGCGCCCGGATGGATCATCCCGAAGAGCTGCGCGACCTTCATGTCCAGGTCGGCGATCACCGGGAAGGGGATCTTGATGCCGCTATGCTCCTCGATGTTGCGCATCCAGGCGATGTGCGAGTAGACGCTGTCGACGCTCAGGCCAATGAGCACCGCGTTGCGCTTCTCGAACTCGCCGTAGTTCTGGGCGAAGGCCATGAACTCGGTGGAGCAGACCGGCGTGAAGTCAGCCGGATGCGAGAATAGCACGACCCACTTGCCCCGCAGGTCGCTCAGCTTGAGCGTGCCCTGGGTCGTGGTGGCCTCGAAGTCCGGCGCCGGCTCGTTCAGCCGCGGTAGCGAGCGTGCTTGAGTCGCCGTCGTTTCCATGGTGTCTTCCTCCTCAGAGAGCCTGCCGGGCGGCAGGACGACGGGGAGCGGCCGCCGCCTCGGCCGTCGTCCCCGGGGCCGAGCAGCGGACGGCTGAGTTTACCCTATTTATTCGAGCACCTCACGCGCCTCTCCACCCCACGAGCGGGCCGGAGTGGAACCGAGAGCGCGGCACGAACACACTATAGCCTACCGGCCGGTGTTGCTCCAATATACCTGATCGGATTACTGGACTTTGCCACGTCGCCGCTCCGGGCCGCCGGGCTGCTACCCCGCCCGCGCGACGGCAGTGGCGCCGCGCGGCGGCGGGGCGTCGCCGCGGCCATGCTACTCCGCCCGCGCGAGGGCCAGTATACGGCGTTCGGGCGTGGCTCACTCATGCGGTGCGGCCGCCATCCTCGGGCACGCCGCACCGGCTGGCCCGAAGATGGCGGCCGCGCCGCCGGCGCGGCGTGCATCGCGTACACTGGTCGGGGCGCCACGCCCCAGGGAGGAACCATGGCGCGGCAAGCCTGGCGCTGCAACCAGCTCTCGGCGGCCGAGACGGCGGCGGTGGCGCCCCTGCGCCGGCTGCTTGCGGACGGTGCGGCCATTCTCGGCCACGCGGGGCTCAACCAGGGCTTCGGCCATCTCAGCGCCCGCGTGCCGGGCCGCGCGCTGTTCCTGATCACGCCGCGCAAGAACTTCACGGCGATCGGCGCGGACGAGATCGAGGTCGTAGACTTCGACGGCACCAAGCTGACAACCAATTCGGTCGATCGCGCCCCGAACGAGGTGTTCATCCACGCCTGCGTCTACCGCGCGCGGCCCGACGTGGGCAGCGTCGCGCGCACGCAGGCCGAGTACGTGGAGGCGTTCGGCGTGGCCGGCCTGCCGATCCGGCCGGTGCACGACTTCGGCGCCATCCTGATGGCTTCCACGACCGTGCACCCGGAGCCGCGCCTGATCACGACCCGCGAGCGCGGCGAGGCGATGGTGCAGGCGCTCGGCGACCGCGCGTCGCTGATGCTGCGCGGCAACGGCTGCGTGGTCGTGGGCGGCACGGTCCAGGAAGCCGTGGTGCGGGCGGTGTTCCTCGAGGAGTCGGCGCGGCTGCAGTATCGTGCCCTGCTCCTGCGGCAGGCGGCGCGCGGCGACGGTGCCATCCGCTACTTCGACGACGCCGAGGTGCAGGAGCTGGGCGCCGAACTGAGCCGCGCCGACCGCATCGACCGCAAGTGGAAGAGCCTGCTCGTCGACTGCCAGCGGGCCTAGCGGGGCCCTCGCAGCGACTTGGAAGTCCCATCCTAGCTGATATGTGCTCACGGCACACATTAGCCATGGATAGACCGCTCAGGGTGCCTCCAGGAAAGCGTGGATCGTCGCCGCGAGCTGGCGCGGGTACTGGTACTGCATCCCGTGGCCGCCGCCCGCGAACTGGGCCAGCCAGGCGCCGGGAATGCGGTTCACCAGGAGGAGGGCATTGGCCGGCACGAGCACCTGGTCCGCGGTGCCAGAGAGGACCAGCGTCGGCCGGCTTACTTGCGGCAGCCGCTCGTAGCTCCCCGGCCAGCTTCGCAGGGCGCGCACCTGCCGGAGGATGCTCTCCGGGGAGGGCGGCGCCGGCGGGCGCGTCAGGATGCCTTCCAGGTAGGCGCGGTGGTCGCGGCTCCATTCCTCGGGCACCAGGACGGAGATGACTCGCCCGAGCACCTCGGCCAGGCTGCCCGAGAGGTCGCTGAGCGCCCGGACCACCTCGGGACCGGGCGGAATGCCCTCCGCGCCGCCGCAGCCAGAGCCCATCAGCACCAGGCGGTCCACGCGCTCGGGACGCCGGAGCGTTAGCTCCTGGGCGACGAAGCCGCCCATCGAATAGCCCATCAGGTGCGCCCGCTCGAGCCCCAGAGCGCGGAGCAGCCCTTCGGTGTCGTCGGCGAGCTGCTCGATCGAGTACTCCTCCGGCACAGCAGTCGTCCCGCCCATGCCCCGGTTGTCGAAGACGATCACCGTGTAGTGAGCGGCCAGCGCGTCGAGGAAGGTCGGGTCCCAGACGTCCATCGTGGCGCCCAGGCCGGTGATCAGGAGCAGCGGCTCGCCCTGCCCGCACAGGCGATAGGCAACGTCGAGGGCGCCGACGGAGACGTGCTGCGTGTCCACTACCGTCGGGGCCCTTTCACTCAGCGCTTGCTGGCGACGGCGGCCGGGAAGACGAGCGACTTGATCACGACCGGCACGGCGCCGGACGACGGGATCACATTCCCGACGTCGACGTAGTCGAACTCGCGCAGGTCGATGCCGTCGATCGAGACGACCGGCAGCGACAGGCCCATGTCGTCGCGCAGGTGCAGCCCCAGCAGCCCGCCGATGTCGCCGTCGCAGACGAGCACGAGCGGCTGGCCCCGGTCCACGATGTCCTGCAAGCCCGCTACGGCCCCGCTGCAGAAAGCGTGCAGCCGCCGGTAGGTGGCCGAGCCCTGCCAGCGGAAGGCCAGGGCGATCGGCGTGTCCGCGGCGGTGAGGTCGAAGCGCCGCCGCGTCTCGGCGATCGCCTCGCGGACCGCTGCGGCCTCGAAGTCGGTCTGGTCCAGCGGCAGCGGCGGGGCGATGACCGGGACGTTGCGCAGGGGGAGCACGTCGAGCGGGGCGACGAAGATCGTGCTGCCGCTGACCTGGATCGTGTACTGCGACGCGCCGATCACGGTGGCGCGAATGCCCGCGGCCGGCTCGAGCAGGGGGATGCCCGATGCGGCGACCCGCGCGCGGATCGCCTCGGCCAGCAAGTCGCCGAGGTCGCCGAAGCCGGTCCGCTGGCGGCCGTAGACGAACTCCGACACGCCGCCGGAGAAGGTGATCCCATCCAGGCGGCCCTGGTAGCGCAGCGGCGGCGTGCGCTGGAGGTCCGACCGCGACGGGCCGCCGCCCTCGCTGGGAATCGTCCGGAGCACCTGGTCGGCCATGTAGGCGGCCAGCGCCTGCAGCTCGTCGCTGCTGACGCGGCGGCCGAGCGCCAGGTCCAGGCCCACGGCGCGGCCGATGCGCTCGCCGGCTTTCTCTAGGCGAGTGATCGTGCCGCGCTCGTCCACGACCACCAGCCGCGCGCCGACGTCGATCGCCGCCAGGTCGGCGACGCGGCCGGCCTGGCAGAGCGCCAGCTTGGTCGTGCCGCCGCCGATGTCCACGTTCAGGATCGTCTGGTCGCCCGCCGCCGAGCGCGCCGCCGCCCCCGAGCCGTGCGCCGCCATCGTCGCCTCGAGGTTGTCGCCAGCCGAGACGGCGACGAAGCGCCCCGCCTCGGCGGCGAACAGGTCGGCAATGGCGCGGGCGTTCTCGCGCAGCAGCGCGACGCCGGTGAGGATCAGAGCGCCGGTGTCGACGTCCTCGCGGCGCAGTCCGGCGGCGGCGTACTGCTCGTGGATGAAGCGTCCCAGCGCCGCGCCGTCGATGGTCGTCCCGTCGACGTAGGGCGTGAACAGGATGTCCGACTCGTGCAGCACGGTGCGGCTCACGGTCACGTAGCGGTTGTCCTGCCGCTCCAGCTCGAGCCGCGAGAAGAGCAGGTGCGAGGTCGACGACCCGATGTCGACCCCGACGCTGGTCAGGCGGATCCGGTCCTCCTCGCCCATCTGGCGATCGGGCGCGGTGAAGCGCGCTTCTTCCACGGTTACGGCACCCTCGTCTTTCCGAGCGGCACGTGGCCGCCGAGTCGCTGGTCTGAGGCGGCCCAACGTGGGCACGCCAGGGGCGGCGCCTCGCGCCGCCCCTGGCCGTGCTTCCCTGCTGGCCTAGTGGTGGTGGGGTACGGCGAGCTCTGGGGCGGTTCCGCCGCTGGTGGGCCGCTCGAAGGTCGACTCGGGCATGGTGAACTGCACGCCCTCTTCCTTGAGCCGCTCCTGGTAGTACTCGCGGATGTACGGGTCTTCCTCCCAGTACATGATCGTCCGGCCGCCCTCGTGGATGCCGAACAGGTTCCCCGCCTTCACCTCTTCGCCGGCTTCGTCGAAGATGCCGCCCCAGTGGGCGACCGGGCCGCCCCAGTAGTTGATCACTCGGAACGGCTCCTTGCTAATGGCGAAGTGCTGGTGGAACCAGTTGCCGCCGCCCGGCGCGGCGGCGACCAGCCCGCCCTCTTTGTACTCCTGAATCTTCACCTGGTCGCCCTTGCCCGCCTTCCAGGGCTGCGGGCCTAGCTCGGTGGGCCAGTTGAGGGTGTAGCCCTTCCCCTTCAGGCAGACGAGCACGGCGCCGGAGCGGTGGTAGTGGGCCTTGGAGTAGCGGCCGCTCGGGTACTCGGCGACGAACCCGCCGCTCGCCGCGTCGCGCAGGAAGCCGGTGAAGTAGGGCTGGATCCGCCGGTAGCCGGGGGCGCGCTGGTTGTCGAGGGGCAGCTCGCAGTTGATGATGTCCGGGAAGATATTGCTGCGCACGGCCGCGCGGCCGCGCACCTCGTCCGCCTCGAGCTCGTTCTTGGCCTTGAAGAAGTCGTCGTCCATGTCGTAGCGGTCGCGGAAGTCGTAGGGGTTGTCGAAGACGAAGCTGCGGCTGTGGAAGATGTTCATGATCGGCGGCGCGTTGTTCGAGGCGACGAGGAGCGCCGGGCTGTTCGTGGCGTTCACGAGCTGGTGCCAGGCGTTGATCGGCGCCATGAACAGGGTGCCCGGCTGCCACTCGAACACTTGGCGCTTCTTGTCGCCCTCGCGCCAGACCTCGGTGCTGCCGCGGCCCTCGATCACCAGGAAGAACTCGTCGTACATGTGGCGCTCGGGGTTCAGCGCCCCGCCGGGGGGTACCTCGACCACGAACATGCCCTTGACGCCCTCCAGGCCCTCGAGGTCCAGGAAGGCGCCGCGCCCGCCGAGCCGCTTCCAGGGCCCCAGGTTCAGCTCGCGGACGTCGTAGACCCCGATGCCCTTGACGATCGGGATCTCCTCCTCCTGCATGAAGCGCTCGTAGGGGCTCTTCGGCGGGCGATAGGTCAGCAGACCCGCCGGCTTGTCCCCGCTGGGCTCTTGCCACTGCTTGCCGTTTGCCATCCGCGGTCCTCCCCTTCCTCTCGGCTGGGCGCCACCCACGCCGCCACCTGGTTCAGAGTCTCCGGCTCACTCCTGGTGATACGTCCTTTCGGGTGCCGCGCACCAGCCCCGCCCGTCCCAACCCGCGTCCGCCCAGGTCTGAGCCAATAGCTGCCCGCGCGGCGGTTGCCTGGCGGGCGGGCGGCCCGTAGAATGCCGGCAGTCAATGCGCCGCCGCGCAAGCGCCGCGGGACACGCCGGCCTGGGGGGCGCGTCGATGGAGGAAGCGTGAACCCACAAGAGCAGGATGCCATCCTCCGCATGCTCCAGGACGACATCGCCGGCGAGCACGCCGCCATTATGCAGTACATGCAGCACGTCTGGCGGATGGGCGACGCGGGCGGCGACATCCCCTGCGAGGTGCAGGAGATCGCCCGCGACGAGATGCGCCACTTCCGCTGGCTGTGCGAGGTGGTCGTCGACCTGGGCTCCGACCCGACGATCGAGCGCGACATCATCTACGTCAACGGCTCGCCGCCGGCCGACCTGATGCTGCTGGACATCGACGCCGAGGACCGCGCCATCGCCCAGTACGTCGAGCACGAGCGCAACATCGACGACCGCCGCATCAACCGCGTGATCAACCGCATCCTGGTCGACGAGCGCGCCCACCGCGAGAAGTTCCGCGGCTACGCCGCCGCCTTCGGCGTCGACCCGGACGCGCCGACGCCGCGGCCGAGCGTCGGGCCGTTCAGCGGCCAGCGCGCGACGGCGGCCGAGGCGCAGCAGCAAGCGGCAGCCAGCCCGGAAGAGGTGGGGCCGTTCGGGGCGGGCGGCGGCCACCTGAACAACGAGGTCGTCTACGTCCAGCCCCACCACCCCCCCAGCAACCTGCAGCTCCCGCCGGGCCACGACAAGCTGGTCGCGGCGCTCAACAGCGACATCGGCAAGGAATACACGACGGTGCTGCAGTACCTGTTCCAGTCCTTCGTTCACAAGAACGATCGGCTGGGCACGGAGCTGCAGGTCGACCTCGCCCAGTGGCACATGAAGCACTGGGGCTGGATGGCCGAGCGGATCTCCGATCTGGGCGGCGAGGTGACCCTGAACCACGAGGACATCGACCGCACCCGCGACGCTGCCTACGTCATCCGCACCGATATCCAGCATCAGCGCGACCTGGCTGAGCACTACGCCACCGAGCAGCAGACCATCGACGACGAGGAGACGCGGGCGATCATGGCGCGGATCGAGGCGCACGATCGCTACCAGGCCTGGCAGCTCGAGAACATGCTCGAGCGGCTCGAGGAGGCGAGCGGCACGGCCAATCCCTATCCGGCTGAGCCGAAGAGCCCGCCCGCGCCGCCCCCGCCGCCGGCGCCGCCCGTGCCGCGCTTCACCGTCGGCAGCCTGTTCGGGCGGAAACAAGATGAGTAGGGAGAGAGTCTCCAGGAGGGACACCCCCCTTGCCCCCCGCCTTGCGGTCGTGCTCGCGGTCGCGCTACTGCTGATGGTTGGCGTCGCGGGCGGCGGCGGAGCAGCCGCCGCCGCGGGCGACGTGTCTCGGCGGGAGGCCGCGCCGGCCGCGCAGGGCCTGACCCATGTGCAGCAGGGCGCGGTGGTGTTCACGCCGTCGTACATCGACGTGTACGTGGCGCTGGCGCAGGGGCTGTTCGCAGAGCAGGGCCTCGACGTGGAGTCGACCGCCTTCCCCGATCCGGGCACGGCCAGTCGCGCCTTCGTAAGCGGCAGCCTCGACTTCGCCAACATCGGCCTCGACTACATGATCCGCGCCGCCGAGCAGACCAGCAACAACGTGGCCATCGTCGCCGGCGAGGACCGCCGCCCCTCCTTCGCCCTGATCTCGACGCCCGACGTGACCAGCTACGAGGGGCTCCGCGGCCAGGTGCTGGCCGTGGTCGGGCCCAACGACGGCACTACGCTGCTGCTCAAGCGGATGCTAGCGGCGAACGGCCTGCACGAGGGCGACTACGACATGCAGGTCGTCGGCGGCACCCCCAACCGCATCGCAGCGATGCAGGCCGGCGCGGCGAAGGCGGGGATGATCGCCCCGCCCGCCTTCTTCACCCTGCTCGACAGCGGCATGCACCAGCTTGGCCTGAGCGTCGACTACGTGCCCGAGTACGCCTTCAGCAACCACTACGTGCGCCGTGACTGGGCGGCGCGCAACCGCGACACGGTGGTGCGCTACCTGGCGGCGATCGTCAAGGCCGACCGCTGGATCGCCGATCCGGCGAACACGGACGATGTGGTGCGGATCCTGGCCGACTCGACGCGTAACCCGCCCGACATGGCGCGGCGGGCCTGGGAGTTCATCCAGCAGATCGACGCGCGCTCGCGGGACGGCGACGTTTACCCGGCCGGTGTGGAGGCGATCATCGAGCAGCTCGGCGAGATCGGCGACCTGCCCCAGCCCCTCCCGCCCCCCGAGCGCTACATCGACCGCAGCTACCTGGAGCAGGCGCGCCAGGTCGCGCGCTGACCCCCCGTCCACCAGCCGGTACGCAAAGGCCTCGCCCCTTCGGGTAAAGGGCGAGGCCTCTGACCGGCGCCGCGACGTCTACCGACGCGAGCTATTCAGGAGTATTCCCCGACGCCTCTGCGCTGCGCAGGCGATCGACGGACAGGACCGGCGGGACGGCCGGGCCGGTGGTGCCGTACTTGCCGCGCGAGATGTAGCGCGGCGGGGGCCAGGAGATGCCCGGCGGCGGCCAGGATTGGTTGGTCTCCACGAGGAACCAGTCCGGCGGCTGGTAGACCGGCGGCTGCGCGTCGTCCGGGAGCATGCTACGCCACTGTACCCGCGACGTGCGCTGCTGGAACTCGTCCTGGACCTGGGCCAGGACCGCCGGCTGCGTGAGCAGGTCGATCACGGTGGCGGCCATGTGCAGCGCGGTGTTGATCATGCCTTCATGGGCCACGTTCGTGCTGGCGGTGGCGGTCACGTTCCAGTGGTGATTGGGGCAGAGGTCCGGGCGCGTAGCGGAGCCGCCCGCGATCGTCGGTACCTGCCAGCTCACGTCGCCCATGTCCGACGACGGTCCACCCAGGAAGACGCCCGGCGGGCGGAGCGGGACGATCGCGTCGGCGATGCCCACCTGCGGCACGCCGAGCGAGGCCTGGATGGCGCGGGCCAGCGCCTGGTCCTCTTCGGTATGGCTGGGCCCGCCGATCGCCTGCATGTTCTCGTAGCGCAGCTCCGCGCCGAGCTGGTTGCCCAGGCGGTTCCAGGAGGCCGAGATGATGCGCGTGCTCAGATCGGTCTGGCTCGCCGCGGCCGCCGCCTCCGCGCAGGCCGCGATCTTGTCGTACAGCACCTGCACGCGCTCCGGCGTGGCCTCGCGCACGTAGTACCAGGCGTGGGCGACCTCGGGGGTCACGTTGGGCGCCTCGCCCCCGTAGGCGACGACGTAGTGGAAGCGGCCGGACGGCGCGACGTTCTTCTCGCGCAGGTACTCCGTCATCACGTTCAGCAGCTCGACGCCGTCGAGCGCGCTCTTGTTGCCGAGCGGCTCCCCGCCGTGGCCGGCCAGACCGAGGGAGGAAGGTGAACACGACCGACAGGATGGCCGTGTTCGAGCCCCAGCCCGTGCTGGTGACCGGCGTCGGGTGCCAGTCGATGAAGGCGTCCAGCCCATCGTACACGCCCGCGCGCACCGCGTAGGCTTTGCCCACGAGCTGCTCTTCGCCGGTGGCGCCGAAGTAGCGCAGCGTGCCGTCGATGTTGTGGCGCTGCATCGCCTGGCGCACCGCCACGGCCGCGCCCGCCGCGCCCGCTCCGAGTGTGTTGTGGGCGTCCCCGTGGCCGGCGCCGTAGTAGGGGCGGTAGGGGTCGTCGTTCATCACCAGGGGATCGTGGACCGGCGAGCCAGCCCGCTGCGAGAGGCCCGGCAGCGCGTCGCACTCGCCGTTGAAGCCGATCGTCGGGCCGCCCGAGCCCTGGCTCCAGGTGGCGATGAAGAACGCGGGCATGCCGGCGATACCCCACTGGATCGCGAAGCCGTTGTCGTGCAGGAAGTTGGCCAGCTCGAGCGACGAGCGCCACTCGCGCATGGACAGCTCGGCATGCTCCCAGATGCGGTCGGCCAGGTCGATCACGCGCTGACGGTTGTTCACGAGCCACGAGAGCGCCGTGTCCTGGGCCAGCGACTGAGCCGACAGGCCGCGCCGCGGCTCATAGCTGCCGGGGTCGGCGCCCGGGTGACGCTCCCAGTGGACCGCTGCCAGGACCGGATCGAGCTGCGCCGCCGCGGCGGCCGCCGCGCCAGTAGTGCCCATGAGCTGCAGGAGCTGACGCCGGCTGAGTCCCAGCCGCGCCATCCGCTGCAGCAATCGGTCGCCCTCCGCGCTAGCCATCTGTCTCCCCCAGCTCCGGGAATCGCGCTTCGCCCCACCCGGCGGCCTTGCCGGACGGTCGTCGGTGCAGATGATACGCGGGGCGGGCCGTCGCGTAAAGGGGCCGCCAGGCGCGGCGCGGGTCCCTATAATGCGGAGGCAGGCGGCAGTCGTGCGGCCAGGAGGCCGAGAAGGGAAGCGCGAGCGTGCCAGACGTGCTGGGTTACCGCGCCAAGCTGGGTGTGCTGGGGCCGTCGACGAATACGATCGTCGAGCCCGACTACTACATTATGGCGCCGCCGGGCGTCACGCTCCACTACGCGCGCATCTACATCCCCGACGGCCGCCTGAGCAACGACGACGAGTTCGTGCATCTGATGGAGCAGATCCGCGCCAACCTGGACCAGGCGATCCGCGCGGTGATGACCGCGGAGCCGGACTACCTGGTGATGGGCATGTCGTCGGAGACGTTCTGGGACGGCGCCGCGGGGAACGCGCGCTTCACGCGCCACGTCGAGGAGCTGGCCGGCCTGCGCGTCGCCACCGGGGCGGCGGCCTGCCACCGCGCGCTGCAGGTGCTCGGCGCGAGGCGGCTGGGCGTCATCACGCCCTACCAGCCGGTGGCCGACGGCCAGGTGCGGCGCTACTTCGCGGACCAGGGCTACGACGTCGTGGCGCTGCACGGCCTGCGCTGCCCCTCAGCCGTGGCCATCGCCCACGTGACGGAAGACGAGCTGCGGGCGGCGATCGCGCGGGTGAACCAGCCCGGCGTGGAGGCGATCGTCCAGTGCGGCACGAACCTGTCGATGGTCCGCCTCGCCGACGCCGCCGAGCGGGAGCTGGGCAAGCCGGTCATCGCCATCAACGCCGCGACGTTCTGGTACGCGCTGCGCGACTGCGGGATCGCCGACCAGCGGCCCGGCTTCGGCTGCCTGCTGCGCGATTATTAGCTGGCTTTCCGTACCCCGACAGATTGCGGGGCGTGGGCGACTGCCCACGCCCCGCAATCTGTCGGGGTCCAGCTACTAGCCGCGGCCGGAGCGCATCGCCGGCTGCAGCTCCTGCTTCCGCTCCTCCATCTTCGCGCCCAGGCTGTCGAGCGAGTCGCCCAGCTTCTCCTGGGCCAGCGGGAACAGCTCGCCCTCCTCTTCCTTGATGTGGTGCTGGACGTTCTCCATCAGCACCTGGAACTTGGCCTCCCACTCGTCGTCCTTCGCGTCGAGCTTCCGCATCTCGCTCATCAGGACGTCGACGACGTGGTGCTCCTGCTCGCTCTCGCCGACCAGCTCCTCGCCCTGCTTGCCACCGCGGGCCTGAACGGCCGGGTAGAAGATCTCCTCCTCGAGCTTGGTGTGCACCTCCAGCTCGTGGAAGACCTTCTCGGCCAGCTCCTGCTTCTTCTGGTAGGCGCGGTCGCCCGCGGACTCGAACTGCTTGAAGAGGTCCTTCACCTCCTCGTGGTCCTGCTTCAGCATCTTGACGGCGTTCACGCTCGACCCTCCACCCAGTTCTTGCCGGTCCGGCCGCTAGCGGCCGCCTGCCATCCGATCACGCACGGGATGTGCCAGCGCGCCGCCGTTCTGTCTTGTGTGCTGGTATCACGCTCCGGAGAATCCGTCCGGCGCCGCGACCTGCTCATGCTGTCATACCTGCTATCATCCAGTTATACTGACACATGGAGGTAAGACTATGCGCTACACCGTAGGGCCGAAGGGGCAGGTCGTGATCGCTAAGGAGATCCGCGATCGACTCGGCGTCAAGCCGGGCTGGCTGGCCTTGCAACGGATGGTCGACAACCACGTCGAGGTCTACTTCCTGCCCCCGGAGCACAATCGTTCGTTGAAGGGGAGCCTCGCGCCGTACACCAACGTGCAGGTCGACCCGGGGGAGGACTGGGACCGCGCGCGTGAGGAGGCCTGGGCGGCTGCGGCACGAGAGGAGGTGGCCGGCTGGGATGACACGCTGTGAGCGTGTTCCTGGATACGAGCGTCACCGTTCGCTATCTGGTAGCGGACCCGCCCGACATGGCAGCCCGGGCGGCTCAGATCATCGACGGCGAGCCCGAACTCCAGATCACCGACGTAGTGCTGGCAGAAACGGCCTATGTCTTGACGTCCGTGTACCGGATCGCTCGGGCGCGTGTGATCGACCAGCTCATGGAGCTAGTATCGAAGGACAATATCAGGCCGTTCGGGCTCGACAAATCAGTCGTGCTCCAGGCTCTCCTGCTCTGTCAGCCGTCGGCGCGCGTGTCCGTGGCCGATGCTCTGACGTGGGCCGCCGCGCGCTGCGCCGGCAACGCAACCGTCTTCACCTTCGATCGGCGCTTCCCGAGCGATGGAATTGGCGTCAGCGGCTAGATTCGCCGGCTGACAGCGGATACTGCCAGCCATGACTCAGAGAATCAGCATCGCGTCGCCGAAGCTGTAGAAGCGGTAGCGGGCGCGGATCGCCTCGGCGTAGGCGGCGAGCAGGCGCTCGCGGCCGACGAGGGCGCTGACGAGCAGGAGCAGCGTCGAGCGCGGCAGGTGGAAGTTGGTGATCAGCCCGTCTACCACCCGGTAGCGGTAGCCCGGCATGACGTACAGGTCGGTCCAGCCAGCGTAGGGCGCGAGCGGTGGGTCGGGCGGGGTGGCGGTGGCCGGCGCCGTGGCGGAGGATTGCTCCGCCGCCAGCGCTGCGCTCTCCAGCGCGCGCACGGACGTCGTTCCCACCGCGATCACCCGCCCGCCGGCGGCGCGGGCCCGCTGCACGGCGGCGACGACGGCCGGCGGGACCTCGCAGCGCTCGCGGTGCATCGGATGGGCGCGGGCGTCGACCTCGTGGACCGGGCGGAAGGTGTCGAGGCCGACGTGCAGGGTGACGTAGGCCAGCGCCACGCCCTGCGCCTCGAGCGCGGCGAGGAGGGCGGGGGTGAAGTGCAGGCCGGCTGTGGGCGCGGCGGCCGAGCCCAGCGTGTCGGCGTAGACGGTCTGGTAGCGCTCCGGGTCGCCGTGCCAGCCGTGGATGTAGGGCGGCAGTGGCATCTCGCCGATCGCGGCCAGCAGCGCTTCCGTCGGCTCGGGCGTGAGGCGCACCCGCGCCGTGCCGGCGGCGGTGCGCGCGACGACTACCGCCTCTAGCCGGCCGTCGCCGAAGACCAGCGGCGTGCCGGGGCGCAGGCGGCGGGCGGGGCGCACCAGCGCCTCCCAGGTGCCGTCGGCGTCGGGCCGCAGCAGGAGCAGCTCCACTCGCCCCCCGGCGGCGTCGGCGCGACGGCCGTGCAGGCGGGCGGGCAGCACGCGCGTGCGGTTCAGCACGAGCAGGTCGCCCGGGCGCAGGTAGCGGCCCAGTTCGCGGAAGACCGTGTGCTCCACTGGACCGCCGGTGCGCGGCAGGACGAGCAGGCGGGCGGCGTCCCGCGGCTCGGCCGGCGTCTGGGCGATCAGCTCCGGCGGCAGCGCGTAGTCGAAGTCGGCGATGGGAAGGGGCGCTGCCGCCGGCTGGTCGGGGCGCGCGCCGGCCGGCTCGTCGCCGCTCGTGTCGGCGGTCACCGGCGGTTGAGCGCGTTGGTGACGACGGTGAGCAGCACGGACAGCACGACGCTCAGCAGCAGCCCGGTGGCGAGCGGCGCGTAGACGTGGACGTTGCCGCGCTCCCAGTGCAGGTCGCCGGGCAGGCGGCCGAGGAACGGCACGCGGCCGGCGAGCAGGAACAGCAGCCCGGCCGCGACGACGACCAGGCCGACGATCACGAGCAGGCGACCGGCGTTCTCCAGGGGCATGCTGTCCGACCTCACCGCGAGACGGTATCCTTGATTCGATCATAGCAAACGCGGTGCCGCTGGCGGCGTGCCAGCCGGCTGGCCGGCCGCCCTCGGGCCGGCCCTGGAGCGGCGAGCCCCGTGTCGTTTCGCCTGCTGGCCACCTGCCCCGCGACCGCGGCGCGCGCCGGCGTGCTCGACACGCCGCACGGTCCGGTGCCCACGCCGGCCTTCATGCCCGTCGGCACCCAGGCCACGGTCAAGAGCCAGGACCCGCGCGAGCTGCGCGCGCTCGGCGCCGCCTGCCTGCTAGCGAACGCCTACCACCTGGCGCTGCGCCCGGGCGCGGAGACCGTCCGGCGGCTCGGCGGCCTGCACCGCTTCATGGGCTGGGACGGGGCGCTGCTCACCGACAGCGGCGGCTTCCAGGTCTGGAGCCTGGCGCCGCTGCGCGAGGTCACGCCGGAGGGCGTCCACTTCCGCTCGCATCTCGACGGGGCGCCGCTGTTCTTCTCGCCCGAGAGCGTCGTGGCGCTCCAGGAGGCGCTTGGCGCCGACGTCGTCATGCCGCTCGACGTCTGCCTGGACTATCCTACCACCGAGGCGGCGGCGGCCGAGGCGCTGGCGCTGACCCAGCGCTGGGCCGAGCGCTCGGCCGCGGCGCGCCGCCGCGCCGACCAGATGCTGTTCGGCATCGTGCAGGGCGGTATGTACCCCCACCTGCGGCGGCAGGCCGCCCACGCGCTGGCCGCGCTCGACCTGCCGGGCTACGCGCTGGGCGGGCTGAGCGTCGGCGAGCCGAAGGCGACCACGCGGGCGATGCTTCAGGCGGCGCTGCCGGCGCTGCCGACCGAGCGGCCGCGCTACCTGATGGGCGTCGGCGCGCCCGAGGACCTGCTGATGGCGGTCGGCGAGGGCGTCGACCTGTTCGACTGCACGCTGCCGACGCGCATGGCGCGCGCCGGCGGCCTGCTCACCCGCCACGGCCGGATCAACCTCCGCAACGCCCGCTTCCGTGCCGCGGCCAGCCCGCCCGACCCCGAGTGCGGCTGCGCGGTCTGCGCCCGCTACTCGGCGGCGACGCTCCACTGGCTGTTCCAGGAGGAGCACGCCCTCGGCGGGCGGCTGGCGACGTACCACAACCTGGCCTTCCTCTGCGGGCTGCTGCGCGACGCCCATGCCGCGATCCAGGCCGGCAGCTTCGAGGCGTTCCGCGCCGCCTTCCTGGCCACCTGGGTGAGCGCCGACCCGGCCGTCGGCCGCGAACAGCGCGCCCGCTGGCGCGCGACGCAGGAGCGACGGAGGACTCAGATCAAGCGCACGTAGTCCGGCAGCGGGCCGCCGAGCAGCGGCGTGGCGTAGGCGGCGAAGGCGGGGGTGATCGGCTCGCGGGGGGAGGGGCCGATGAACTCCGGCGGCAGCAGGCGGGTCTGGTTCGCCACGGCCGAGACGGGCGCCAGGCCGGTCGTGCAGCGGTAGGGCCCATCGGGCGACCGCTCGAGCGTGACCATGTGGCCGCCCTGCCCGCGCAGCGCCGCGCGCACCGCTGCCCGCCCGACGGCGTAGGCCTCGCGCTCGTCGACCGGGGAGACGAGGAGGGTATCCGCCCGCTGGATGCTGCCCGGCCGGTCGTAGCGCGACTGGATGCCGTGCGCGGCGCGCAGGCGGCGCATCAGGTAGATCGCCGGGCTGGCGTAGTAGCCGTGGCCGAACGGATCGACCCACTCCGGCTCGCCGTCGGCGCCGAGGACGCGCGTGCCGCCGCCGGGCGCCGGCTCGGTCTGGTTCTCGGAGATGACCACCACCGCGTAGCCGTGGGCGCGGCAGGTCGCTTCGACGTCGGCGAGCACCGTCTCGGCGGCGACGGGCCGCTCGGGCAGGTAGACCAGGTGCGGCGGCCCGTCCGGGCGTGGGCGCCCGAGCGCGGCCGAGGCGGCGACCCAGCCCGCCTCGCGGCCCATCACCTCGACGAATTTCACCGGCGCGGCGCCGCGCAGGGCCGAGGTGTCGAGAGCCGACTGCTGGACGGCCACGGCCAGGTAGCGCGCCGCGCTGCCGTAGCCGGGGCAGTGGTCGGTGGCCGGCAGGTCGTTGTCGATCGTCTTGGGCGCCGCCACGGCCTGGAGCGGGTAGCCGGCGGCCGCCGCGGCCTGGCCGAGGCGGGCGGTGGTGTCCGCGGTGTCGTTGCCGCCGATAAGCACGAGGTAGCGCACGTCGTGGCGGCGGAAGATGGCGAGGGCGCGCGCGAGGTCGTCGTCGCCGAGACGGTGGCGCGAGGCGCCGAGGGCCGCCGAGGGCGTCCGCCGCAGGCCGGCGATCAGGGCAGGCGCGGCGCTGCTCAGGTCGAGCCAGTCCTCGGCCAGGAGCCCCTCCACGCCGTGGCGCAGGCCGAGCACGCGGCCGATGGCGGGCTGGCGGCTAGCCTCGGCCAGGACGCCGGCCAGCGTGCTGTTGATGACCGCGGTGGGCCCGCCCGATTGACCCACGAGCAGCGTCGGCGCGCTCACGGCGCCCGCTGGACGGCGTCGACGCCGTTTACGAGGTCGAGGAGCTTCTGCGCGTCGAACGGCTTCTCGAGGAAGGCGTGGGCCCCGAGGCCGCGGGCGATCGCCGGCATGTCCTCGACCTGGGTCACGGCGCCGGAGAGCAGGACCACCGGAAGCTGTGGCATCGTCTCGCGCAGCTCGGCCAGGACTTCCAGCCCGTGGCGCGTCTGCATCACGATGTCGAGGAAGACCAGGTCAGGCTGCACCGCTCGCGCCTGCTCCAGAGCCTGGTCGGCGCTCGCCAGGATGGTAACCTCGTGCCCCTCGCTCTCCAGGATGATCTGGATCAGCTCGAGGACGAGCGGATCGTCGTCGATTACCAGCACCCGCTTGTTCAACAGGCACTTCCCTCGCGCGGCCGACGGGGTCGGCGCGCGACCGATCCTCCGCAGGGGTGCGGCGTAACTGGTTTTAGCGCCAGTGCAATTCGCGTGCCACCCTGGCGGTTGTTACTCGTGATCGGAGTCGTGTTTGCATCGGCAACACGACTCCGATCACCTGTCTCGGAGTACTAGCCGGGGGGCGGCGGCACGAAGTAGACGCCGAACTCCTTGCCCGGTACGCTGGCGGGGTGCAGGCGGTAGCTGCCCTCGGGGTGCATCTGGCGCAGGATCGCCAGCGACCCCTGGTCGTCCTTGTTCAGGATGTACAGTTGCGGGCCGGGCGCCGCGGCGGCGGCGCGAACGGCGTCGGGCGACAGCAGCGCGTTGTTCCAGCGCACCTGGCCGGCCGCCGCGCCGATGTTGCGCGTGTCGACCCAGTAGGGCCAGGCGATGTGGTAGGCGCTGCGGTAATCGCCCACGCTCTGGGCGTAGCCGCGCACCACGGCGCCCATCTCGCGCGAGTTGATCGAGTTGCGCCGGTACTGCTCAGCGTAGATCTGGAAGTAGCTCTGGTAGTTCAGGAACACCGCCAGCGCCAGGGCGAGCGCGACAACGCCGGCCGCCAGCGCCGTGCCGGCAGGGTGCCCGAGCAAGGCGCGGATCTGCCGCGCCGCGACGACCAGCGGGATCGCGGCGATGAGGAACACCACCGGAACGGCCGGCAGGGCGCGGAAGACGCTCGGGTTCTCGTTTGGGAAGGAGATCGCCAGGGTCGAGGCGAGGGTGAGGACCGGCAGCCCCAGCAGCAGGTAGGCGTAGATCCACTCCCGCGCCCGCACGAGGCGGTAGATGGCGTAGGCCACGCCGAGCACGAACAGCGCGCCGGTGACCGGGTCGAGGAACGGGTCGAGCGAGACCATGTTCACCCAGACCACGTCGCCCAGCCAGTTGAACATCAGCGCCGCGTTCTTCAGGTTGCCCAGGAAGATGATCAGGGGATGCGCGACCATCGCCCCGTCGTTGGTCAGGCGGCTGGCCGAGCGTTCCCAGAACGATTCCGGGTAGTCGACCATGTAGCGCCCCAGCGGCAGGAAGACGACCACCGCCACGACGACCGACAGCGCGCTGTTGCGGAGGAGGTCGACGCGCGCCGCGAGGCCGTCGCGCCAGCGCAGCAGCAAGGTGAGCGCGATGGCGACGGCCAGGTAGACGGGGATGACGGCGCGGAAGGGGGTGTAGCCGTACAGCCCGAACCCGAGGCCGAGGCCGAGCAGGAGGAAGTCCTTGCGCTGGCCGTAGCGCAGCACGCGGAACAGCGCCCAGAGCGTGATGGCGCTCCACAGCGGCGCGAACGGCACGCGTAAGCCCACGCGGGCCGTGGCGACCTCCCATTTCGAGATGGCGACCAGGAAAGCGGTGGCCAGCGCCACGGCGTTGCCGAAGAACTGGCGGGCGAAGAAGAAGCAGGCCAGCGACACGAGGGTGCCGGCGCCGGCCGTGACGATCTTGAGGGTAAGGTGATCGACGACGCCGCGGGAGAGGGCGACCAGCCAGGCAAAGTAGAACTGCATCGGTTCGCGACCGGTGTTGCGCGGGAAGAACCAGTGCCGCTGGCCGTCGACGAGGTCCTGGATGTCCTGGAACTTCTCGGCGTGGTCGCTGGTCATCTCCACCGGGATGCCGTCGAGCTGGTAGTAGTGGAAGAAGGCGCTGAGCAGGACGATGCCGATGACGGCCACGGCCAGCCAGGGAATGCGTACCTCGACGCCGCTGCGCGGCTGGCGCAGCCAGGCCAGCACGCTGCGGCCCCAGGCCCGCAGGTCCGGGCGCGGGTCCGCGGCGGCGTAGAGAGTGCTCAGGATCGCGCCGATCCAGCAGACCACCGTCACCGGACGGACCTGGTTGCCGCCGGCGGTGGCGAAGGTGGCCGCGGCGAGCACGACCGGCAGGTAGGCCTCGCGCGGCCAGGTCAGGCGCAGGGGCAGCGGGCGGGGATGGCCGAGTGTGGCCTGGAGCGCCGGCAGCGGCGCCAGCGCCTTGACGAACACGGCGACGGCCACGGCGTAGAACACCAGGGCGTCGAGCACCGAGAAGCGCTTGCTGAGGTAGGTCTGGCCGAGGAGCGCCAGGCCGAGCGCGACCACGACGAGCGCCGCGGGGACGACCTGGGTACGTAGCCAGTAGCGGGGAGGCGCTGAGGGAGGCGCTGGAGTAGGAAGCGGTTGTGTATCGACTGCCTGCACGCCTGCACGCCTCCCATGAAACCGAGCTCGGCGGCGCGAATGTAACAGCGGGCGACGCCTGGGTTACCGCCGCGCCGCCACGAACCATACCGCCGGGGCGCCCGAGCGTCAACCCAATCGCGGTCGGCTAGACGGCGACTGGCAAGGTACGCTCCGGCCCACCCACTGACCAGCCGGGATCGATCGCGGTTGGCTTTTCGGCCGGCGCTACAATAGCCAACAGTGAGACCGGACCGCAAACGCAGACCCTCCTGATGTCCGGAGAGGCCATGACCACGAAGGAAGCGCTCCACGAACTGATCGAGTCTCTGCCCGAGGCTGTCCTTCCGGAAGCCGCACGGCGCCTGGAAGAATTGCGCGACGACCCGGTGCTTCTTGCGCTACTGACGGCGCCAGAAGACGACGAGCCCGAGACCGATGAAGAGCGCGCGGCGGTGGAGGAAGCGCGCCAGGCGCGGGCGGAGGGCCGCGTCATCGCGGACGCCGACCTCGACCGCGAGCTGGGCTGGTGAGCTGGGACGTCAGTTGGGATGAGCCCGCCGTTCGCGACCTGCGTCGCCTGGACCGCCAGACTGCCGAGCGAGTTCGTGCGGCCGTGCGTCGGCTCGCTGCCACTGGCCAGGGCGACCTCAAGCATCTGACTGGCCACGGTGGGGAGCTACGACTTCGCGTCGGCGATTGGCGCGTGCGGCTCGTCTTCCACCGCGCCGCCCACACGATCGAGATACTGCGCGTGCTGCCCCGTGGGCGCGCGTACCGAGATTGACTCATCGCCGCGCCGGCGCGCCGATACCCGGAGACGCCATGGTCACGAAGGAAGCGCTCCACGAGCTGATCGAGTCTCTGCCCGAGG
>Ga0070739_10001355_pt1 | contig 37544 bp, 29 predicted proteins | sample Coa_R1_7_FD_66445 | JGI IMG/M metagenome (GOLD analysis project Ga0070739, IMG submission 66445) | Surface soil microbial communities from Centralia Pennsylvania, which are recovering from an underground coalmine fire - Coalmine... | ecosystem: Environmental > Terrestrial > Soil > Unclassified ...
AGCATCGGGCGCGGAGCCGACCGCGGCAGCATGAACGCGCTGCGCACCGCTCTCGCCGTGATCGAGATCGCGCTGACGTTCGGCGTCGCCTCGGCATCGGGACTGTTCGTGCGCAGCTCGCTCGCGCTCGCGGCGGCCCCGCTCGGATTCGACCCGCACGACACGTTCATCGCCGGCGTGGCGCTGTTCGGACCCCACGAGAACGACGCGCAGCGGGCCGCGTTCGCGCGCGACGTCGCGGCCCGGCTGCGCGCGCTGCCCGGCGTCGGTGCGGCCTCGTTCGCACGTCCCGCGCTGCTGAGCTCGGCCGGTCCCGAAGCCGGCGGCTTCCAGATCGTGGGCCGGACGTACGCGCCCGGGACCGAGCCGTTCGCGATCTACACGCAGATCGGCATCGACTACTTCCGCACCCTGCACATCCCGCTCGTTCGCGGACGCGCGTTCACCGCCGCCGACGACGCACGGTCCGCGCGCGTCGCGATCGTCGACCGGCACTTCGTGCGCCGCTACCTGGGCGGCCAGGACCCGATCGGGACGCGGCTCTCGCTCGAGCCGACCTTCGAGCATCCCGGACCGCGCACGCTCGCGACCATCGTCGGCGTGGTCGCCGACGCGGCGCCGTACCGGTTCGCGGACGACACGCGCGTGTACGTGCCGAACGCGCAGTCGCCGACGGTGATCCCGACGTTCGTGATCCGGATGCGGACGCCGGACCCCGATCTGCGGCGGCACGTCGCGCAAGTCGTCGCGGCGGTCGATCCGAGCCAATCGGTCGCGACCTTCGCGTCGATGGAGCGGCTGTCGGGCGCGCAGACGGCTCGGGCTCAGAGCAACGCCGCGCTGCTCGGCGTCCTCGCGCTCGTCGCGCTCGTGCTCGCGCTGGCCGGCATCTACGCGATCGTCTCGTATGCGGTCGAACAGCGCCGCCACGAGTTCGGGATCCGCATGGCGGTCGGCGCGCAGCCGGGGCACATCGTGCGCGGCGTGCTCGGCGGCGCGCTGCGGATCGCGCTGCTCGGGATCGCCGCCGGGGTGGTGATCGCGGCGCTCGCGACCCGTTCGGTCGAACACCTTTTGTACGCCGTCGCGACGTTCGACCCGCTCACGCTCGGCGCCGTGGCGCTGCTCTTGCTTCTCTGCGTCACGCTCGCCGCCGCGCTGCCGGCCGCGCGCGCGATGCGCGTCGACCCCGCGGTGGCACTCCGATATGAATAGCGCACATCTTCGTTCGCCGAGCACGATGGACGTACTCCGCCCGCGCACGAAACGCGTCCCGCGCGCACTCGTGTGGCTCGCCGTGCTCGTTGCCGCAGGCGTCGCCGTCGCGTGGTCGCTGCGCGCGATGAGCAGCGCGCCGAAGGGGACGCTCGTCGACCGCGCGACGCTCGTCACCGACGTCGTGCGGCGGGAGACGCTGCTGCGGTCAGTCTCGGCCGCAGGGACGCTGGTGCCGGAGCGCGTCCGCGTCGTCGCCGCGAGCGAGGACGGCGTCGTCGACCGCGTGCTCGTGCGGCCCGGTTCCTCCGTGTCGGTGGGACAGACGATCGCGCAGATCAGCAATCCGGCGCTGATCGAAAAGGTCGTCGACGCGCAGGCGCAGGTCGACGTCGCGCGGGCCAACATCGCGAGCGCGCGCCAGCAGGCCGCGGCCGCGCAGCTCACGCAGCGTGCGGCGATCGCCGACGCCGAGGCGCAGGCGCAGGTCGACGTGCTGCGCGCGCACTCCACCGCGAAGCTCATCGGACAAGGGCTTGTGCCGGAAGTCGACTACCGCAAGGCGCAGATCGACGCCACGAAATCGCGGAACGACGTGGCGATCGGGCGCGCGCAGCTCTCCGTCGCGGCCGCCGACGCGTCGGCGAAGCTCGCCGCGCTGCAGGCGCAGCTGGCCGAAGCGCAAGCACAACTCGTCGCCGCGCGTGCGCAGGTCGGTGCGCTGACCGTCCGCGCCGGCGCGCCCGGCGTCGTGCAGAGCGTCGCCGTCGACCCGGGCGCGCGCGTCTCGCAGGGCGCCGAGCTGGCGCGGATCGCCGATCAGCGCGACCTCAAAGCGCAGCTTCAGGTTCCCGAGGCGGCGCTGCGCGACGTGTCGCCCGGGATGCCGGCAACGATCGACACGGGCGCCGGGACGCTGCCCGGGCACGTCGAGCGGATCGCGCCGGCGGCGCAGAACGGCACGGTCGCCGTCGACGTCGGGTTCGATCGGCCGCTGCCGTCCTCGATCCGGCCCGACGGCAACGTCACCGGGGCGATCGTCCTCGCGCGGCTGCCGCACGCGCTCACCCTCGCGCGACCGGCGGGGGCCAACGACGGGGCGAGCCTCGACCTGTTCAAAGTGGTCGACGGCGGGACGCGCGCCGTGCGCGTTCGGGTCCGGCTCGGCTCGGGCTCGACCGAGCGCGTGCAGCTCGTCTCCGGCCTGCGCGCGGGCGACACCGCGATCGTCTCCGACACGTCGGCCTACGCCGACAGCCCGGAGCTGCGTCTCCGATGAACCACGCCATGAAGAGGAACGACATGATCGTCGAGGTCGAGCAGCTCGGGAAAAGCTACGTCGCCGAGGACGTCGAGACGCGCGCGCTGCGCGGGATCACGTTCGCCATCGAGCGCGGCGAGTACGTCGCCGTCGAGGGTCCGTCGGGGTGCGGAAAGAGCACGCTGCTCGCGATCCTCGGGCTGCTGGACGCGCCGACGACGGGCCGGTATCGCCTTGGCGGACGCGCGGTGGAAAAGCTCAGCGCGCGCGAGCGCGCCGTCATCCGCAACCGCGAGATCGGGTTCGTGTTCCAGAACTTCAACCTCGTCGGCGATCTGACGGTGGCCGAAAACGTCGAGATGCCGCTCGTCTACCGCGGCGTCAGCCGCGGGCAGCGCCGGGTGCGCGTCGCCGAGGTCCTCGAGCGGGTCGGCCTCGCGCACCGCGCGGGGCATCTTCCGATGCGGCTCTCCGGCGGCGAGCAGCAGCGCGCCGCGGTCGCACGCGCGCTCGCCGGCGAACCGTCCTTGCTGCTCGCCGACGAGCCGACCGGCAACCTCGACACCGCCAACGGCGAAGCGGTGATGGAGCTGCTCGCCGAGCTCAATGCCGCCGGGTCGACCATCGTGATGGTGACGCACGACCGCCGCTTCGCGAGTCAGGCGCGCCGCGTCATCGGCCTCGTCGACGGGATGCTCGTCGACCAGCGCGAGGCGACGGCGGCGATGTGATGCGGCCGTCGGGGCGGCGTGGTAGGATGAGGACCCGCCCCGCTTCGGAGGAGCCGTCATGAGCACGCAGACCGAGCCCGCCGTTCAGCAAACCGTCACCGCGTACTTGCGCGTTCGAGGCGCCGCCGACGCGATCGACTTCTACACGAAGGCCTTCGGTGCGGTCGAACGCCCGGGGCGGCTCACGATGCCGGGCGGCAAGATCGGCTACGCGTCGTTCGTGATCGGGAACTCCGAGGTCATGGTCTCGGACGAGAGCCCGGAATGGGATTCGCCGGGACCGGAGATGCTGGGCGGCACGACGGTGAGCCTCTCGCTCGTCGTCCCGAACGTCGACGAAGTCGTCGCGCGCGCGGAGCAGCTCGGCGCGCGCGTTCCCTCACCGCCGGCCGACCAGTTCTACGGCCATCGCTCCGCGCGCGTGTACGACCCGTTCGGACACTGCTGGGTCGTCTCGACCGTCATCGAAGACGTGTCGCCCGAAGAGATGCAGCGCCGGATGGAGCAGTGGACCGCGTCGATGTCGGAGCCGGCGAACAGCAGCACCTGAGCTCGGTGACGCCCGTCGCGATCCTTCAGCGCGCGTCGATCCCGCCGTAGTCCCGTTTCCACAGTTCCCACGCGCGCATCAGCACGTTGCGGTTCGTCGCCGTCGACGCGTCGGCTTCGGCGGCGTTAAGGTACGTCACCCGGCCGCCGAGGCCGATCGCCTGCGCCTGCAGCCGCGCGTCCATCATCGTGTAGTACGCGCGAAACACCGCTTCGGGGATGCGTTCGCCGACGGCGACCATCCCGTGCCCGCGCATCAGCGCCACGTTCGCGCCGCCGAGCGTGCGCGCGAGCGCATCGCCGAGCGCGTTCGACGACACGAGCATGTCGCTCGCGGGCCCGGCGGCGTCGCGGATCTCGAACACCGGAACGCCGCGCCCGAGAAACGACGCCATGTGATACACGGGGCGCAGGCTCACGCTCGAATCGGCGAACGGGATGACGTCCGGCGCGTGGCTGTGCACGACCGACCGCACGTCGGGACGCAGCCGGTAGATCGCCCCGTGGATGAAGCGCTCGAGATAACTCGTGCGGCCGTTCGCGTCGAGCGCCTCGTTCGCGAGGTCGTACGTGACGACGTCGCTCGCGGTGACGAGCGCCGGCGCCATGCTGCGCGCGAGGAGGTAGCGCGCGGGATCGCGCGGGTCGCGCACGCTGACGTGGCCGAACCCGTCGACCACGCCGAGATGCGCGAGGATGTGATTCGCCGCGACGAGGTCGTCGATCGCCGCACCGTACGCCGGCGCCGGTGTTCCGGCGGAGGACGCGTCGCCGGCCGCCCGCGCGAGCGCCCGCGACGACGGCAGCACCGTCGCCGCGAGCGTTCCGGCGAGAAACGGCCGGCGCCGCATCACGCTAGCTCAGAAGGCGCCGATCCCGTTCGGCGTGCCGTTGCCGGTCGGGCCGTCGTACCCCGGGCCCCCGGTGAAGAGCATCGAGTCGCTGCACGGCGGGGGCGGCGCGGGAGGCGCCGGCACCGGCATGTCCTCGGGCGGGACGCTGGTGCAGTCGCCGTTCGTTCCGGCGAGCACGTCGTAGAGCGCGTTCGAGCGGTACAGCTTCTGCGCCGGGAAGGGATACGTGTACTGGTCGCGGTCGCCGGGCTGCCCGTAGCCGGCCAGGCCGTAGATCGCGGCGATCGCCGGCGAGGCGACGCTCGTCCCGCCCATCACGCCCCAGTTGTTTCCGCCGAGCTGTCCGTCGCTCTCGTACATCGCGACGCCGGTGTAGCCGTCCGCGTCGTACGCGACGTCGGTGTAGATGCGCGTCGGATAGCGCGACGTGCTGCCGTTCTGGCTCGTGTACGTGCCGTAGCAGTTCGCGTCCGCCTGCTGCCACGGCGGCATCGGCTCGTAGTCGCTGCAGCCGCTGCCCGTGCCGCCCCACGCGGTTTCGCTGAATCCGCGGCGCGAGCCGTCGGGGGTGAGCGTCGTGCCGCCGGCGGTCACGACCGTCGGGAACGAGGCCGGGATCAGCGGCCCGTAGGCGACGGCCGGATCGCCGTACCCGTCGGCCGGGAAGACGTTCCAGTCGTAGCCGTAGTCGCCGGCGCCCGCGACGACCGCGATCCCCGGATGCGTGTAGAACGACAGATAGCCGCCTTGCGAGGCCGGGAGCGGATCCGTGGGCTGCTCCTGCGAGACGTAGCTGTTCGAGATCGCGACGGGATTGAACGACGCCGCGGCGTTCACGCCGGCGGCGAGATTGTTCATGAAGTCGTCGTTCGTCTCGACCAGCAGGATCTTGCAGTTCGGACAGTTCGCCGAGACCATGTCGACGTCGAGCGCCGTCTCGATGGTCCAGCCGCTCTCGCCCGGGATGTCGGCCGGCGGCAGCGTCGGCAGCGGGCCGCTTCTCCCGTTCTGATTCACTTTCTTGAAGCAGCCGTTCGCGGTCGTGCACGGCGAGAGCCCGTACATCTTCCGGTACACCGCGAGATCGCTCTCGATCAGCGGATCGTCGTAGGCGTCGACGATCGCGATCAGCGCGCCGTTGCCGTTCTTCTTCGCGGCGCCGGTGAGGTTGTACGCCGCCTGCAGATCGGAGGGACCGTAGCCCTGCGGCAGCGCGCTCTTCACGTGCGCGTACATCGCCGCGGCGCCGCGCGCGCCGGTGGCGCGCATCATCGCCGCCGCGGCCGCGCGTCCGCTGCTCGTCAGTTCGAACGCGACGCAATGCGCGCGCCCCGGCTGCCGCGTCTGCGCGCACACCGGCTTGAGATCGCCGGAACGCACCGCATCGCGGAAGCTCTTGTGAAACGACGTGGGGGTCGACCCCGTCGTGTTGGGCGCCTGGGGAGCGAAGCTTCCCGCGCCGCCGCCGCATCCTGCGAGGAAAAGCGCGCTCATCATGAGCACGCCGAGCGTCTTCAATCGCACCCGGTTACCTCGACTTGAGACGAGCATACGCCGCAGTGCGAACGCACCGCGGCTGTATAGCTGCGTTACGCCGAGACTCCGCCACGGCGGACAGGAATCCTCTTCCAGCGAAGCGCGCAAGCATGCGCTCGCGGCGAAGTCTCCCCATTTGCCTAGTTGTGCTGCTGTGCGGGTTGGCGACGCCGGCCGACGCGCACGCCGTGCGCTTCGATCTGATCTCGCGCACGCCGATCGCGTACGGCTACGAGAAGATCGTCGGACGGCTCGTCTACGCCGACGATCCGGGAACGCCGGCCAACGCGCGCGTCGTCGATCTCGCGAACGCGCCGCGCGACGCCGACGGGCTCGTCGAGTCGTCGGGGGACGTCGTGATCCTCGCGCCGGTCGACCGCACGCGCGCCAACGGCGCCGCGATCGTCGACATCCCGAACCGCGGCGGCGCGAGCGCGCTGTGGCTGAACCGCGGACGTTTCGGCAGCGACGCGACGAAGGCCGACGACTACGGCGACGGGTTCTTCATGAAGCACGGCTTCACGTCGATCTCCGTCGGCTGCGAGTGGGACGTCCCGCAGCGCGCCGGGGTGCTGGGGCTGCGCGCGCCGGTCGCGACCGAGAACGGCCGGACGATCACCGGGCTCGTGCGCAGCGATTTCCACGTCGACGCGCCGGCCGCGCAGCATTGGATCGCGCACGACCCCGGCCAAACGCCGTACGCGCTCGCCGACGCGAACGATCCGGCGAACGTGCTGACCGAGCGCAGCGACGTGCTCGCGCCGCGCCGCACGATCCCGCGCGCGCGCTGGCGGTTCGTCGCGGACGGCACCGCGATCGCGCTCGACGGCGGCTTCGTTCCCGGGAAGATCTACGAGCTGATCTACCGCGCGAAAGATCCGGTCGTCGTCGGGCTGGGACTCGCGGCCGTGCGCGACGCCGTCTCGTTCTTCGAGCACGATCCGTCGGCGCCGGTGCACGTCGCGCGTGCGTACGGCTTCGGCATCTCGCAGAGCGGCCGTTTCCTGCGCACGTTCGTCGCGCGCGGCTTCGACGCCGACGAACGAGGCCGGCCCGTGTTCGACGCGATCATGCCGATCGTGAGCGGACCCGCGCTGGGAAGCTTCGATCATCGCTTCGCGCAGCCGTCGCGGGACGCGGACCCGATGTCGTCGTTCTTCTATCCGACCGACATCCCGCCGTTCCACGAAGCGGACTTCCCGCTGCCGCCGGACCTGAAAGTCGTCGATATCCACACCTCGTACGGGTACTGGGGCCGCACGGCGTCGCTGATGACGACGACGGACGACGGCCGCGCCGACGTGCCGCTTCCGGCGAACGTCCGGCTCTACGCGATCGCCGGCGGGATGCACGTGCCGGGGCTCGCGCCGGCGCAGCGGCCCGGGATGCGGCAGCGCACCGATCCGCTCGACTGGCGCTGGGTGCCGCGCGCGATGCTGCTGCGTCTCGACGCGTGGGTGCGCACCGGCGTCGCGCCGCCGCCCAGCGTCTATCCGACCATCGCGGCGGGAACGCTCGTTCGCCCCGAGTCGTGGACGTATCCGCCGATCCCCGGGATCACGCCGCCGAACCCGTTCGTCGCGCTGCATCGCACGTTCCGCTACGACTACGGCCCGCGCTGGAACGAGGGGATCGTCGACCGCGAGCCGCCGGGCGTCGGCGCGGCGTACGCGACGCTGGTGCCGCTCCCCGACGGCGACGGGATCGACCTCGGGATGCTGCGGCTCCCGGAAATCGCCGTCCCGCTCGGGACGTACACGGGGTGGAACGTGCGCGATCCGCGGATCGGCTTCGGCGATCACCTCGTTGACTTCTTCGGCTCGCTGGTGCCGTTCGCGCTCACCGCGGCCGAGCGCGAGGCGACGCACGACCCGCGCGCGTCGGTCGCCGAGCGGTACGGCGTGCGCGAGAACTACATCCGCGCGTTCGACGCGGCGACGGTCGCGCTGGCGCGCGAAGGCTATGTCCTGCGCGACGACGTCCCGCCGATCGAGGCGCACGCGACGGAGCTGTGGCAGGAGCTGACCGGCACGTAGGGATACGAACCCGGAACCCCGAGGAGGCTCTCCGCGCATGACACGCACGCTCGCCGCCCTCGCAGCGGCGCTCCTCATCCCCGCGGCCACGGCCGCCGCGCTCTGCGCATCCACCGCGCTTGCGACGGCGCAGTCGTATCCCGGCGACGCCGGCGCCGGCGTGGAACGCGGGATCGAGCAGCGGAACAACTCGGGGCAGGTCGGGACCGTCACGCTGTTCGCACACGGCCGCGACGCGCTCGTCTTCGTGCGGATGCACGGCGCCTCGGGCGCCGAGCCGGTACGGCTGTTCCGCGGCGGCGACTGCGACAGCCTCGCGGCGATGCCGGCGTTCGTCGTGAGCGATCTGCGGGGCGGCGTGTCGCGCTCGCTGGTGCACGCGACCGAAGACCGGCTGTTGTCGGGGAACTACAACGTCGTCGTGTTCGCGTCGACCGCGCAGCACGCCGGCGTCGCGGCCTGCGGTCATCTCTACGCGCGCTGAACGGACGGCCGGGTGACATGATGAGTGACGAAACGACCGAACGGCGGACGATCGCCGTCGAGCTGACGGATCCGCAGGAGCTCACCGCCGACGGCGTCTCGCGACGCGGGTTCGTGAGGCTGGGGAGCGGCGCCGCGTTCGTGCTCGCGAGCGCCGCTGAGGCGGGCGCGCAGACCGGCGAGCTCGGCAAGCCGCATCCGCCGTTCGTCGCCGAGGACGCCCCGGCGATCGCGGTGTCGCGGCCGCGGCTCACGCCGAAAGCCGGCTCGCCGATCGGCGCCTACGCCGCGACGCCCCGCACGCTGACCGCGACGACGCCCGGCGTGGTGGTAATCCAGCAGATCTGGGGCGTCGACGCGCAGATCCGCGACGTCGTCCGGCGCCTCGCGAAAGCGGGCTACGTCACGATCGCGCCGCTGCTCTTCGACCGCGTCGGCGCGCCGGACGGCGACGGTGCGACCGACGTCGCGCCGTTCCAGGCGGCCGCCGCGAAGATGGTCGCCGAAGGGTTCGTCCCGACCGACGTCATCGCCGCGCACGATTGGATTCGCGCGACGGCACCCGACGGAAAGATCGGGATCACCGGCTTCTGCATGGGCGGGAGCATCGTGCTGCAGAGCATCATCGATTCGCGCGCGTTCGCCGCCGCGTCGATGTTCTACGGGAGCGTGCGCCCCGGGACGAACCCGAAGGACCCGACGACCGCGACGACGTTCGACTTCACCTCGCGCATCACGACGCCGCTGATGGGGAGCTTCGGCGCGCGCGACACGTCGATCAAGCCCGACGACGTGCGCGCGATGTTCGCGCGGCTGACCGTCCCGCACGACGTGAAGATCTACGACGAGGCGGGCCACGCGTTCTTCGACGACACGCGCGAGCGCTACGTCCCCAGCGCCGCGGAGGACGCCTGGAGCCGCACGCTGCGCTGGTTCCGCCAGTACCTCGCGTAGGCACCGTGCCCGCGGTCGGTTGGGCCCGGTGGTCCCGGCGGCGGGCACCCGCGCCCTAGCCGCCGCCCGCCTCATCTTGTACGCTCCGTGCACGGCCGGCGTTCGCCGGGCGGGTCGGAGGGTGACATGGAGACGTATCAAGCTCCGGAAGTCGTCGCGTCGTACGAGGCCGGAGAGCTCTTCTGCGACGCGTTCGCCTCGACGAGCGTCTTTACGGGACCGCCCTTCACGATCAAGTAGCCGGCGTTCACCGGACGTCCGGCGCGCGAGCGCGCCGGATCCCGGAAGCGGTGGCGCCGCCGGCCGATGGCGCCGGCGGGAGGGGACGGGGTGTTGCGAACGGCGCGGACGACGGAACGTCCGCGCCGATTCGCAAGTAGACGGGCCCTCGGGGGCGAACCTATGTTCGCATGAAGACGTCTCGCCGGCTGCGGCGCGGGGTGTGGGCGTGATCGCATCGCTGCCGATGCCGGCCATCGTCGGGGTGATCGTCGGGTTCGTCGCGGGCTGGATCGTCGTCACGCTGACCACGGTGGCGGCGCTCCGCGCGCAATGCCGCGACCTCCGGTCGGCGGCGCACGACGAGCGCACCGCCGCGCAGGCGCGGCTCGAATCCGAGCTGGCCGCCGCGCGCGAGGAGCGCACCGCCGCCGCCGCGCGGGAAGCCGCGCTCCACCGCCAGCTCGCCGAGGCGGCCGCCGCCCGCGCCGCCGCCGAGCAGACGATCGCGAGCGTGAAGAGCGCCCGGGCCGAGGCGGACTCGAAGTTCGCCGAGCTGGCGAACAAGGTGATCGCCGACGCGCGCGCTTCGCTGCTCGAAGCCGCGCACGAGAAGGTGAAGGTGGAAGGCGACGCCGCGCGCGCCGAGGCGCAGGCGAAGCTCTCCGAGATCTCGGCGGGCTTGAACGCGCGGCTCGGCGAGCTCGGGAGCGCGCTCGCCGCGATGCAAGCCGCGCGCGAGCAGGACGCGCAGAAGATCGCCGGCGAGCTGGGCGCGCTCGGCCAGAAAGCCGCGGCGCTGAGCGAGGCGATCGCGATGACGCACACCGCGACGAACCGCGTCTCGACGCTGCTTTCGACGCGTCAGGCGCGCGGCACGTGGGGCGAGTACGAGCTCAAGCGCCTCGTCGAGATGACCGGGATGACGGAGCACGTCAGCTTCGACGTGCAGAAGGCCGGCTACGGCGACGACGAGCGCGGCCGCCCCGACGTCGTGCTCTACATCGCCGGCGGCGGGACGCTGCCGATCGACGCGAAGGTGCCGTTCGACGCGTATCAGGAAGCCGTCGAAGCCGGCGACGACGGCGTGCGCGCCGCGCGCCTCGCCGACGCGGTGAGCGCGGTGCGCGGCCAGGTGAAGTCGCTCGCGCAGCGCCGCTATCACGCGACGCCGGGCTGCATCGGCTGGACGATCATGTTCGTCCCGATCGAATCGATGCTCTCGAGCGTCCTTGCCGCCGACAGCGGCATCCTGCAGTACGCGATCGAGAACCGCGTGCTCATCGCCTCGCCGCTCTCGCTGCTGGTGTACCTGTTCGCGTTCGCGCAAGGCTGGTCGTACGCGAGCCAGCAGCAGAACGCGCAGAACATCCTCGAACAGGCGAAGCAGCTCGTGAGCCGCCTGGCGCCGTTCGTCGAGCACCTCACGAAGGTCGGCAACGCGATCCAGAACGCGTCCGACACGTACAACCGCGCCGTCGGCTCGTTCGAGCGCAGCGTCGCCCCGCAAGCCCGCCGCATCCACGAGCTCGGCGGCGCCGACGAGCTCCCGCCGCTCGTCGCCAAGGCCGCCGAAGTCCGCCTGCTCGACCCGGACAAGTACGTCCTCGGACCCGGCGAGCAGCAGCGGCTGCTCCCGGCAGAAGCGCCGCTGCCCGTGGACGAGACCGACGACGGGGACGAGCCGGCCTTACGCGCGGACGCGGTATGAGGCGAACGCCGGCCCGATAAGCTGTCTCACGTGCATACTGTCTTCGGTGCAGTATGCACGGCGTGCAGTATGCGCCGAAGGCCCTCAGGCGCCGGCAAGCCGGTGCCGAGTCGGCCTACGCGGGAGCGGCAACGCGCCCCGGGCTCTCGCGCTTGAGCGCCTTGCGGTGCTGCGTGAAGTTCGGCGTGCTGCGCGTCCAGCCGTCGGTGCGGCGCGAACGGCGGTCGCGGCGCGTGCCCGGCTGCGCGTGCGCGCGCAGGCTGCTCTTCGCGCGCGTGCCGGTGACCTGCTTCCAGTCCTTGCCGTCGAACTTCTGCGCGTAGCCGCCCGAGAGGATCTCGAACGTCTTCATCGCGTGGCCTTTGAAGTCGTAGGCGGTCGAGGCATGCGCGTGCGCGAACCAGCTCGGCGTCACGAAGTCGGTGACGAGGATGCCGTCGATCTCGTAGCCGTACTCGTCGTCTTCGACCGGGTCGGCGACTTCGCTCGCCCAGAAGGTGCCGTTCGCGTCCTGATAGGCGCCGTTGAGCCACGGATCGACGAACATCTCGACGATCTCGTGCGTCGCGCCGACGCTGATGCTGGCCTTGTCGGCTTCCAGCGTCTTCACGAAGACCTTCGAGAGCGGCAGCCCGTCGGCGGTGAGATCGTGATACGCGAGCGCGTCGGCCTGATCGCTGTCGTCCAAGAACACGACCCACCACGAGCCGGGCGGCGGCGACCCCGCCGGAACGAAGCTGAACTTGGCCTCGAGCACGTTCCAGAACTGCGAGAGATCTTTGTTGACCTGCTGCTCGAACGCCGGCAGCATCTTCTGCACGTCGGCATCGGAGATCGCCGTCGACTCGTTCATCACCGCGACCTGAAGCATCGACTCTTCTCCTCACGAAGCTCCCCGCAACACCGGGGACATCGATGCTTCCTCCGGTCCAAGGCCCGACCTGCGAACGCGTCCCGCCGAGACGAAATCGTGACGCTCGGCATGTCACGACGGCATCCGCGATTCATCGCCCGCCCTGCGACGCCGACTACGATCGCGTCGTCGGCTGCAGCAGCGCGGTGAGCGCCGCGGACGGCTCGCATTGCAGCTCTTCGTAGAGCACGTCGCGGTATTGCCGGTAATGGCGCAGGGCCGCGGCGCGATCGCCCTGGGCGACGTACGCCGCGATCGCGATCTCGCGCGCCGTCTCGTCGCAGGCGTCGATCTCGATCATCTCCTGCGCGAGCCGGAGCGCCTCGTCTTTCCGGCCGCATGCCAGCGCGTCGCGTGCCAGCGTTCGGGCGACTTCACAACGCAGCTCGCGCGCCGTCCGCTCCGTCGGCTCGAACCATTCCCAGCCGCGGTGCGGGGCGCGGTCGATCGCACGCAGGCGGTCGTGCAGCGCGGCGAGCGAGGCGCGATCGGCGTCGTTCGCGATCCCACGCGACCGGCGGGTGGCGACCGCGCGCTCGATCTCCCACAGATCGACGTCGACCTCGTCCGAGAGCTGCAGGCCGTCGCGCGTGCGCACGATGACCGTGTCGTCGCCGAGGTGCTGCCGGAGCCGGTAGAGGTGGACCTTCAGCGCGTTCCACGTCGCTTCGTCGTCGTCGCGGTCGGGCCACAGCATCTCGGCGAGCTGCTCGCGCGTGACGACCTGACGCCGGCGCGCGAGCGCGAAGAGCAGCTCGAGCTCGCGCTCCGGCAGCTTGATCTCTCGTCCGCTGCGCCGGACGGTGCCTTCGAGGATCGCGATCTGCAGCCGCGCTTTGGCGCCCGCCCGCCGCGCGCGCAGGCGGGCGACGAGCGGAGCCAGCATCCCGGCGTCGGCGGCTCCGGCGGCGAACCGTTCCACGTCCTCCGGCAGCGCCGCCGAACCCGAGGCGCGGCTCGCATCGCGCGCCTCCGCATGGGCTGCCGCTCGGTCGTCCTCGGTCGCCGCAAGCTCCGCGCACACCACGGCGGCGAGCGTCCGCAGGAACGGCGTAGGATACCGTCTCGTCAGCTCGCGTGCCGCGTTCGCATGCGCTCGCGCGCTCACGTCGTCTTGCGAGCCGCACGCCGACACAAGGTGGCCGCACAGAATCCAACGCACCAGATCGACGTCGCGAGGCTCGCTCGCGTGCCGCCCTCGTACGCAGTCCGCGAAGTACTGGAAGCCCCGAATCCCGTGATGCTCGACGATCGCCTCGAGCTCGGCTCCGAAGCTCGCGAATGCGTCGTCCTCACCGGCGAGCCACGCCCCGAACGCCGCTTCCGCGAGGCGGAACGCGACGAAGTTCGACAGTTGCGAGCGCCGAGCGTACTCGAGCGAAAGCGCGAGCAGCTCGCGTTCCTCGGCCCGGTGGCCGCGCGGCCGCGCGATCTCGGCTCCGCGAATCATGAGCGCGGCGGAAGCCATCACGTCCATCGGTTCGATGAGCGGCCAGCCCACGTCGAGATCGCGCTCGGCTTCGTCGATCCGCCCGAGACGCGCGATCACGGTCGCGCGCAGGTACAGCGCGTAGCCGTGCTCGCGAGTGGCCGGCGGATCGGGGATCGAGGCGCGCGGGGCGACGCGTTCGAGCAGCGCGAGCGCCTCGTCGAACATCCCCAGATACGTGAGCTGCAACACGCGGGTCGCCAGGACGTAATACCGCTTATGGAGCGGCGTCTCGGGCGGCAGAGACGCCCACAGCGTTCCCGTCTCTTCGAGCAGCTGCGCGCTGTCGGTCGAGAACGTCTGCAGCAGCGCGCTGCACGACCACAGCGTCGGATAGCGACGGACCGTAGCGCGGTCGAGGCTTGCGACCATGCGTGAATAGCGCATCGACGGCGCGCGATCTTCGCCGACCGGGACGAGCTCGAGCGCCTGTGCCGCGTCTTCCGGCGCGGACCGCACGAGCTGCAGCTCCGCAGCGCGCAGATGGTCGCCGCGCTCGCCGTACGCACGCGCGACGCGCGCGAGCAGCTCGTCACGCCGCGCGGACGCGCCTTCGAGCAGCATCGCGCGGACGAGCGGGTGCACGACGAACGTTCCCTCGCCCGTGCGCCGGACGAACGGCGACGACCGCTCGAACTCTGCGAGCAAGTCGACCGCGTTGTCGTCGCGCGTCGCGAGCACGAGGTCGTTCGCATCGGCGTTCGGGATCGCAGCCGCGGCAAACAGCGCCGCCGTCAGGAACGGCGGCAGCGCATCGAGGACTTGGTCGGCGAGATATTCGTAGAGCTCCTCGAACGCGACGTCGTTGAGCCGGTCCAGCACGATCTCGTGGCGCCCTTCCGCCGCGAGCCGCGCGAGAAAGAGCACGGGCACCGGCCATCCTTGCGAGATCTCGTGGATACGGTCGATCGTCGCCGTATCCAACACCACCGGGTCGAAGATACGCTCCAGCTCTTCGCGGGTGAAGGCAAGGTTGTCGCCGCGCAAGGTGAGGATGCGGTGCGGCGGTGCGAAACGGCTGAGATGGACGCGCAGGCTCTCCCGCGAGCAGATCACGATCCTTCGCGAGTCGGGACACCCCGCGAGCAGGCGCGTGAGAAACTCCCGGGCGCTCGGTGACGCGGCGATGTGCTCGGCATCCTCGAGAACGAAGGTCGACGGCTTGGCCGGCGCCTGCCACGCCTTGAGCGCGAGCGCGACCCGTTCGTGCGGGCTCATCGCACCGTCGCCGAGCATCAGCTCGCGTTGCGAGAGCTCCGCACCTCGCGAGGGATCCTCGTCGGCCAGGGCCGGAACGATGCGGCGGGCGAAGTCCAAGTCGTCCTCGACGTGTGCGCACTCGCAGACGGCGAACGCCGCGCTGCTTTCGACCAGTTGCCGCGCGAGGGTGGATTTTCCGAAGCCCGCCGGCGCGATCAGCGCCACGATGCGCGGCTGGAGCCGCTCGAGGCGTTCGAGCAGCTCGTCGCGGCGGATGATGCGGCCGAGGTCGAGCGCGCTCATCGCGCTGGGCGTCGTATGGGCCCGTACGCCGCATGCACGGCGCAGACGGCCCGGTCAGAACGGTGCATAATCGATGAGCTTGCGCGCGTAGACGTCGGACAACTGTCCCGCGAAGAACGCGCCGTAGCGCGCGATCGCCGAGACGAACTCGCGAACCCCACGGGTTCCGTGCGCGCGGAACGTCGTCAGCTCGACGAGGAAGTCGAGCAGAAGGACGTGGATGACGCCCGCGCCGTACGGCGTCCACGATCCGCTCGCGTTCGTGTCCAGCCGGACGTACAACGTCGTCGTGTCGGGCCATACCGTCAACCCGCGCCCGGCGAAGACGCGTTTCTCGCCGCTGAGTCGATACGACGCGCCGTGACGATCGGTGAACTCGAGCTCGTACAGGAAGCGCTTGCGGCCGGGCACGGTGATGCCGCGATCGCGCTCGTTCACCAACAACGCGAACGTTCCGAGGGTCCGCATCCGGCTTCCCGAGAGCAGCGGACACGTGAGCCAGCCTTCGGCCGACCCGAGATGCTCGGGCTGATGCAAGAACCGGTCGAGATCGTTCGTCGAGATCGTGAGCGTGACGGAGAGCCTGTTTCCCGCCGCACGGCCGCGCTGTTCACCCCGCACGGGATCGCCTTCGCCGGGCATGAAGAACCCGCGCATCGCTTCTCGAAAGGTCACCGACCGGCCGGGCCGCTGCGCTGGCGGCGATACGGGACGCGTTGCCGAGGCCGGGGCCGAATTCCCGGTTGCACTCGGGATCGTCGCCGGTGTCCCGGCAGCGACCGCTCCGAGCGCATGGACGGGATGCGGCGGCAGCATTCCGATGCACCGCGCATACTCGCGCGCATCGCGGACGCCCATCTCGACCGCCGCGGCCATGCGGTCGCGGCTGAGGTTGAACAGATAATGGACCGGGACTTCTTGGCGGATGAGGTGCTGGTCGATCGCCACCCGGCCGGGCGGCGGCGGCTGGTGCGGAGCGCCCGGCGAGACCGCGGCCCGTGCGAGGCGAACGGCGAGGTCGGTCGCGGGGCCGGGGATCGGGCCATGCGCGGCGATCCGCGCGTTGACCTCGGCGATTTCGGCCCACTCGTCTTTGAATCTGCCGCCGGCGACGGTTTCGACGAGGTGAAAATACTGCGCGAGCGGGCCGGGGCGAAGCTCGGGAGTGTCCGAGACGGTCCAGATCGCCCAGATCTCCGTCGCGCCGCGCCGCACCGCCTCGCCGACGTTGCCGTCGGTGCACCAAACGGCGTCGAACACCCACCCGTTTCCGCGCGCGATCGCCGGTAGCCAGAAGAGCAGCGTGACGCTTGCGATGAGCAGGTCTTCGTCGAGATCGCGGTTCTCCACGACGGCGACGCGCTTCTCGGTGAAGTCGAAATGGTTGAACGTGAACACCGGCTGCGTACGGCTGCGGATCGCTGCGAAATCAAGCTGCCAGATGTCGCGGAAGATGCGGCGCAGGCCGTCGTCCGTCCCGACCGAGCGGATGAACGGGAACTTCCAGAACTCGCGCCAGTTGAGGGTCGTGAACGCCGTCGCATCCATCGTCCGCCACTGATCGGCGACCTGCGTCCCGCTCATCCCGCTCGCCATCATCGCTGCGTTGAAGCAGCCGCCGCTCGCGGCGTCGATGTGATCGAAGTCCAGCTTGAGCTCGTCGAGCAGCACTTGCAGGCAGCCCGCTTGATAGCCGACCTTCATTCCGCCGCCCGCGAGAATCAGCGACCTCACGGCGCGCGGTTCCACGTCTGGAGCATGTGCGTCGCGAACCGGTCGGCGAGCGCGGCGATCGTGAGGCTCGGATTCGGCCCGACCGGACCCGGCATGACGGAGCCGTCGGCGACGTAGAGCCCGGGATGCCCGAAAACTTCGCCGTAGGAGTCGACGACGCCGGTGCGCGGAGAACGGCCCATCGCACAGCCGCCGAGCGGGTGCACCGTGATCAGCCGGTTGAACAGACGCGTCAGCGGATTCTGCATGTACTTCGCGCCGATGTGCGCCGTCGTCTCGGCGGCTTCGTGATCGAGGCGCTTGTAGAAGCCTGCCGACGGCGCGTCGGGCCAGGAGATCTGCAGCCGCTGCCGCCGATCGAGCCACAGCGTCCCGTTCGGCAAGTCGCGTCCCATCCCGAGAAACGGCATCGAACACGACGACAAGTCGCCGCTGCCGAGCAGCCGCGCGAGTTGCGGTCCCAGCTCGGACTGCCGGTTCCAGCGCAGGGCGGCCGCGATGCGCGACCACACGAAGCGCAGGACGCGCCTCGCGTCCGCTACCGGGTCGAGCAGCTCGAGGATGTAGTCGCCGGCGACCGGATAGCCGGCGTCCTGCAAGTACGCGCCGCGCACGCCTCGGCCCGCGCCGTCGAGCGCATCCGGAAATCGGAACGTGCTGGTGATCACCGGCGCGCGCGACGGGTTCAGCCGGCGCGGATGCAGCCGTCCGTCGCGCCGCTCCTGCGCGCGCATGGCGAAGGCGAGGTAGTCGCCGTTGCCCGAGAAGCGCTTCCCGAGCATCCTGCTGAGCTGCGGAAAGTTGCCCCGATTGCGCATCAGCAGCAGCGCCGTCCCGAGAGTTCCGCACGCGAGGACGAGGCGATCGGCCGAGATCGTGCGCACGGCCGGCGGCGGGTGCCGCACGGGGTCATCCGGACCGGCATGGGGATGCTCGAGGTACGACACGACGTAGACCGCGCGGCCGTCGCGAGTCGCCGGCGCGATCACCTTCGCTTCGGAACGCGTGCGGATGACCGCGCCGAGCTTCTTGGCGCGTGAGAGATACGTGTAGTCGAGGGTGTTCTTCGAACCGTAATTGCAGCCGACGTCGCACTCGCCGCAGAGCCGGCACGTTTCGCGCGGCTCTCCGTAGAGGTTACCGCTTCCGTCGTCGAAGACCCGACCGCGCTCGGGCGGACCGCCTCCCACGCCGAACGTGACGGCGAGCGGCGGCGGAAACCACTGCGGTATCGTCGGGTCGATGTGATTCCACGTCGTCTCCCTGATCCCGCGCGAGCACGCCGCCTCGCGCATCGCCGCGAATCGTCCGTGGCTTCGATACGCCTCGGGGTATGGGACGGGCGTGAGGATGGCTTCGACCGCATCGTAATGCGGATTGAGGTCGTCACGCGTGACCGGCCAGTCTTCGTCGAGCTGATCGCGTCGGCCGCGCTGCACGAACCAGCTCGCGTCCTTGCGCAGCAGCACGTTCGCGTAGATCAGCGAGCCGCCGCCGAGCCCGGCCGACACGATCGCTTCCGAGTCGTCGAACGACCAGACGTCGAAGAGGCCTTGGCGCCGCGCGTCCGGCCGCCAGAAGTTGTTCCGAATCTCGCGCGCGGTGCGGGGGAACGAGCCGGGCGGATACTCCTTGCCGCGCTCCAGCAGGCACACGCGCTTCCCCGCGTCGGCAAGACGATAGGTCATGACCGAGCCGCCGAAGCCCGAGCCGATCACGACTGCTTCGAAATGCTCTTCGCTCGCAGGCAACCCCGTGCTCTGCGGAGACCGCCCCATGTGCAGGGATAGCACGGCGTCCACATCATTCCTTCCTCAAGAGAACAAGGCAAGTGTCACTGCCGGGCGCCGCCACAGCCGCGTGGACGCGCGTTCCATTTCCGCCTGCTCGCCCGCAGAGTCCAGACAGCCGAAGGCCGCTCGGCGTACGTCCGGGGACGAGACGGCGAGCGGCGGGCCGGCTGAGGCTCGGGGATGCCTCGTCTCAACGGAGCCGCGGTCCCCAGCCTTGGAAGAGTCCGGTCGAGCCGAGTTGCGGTCGCGGCAGCGTCGGTCGCGGTTCGGGCGGATCCTCGTTCGGGACGCGCCGCGGAGCGGGCTCGGCGACGATCTCGATGCGCGGGCGGAGCGGCTCGACGACCGTCAGATGCGGCGCGCGGTGGTTGTCGTCGCGGACCGGCTGCGGGGCGATGTCGTCGTCGCGAAGCGGCGCGGTCATTGCACGAATTCCACGGTGTAGAGGTAGGACCCGGCGATGGGCGCGCATTCGTGGACGGTCGGCGCGAAGCGGCTGGCGCGCGTCGCGGCGAGCGCGGCAGCGTCGAGCATCCAGCTGCCCGACGAGCGGTAGACGGACGCACCGATCACGGCGCCGGCGGCGTCGAGGTCGACCCGGACCTGCGTCGTGCCGGACAGCCAGAGGTCGCGCGCGATCTCCGGCATGATCGGCTCCGCGGCGAACACGACGGATGCCGGCGTATCGGCGATCGCGCACGAGCGCGAGTCGCCTTGGTCGCTCGCCACGGCGGCGAGCGGCGTGAACTGGATCGAGGCTGCGGCGAGGATGCAGCCGAGACCCGTGAGCAGCTTGGTCATATCGGTCTCCTCGTTGTGTGAGCCCGCTCGGGGCGGGACGAAAACACCGTACGACCCTGTCGTCAAACCCCGGTTACGTGACGCCGCGCACACGGATCACGGGCGGTAACGCCGCGGTAACATCCCGTGATGCGCAACACAGCGCGAGCGCTTCATGCCGACGGAAAGCGGCGAGCGAACCGGTACTCGATCAGCTCGCTGACCGGCCGGTAGCCGAGGCCCAGCTCTCTCCCCGTGGCGACCGCGACATCGCCGCCGGACCGCGCGCTCGGGAGAAGAACAGACGGCCCGTGTGTTGTTCGCACACAGGCCGTCCAGGGGACCCAGGGCTTCAGCGCCGCGTCATGCCGGCTACGGTGGTGTTAGCCGTCAGTACGCGGCGACGGGTTCGTTCGACAGCGCGATGTCGTACTCGTCGTGGATGTCCTTGCCGGTGTAGTCCTTCATCATGCTGACCGCGACCAGCGTGATCACGGCGCAGATGGCGATGTAGATCGCGATCGCCGTGCTGCTGTGATACGTCGTGAAGAGCCACGCCGCAATCAGCGGCGCCGGTCCGCCGGCGATGATCGACGCGAGCTGGTAGCCCAGCGAGGAACCGCTGTAGCGCATGCGCGGCGTGAAGCTTTCCGCGATCAGCGCCGCCTGCGGCCCGTACTGGATGTCGTGCGGGATCAGCGAGAGGAAGATCGCCAGGAAGATCAGCGCCGGGTTCAGCGTGTTCAGCAGCGCGAACCAGATGAACCCGAAAAACAGCGTCACGACCGCGCCGATCTGGTAGATGCGCTTGCGTCCGAAGCGGTCCGAGAGGGCGCCGAAGAGCGGGATCCAGATCGCCGACCCGATCGAGGCGATGAGCACGCAGGTCAGCAGGAAGTTCTGCGACTGGCCGAGCGTCTTCGTGCCGTACGCGTAAACGAATGCCGTGAAGATGTAGAACGGCGCCTGCTCCGACATGCGCGCGAAGGCCGAGACGAGCACCTCGCGACCCTGCAGCCGCAGCACTTCGCGGACCGGCGTCTTCTCGATGCGGTTCTCGCGCTCGAGCCGCTGGAACGTCGGCGTCTCGAGGATGCCGAGGCGGATCCACAGGCCGAGCCCGACCAGGATGATGCTCAGGAAGAACGGGATGCGCCAGCCCCACTCCGCGAACGCGGCGCCGGGCGCGAGCGCGCTGAAGCCGAGGACGGCGATGTTCGCCAAGAACAGGCCGGCCGGGACGCCGAACTGCGGCCACGAGGCGATGAGCCCGCGGCGCTTGTTCGTCTTCGCCCACTCCATCGAGAGCAGCACCGAGCCGCCCCACTCGCCCCCGACGCCGACGCCCTGGATGAAGCGCAGCACCGAGAGGATGACCGCGCCCCAGATCCCGATCGACGAGTAGCCCGGGACGAAGCCGACCAGGAAGGTCGCGATCCCCATGAGGAGCAGCGTCGCGATGAGGGTGGCCTTGCGGCCGATGCGGTCACCGTAGTGCCCGAAGATCGCCGCGCCGACCGGCCGGGCGATGAACCCGACCGCGTAGATCCCGAACGCCTGCAGCAGGCCCGCCGCGGGGCCGCTGGTCGGGAAAAACAGCTTCGCGAACACCAGCCCGGTCACGACGCTGTAGAGGAAGAAGTCGTACCACTCGATCGAGGTGCCGATCGTGGACGCGATCACCGCCCGGGTGAGCTCGCGTCGCTGATCTACGGTCGGCGTCCCAGCCACAGTCGCTGTCCCGGCCATCGAACCTCCACTTCCGGCATGAGCCTACCGGCAGTCAGAAGCAGGCCGAAGCGGCCCGCATGTAAAGGCATTTGCGTGGATGGTACTCCGAAAAGTCCAGCGGGTGCAAGGCAAGTCGCTGCACGCTGACCCGCGCTAAGCCGGCATTCGCGCGCGAACGGGTACGGGCAGCGCACTTCTGGCGCGAGTCCATTATCTGGAGACCTAAACGCGACGGCTCAGGTCACGGCCGCACCCTAGGTAGGCGAGCGCTCACTAGAGCGGGTGCGCAGACGTCCGGGATCAGGCCAGCACGCACGCGCTATCGCCAAACCCATGATGTACGCGCGAAGGAGTCAAATCGCTGGTTGATGTCGTCTCGCTATTGCGCCATTCCGGCCAGCCAACGAGCGCCTCAAGCGCGACACGCGAGCAATCGCGGCGGGGCCAACGAAAGCCGCGCGACTGCAGTCGCTTGGAATGTGGTGGCCCGTACGGACGACGAGATGCGGCGACGCAGGAACCGCGTGTGCCGCGGCTTGAAACGCCACGGCGGCGCGATGCATTTTCGTAAGAGTGGTGCGGCGCCTTACTCCATAGCTGAAAAAAGACAGCCCGAAGCCCGAGCCTTTCAGCGTAGTCGCGAACAGGGCGTCGATCGATTCGGACGCGATACGTGCAGGGAAGCAACCACGGAACGTAGGACTAAGTCGTCGTCGATATGCCATGCAGCTGGCACTATGTCCCGATAAGTGAAACTTCGTGCTAGAAGAATGCGGCGAGACGCGCCATCGGAAAATCGGTGTTGTCGACCTATTTGCTGGATGCGGGGGTGCGAGCCTTGGATTTAAGGCCGCTGCGCGTCGGTATCCAGAGGTTTCGATTCTTGGCGGCGTCGATGTGGATCCGTACTCATGTACGAGTTACGAGCGGAACGTCGGCGCACCGTGTATCGAAGCCGATCTGGCTGACGTCCTCGCCTCTCGTGAGAAATTCAATGGAATACGCGATGCACTAAGGCTGGACGCCGTTGACGATCTCGTCGTCATTGGCTGTTCTCCCTGCCAAGGCTTCGCAGCGCACAGGGCATCGCATGACACGGTTGATGACCGACGCAGCCTGTTTACCGCGCTTTGCGAGCTAATAGTCAAGCTCTCGCCTCGGGCACTCTTCCTCGAAAATGTGCCTGATCTTATCTCGCGTCGACACTGGCGCTGGTTTACGGCCGGCATGGACATGCTTACTGCAGCAGGGTACTACACGCATACCGAGATTCACAACTTCGCCGAATTAGGTCTGCCTCAAGAACGATTCCGCGTTACAATCGTAGGGACAAAGTTCTCTCCGATTATTATGAAAATGAAGAAGCTAGCGCCGAGCCACTACAAAACAGTGCGTCAGGCGATCGGACATCTCCCAAGGTTGCAAAGCGGCGAGGCGTGCGCGCTCGACGTGATGCACCAGGCGTCAAAACACCGGCCAAGCACGATTTCGATACTGGAGTCTGTCCCGAAGGATGGCGGGAACCGACCCATTGGAGTGGGGCCACGCTGCCTAGATCGGGCGCGCGAGAAGCACGGGGGGTACACCGACGTATATGGACGCCTAGCATGGGACCGCCCAGCCGTGACTATCACCGCGCGCTGTCGCACGCCATCGTGTGGGCGGTTCGGTCATCCGGAAGATAACCGAGGGTTGACGCCGCGTGAAGCGGCAAATCTTCAAGGCTTCCCCGACGACGTCGTCCTGCACGGTCCGTGGGACGATCTGTTTAAGCAAATTGGCAATGCGGTGCCTCCGCTGATTGCCGAACAATTTGCGGAACAGCTCTTTGAGCATGTCACAACTGCTCGATCGCATGGGCCCTCGCAAGGCCGTCAAACTGGGATCCTAAGGCCGATCGGGCCGGGGTTCGCTGTTCGCATCAATGGACTGAAAATTCAGCGGCAGCGTCAACAGCAGTTTTCCACATGATCGCGATCGATCTTTTCGCGGGAGCGGGTGGCCTTTCGCTCGGGCTGCAGCAAGCTGGATTTTCAGTTATCGCGGCCTTCGAGCTTGACGCGTCGGCAACACAGACCTACCGCACAAATATCGGCGATCATGCCACCATTATGGACATCGCAAACGCTTCTCCCGCCGCGATCCGCAAATCACTCGGATTGCGTCTCTACGAATTGGATCTACTTGCGGGTGGTCCGCCATGCCAGGGCTTTTCCATACAGCGCAGGGGGGGGCTGACCGATTCTAGAAATTCACTTATCAGTGCTTTTGCGAGCTATATTCGTGAATTTCGACCGCGAGCGTTTCTGTTGGAGAACGTGCCCGGCTTACGGTTTTCGAAGCATCGTCCATTACTCGACGCGTTGATACGCGATGCCACCTCACTCGGCTATGCAGTAAGCGAAAATACCGTTAATGCGCTTTCAGTGGGAGTCGCTCAGGATCGCTCTCGGCTGTTCGTCGTCGGGATCCGCGGCGGAATAACTCCATTAGTGTTACGGCAGCCAAACAAAGATATCAAGACTGTCCGAGACGCCATCGGCGACTTGCCATCGCCGCCGGTTGATGGAACATGTCACCCCGCGTATCGCAATCACTATCGCGAGCGTCGACTCTCAGAGCTAAACCGCGAACGCTTGCTCCATATTCCGATGGGCGGAGGTCGCGAGCACCTTCCGCCGCGCTTACAGTTGTCGTGCCACAGCCGAAATCGTACACATCGACATCTTGATGTGTACGGAAGGCTACATTGGGATGCTCCAGCCGGCACAATTACTGCTCGCTTTGATAGCTTTACACGTGGTCGCTTCGCGCACCCCGAGGAGCATCGGAGTCTCACTATTCGAGAAGGTGCGCGCCTGCAGGGATTTCCTGACTCGTTTACGTTCCTCGGAAATCGAGAGCAAACTGCGATGCAGGTGGGTAATGCGGTGCCTCCGCCTCTCGCGGCATTCGTAGCGAAACGAGTTCGGACGCGCCTCAAAAGCAGACCTTAGCGGACTCCTGGATTAAATGATGATCTTTGACCGTTGGCAAGCCCCCGACCGCGACAGTCCTGAGACGGTCGAATTTCAACCGGCAGCAATGCTCGGTCCGCAACTCGCAGCTCTGCTACAGATGGACGGCCAGCAGGGCACAAACGACGACGCCGTTTTCCGCGTAACTGGGACGCAGATATCGCGCGCGCGCCGCTGGCACAAGGTCTTTGAGCGCATGGGTCTGCTATATCGATCAACGGACGGCGCGACAAGCGTAACGCCTCTGGGGCTTCGACTCACCTCATTCAACGATTCCGTTGTCCGCACGAACCGGCGGCAACTGGCGGCACTCGTAATCCCGGTGCTCGCGCGCTATCAGCTGAAGAACCCCGCCGACGAATCTCCGGACGCTCAGTACCCGGAAAACTGTGACCTTCACCCCTATTGGGCGATATGGAAAGCTATGGCCGAATTAGAGTATCGCTTGCATTGGGATGAGCTGAACCGCGCACTGATGCATGTATTAACACACCGCGACCTTATGCCGGCCATCGAGCGGATTCGAATCGCACGTGAAGCCGCCGACTACAATCCCACGACATCCGCTGGCCTAGGCCCTCGCGCGTATGATCAGCAGGAAGCGCCGGAAGGCCGCGATGCCGATGACCAGATCCGTGATCAGAAAACCACGCCGTGGTTTCGGCGCGCGGGCTTCGGTAAACTGCTTTTCAACTCGCCAGGAGAGACGAGTCGGGACGGCTATTGGCGAGTTGCCTCTGACGTAGTCGACCTTCTCGAGGACGCTGTCAAGAATCGCCCTGCGTATTTGCATTTCGCGACCGCTGACGCGTGGCATAACTATTATGGTGCGCTCAGCGAAGACCTTAGGCCAACATTACAGTCGCGGGCGGTGCAGCCATCGCCGTGCGAAATCCAACTGAGGCGCGTGTTACTCGAAAGGCACAACGCAATAGCATACGGGCCGCCCGGGACAGGGAAAACCACCGCCGCGCTTGCGATAGCAGAGGCCTGGGAGAGGGACAACGGGACAGACACGGTCTTTCGCACAACATTCCACCCGAACTACACTTATGAAGACTTCGTCCAGGGCTTCCGTCCCATCGATGGCGGAGGGTTTGCATTACAGAAGGGTGTCTTTCTGGTGGCATGCGAGGCCGCTGTGCGAGTCGCCCCGGCTCGCGTACTGTTACTCATTGATGAAATCAATCGCGGCGACACAGCGAGGATTTTTGGTGAGCTCCTAACATACATAGAAAGCGACAAGCGTGGCGTTGAATTTCGGCTAGCGCAAGACACTACTGCCTCGATGCGGGTGCCGGCAAACTTGTTCATCTTGGGCACAATGAACACCGCCGACCGAAGTGTGAGTCTACTGGATGTCGCGTTCCGCCGCCGATTTGCATTCGTCTTCTTTCCTCCCGACGCTTCCGTATTTAACGCGCCGCCGTACCTCGCCGCGGTTGACGATATACACCTCCCGACGCTATTGCGGCGCATCAATGAGCGGCTGCGAGAGGCTGGCGTAGACGCGGAACGCCAGATCGGCCAAGGGACGCTGCTTCTTGACCGCGCCACTGCGGATCCACTTCAGGCGCTCCGCGATCGTATGACGTATGAGGTCATACCGACCGTTTTCGAATATTGCTATCCGAACGCTCGTCGCGTACGTTCTGTGCTCGGCGACCTTGTTGACGATAGTGGCTCGGCGCGCAATCTCAGTGATGGCGCGTTTGTCTTAGCGGTCACCGGGATCATCTGAGCCCGTGCTCACCAAAGAGGCGACGAACGAAACGCTGTCGATCACGCGCCCCACGCTCGTAAAATTCGGATTTGTATTGTCAGCCCGCGATGCGGATGCTTTACAGCGCCTGTTTCGCGCTCGGCATCTGACCGGTGAAGCCTGGCTGCTGGAACCCCGCAGTCCGCCGCGTGTTGGTCAGATTACGATAGGGACGTCCATACTCGAGTGCCCACCACCATTCCCTATCGTACTCTTCCTAGGGATGTACTTGTATTGCTACGGCATGGAGTTCAATGACATCGCGCGACTCGTCCAGCCGGCCGTAAACGCCACGGCAGACGGTGTCCTTAATGTTCGAATCGTCCTTGAGATCTGCTTTCTTACGGAATTGCAGCGGCTCCTCGATAAAGGCATCTCGAAGCAGTACGTGTATCGCGACGAAAAATCATTGACCTTGCGGGGGCGTGTGGACTGGTCTCGTACTATGGCAAGTCGCATTCCCACCTCATCGAGCGCTGAGCTCACCGCAAACCATCCGCTGAACCGCATGCTTTACGATTTAGCATCCGAGATCTCGCGCTCGGCCGATTTCACAAACGCCGGGCTATCCATCCTAGCACCCAGTCCGCAGCGCTGGCGCGGAATCACGCCGCAGCCGATCGCATATCACGCGGTTATTCGGTGGCTTGCCACATTGGCACCTAGAGTCGCGCATTATCGACCGGTCCTAGTCCTCGCACGCGCGTTATTGGCAGAGGCTACGACGTGGGACTCCACCGGGACGGTCGAGATGCCTGAGCTGTTCCACGATTTGGCGACGTTATTTGAGCGGTTTGTCCAGCGACTGTTATCGGACGAACTAGCCCACGCGGGCACGAGCATTGAGGTTCAGGTGACGGATACGATGGCGTTTGTGACCAAGGAAGGAGCCTCGTATTCGCCGATTCGTCCCGACTTCATAATCCGTCGCGCCGACAAGCGTCCTGTTGTAATAGACGCGAAGTTCAAGCCGCAATACTGCTCGGGTAAGCGGGTAAGCACTTCGGACTTATTCCAGGTCGCGTTCTATTGTACGCGATACGGGGATGACGATGGGCCGGCCTTCGGATTTATTGCGGCGCCTGCCTGGTCGGCCGGCTACATCGCGCATCGACATATCGTGCACCACGGTTCGAGCGGCGACGTACTGATCACACTCGCGCCACTCCCTCTCATTGACATGCTTCGTGCATTGATTCAGGGCGAGCGCACCGCCTTTGCCAGCGCAGCGCAAGGCTGGCTGTATCAGATATTGCGGGAGGCCTCTTGCGGTACTGGCTAGAGAAGACCCTTTCCCGAGGGAATCCGCTTCGCGAAACGTATCCGGTTGGGAGCGCGCTTGTGTCACCGACCAAGAGCGAAGGCAACGTGGACATTTACCGGTTCATGCGCGACGTAGCGACAGGCGATGTAATTGTACATTTCGTTGACAACCGCGCGATTACCGGCACTTCGCGAGTCGCCGAGCCGTACAAGGAGCGGAATGCGCTGTACGTCGTACAGCTCACCGGCTACAAGCCATTCGTGCCGGAACTGTCGCGCGCATTCCTAGCTACAGAGCCGTTTCGCAGTAGATTGATCGCGATCGCAAATTCGGGCCGGCGGCATACCTTCTTTACCCGACTAGGTACGTTGAGACAAGGCGCATACCTGACACCCCTGGATGATGATGTCTTAGCCGTAATTCGCGACTATGCGTCTCACGAGGATACACGCTGGCCAGTCGCTGCCAATTGACGAGCGAGGCGACGGCGCAGTGCTGACATGTTTGATAACTGGCACTTCCAGACAATGCAAACGCGCCATCCCGCCCTGGCCAGCGCGCCTGTAACTTGTCTATCATGTAGACGGTTCCGCGACTGCTTCAGCCGCCAAAATTCGCGGTTTGAATTTGGTAAGCGGCCAAGCCGGCAGTTCGCGTGACCATGCCAAAAGCAGCCGTGATAGAAAATCGCTAAACGGGCTGCATCGATAACAATGTCAGGCGAACCCGGTAAATCCGCGACATTGCGTCGGTGTGCGATCGATTTGGCGACCAGAAGCCCTTGAAGCAGCAGCTCTCCGTCTGTTCCCCGAGACCGTACCGATTGCATTCTTGCTAATTCGCGCTCGCCGACGCGGTGCCTTGGCAGCCCCGCATGCGAACGACGCCTGCCGCTACGCGATGAACTGTTTGAGTTCCGCACCGACGTGGGCCAGTAACGGCGGTATCGCTCGCCCGTCGGCAGAGTTGCTGTACCCGACGGTTCGCCGGTGGCGCGCTAGCATCGGGTGGCAGTAGACTCGCTCCAGAGCGCGGCATCGTCAGGGCCGAAACCTTCGTGACGCAACACCGCTGCGGTGAACGGCGTGAAGCGGTACGACGCCGCGCCGACCCAAGCGCGCGTCTCCCCCTCGGTGAAACCGTACTGCACCAAGGTGCCGGTCGGGGATGTCGGTCGCCGCTTCGTAGTCGCCGGTGCCGCGTCGAGGTTCAACGACGTTCGGCGATCTGCCGCCGGGTCTGCGGCGCGCACGGGAACGAACAGCGGGAATGTCATTGGTGGAGTCATTCCATCGGTTGAGGGACTTGGTCCGGCGTTCCAGCACCGGCCGGGTCGCTTTGTTTATGCGCCCATTTTACCACTCGAACGCTTGTTCGGAAGCGTCTGAGCGCGTCTCCATTGCATTCTCCAGCGATTTGGCCGGCGGCAGTTTGCGCGCTCTGCACGTAGTGCGGCCAGCGCGTGGTCAATGTGCGGCTATGGTTCGAGATTCGTAATACGCTTCGATGATCTTGCCGTCCGGCGCGATTACGTAGCTCGTTCGGTTCGCGTACTTGTCGGTGAGCTTCGCGTCGTATTCGGTCGCAATTTTCAGGCCGGGGTCGCTCGCGACGAGGAAATTGCTCCGGCACTCTTGGGTGGAGAACCTCTTCTGTGTTTCAAGGTCGTCGCCGCTGACGCCGACCACGGTCGCGCGGAGCTTCTTGAACTTCGCGATCGCATCGCTGAAGGCGTGCGCCTCCGCCGTACAGCCGCTGGTGAACGATTGCGGAAAGAAGTACAGCACCACCGGCCCTTCACCAGCGCTGCTTTCAGATCGAACGTCTCAACCTCGCCGCCGAGCGCGGCCTGCGCGGTGAACTCCAGCGCCAGCGCGCCGGCCGGGAGCTCCGCGAGCGCCGGCGCCGCGGCGAGCGCGCTCGCCAGGGCCACGCTGCCGTGAACGTCGTGATGCGGCTCTTCGTCATGCTCCATCGCCCCCGGCTCATCGTTGCGCGCCCACCGCAGAACCGTCACGCGCGCTCGCGCCTGCGCCCGCCGCTACGCCGTTTCCGGCGCGTGCCGTTCCGTTGCCGCTGCCCGCGCTGTCCGGTTCCGCGGCTGACGTGCGGCGCGCGTACGCCGGCGACTGCACCGCGCGCAGCATCACATCGACGTGCTTCAGCGGCTCGAAGAGGCTGGTGAACGTTTCGGCGATCGTGCCGTCCGGCGCGATCGCGTACGACGTCCGGTTCGACGCGCCGGGCGCCATTGCGACGCGATAGCGCTTCGCGATGAATCCGGGGTCGCTCACGATGAGCACCTTGCCGGCGCACTCGCTCGCAGAGAACCTCCGCTGCGTCTCGAGGTCATCACCGCTCACGCCGACGACCGTCGCGCCGGCCGCTTCGAACTCATCGATGCGCGCGGCGAACGCGCGCATCTCGGTCGTGCAGCCCTTCGTGAAGGACTTCGGATAGAACGCCAGGACGACCGGGCCGGACGCGAGCGCCTCGGGCAGGTTGAACTCGCGAACCTCTCCGCCGAGAGCGCCGTGGACCCGGAACTCCGGCGCGCGCGATCCCGGGCGCAGATGCGAGGCCGCGCGAGCGATCGCGAGCGCGGCGATCAAGGCGAGCGCGGCAGCGACAAAGACGAGAAGCACCGCAGCAGTGTACCCCGCCCACATGAAGACGGGATGAAGGCGGCGCGGCTGACCGGCGCGCGCTTCTACAGCCCGATCTGCCTCGCGATGATCATGCGCTGCACTTCGTTCGTGCCTTCGCCGATCTCGTTGATCTTCTGGTCGCGGTACATGCGCGAGATCGGATACTCGTCCATGAAGCCGTAGCCGCCGTGGATCTGCAGCGCCTCGTTCACGACGTGGTGCGACACCTCGCCGGAGTACAGCTTCGCCAGGGACGCGCTCAGCTCGAACGGCCGGCCGTTGTCCTTCTCCCACGCCGCCTTCAGCACCATGAGCTTCGCGTGCTCGATCTGGGTGATCATGTCGGCGAGCTTGAACTGGATCGCCTGCAGCTTCGAGATCGTCGCGCCGAACGCGCGCCGCTGCTTCGCGTACTTGTACGCTTCGTCGTACGCGCCCATCGCCAGCCCCACCGACAGGGCGGCCACCGAGATCCGCCCGCCGTCGAGGATCGTCAGGAACTGCTTGAGCCCCTTGCCGCGCGCGCCGAGCAGGTTCTCCTCCGGCACCTCGGCGTCCACGAACGAGAGCTCGCGCGTGTCGGACGCGCGCCAGCCCATCTTCTTGTACTTCTTGGACCGGCTGAAGCCCGGGGTGTCCTGCGGGACGATGATGTTCGAGATCTCTTTGCGCGCGCCGTTCGAGCCGCTCGCCCCGGTCACCGCGGTGATCGTCGTGCCGCCGGTGATGTCGGTCCCGCTGTTGGTGATGAACGCCTTGCTTCCGTTGATCACCCACTTGCCGTCCCGCAGCTCGGCGCGGGTCTGGACGTTGCCGGCGTCGCTCCCGGCCTCGGGCTCGGTCAGTCCGAACCCCCACAGCCGCTCGCCCCTTGCCAGGGGGACGAGCCACTTCTGCTTCTGTTCTTCGGTGCCGAACAAGAAGATCGGGGAGGCGCCGAGCGAGACGTGCGCGGCGAGGGTGATCCCCGTCGACGCGTCGGCTCGCGAGATCTCCATCACGGCCAGCGCGTAGCTCACGGTGTCGCCGCCGGCGCCGCCGTACTCCTCCGGGAAGGGCAGCCCCATCAAGCCGAGCTCGGCCATCTTCGCGACCAGATCGTACGGGAACCGCTCCTCCGCATCGTTGCGCTCGGCCTGCGGCGCCACTTCGTTGTCCGCGAAGTCGCGGCACAGGTCGCGGATCGCCTTCTGCTCGTCGGTTAAATCAAAGTTCATCGCTCACCGCAGGTATGGTCTCCGGGACGCCCAATACCTTCGTAATTCTGACGCCGGAGTGCCTGTCGTAGCATGATCCGTCTCCGCGGCGTTTCGCTCACGTATCCGAACGGTACGCGGGCGCTGGACCACGTCGATCTCGAGATCGAGAAGGGCAGCTTCGTCTTCCTTGTCGGACATTCGGGGACCGGCAAGTCGTCGCTGCTCAAGCTCGTCTACCGCGAAGAGCTTCCCTCCAACGGCGAGGTGTGGGTCGACAACGTGCGCGTCGACACGCTGCGCCGCGGCAAGGTCCCGAAGCTCCGCCGCAACATCGGGGTGGTCTTCCAAGACTTCAAGCTGCTCGCCCACAAGACGGTTTGGGAGAACGTCGCCTTCGCGCTCCAGGTCACCGGGACGCGCACGCGCGACGTCATGCGCATGGTGCCGCGCGCGCTCGACCTCGTGGGGCTCTCGCACAAGAGCCGCATGTTCCCCGACGAGCTCTCCGGCGGCGAGCAGCAGCGCACCGCGATCGCGCGCGCGCTCGTCGGCAACCCGAAGATCCTGCTCTGCGACGAGCCGACCGGGAATCTCGATCCGTCGAACACGACCGAGATCATGGAGCTGCTGCAGCGCATCAACCTCAAAGGCACGACGGTCGTCGTCGCCACGCACAATCAGGCCGTCGTCGACCGGATGCGGCGGCGCGTGGTTCGGCTGGAGCACGGACGCATTCTGCACGATGACGAGCGAGGCTATTATTTCCGTGGACTGGGGCAGACTGCGGTTCTTCCTGGGTGAGGTTCTGACGAACTTCACCCGCAACGCGGGGATGCAGTTCACCGCGATCGGGACGGTCGCCGTCACGATCGTGCTGCTGGGCTCGTTCCTCTACGTCCGGCAGACGCTCACGACGTTCGGCACCGGCGTGCTCAAGCAGATCGAGATCGCCGTCTACCTCAAAGACGACGTCGGCGATCCGCAGGCGCGCGCGCTCGCCACGCGCTTCGCCAAAGACAACCGCATCGCCGCGGCCATCTACGTCCCGAAAGCGCAGGGGCTCAAGCGCATGCGCGCCGTGCTCGGCAAGGACTTCGACACCTCGCTGCTCACCGCGAACCCGCTCCCGAACACCTACCGGGTGCGCGTGAAGGATGCCGACTCGGTGCCGAACGTCGCGGCGTGGATCGCGAAAGACCCGCGCGTCGCGAAGACCGACTACGCCGCCGACACCGTGCAGAAGCTGCTGAAGACGGCGGCCGTGCTCGGCCGCGCCGGGATCGCGCTGATCGTGCTGCTCTCGATCTCGGCGGCGATCGTCATCGCGAACACGATCCGGCTCACCGTCTTCGCGCGGCGGCGCGAGATCGCGATCATGCAGCTCGTCGGCGCGACGAACCTCTACATCCGCATGCCGTTCATCGCCGAAGGGATGCTCGCCGGATTGCTCGGCGCCGGCGTCGCGATCGGCGTCCTCGCCGCGGCGCAGCACGAGATCGTGCCGAAGCTCGCGCAGACGCTCGCCTTCGTGACCTTCGACGTCAACGGGACGCAGCTGTGTCTCGAGCTGCTGGGCTGCGGCGCGGCCGTCGGCATCGTCGCCGCCTGGTACAGCGTCGGACGCCACCTCCGCGCGTGAGCCGCCGTCCCTCTTTGCCGCACCCGCTGAAGACCGCGCTCGCGGTCGTCGCGATGGCCGCCCTCGTGCCGCAGCTCGCGCTCGCGAAGACCCACACCCAAGAACGCATCGAAGCGCAGCGCGCGAAGATCCATCAGGTCCACCTCCAGCTCAACGCCAAGAAGGCGCAGCTCGAGACGGCGAAGGAGCGCGAAGCCGACATCCAGGCGCAGCTCGCCGAGACCAACCGCAACATCGGCGCGGTGAACGGGCGGATCGCGCAGCTCGACGCGCAGATGAAGTCGACGCAGCGGAAGCTGGACTGGAACAAGATCCAGCTTGCCGGCGCGCAGGCGACGCTGCGGCGGCATCAGGACGCGCTGAACCGCCGGCTCGTCGACGCCTACGAGCAGGGCGATCTCGGCTACCTCGACGTGCTGCTGCGCGCGCGCTCGTTCTCCGACTTCGTCGAGCGCTGGAACGACATCCGGTACCTGGTCAAAGCGAACGAGTCGACGATCCGTGCCCGCAAGGCCGACGAAGCAAAGGTCGCGGCCATTCAGAACGGGCTCCTGGGCGCGCAGGCGGAGCTCCAGGGCGAGCAGAGCCAGGCGCAGCAGCAGCAGCGCGCGCTCGCGGGGCTGGCCCAGCAGCGCAAGAACCTGCTCGACGCCGCCGACGCGCAGCGGCAGTCGGTTCAAAACGAGGTCGCGCAGCTCGACGAGATCTCGGAGGCCGAAGAAGCCCGGCTCGAGGCGCTGGTCGTCCAGGCCCAGCGGGAAGAGGAAGCGCGCCGGCAGGCCGAGCGCCGCGCCCGGCTGCTGGCCGGCGAGTCGGTTCCGCCGGAGCCCGGCGCCCCCGGCGAGCTGATGTGGCCGGTCTCCGGGCCGATCACCTCGCCCTTCGGCTGGCGGATGCACCCCGTCTACCACCGGATGATCCTCCACGCCGGGATCGACATCGGCGTCCCCACCGGGACGACGGTCGCCGCCGCCGCGGCCGGGACGGTGATCGTCGCCGGCTACGAGGGCGACTGCGGCAACATGGTCGCCATCGACCACGGCGGCGGCCTCTCGACCATCTACTGCCACATGTCGCAGATCTACGTCGGCGTGAAGCAGGAGGTCCAGCGCGGCCAGGCGATCGGCGCCGCCGGCGCCACCGGCGATGCGACCGGCCCCCACGTCCACTTCCAGGTCATGCAGAACGGGAAGCCCGTCGACCCGATGTCGTTCCTGAAATAGGGCGGCCGGGGCGTCCAAGGGACGTCCCAAGAAAGTGATTCACCGTTAGGGACTCTGGTGCGGATGGAACAACTCGCCCACGGGGCGGGTTCTACCGTGTACACTCCCGCGCCACGCCTGAAGGACCGCCGTTTGACCGCCCGCATCCGTATCGTGTCCGCCGCCCTCGTCGTGGCGTTCGCCGCCATCGGCGGCGCTCTCTACGCGGAGCGCGCCGCCGCCTCGTCCGCCGAGACCACGCAGACCGTCGTCCTCGGCGACGGCTCGAAGATCGCCGGGTTCGACCTGAGCTCGCTGATCGCCGGCGGCACCTCGCAGCAGCGCCTCGTCGAGGAAGCGTATAGCCGCGTCGAGCACACGTACTACAAGCCGGTCGCCGACCAGCTCCTCGTCAACGGCGAGCAGAAGGCGCTCACCGTCTTCCTTCAGCAGCGCGGCAAGATCGCGCATCCCGTCGTCCCGCACGCGCTGGCGACCGGCGATCGTACGCACGACCTGCACGTGCTGCTCAGCACGCTGCAGACGGTGCAGTCGCGCTATCCGAACGTCGCGCCGACGAGCATGTTCACGCAGATCGCCCTCTTCGGCATGCTGCAAGGCCTGGGCGATCCGTACACGACGTACCTCTCGCCGCAAGAGATCAACGGGCTCGACGAGCAGCTCCAGGGCGGCAACTTCGGCGGCATCGGCGTCTACATCGTCAAGGACAAGCAGGGCAACGTCGTCGTCGATCCGATCGAGGGCAACCCCGCGATCAAAGCCGGCGTTCGTCCGGGCGACATCATCACCGCGGTCGACGGCAAGTCGACCGCGGGCGTCGACATGGACACGATCGAGCGCGAGATCCGCGGCCCGCTCGGCACCGTCGTCTCGCTGACGATCCGCCGTCACGCGAGCGCCTCGGCGCCGGTCGTCGTGCGCGTGACGCGCGCCGACATCCACGTGCCCTCGGTGCTCGCCAAGACCGAGAACGGCATCGAGTACGTCCGGCTCGCCGACTTCGGACAGACGTCGGCCGACGAGGTGCGCACCGCGCTGCTCGCCGGCAAGAAGCATCACGTCCGCGGCTACATCCTCGACCTGCGCAACAACGGCGGCGGTCTGCTCGACGCGGCCGTCGACATCTCGAGCTTGTTCATCCCGAGCGGGCCGATCGTCTCGACGATCGATCGCCTCGGCGAGCGCGACACCAAGAGCGCGACCGGCGACGACCTGCACGTGAAGCCGCTCGTGCTCCTCGTCAACCGCTACACCGCCAGCGCCTCGGAGATCACCGCCGGCGCCGTGCAGGATTACCATGCCGGCACGCTCGTCGGCGAGAAAACGTTCGGAAAGGGCGTCGTGCAGAGCCTCTACACGATGCCGAACAAGGGCGCGCTGAAGATCACGACGGCGCGCTACGTGACCCCGAAGGGCCGCGACATCCAGCACAAGGGGATCGTCCCCGACGTCGTGGTGCCCCAGCGCGTCGACCTGCCGATCATCGACACACCTCACGACAAGCAGCTCAGCGTCGCGAAGCAAATCATCGACCGCGAAAGCAAGAAAGACGTCTAGTCCATGAAACGCATCGTCCCCGTCACGCTCGTCGCGCTTCTCGCGCTCGCGACCGTTCGGGTCCCCGCCGCGACGGCGGCGGCGCAGACTCTGAGCATGCAGCAGAGCGAGGAGCTCGTCCAGAGCTACGCGCACCTGACCGCCGACTTCTACAAGAAGGTCGACCGGCAGGCCGCGCTCGAGGGCGCGCGCGTCTCGATGATCGACTTCCTCAAGAAGCGCCACGTCGCGAACGCGACGCTCCCGCAGATCCACGCGGGCGACGACGACGCGACGAACGCCGAAGCGCTGCAGCACGAAGTCCAGAATGCCGTCGCGACGTACGGCGCGAAGCTCGAGCCGCTGGACTCGCTCAACGGCGCCACGCAGCTCACCTACGCGGCGATCGCCGGCGTGATGGGCTCGGTGAAGGACCGCTACACCGTCTTCCTCTCGCCCAAGCAGTACGCGGCGCTCAACGAAGGTCTCGACGGCAGCTCGTTCGGCGGCATCGGCATCTCGTACGACATCGACGCGAAGACGAAGTTCCTGCACGTGCAGAACGTCATCCTCGACGGCCCGTCCGACAAGGCGGGGCTGCAGGCCGACGACATGATCACCGCCGTCGACGGCAAGCCGGTCTCCGAGATTCTCGGCCCGTCGACGAACGCCGACGTGCAGACGAAGCGCGTCTCCGCCGCGCTGCGCGGCGATCCGGGGACGAAAGTTCGCGTGACGCTCGAACGCGGCGGCAAGACGCTCGACCCGGTGACGATCACCCGCGCCGAGATCCACGAGCCCAGCGTGTTCGCGAAGATGCTGCCCAACAACGTCGGCTACGTCGAGCTCGCGGTGTTCGGGCAGTCGACGGGCCAGGAGCTCGACGCGGCGCTCAAGCGGCTCGACTCCGAAGGCGCGAAGGCGTACGTCCTCGACCTGCGCCGGAACGGCGGCGGCTACCTCAACGCCGCGATCGACGTCTCCTCGAAGTTCATCTCGAGCGGCCCGATCGTCAGCGTGCAGTCGCGCTCCGGCGTCGACACCGAGTACGACGCGGAGAACGACGCGATCGCACCGCGCCCGCTCGCCGTGCTGGTCGACCAGTACACGGCGTCGGCCTCCGAGATCACCGCCGGCGCGATCCAGGACAGCGGCGTCGGCAAGATCGTCGGAACGAAGACGTTCGGCAAGGGCGTCGTGCAGACGATCTTCCCGATGCGCGACGGCTCCGCGGTGAAGATCACGACCGCGCGCTACTTCACTCCGAAGGGCCGCGACATCAACAGCGTCGGCATCCAGCCCGACATCCAGAGCGCGCTGCCGAAGGACACGGCCGGGATCCGCTTCCGCGACCCGAAGTCCGACCCGCAGCTCGCCGCGGCGCTCAGCTACATCGACGGCCGCATCGACGTCAGCACGACGACCGGCACGCCGAGCGCGCCGCCCGCGCAGCGCTGAGCGCCGGGCCGGCACACCGCCGGCAACGCGCTAACAAAGATGCTCGCTTCACGGCGGGCGTCTTTTTCTGTGCTTCCGCCGTCGTCGTGCGTACGATACCGTGCCGTCCACCGTGTGGACGCGGGACACCGATCCGACGTGCGCGAAGCGCACCGGCCGGTCTACGTGAAGAGGGCTCGTGCGATCTCGGCGAACGAGGCGAACGGCGTGAACGCGATACCGCGCGCCGCGAGATAGCCTTCGAGCGCGCGGCCTTGCTTGGCGAACCGCACGTCGGCGGCGAGCGCGGCTTCGTAGTCGCTGACG
>Ga0070739_10001359_pt1 | contig 37482 bp, 36 predicted proteins | sample Coa_R1_7_FD_66445 | JGI IMG/M metagenome (GOLD analysis project Ga0070739, IMG submission 66445) | Surface soil microbial communities from Centralia Pennsylvania, which are recovering from an underground coalmine fire - Coalmine... | ecosystem: Environmental > Terrestrial > Soil > Unclassified ...
AGAGGGGCGCTGCCCGGAATCAGCAGACCGCCAATCCCGGCAAGCCAGCTAAGCATGCCAGAGCCGGCCTCGGGATGGCCGGCCGCAAATAATAATGAGACGTCTATGTTCCGAAAGCCCGCGGTGCGGAGGGTATCAACGGTGGCTTCAGCGGCGCCACGCTGCGAACACATCCCGAAGATTGCGATAGTCGGTTCGGACAAGATCGATCCGGCCTCTCCCGCTCTCGCACTGAACGAGCAACCTTTGTACCATCGCGCAAGCGTATGATGACAGGTCAGTTGCACGCGTAGCGCCGCGCGAGTAACGTACATTCTTACTTGCCGCCGCCGATCCCGATGCAATTCTTACCGCGAGAACGATCGTCAGCTCAAGCGCGTCGCGCGACGCCCATGACCAGAGTTACGAGAAAGATGACCAGGAATAAGAAGAAGAGAATTTTCGCCACGCCGGCGGATGCGGCGGCGATGCCGGTAAACCCAAAAATGGCAGCAAGAATCGCGATCACGAAAAAGGCCAGCGCCCAGTTCAGCATGTTGGTCCCTCTATCCTCCGCCGAGGCCCATGCACGAGCAATGCCACACTCCTAACTACTCGTAACGCAGAGCTTCTGTGGGGTTCAGCCGTGCCGCGCGGTTGGCGGGAAGCAGACCGAATGCAATACCTACCAGGGCAGATACTCCGAACGCGACCACAACAGATAAATAAGAGATGGGCACCTGCACGTTTTCCGCGAAGAATCGAACGCTCAACGGAACGGCGAGTCCGATGATAATGCCGACAAAGCCGCCGCTGATACTGATCATGACTGCTTCCGTGAGAAACTGCTCCAGTACTTCGCGCCGTGACGCGCCCACCGCCATACGCAGACCGATCTCGCGCGTGCGCTCCGTCACCGTTACCAGCATGATGTTCATGATGCCGATTCCTGAGATGATGAGCGAAATCGCCGATACAAGCATCAGCACGATACCGAGGACCAGAGCAATCTTCTTCGCGGCGTCGAGGATCGCGGTGAGGTTCTCCACGTCGTATCGCGCGCCGGGCCGGTGGCGGCTCTCGATGATCTGCCGAACGAGAATCGTGAGCGGCTCGACGTCCTCCGAACGCTTCGCCTGGACATAAAGCGGGTCGATCCGCTCCACCGGAGTGAAATAGCGGATTACCGTTAGCGGGATCAGGATGGTCTCACTGGCGAGTTCGGAAAGCCCAAAGCTTTCGGTTCGTTCTTTGAAGGTGCCGATTACCGTAAACTGCAGGCCATGGATCTTGATCGATTGGCCAATGGCGCTGTATTGCCCGCCAAACAGCCTCGTGGCCAGCTTCTGGGTCAGCATCGCGACCTTCTGGCGAAGGGATACGTCGCTCCCGTCCATGAACCGGCCCGCGAGTAACTGAAGGTTACGGACGGTGGCGTACTGCTCATCGGAGCCGATGACCTTGATGTCCTCCTCGCGGCCGCCGATAACCATGCGATCGAAGTTGGTCATGACTCCGGTTGCGGCTACGATACGGGGCCCAAGTTCGTCACGGACGGCCTCGACATCGGCGAGTTTGATGTAGTCTCCTTCGGCGGTAGCATTACCGCTGCTGCCCGCCGAGTACTGTGCGTAGATGATGTTCGATCCGATGGCGCGGATCTGGTCCAGGATGTACTCCCGCCCGGTGATCGAAATGGTAACGACGAGAATTACCGACGCGTTGCCAATCACCAGCCCAAGAGCGGTGAGGAACGTGCGAACCTTGTTCGCGCGCAGCGCCTGCACGCTGAAGTTGAGAGCTTCGCCGACGTGCATGGCTTACCAGACCTGGCGAGCCAGGAGCCCGCCGCAGCCCGAGGGCGTGCCCGCCAAAATCGTCGTCGAACTGCAAACCACGCTCTTAGGCGCCGGCCACCTTCCTGAGAAGCTTCTGCGCGTCCTCGCGCGGTGGATCGTCGGCCGTGAGATTCGATTGCAGATACTTCTTCAACAGCTCGCGGGCCTGGTCGAGGTGCTGGTGCGCTTCGACATAGATGCTGGCTCGCTCATAAAGTAGGCGGGGACTCCCGGGCGCCAGACGATCCGCCTGGGCGAGAGCGGCTTCGCTCTCCTGAATACGACCCTGGCGTGCAAGAAACTTCGCGAGATCGACGACACGACCCACCTGCCGCGGCGCCAGTTCCATCGCTCGGCGTAGTTGACTCTCAACCTCGCCGTATTCCTGGCGCTTGCGCGCGAGCTGCGCCTGCGCGTAGTGGCCTTCCGCCGGATCAATGCGCTCGATTTGGCGGGCGACATTGGCAGCCTTATCGAAGCCCCCGCCCAGGAACCCCGGAGCTTCCAGATAATAGTCAAAGAGGTCGCTCAGGGCTTCCTTATTCGCAGGGTCGAGTGCTACGGCCTTCTGGAAGCAGTCCCGGGCGTGCCCGGCGTTCATCGGCGCCACGAACGGGCTGGCGGTTTCTGCACGTCGGCCCCAGGTGCGCCCGAGCCAGAGCATATACTCTGAGTTGTTGGGATCAAGAGCGACCGCTTTCTGCAGGCTGTCGGTGGCCTTTTTGAAATCGCCGTCCATGAAGTAGCTGCGGCCCAGCAAGGCCAGCGTGCGGGCATCGGGGTTCGCGATGGCGCGCAGAACGCGAATCGCCCCGTTGTAGTCCGTGTGTTGGTATAGCGCCTCGGCCTGCTTCAGGTCCTGGCCGTGAAGCGCCAGGGCAAAAGCCAGTGCCAGAAGTGGTCCTGCTCTCATTCCGCTGATCCCCTGAAAAAGGAAGCTCTTGTAATAATAGCGAAACTCCGCTTCTACTGATGCACGAACCCCTGCCGCGGGTACGCCGAACATTTTTCCCCTCCTCTGAAACACGCGGGAAATGGGCTCCGGGCGGCTCACCCTGTCATACGGAAATGGGGCGCCCGGCGGATGGGCCAGCCAGGGTATGCTGTAGGTGTCACGCAATACTCACTCGATCTCTTGGAGGATCTTATGTTTGCAAGGTTGCGAGCCTTTGGTTTACTCGTGGCCGTTCTGTTGTTCGCGGGCTCCATTGCGCGGGCCCAGGTGACATCCATGGAAGGCGATGTCAAGGACGAGAATGGAGCTGGAATCAAAGGCGCGGTAGTGAAGATTACCCGCACGGACATGAAGGGCAATTACCAGGTCAAGACCGATAAGAAGGGTCATTATTACTATGGCGGTCTTCCCATGGGCACGTACCGCGTCTCTGTGGAGGTTGACGGTAAAGAACGGGATTCGGTCAATAACGTCAAGACCCACTTCGGGGACACGGTCGAGCAGTCGTTCGATCTCCGCCAGGCGGCGCAACGCAACGCGCAGTTGCAGGCGGCGGCCAGCAGCGGGCAGCTCAGTAAAGACCAGGAACGAGGCATGACCGCCGAACAGAAGGCCGCGCTGCAAGCTGCCATGAAACAGCGCGAGGCGGCGCTGGCCAAGAACAAGGCCCTGAACGATGCGTATAACACCGGCCGCGAGGCGCTGGAGGCGAAGAACTATCCGGCCGCCATCGAGTCGCTTCAGAAAGCCTCGGAAATGGACGCGACGCAGTCGGTGATCTGGATCAGCCTCGCCGAAGCCTACGTAGGTGACGCGGCCACTAAGACGGGAGCCGACCAGCAGGCCGACTATGACAAGGGCTTTGCCGCGTTTCAGAAGGCGATCGAGCTCAAGCCGGACGACGCCGCTTTCCACAACAATTACGCCTTGGCGCTGGTCAAGGCGAAGAAGCTGGACGAGGCCCAGGCCGAGTTGCAGAAAGCGGCGGCGCTGGATCCACCGAATGCCGCCAAGTACTACTACAATCTCGGCGCAGTATTGACCAACGCCGGCCAGTCGGACGCGGCCGCTCAGGCTTTCAAGAAAGCGATTGAGGCCAATCCGAACTATGCGGAGGCGCAGTATCAATACGCCGTCAGTCTCAGCGCGAAGGCAACCACCACACCGGACGGCAAAATCGTCCCGCCTCCGGGCATGGTGGAGGCGCTGAACAAATACCTCGAGCTGGCGCCCACGGGTCCGAACGCGGAAGGCGCGAAGGCTCTCCTGCAAACCATGCAGGGCTCCGTCGAAACCAGCTATCAGAACCCGAACGCCCCGAAGAAGGGCAAGAAGAAGTAGTCCGGCGGCTCGAACGCGCGTCTACCACCTGAGGTGGCGTCGCAACCGGTCCTCGAATGGATGCGCGGCGGTGAGGCGGAGGAGTCCGCCGATGCGGCGCCGCGACGCGGGCAGCGCCCCCGAAAGACATATCCCTGGTATTTGGTGATCTGGCTCACCGGCGTCGATTATTTTTCGACGCTGGGGTATCAGCCGGGTATCGCTCTGCTCGCGGCCGGAGCGCTCTCACCCCTCGCAACCGCTGTGCTGGTGCTGGTGACGCTCGCCTGCGCGCTGCCGGTGTACGCACAGGTGGCCGGGCGCTCGTTTGTGGGCCAGGGCTCGATCGCGCTGCTCGAAAACCTGCTGCCCGGCTGGTCAGGCCGCATCTTCGTTCTGGTGCTGCTGGGTTTCGCCGCCACGGACTTCGTCATTACCATGACGCTGTCGGCCGCGGACGCGGCCACGCATGCGGTGAATAATCCTTTCCTGAGCCGATTCGTTCACGGACAGCATTTCTGGCTCACCATCCTGCTGCTGGCGCTCCTGGCTATGGTTTTCCTGAAGGGCTTCCGCGAGGCCATTGATCTGGCGTCGGCGGTGTGCGTGCCCTATCTGTTGCTGAACGTCGTGGTGCTGGGACGTGCATTCTTCGAGGTGCTGTCCCGGCCCGAATTGCTGGGACACTGGCGACGCGCTCTGGATGCGCACGGCAACTGGACGACACTGCTGGCGTTATCGGCTTTGGTCTTCCCCAAACTGGCCCTCGGTCTGAGCGGCTTCGAAACCGGTGTTTCCGTGATGCCGCTGATCCGCGGCGAAGACGCCGATGAGGCCAATCCGAGGCCGGACGGCCGTATCGGCAACACACGCCGCCTGCTGGCGACGGCTGCGGTGATCATGAGCGTTATGCTCACTGCCTCGAGCTTCGTCACTGCTGTACTGATTCCTCCTGAGGCGTACCGGGAAGGCGGTCCGGCAAGCGGCCGTGCGATCGCGTATCTGGCGCACCAACTGCTGGGGAACGGCTTCGGCTCCCTTTATGACTTCTCCACTATTCTGATCCTGTGGTTCGCCGGCGCATCGGCCATGGCCGGCCTGCTGCACCTGATCCCCCGTTATCTGCCGCGCGTCGGGCTGGCGCCTGCCTGGACGGCGTGGACGCGGCCGCTTGTGCTTGTGCTCTTCGGCTGCGACCTGGTGGTCACCGTGGTGTTTCGAGCCAGCGTGGAGGGACAGGGCGGCGCGTACGCAACGGGGGTGCTGGTTTTGATGCTGTCGGCCGCATTCGCGGCCTCGCTCACGCTGTGGCACGAAGGCCGTCGCCTGCTGAGCTTCTACTGCTTCCTGGTAACTGCCGTCTTTCTCTACACGACGCTGGCGAACATTGTCGAGCGGCCGGATGGCATCATCATCGCCACGTTCTTCATCCTGTTTATTCTCGCCGTGAGTGTGATCAGCAGGTATGTGCGCGCAACCGAACTGCGCATCACTGAGGTGCAGTACACAGACCAGGACTCGCGGCGTATTACCGAGTCCCTGTGCTGCCACAAGGTGAATCTGGTCGCCGCCTACAGCCTGGATGAGAACGTGTTGCGGGCGAAAGAGGCGCAGGTCCGGCGCTATTACCGCGTCGAGGGACCGCTGGCCTTCGTGCATGTCACGCTCATCGATAATCGCAGCGAGTTTCTGGGACCGGTCTGCCTGCGGGTTCGTCGGACGGGTCCGAATTACTGCATCGAGGTGACCCAGGCGGTCGCCATCGCAAACACGATCGCATACCTGGGCGAAAAACTGCAGCCCATCAGCATCGTGGTGGGGCTGAGCCGGCAGAAGATGATGATCCAGGCGATTCGTTATTTTCTCTTCGGTGAAGGCGAAACGGGGTTGATGCTCTACACGATTCTGCTCCGGCGCTGGAGGGAAGCGCCCGCCGAGGGGCGTCCGCTGGTTTTCCTGATGAGCGACTGAAGCCCTGCGGCAGCTCAGAGCGGGCTCGCGATCCGAACTCCGGCGGGCGGGCTTCCGCGCTGAAGATCTTAGCCGTAGAGAACCGATGGTCAGCAGAGCGCGCCAGGCGCTTAAAGCTCGCTCGCGTCGAAGAAGCTGCCTATATCAAATCGATGGACCTTTGCGCCCAGGACGCGTCGGCCAACCGGGCTCGACCGCTAACGCGCGAATTGTCGGTGACAGTCGCACGACGCGCTCCTGCCTGGGCAGCTACTCTTCCCGCACCTGCGGTGGAGGCTGGGGCGCCTTTGGCGGCTTTTCCGGGCGGCTGGGTATATCCGGGAAAGTGACTTCCGCCTCCTCGCCCGTGGCCTTGCGCACGGTCAGCGTGCCGCGATCAGTGGTGACGCGGATCTCCGGGGCGCCGGGGGCGCCGCCGCTGATCCTGCCGCCGGGCTCGCTCTCCTGAGCTGTCAACGGGCCGCCGTATTCGTTGTGCACTTCGCCGTGATCGGTGCTGGCCTTCAGGTCGAACTTCGCCGCGGGCAGCAGCGCCAGATCCACGTCGCCGCTGTGGACCCGCACGTCCATGCGCGGGACCGCGCCCGTTTTGGCTGCCGGACGCAGCTGCACGTCACCGCGGTCCACGGTCAGATCGAGCGCCTGGGTGAAGTCAGAGATCTGGATATCGCGCGAGCGCGCATCCAGCCGCACCGGACCCGTAAGCCCACTGGCCGTGAAATCGCCTCCGGACATGCGCACCTGCCCCGGGATTTTTTCCACATTGAACTGTACGTTGTCGCCCTCGAACCGCAGCGGCTGCTCCAGATTGCGGAACTGCAGATCGCCGGTCCATGTCCCGGCGATCGTCACCGGGCCGGAAATGTTGGTCAGTTCGATCTCGTCGCCGTGCGAGGCGCGCAGGTCTACTTTCCCCTTCACCCCGGTGCAGCGCACCACGTCGCTCTTGTCCAGCTGCACGCGCACGTCACCGGCGACGTTCTGAACGCGAACGCCGGCGTTATCGCTGTTAATATCCACGCTGCCGTTGATATCGGAAATATCGAAATCACCGGTGCGCCCGCGGGCGACAATGGAAGCGCCCTTCGGCACCGAGATCTCCAGGTCGTCGCTGATGCGCGTGCGGCTGTCCACGCGATCCTGATTGGTGCGGATCACATACCCGTCACCCTGCTGGACGATTTCCAGAGGCGTTTGTTGGTTGGCGGTATCGGCATCATGCTGGGCAAGAGCCCGGATCGATTTGTTGCCGCTCACGCGAACCGTGCTGCTGTCCTCGGCGCCGGTAATGCGCGCGTCGCCGCGAAAGCTCTCGATGACGATGCGCGGCGCTTTGCCCGTCACCGGCTTCTCCACGCCGTTCATGGGGAAATCGTAGTTCTCACCCATGTTGATGACGATGCCGCGCCACGGGCCGCCGTACATCCAGTGGTGGTTCTGCACGGTCCACACGCTGGCGCCGATAAGGCAGATGAAGAACACCAGAACCCATTCGCCGCCGGAGACGCCGCTGCGCGGCAGAGGCCTGGACTGGAAGGCCCACACGATGATTTCGAGAAGGCGCAGCCCGCCCCAGGCGATCAGCACGAACGGCCACCACGTGCCGATGATGGTGGAGATGGGCATATGCCACACCGTCCACATCAGGAACAGCACGCCGAGGCCGATCAGGATGAGCGGCCCGATGACCGATCCGCGTCTCATACCCTTGTTCCTCCCGGCGGCGGTGGCGGAGACGGAGGAATGTTATAGCCGGGCGTTCCCGGCGTCGGCGAATACGGCGGATATGATGGCGGCGTATAAGGGCCGGCGGCGGCCGGAGCCGGCGCGGGTTGGCGCGTGGTGCGCTCCAGCAGTTTCAGAACGCCGAATACGATTACCAGCACCGGCCATGAGGTGCTGAAGCTCAACATGCCGAACTGATGTACCGCAATCAGCACGCCGAGGGTGATCAGCATCAGCGGTCCGCGCACGGCCTGGATAAAGTCGGAGCTACTGACGGCCATGCTGCACCTCCGGCCCGGGCGCCGGAGGGCGCACCGGAGCGAAACGTTCGTACAGCAAATAAACGCCGATGGCGATGAGCAGCAACGGCCAGTAGCGGACGATGCGCTCGAAGCTGACGAAGTTGAAGTTCATCAGCAGGAACATCACGCCGAAGGCGATCAGGATAACGGGGCCGACGGGGAAACCGCGCCGCCGTGTGGGCCACAGACTCGAGAACTCATCAACGGGTTCGCCGAGTTGCCGGCGCCGCGCGGTGTGATAAGCCTCGAAGGCCATGTAGATCCACCACGCGGCGATCAGCATTCCGAACAGCGGCTCGAACCCGCTGGCCGCGCCCGAGCTGATGATGCTGATCAGGATTCCCAGAACAATCACGTGTACAAATGCTTTGACGTACTGTCCGTTATAAATCGCGCCCACGCCGGGAATGAGGCCGAGAATAAAAGCCAGACCGGGCGAGGCGTCGTTGCGAGGCAGAGGCGCTGGTGCGACGGGAGCGGTGTACGGCGACCACTCGGGAGGCGGCGCGCCTGGAGCGGCAGCGTTCACCCCCGCTGCCGCCGCTGTTGCCGGAACGTGTTCGGCGCAGAACACCGTTCCCTGGGCGGGCAGCTGGCACGCCGGGCACAGCGGCTTTCCACAGGAGCGGCAGTATGCGGTCGCAGGCGATTCCGGATGATTTGCGCAGTTCATTTTTTTTCGTTTCGCCCCGCCGGATTCGGCCTGGCGGGTGCGCCTTTCTTCTGTTCACTCGCCCTGACGGGCGTTTGGCTCTGATCCTGATCGGTCCACTCTCTCAGACGGGACTGGATCTCGATCACCACTTTCATGTTTTCGTAATACTTCACACCGCGGTCCCAGGCGCGATGAACGCGATCGTCGGCCGCCGACCAGATCTTCACCGGATCGAGGTCGGACGGACGAAGCTGTCGCGGCTCGATGCCGGCGAACTTCGCGATCATCGAAAAAGACAGAACCGTCATGGCCATTCCCATGACGTAGCGGGGCTGCAGGATCCACCCGGTCCAGCGCCCGAAGAGGCGGCTGTGCCAGGGGCGTCGCGCTCCCGCCGCGACGCCGGGAATATCGTGCAGAATGCGGGTCAGCAGCTCGGCCGGAGGCTCGGCGACGGCAGCCTTCTCTATGAACGCGAGAGAAGCCTTAACGTCGCGAGCCATCTCGCCGCACGCAGCACAGGAGGCTATGTGCTCTTCCAGTTCGCGGCGGCTGGGCTCGGGCAGTGCGCCGTCCAGATAATCGCACAGAAGGATTTCGAAATCGGCGCAGGTCATATCGCCACCTTTTGCCGTTTCAGGACGCGCGCGAGCTCGGCGCGCCCGCGGTTCAGCCGCGATTTCACAGTCCCCTCGGGGACGTTCAGCACCTGGGCGATTTCGCGGTACTCCATCTCTTCCAGATCGCGCAAAATGACTGTCTCGCGCAGATCGGGAGATAACCGGGCGAGGGCGCTCTGCAGCACTTCGCTCGCTTCCCGGCCGGCCAGTACGCTGTCCGCGCGCGAGGACGTGGCCGCCTGTTCCAGATGGGGCAGACGCTCCTCGATGGAATCCGTTGCACGCTCGAGTCGCGTGCGCCGGTAATGATCGATGAGCAGGTTGCGGGTTAGCCGGGTCAGCCAGACCACGAACGAACCCTCACCGGCGCGGAAGCTGGAGAGGTTCTTGAAAACCCGCAGAAAGACTTCCTGAGTCAGGTCCTGGGCTTCGGAGTCGCGGCTGGTAAAGCGATAGCAGATGCCGTATACGCGCCGGGTATGCGCCTTGACAAGGTCTTCCCAGGCGGTCTCTTCGCCTTCGAGGCAGCGCTCCACGAGGATGGCGTCGGCGTCCAGGGTTTTACCTCCCCAGCGCCGGAGCGCTTCGGAGCGCGACCTGGTCCAGTCCCATTGGGCGGGGCTGGCGGCGATTTGTGCTACGGCTCCCATATCCTCGTTCTCCGGCGGATGCAGCGTCGCCGGGCCCGGTGGACCCCGCTTTCTGCTTCCACCCTGTAGAACGAGGTTCTATCATAAGAAGTTCGCTGAATCTCAGGAGTTAACTCAATTCTATCCGCCGGCCGCCGCACGGCAATCGCCCGCCCGGCGACCTGCGCCGGCAGACGGGTGAGCGGCGAATGCCCGGCGGCGGATGACGGTTTCCGGCGGGCGAGGCAACGTCTCAGGTGGCGGACGTAACGACAAAACTGAACGGCGCGCGGAAGCCCTCCTCGCCGCCACGACGACAAGCGTGGCGGATCACGGTGGCGCTCACGGTTCTGGCGGCGCTCGCGGCCGTGGTGGCTTGGCGCCTCCGCGCCGGCAATTTCCGCTGGAGTGCCTTCGCCGCATCGTTCCGTGGAGTCGATTGGTGGTGGTTCGCCCTGTGCGTACTGCTCAACTTCGGAGGCTACTTCGTGCGGGCGCCGCGCTGGGAGGTGATGCTGCGCCCGGTCCGGGCAGGGGTCAGCGTCTGGAACATCTTCAAGGCCACACTGATCGGCTTCGCGGCTTTGATGCTGCTGGGCCGGCCGGGCGAGCTGGTACGGCCCTATCTGATTGCTACCAAAGAGCGGATGCCATTTTCCTCCCAGATGGCGGCCTGGTTTCTGGAGCGGATTTTCGACCTGCTTATGGTGCTGGCCATCTTCTCCTTCGCGCTCACCCAGATCCCGCCTGAAGCAGTGGCCCGGCATCCCATCCTGGACCGGATCCTGTCAACCGCCGGCTGGCTCGCTGGGGCGCTGGCAATCATTTGCTTCACGTTGCTTTTCGTACTCGGCCGGTACCCGCGTCAGGCGCGCCGCCGGCTGACAGCGGCTCTGGGGGTCGTGCCGGCGGCGCTGAAACCGCGTGTCGAGCGCCTCGTCTCTACCTTCATCGAAGGCATGCAGTCGGTCTCCAGCCGTGGACATCTGCTGATGCTGGCGGGGTACACACTGCTCGAGTGGGTACTCATCGTGAGCACAACATGGTCTGTTCTGAAGGCTTTCCCGGCTACTGCGCATTTCGGGCTGACGGGCGCGTGTATCTTCCTCGGTTTCGTCGCCTTCGGGAGCATGGTGCAGATTCCCGGGATCGGTGGCGGACCGCAGGTGGCCGGCGCGATGGCGCTTTCTCAGATTCTGGGCGTCCCGGTGGAGCCAGCCGCCGCGGTCTCGCTCGTTTTCTGGTTTGTCAGTTTCGTCGTTGTACTACCCGTCGGCGTCGGCCTCGCGCTGCACGAAGGCCTGAGCTGGGGTAAACTCAGTCACCTGAAGGACGAGATATGATGTGCCCTTTCTGTGGTTTCCGGGAGGATCGGGTCATCGATTCGCGGGAGAGCCGGGAGGGCGATGTCATCCGCCGGCGGCGGCAGTGCCTCAGCTGCGAGCGCCGGTTCACCACGTACGAGCGGACGGACGAGATTCCTTACATGGTGGTGAAGAAAGACGGCCGGCGCGAAAAATTCGATCGCCAGAAGGTGCTTTCAGGGCTGCTCAAAGCCTGCGAGAAGCGGCCAGTGAGCATGGCCAAGCTCGCGGAGTTGGTGGACGACGTCGAAGGGAAGCTGGTGGACAGCCCCGAGCGCGAGCTGTCTACTACAAACATCGGAGAGATTCTGATGGAGCATCTGCGGTCACTCGATAAGATCGCTTACGTTCGCTTCGCGTCCGTTTACCGCGACTTCCAGGATGTGGAGGCGTTCATGGAAGAACTGCGGCATCTGGTTCTGCAGAAGCGGAGCTGAACCCCTCCGCGGCTGGGGGGAATCGTGCTATCACAGGCGGTGCGATTCGCGTCAAAAACACTGAGAGGAGCAGGGTTACGGATCGACTACCCGAGCGTTCCCTCAGGCTCGATTCCTGTAACCAAAAGAGCGCGGAAACATCTTTTAAATAGGCACTTAACTTAGCTGGGTTTCGATGTTATAATCGATGCCGATCGTCAGACGGCCAGATCTCACGAAGTCCGGCAATGAGTGTGTCAACACGCCCTGCGGCGATCAGGGCGGTTCTCTTTCGCTCCCGTTGGGTGAGGTGAGCTTTCAGTGGATCAATTCGAAGACCATTATCTAACAGAAAATAACGAACTTCCCGGCATACCGTTTGACGAGGAAGGCCACTTCTTTCACGCTGAGGAAGCGCCCGAAGGTGAGGAGTTTGCGGGTGCTCAGCCTCAGGAAGAATCAATCTATACGGACGACCCGGTACGCGTGTACCTCCGCGAGATGGGCGCCGTACCGCTGCTGACCCGCGAAGGTGAAGTCGATCTGGCGCGCCGCATGGAACGGGGCAAGCTCCGGATGCAAAAGGCGATCAGCCGCTCGGCGGTGGTGCAGCGGCTGGTGCTGCAGATTGCCGAAGAAGTGAAGCGCGGGGCGGAGCTGGACGAATACGTCGATCTGGGCGACGTCGAGCAGGGTACACCCGCTGAGGCCCGCCGGCAGACTGAAATTCGGGAGATGTTCAACGAGATTCTTGCGCACCACAAGAAAGAACAGCAGCTTCAGGACAAGGTCGCCAATATCCCCGTTGCCAACAAGAAGCTGAAACGGCGCTGGGAAGGCAAGCTGGCCCGCTGCAAGGTGGAGATGTCGCAGGGCATGCGCAAGGTCCCGTGGCAGGCCATCCGTTGGCGTCAGTTCTCCCGGGAAATTGAACGGACCGCGGAAGAGATCACGCAGCTTGAGATCGAAGCGCGACGTCTGGATGAGCGTGGCGGCGCCGCGGCACAGCCGCGCGTGCGTGAACTCAAGCGCGAAATCCGCAAACGCGAGCAGGCGGCCAGCGCTTCCCTCGGCGATCTGCGCCATACGCTGGCGGTCATCCGCCACGGCGAGATCGAAGCCGAACGCGCCAAGAAAGACCTGGTGGAGGCGAACCTTCGCCTCGTTGTTTCCGTGGCCAAAAAGTACGTGAACCGCGGCCTGCACCTGCTGGATCTCATCCAGGAGGGCAACATCGGCCTGATGCGCGCGGCCGACAAGTTCGAATACCGCCGCGGCTACAAGTTCTCGACCTACGCCACCTGGTGGATTCGCCAGGCGATCACCCGGGCCATTGCGGACCAGTCGCGCACCATCCGCATTCCGGTGCATATGAACGAGAGCATGAACAAGTTCCTGCGCGCCACCCGCGAGCTGGAAAAGGAACTCGGACGTGCTCCGACGAACGAAGAAATCAGCCGGCGCATGGACATCCCGGTGGAGAAGGTTCAGAAGCTGAAGACCATCTCGCGCGATCCGGTCTCGCTGGAGACCCCGGTGGGCCGGGATGGCGAATCGGCTCTGGGAGACCTGATCGAAGACCGCTGGGTGGGTTCGCCGGTGGACGCGGTCATTGATTCCAACGTTCGCGACGAGACCGCGAACATCCTGAAGACGCTTTCTCCGAAGGAGGAGAAGGTGATCCGGCTGCGGTTCGGCATCGGTTGCGAGCGCGAGCACACGCTGGAGGAGATCGGCCAGGAGTTCGACGTAACGCGCGAGCGAATTCGCCAGATTGAGGCGAAGGCGCTGCGGCAGCTGCGGTCGCCCGAGAGGGCGCGGCACCTGCGCGCGCTGCTCGCCGCAAGGTAAAACAAGGGCAGCCTCTTTCCTCTATAGAGCGGGCCGGGTCGAAAGATCCGGCCCTTTTCATTTCCTGCAGGCCAAAGGCTCGCATTATCTGTGCTCGGGTCCCGGTAAAATCGACCTTCGTCTGCTCGCTGCTTAGCCTTTTGTAGTCAGTGACTTACTTCAGGACCGCGACGTGCAGTGTTCCGTTCGATGACCGACCGCACGCGCCGGATTCTCAACTGGACCGCTCTTGGCCTGGCGAGCTTGATTGTTGCCGCTGCGGTCACCGTTATAGTCGTCATCCACCGGCTCGACGGCAAAGTCGACGCGCAGCTCGCGGCTGGACCGTTCGCCGGCACGTATAACTATTACTCGGCGCCGGTCACGATCGCCGAGGGCGATCAGACCCCGTCCGACGAGGTCGTCGCGATACTGCGCCGCCATGGCTATCGGGAATCGTCGGGGAACAATCCGCGTTCGTGGCAGATCACCCCGGCCGGTCTGGTCGTGCGCACCACTGCCGGAACAGCGACCATTCGGTTCGCCAAAGACAAAGTGGACGCGATTTCCGGCCCCAATAGCCAGAAGTCAGTCAGCCAGGTGCAGCTCGAGCCGGCGCTGCTGACCAACCTGTCCGGTGACGGGCGGGAGAAGCGCGTGATCCTGCACTTCTCCGATCTGCCCCCCGTTCTCGTACGGGCAGTGGTGTCGATCGAGGACAAACGCTTCTTCGAGCATAACGGGCTCGACTTGTTGCGGGTAGGCAAGGCCGCGTTCGTAGACCTGCGGGACCGGCGCAAGGAGCAGGGCGCTTCCACCATCACTATGCAGCTGGCGCGTAACCTGTACCTTGATCCGGCGAAGCGCTGGCGGCGGAAGCTTTCGGAGGTGCTGATTACCATCCACCTCGAGCGCACGCTCTCCAAAGAGAAGATCTTCGAGTATTACGCCAATCAGGTTTATCTCGGCCACCGCGGACCGTTCGATGTGAACGGGTTCGGCGAGGCGGCGCGCGTGTACTTCAACAAAGACGCGGCGCGGCTTACGCTGCCCGAGGCGGCGACACTTGCTGGGATGATCCAGCGGCCCAGCTATTTCGATCCGTTTCGCAGTCCCGACCGGGTAATCGAGCGCCGCAATATCGTGCTGGAGCTGATGAAGCAGAACGGGTACATCACACCGCAGCAATGTGAAGCGGCTCAGGCGGCGCCACTCGGCGTGCATCCGGGCCAGCCGGCAGCGGCGTCGACGCAGTATTTTCTGGACTTCGCATCAGACGCCGTGCACCGGCAGCTCAGTGATGACGTCAGTCACGTCGCGGCGAACGTGTACACGACCCTCGATCCACGGCTGCAGCTTGCGGCCGAGCAGGCTATCGAAGACGGCATGAAACTGGTTGACAACCGCGTCCGCAAACGGAAGGAACGGGGCGCCATGCCCGAAGCGGCGCTGATCGCGCTCGACCCCCACACCGGCGAGATCAAGGCGCTGGTGGGCGGCCGCAATTACGCCGCCAGCCAGCTCGACCGCGCGCTGGCCAAAAGGCCGCCGGGATCGGTGTTCAAGCCGTTTGTCTATGCAGCGGCGATGGACAGCGCGGTGGAGGGCGGGCCCACGCTGTTCTATCCGGCATCGCTGGTCGATGACGAGCCCACCACCTTCCGCTACGCGCGGCAGACCTATTCACCGGGCAACTTCAGGAACGAGTACATGGGTGAGGTTACCTTTCGCGAGGCCCTGATGCATTCCCTGAACGTGGCGACCATCAAGGTCGCCCAGGAAGTTGGCTTTGATCGCGTCATCGCGATCGCACGGCGAGCCGGTATCACCTCCGATCTGCAGCCCACGCCGGCTGTGGCGATTGGCGCGTATGGGGTGACGCCGCTGGAGATTGCACGTGCGTACACCATGTTCGCGAACGACGGCATACGCGTTCAGCCGCACTCCATCGACAGCATCGTCCAGCACGACGGCACGGAGCTGTATCATGCCGAACCCGACTCCCGTCTCGCGCTGGACCCGCGCGTGAATTTCCTCATGGTCAGCATGATGGAGGACGTGATCAATCACGGTACGGCCGCGGGAGTGCGTGGGATGGGATTCAAACTGCCCGCGGCGGGGAAGACCGGGACGTCGCATGACGGCTGGTTCGCCGGGTTCACGCCACGGCTGCTGTGTATCGTGTGGGTAGGGTTTGACGATTACCGCGATCTGGACCTGGAAGGCGCACATTCGGCGCTGCCGATCTGGGCGGAGTTCATGAAGAGCGCCGCGCGATTCGCCGCGTACCGGGATACGCAGACGTTCAAGGCTCCGGCCGGCGTGGTGAAGGCGACGGTGGACCCGACGACCGGAATGCTGGCGACGCCCTACTGCCCGCGCCAGGAAACAGACTATTTTGTCGATGGCTCGCAACCCGCGGAGAAATGCACCGTGCATACCGAAGAGCAGCAGGTCGCCGAGGCCGACGGGCAGCAGGCGCAGCAGTCTGGTGAAACCGCCACGGAGCTTGTCACCGCCACTCACGGAACGGCCGACCGCGCGGCTGACCCCGCTGGCAATGAAACCACGTTTATGCGCGTGCGCACGGCAGGAGAAGGCACTCGCCGCATTATTGTCCCCGCGCAGAACGCGGCGGATCCGCCGGACCAGCCTTGACGCGATTTGTGCCGGGTCAGCCTGGAACGGGCGTTGTACGGCGTTCGACGTCGCGCCGAAATGCGCGGACCTCACGCCCCTCGTAGATCACCTTGACCAGATCATTGTGAGTGATTTCGCAATCAACGATCTCGCCGGTCAATGTAATAGTGGCGCCGGCGGGAAAGAAAAAGGACGGCCGGTCCGATTCCAGAGCGACGAAAGGCGTGAGCACTTTGTACGTCACTATCCATAGGGCGCTGTTGGGCGGCCTCGTGTTACGCCAATCAGATAACCTACGGCTCCTTAGGGTGATCCTGGCAGGCCACATTCCCGAGACATTTTCATCGCTGCACGCGCACCGGCTTCTGAAACGGCACGTGCAGACGCTGCAAAAGCTTGTCGCGCAGGCGCGGAGCTCCTGTATATATATCGACACGGGAGCGGAACTCACGGAGCCAGTGTTCGTGGTCGGGGCGAGCCTCGACGCGCCTGCGCAGCTCCGCTGACGCTTCGTTCCACAGCGCCACATCGAGCGCGTTGGCGTCGAGCAGTTGGCGCCACAGCGTCTCTCCGCACCGCGCACGAATGAATGCGAGCCGCTCGTCAAAGCTCATGGTCTGCGAGTTCGTCACGTTCTGCGGCGCATAATGGAGCCGCAGATCCGGGAACCAGGGCTGGAGCGTGTACTCGGCCAGCATGAGACTCTCATCGAACTGCTCGACGGTTCCAATGATCGAGATCTCGCGCACCAGAGAACCCGCGGCGCGGGCGTCCTCCGCGCTCAGGCTCGAGCGGTCCCCCTGGTGCAGCAACAGCGCCGTTTGCGCGTTGCTCGCATACTCCGGATGCTGCCGGAGCAGGAACGAGAGGAAGGCGGCGAGGTCCATTGCTTTTGCCTCTTCCACGAGGGCATCACTCACGCCGGGCTTCCGAAGAAAGCTGTATTGCGAAAAGAGCCGGTCGAGTGGGTGGCGGACAAAGCAGATGTCGAAAAACTCGAACCCAGCCGCGGCCGGCCGGGGGTAGCGGAATTGATGGCTCGACAGAGCCGACACTGTTTCATGCTCCTCGAGGAACGCCACAATTTCGCTGTTCATGACCAGCGCGTTGGCGCCGGGCGTGTGCAGCGTGGAGAAGAAGACCCCGAATTCGCGCTCCAGCACGGCCTCGACCGTCGTGCCCGCGTTCTTGTAAATGTGATAGTGCAGGAGAACCGGGCGGGCGTCCATTACTGCCAGGCGCGCAGGGCCACGACGGCGTTCAGGCCGCCGAACGCAAACGAATTGGACAGAGCGTATTCCACCTGAGCGCGGCGCGCCTCATTGGGGATGACATCGAGATCGCAGGACGGGTCGGGCTCGGTGTAATTCGCGGTGGGAGGCAGAACGCCGGTCTCGAGGGCCAGCACGGTGGCGATGGCCTCCAGCGCGCCGGCCGCGCCCAGGGCGTGCCCGTGCATCGATTTCGTCGAGCTGACCGCCAGTGTGTTGGCGTACTCGCCGAAGACCTGGCGAATTGCCGTGGTCTCGGTGGAATCGTTGGCGATCGTCCCGGTGCCGTGAGCGTTGATATAGCCGATCTGTTCGGGGTCAATGCGTGCATCGCAGATTGCGGCGCGCATGGCCCGCGCCGCGCCTTCGGGCGAGGGCTGGGTGATGTGATGCGCGTCGGAAGACATACCGAAGCCCACAATTTCGGCGTAAATCCTGGCGCCCCGCGCACGCGCGGCTTCGAGCGGCTCGAGGATGAGCGCGGCGCCGCCCTCGCCGAGAATCAGGCCGCGGCGGTTCTTGGAAAACGGCCGGCAGGTATCCGGCGATACCACACGCATGGCCTCCCAGGCCTTGAGGAATCCCAGGCTGAAAATTGCTTCACTGCCGCCCGTGACCGCCATTTCCACGCTGCCGCTGCGCACCATCCAGAACGCCTGCCCGAGAGCGTGATTCGACGACGAGCACGCGGTGGAGATGGTCCATGTGGGACCGGTGATGCCGTACTCCAGCGAGATGCGGCTGGCGCCCGCGTTGGCCATGATTCGCGGGATAGTAAACGGATTCACGCGCCCGGAGTTGTTCTTGTACAGCCCGACGAAACCTTCGTCCTCGGTCGATTGCCCGCCAACGCAGGACCCGGTGACGATCGCGGTGCGCTCGCGGAGCTCGGGCGTCCACTCGATGCCGGCATCGGCAATCGCCTCGCGCGCGGCAACCACCCCGAGCTGTGCGAATCTGTCGAGCAGCCCGACGTCCTTCTCATCAAAGTGCCGCGCGGGGTCATAGTCCTGGACCTCGGCCGCATTGGGGAAACGGAGCAGGCCGGGGGCCACGGACTGCATCGGGCGGATGCCCGAAGCGCCGTCTGCCAGGGACTTCCGAAACTCGCCGGCGTTCCGTCCAATGGCGGAGATAACGCCGATGCCCGTGATGGCGACTCGCCGTGGCCCCATGTCAGCTGGCGTGGGCGGGCTGCTCGGAGCTGCCGGCGCCGCCTTCCACGAGTTTCGTTACGCCGTCCACCATCTCGCGCACGGTGCGGATGCTTTGTGCGGCGTCGTCAGGGATATTGACGTTGAACTCGTTTTCCAGCGCGAACAGGATGTTGATGCCATCGAGGGAATCGATGTTCAGCTCCTGAAAGGTGCTGTCCAGCGTGATCTTCTCGGCCGGGATGTGTTGTGTCTTCGCTATGACGTCGATGATTCTTTGTGTCAGGTCGTCGTCGGGCATAGAATGTCGCTCACCGTCTCGAACCGGAAGCCGCGCTCCAGCAGCATGGGCGCCAGCCGCCGCACGGCCTCGATGGTCACCGAGATGTTCGGCTGAGCCTCGAGGTTGCGGCCATCGTGCAGGCAAAAAATAGCGCCGTTGGCCGCGCCTCGCAACAGGCGTGCGAGCACACGTTCCGCCGGCAACTTCCAGTCTTTACCAATGGTACTCCAGAGTATACTCGTTAGCCCGAGAGAGCGCTGCGCCTGGGCCAGTCCGAACCAGCGCACGCCGAACGGCGGACGAAAGTAACGAGGACGCTGGCCGATCACGCGCTCGATGGATTCCTGAGCGTCAGCCAACTCGCGATAAATGAACGATGCCGATTGCAAATACAATCGCGCGTGATTCTCGCTGTGGTTCCCTATGACGTGTCCCGCGGACGCGATCTCGCGGGCGATGGAGGGCAGCCGGCGAACGCTGGCGCCGCACTGGAAGAAGGTGGCGCGGATGCGGTGCTCGTCGAGTACCCGCAGCAGCTTGGGCGTCGACTCGCTGGGGCCGTCGTCAAACGTGAGCGCGACGGAGCGGCGGCTGCGAACGCCGCGATGGACGGAAGGCGCGACCAGCGTGGAGGAGGGCGCGCGCACGGCATAAGCGATCGCTCCCGCCGCGCATGCCACAGCTCCGACTGCCACGGCGCCAATGCCACCGGCGGTCATGCCGCCGAGCCCTTGCCGGGAGAATCGAGGGTGTACGTGGTCCACGCGCCGGGAACCCACGGATACCGTTCGATCACGCGCTCGTCCACATTCACGCCGAGGCCGGGCTCACGCGAGACCAACAGGTCGCCGTGGTCGAGATCCAGCGGCTCCTTGAGAATGTCGGAGGCGAGCGGGAACGGATACATGCCCCGCTGCCACAGGGTGGAATAGCAGGGATATTCCAGCCATTCCACGACCATCTCCGGCCAGCAAATGCCCAGCTGAGCCGCGGCGATCACCTCCAGGGCGGTCCCCGCGGAATGGAAGGCGAAGCGCAGACCGGCGTGCGCCACTTCCGGCAGCAGGCGCCGCGCCGTCGGATATCCGCCCTGGGTGGTCACGTCCATCTGCACGTAATCGACGCTCTCAGTGAAGATGAGGTCCATGTACCCGTGCTCGGTGAGCTCATGCTCGCCGGCTGCGATGGGTACGTAATCGAGGTCTTTGAGGCGGCGGTATCCTTCGTGGTCGTCCGGAGGAAGCGGCTCTTCCAGCCAGGCCACGTGGTAATCGCCAAGCTGCTCGGCCACCTCGTCTATGGTGGCGGACACGTAGTTGCGGTCGCCCATACGCCACCAGGTGTGCGCGTCCACCATAAGGTCGAAATCCGCTCCCACGGCCTTGCGCATCAGCCGCACCGTGCTGACGTCCTGCTCCGGCCCGACACCGGCGCGCATCTTGTACGCGCGGAAGCCGAGCTCGGCGATGTGATGCGCCTCTTCGGCGTGCCGTTCGGGCGGCATGTACATGCCCGCGCTGCCGTACAGGCGGATGCGGTCGCGTACCCGGCCGCCGAGCAGCTCGGAAACCGGCATGCGCCGCGCCTTTCCGAGCAGATCGAACAAGGCGATCTCCACCGCGCAGTAATGCTTCATCAGGTCCCAGTTCTGACCGGGCCCTTCGAGGAACTTGACCCGTAGCGCGTCGGGATCGGCGATGTGGTGGCCGGCGAGGAACGGGGCGATGACACGCTCGATGTTGTGCCGGGCCGCCTCAGTCGGAGGGCCCGGCGCATAACCCACCAGCCCCTTGTCGGACTCCACCCGGATCAGCATGGCGTCCCGCTTGGCAATAATGCGTTCCCCACCGTGAAACGTGAAGCGCAGCGGTTCGGGGAAGCGGTACGAGAGGAGGAACGCCCGGACGCTGCGAATAGTCATCGCGTCACCAGTTTATCGTGAGGCTGGCGCCCCGTTCCCATGCAGGAACGGCGTGGATTCGCGTTCTTTGGCCGGGAGGATATCCGTGCCAATACGAATTGCAATTGCGCTGCTGGCGGCAGAGGCGCTCGCAGCGGGCGCCGGAACCATGCCGCGATCCCGGGTCCTGCCGCCCAGCACGCAGGAGAATCTGACCGTTTTCCCGGTCATCGTGGAGCACGCGGGTGACGCGAGTAAGCAGCCGCCCCTGAGCCGGAATAGCGAGCATGAACAGTTCCAGACCGGACCTCAGGCTCTTACGAATACGGAAGGCATTGCCAGCTCCGTTCGAAGAACGGCCGCCCGGCGCCTTTTACACTGCCAGCCCGGGAACTCCCCCCATTGAGGGGGCCAGCCGCACCGCGCGCAGGATCGCCTGCGACGTGGCCTTTGCCGCCGCTACCCCAAGCGCGTTGATGTCCGCCTGCGCGCGGCCCACCGACAGCGCGAATACGATGTCGCCGTCGTACGTGGTCCACACAGGCGAGATGGTCCGCGCCACGCCCGCGCTGGCCAACTGCGCCAGCTTGGTGCAGGCGGGCTTCGACAGCAGCGCATCCGTAGCCACCACCACCAGCGTCGTGTTCTGCCTTCGCAGCGGTTGCCGCGCGTTGCCGCTTTCGAGCAGGCGCGTGCTGTTCGCGAACTCACGCGATGCAGCCGATACGCGCGTGCCCGCGAGGATCCGTCCCGTTTCAGGATCGATCACGTCGCCTACGGCGTTCACCACCGCCAGCGCGGAAACCACGACGCCGCCGCTGAGTGAAACGGTCGCCGTGCCCAGCCCCGACTTCATGGCGTGATCCATGCCCAGCAGTTTGCCCACGGTCGCGCCCGTGCCCGCGCCCACGGGGCCTTCCTGAACCGGCCCGGAGCTGGCGTGCGCTGCCGCGGCCTCGCCCATCTCGCGGGTCGGCCGGGCGCTCGCTTTTCCGATCGAGAGATCATAGATAATCGCTGCCGGGACAAGCGGCACGCGCGCGGCGCCGGTCTGGTATCCAACGCCCTCGCGCTCCAGATAACGGCGCACGCCGGAAGCCGCCTCCAGACCGAATGCGCTGCCGCCAGCCAGCATCACCGCATGGATGCGATCGGTGGTATGCAGAGGGTTGAGCAGGTCGAGTTCTTCGGACCCGGTGGCCGACCCGCGAACATCCACGCCGCCCACCGCACCGCTCGTGCACAGCACCGCGGTGCAGCCGGTAAGCCCATCGAAATCAGAGACATGGCCGACCGCGATGCCCGCAACATCTGTCAGCCCTTTTGTTTGCATGCGACCGGATCCGGACCGCTTGTATGGTAGCATCGGATTCGTCGGGGGGAGAGCGTTTGCTCGATTTTCTGAAAGCTCCGGTAGCGGCGATTCAGGATTTCTTCATCCTGTCCGGACGCGCGTTAAAGAACCTTGTCCGGCCTCCCCATTACGCCGATGACATCTTCATCCAGATGGATGTCATCGGCGTGGGAAGCCTGCCGATTGTCATCCTCGTCGGCTTCTTTACCGGGGTGGTCATCACCATGCAGATGTCGCGCGCCCTGTCCACGTACGGCGCGGTGAGCCAGGTGGGTCCGGTGGTGATGCTCACGCTGGTGCGCGAGCTCGGGCCGGTGCTCACGTCGATTCTGGTGGCCGGCCGAAACGCATCGGGAATTGCGAGCGAACTCGGGTCCATGAAGGTCACCGAACAAATCGACGCCATGCGCGCGCTCGGCACCGATCCGATCCAAAAGCTTGTCACCCCGCGCATGATCGCCACCTGCGCTACGCTCCCGCTGCTGACTATCATTGCCGACACGGTGGGCCTCTTTGGCGGCTTTATCGTTGCGTATTTTTCTCTTCGCCTGACGCCCGGCCAGTACTGGACACCGGCCTACCAGATCCTGGCTTACAACGATGTGGTTCAGGGTCTGCTCAAGCCGTTCGTTTTTGCATTTATCGTTGCGCTGGTAGGCTGTTTCTACGGCATGCGAACGACGGGCGGGACACAAGGCGTAGGCCGCGCCACCACACAAGCAGTCGTTGCCGCAGTCGTCTGGATCTTTGTGCTGACTACGCTGATCACGCGAGTATTCGTCAATATCTCGTAACCCATGCCGATCGAGGCCATCATCCCTGAGCAGAAAATATCGCGCGGCAATGGCGGGCAACCGCTGATGCGCTTCGAGCACGTCTCGGTGCAGTTCGACAGCGATGTCGCGCTGAAGGACGTTTCATTCGATTTGTGGCCGGGGGAGACGCGCGTCCTCTTCGGCGCCGCGGGAAGTGGCAAGAGCGTGCTGCTGAAAACCGCCATTGGCCTACTTCGGGCCTCGGCGGGACGCGTCTTCCTGTTCGGCGAAGACATCACACATGCGGAGGAGCGGGATCTGTTTGGCATCCGTAGCCGGGTTGGTGTCCTGTTCCAGGAAGGCGGCCTTTTCGATTCCCTGACCGTCGCTGAAAACGTGGCCTATCCGCTGCTCAACCAGCAGGCTGCCTCGCAGCCGTCGCAGGATGAAGTAGATCGCAGGATTGAGGAGGCGCTGCGCTTCGTCGAACTGGAGCACACGCTCGATAAGTTCCCGAGCGAATTGTCGGGCGGGATGCGCCGCAGGGTGGGTATCGCCCGGGCGATCGTCACCGAGCCGCCGCTGGTGCTCTACGATTCTCCCACCGCGGGTCTGGACCCGATTACCGCGAATACCATCATGGCTCTGATCGCAAAGGAGCGGGATACGAAAGATGCGGCCAATATGATCGTTACGCATCGATATCAGGACGGGGAGCTCATGGCGGACTTCCGATACAATGCCCGCAGCGAACGTCTGGAGCCGGTCTCGCATGAAGCGGGCGGCTCCGGCGACAAATCGCTGGACACCGTGTTCATGGTTCTTTGCGAAGGACGCCTGGTATTCGAGGGCAGCCAGGTGGAACTGGAATCCTCTCGCGATCCCTACGTCCGCAGATTCGTGAGGCACGATGCCGGCCGCGGGTAAGGCCTCCTGGGCGCGGCTCAAAGTAGGAGTAATGGCCGTCGTCGGCATGGCCATACTGGCGCTGGTCATATTCCTGATCACCGGTAGCCATCCGCTGTTCCAGAGTTACTCCACGCTATACACCTACATGAACGACGCCACCGGGCTGACGCAGGGTGCGCCGGTGACACTGAACGGCCTTACCATCGGCGCGGTAAAGGACGTGCAGCTGTCGACGTTGTCCGATCCACAGAAGGCGATCAAGATTACCCTGCAGGTGGAGGATCAGTTTTTATCCGCGATTCCCGTGGACTCGCTCACCGAGTTGAGCGCCGCGAATCTGCTCGGGGCCAAGTTCGTCAACATCAACAAGGGCACGGCCCGCCAGACGGTGCAGGACAACACCACTCTCGCCACCCTCAATACGCGTGGCTTCGAGGATGTCGTAAAGCAGGGCTACTCGGTGCTCAGCTCCCTGCAACTCACCGTCAACAAGGTCAACGACATCGTCGACCAAATCCAGTCCGGCAAAGGGAGCATCGGCAAACTGCTGGTGGACGAGACCTTGTATAACCGCCTCCTGGACATTGTGACTGAAGTTCAGAAGATCGCGACGGCGCTCAACAGCACTCAGGGAACGCTGGGGAAGCTGGTCTACGATCCGGCGCTGTATAACCAGGTACAGGGCTCGCTGGGGCGAGTCGACAGCCTGCTGGCGGGTCTTCAGCAGGGCGAGGGCACCGCGGGCAAACTGCTGAAAGATCCCGAGCTCTACAACCAGGTCAGAGACAGCGTGCAGCAGATGCATCAGCTGCTCACGGACCTGAATGCCGGAAAGGGAACAGCGGGCAAACTGCTCAAGAGTGATGAGTTGGCCAACCAGATTTCGGCTACAGTATCGCGATTGGACACCATGCTGGACAAGATCAACGCCGGACAGGGCACCATCGGCCAGCTGCTGGTCAATCAGCAGCTCTACGATAACCTGAACGGCGCGACGCGTCAGCTGAACCTGCTGATGCAGGATTTCCGGGCGAACCCGAAGAAGTTCCTGCGCATCAAGCTCGCCATATTTTGAAACTGCTGGTCATCAACGCCGACGATTTCGGGTTCACCGGCGACGTGAACGCGGGTATCCTTGACGCGCATTGCCGGGGCGTGCTCACGGCAACCACGCTGATGGCCTATGGCGCGGCGTTCGACGATGCGGTGCAGCTTGCGGCCCGGCATCCTGCGCTCGACGTGGGCGTCCATCTGACCCTGGTCGGCGCGCCGCGCTATCCCGATTCAGTAACGGATCTGCTCATCGCGCTGGCCCGGAAGCAGATGCGCATCTACGACGAGTTGCGCGCCCAGATCGAGCGCGTGATCGCGGCGGGCATTCAGCCCTCGCACCTCGATACCCACAAGCACACGCATCTGCTGCCTCCGGTGCTGACCGAGGTGGCGCGGCTGTCGCGCGAGTTTGGCATCCGGTGGGTGCGCCGTCCCTTCGATTTCCCGCTGCGGGCGCGCGGCGTGCCGTTTTCGCGCCGGGCCCTGAACTGTTGGATGGGCTTTCTGCGCGGCCGCTTTCATCGCGTTCTGGAAGCGCAGGGGTGCCGCACGACGGATCATTTCGCCGGCTTCCAGGTAACCGGCCATTACGATGGAGCGGAACTCGCGTCGCTGATCCGCAGCCTGCCCGACGGCTCCACCGAATTCATGTGCCACCCGGGATTCTGCACCAATGAACTGCGCGGCGCCAGAACACGTCTCAGGGAAAGCCGGCGGCGCGAGCTCGATGCACTGACCTCGGACGAGGTTCGGACCGCGCTCAGGGAAACAGGCGTGCGCGTGGTCAGTTATCGCGATCTCGACTGCATCGTAAGCGCGCCGTAGAACCGTTGCCGACCAGTTCCGAATTCACCGGGCAGGGCGTGATTGCGCTCTGGACCAGCCTCGGCTGCCGGAACTACGCTGATTACTCAGTTCTCAAAGCGTCCAGCGGTGAAATGGACGCAGCGACGCTGGCCGGGATCGTGGCCGCCGCCAGCGCGCACAGGGCCAGGGCAGCCGCCGCCACGGTGAGTGCGAGCGGGTCCCAGAAGGAGACTTGGTACAGCTGGCTGGAGATCAGCCGGCCCGCGCCGATGGCCAGAGGGAATCCGAGTCCGAGCCCCAGCGCGACGCGCGCCAGGGCTCCGCTCAGTACGTAGCGCACCACGCCGCCGCGGTCGGCGCCGAGCGCCATGCGAATCCCAATCTCGTTCGTGCGCTGCGCAACCGTATAAGCCGTGACACCGTAGAGTCCGACGGCCGCGAGCAGCAGTGCGACAATGCCGAACAGTCCGGCGAGACTGGCGACCGCGCGCTCCTCATCGAAGGTCAGCGCCACCTGTTCGCCGATGGTGCGCACGCTGTTGATCGTGAGGTTCGGGTCCGCTGCCGCGAGCATACGCGTTAGAAGCGGCTCCAGCGCGCCCGGGGCCGCATTGGTGACCATCATCAGACCACCGATGAAATGCGATTCCAGCTCCACCCGAGCCATGAGCGCATCCTTGTATGCCACGTTCTGCGCAAGCGGCGCGTAGAACATCGGCCGCGCGGGCCGGCGCAGCGCAAAACCGGCGAACTTGGCGTCGCGCACGATGCCTACAATACGAAAGGTGCCGGCGTTCTGCGGCAGGTCGAGGCCGAAGTGCTGGCCGAGTGGATCCTCATCGCTCCTGAAGAAGCGCTTGACGAACGTTTCGTTGACGATCGCCACCGGCTCGGTGTTGTCGTTATCGCCGCGATTAAAGTACCGGCCTCGCACCAGCCGCACGCCAAAGTTTTGAAGGTAATCGGCGCTCACGCGGTCCCAGGACGCGCCCGCATTCTCGCCCATTCGCGGCGGCGGATGCCCGGATACCAGGATCAGCTCGCCCCAGTTGTCGGTGAGCGGGTTGTACAGGGCGAGCCCGGAGCCCTTCACGCCCGGTAATGCGTTCATGCCGTCTTCAATGCGCCGATACAGAGCCTCGAGCTGCGGGACGGTGTACGTGGCCGGGGGCGAGTTCAGCGACACGACAATACGTCCGGTGGTGGCGAACCCAAAATCCTGGTGCTCCAGCTTGTTCAGGCTGCGGCCCAGCATGGTTGCGCCGGCCACCAGCACTACCGACAGAGCGGCCTGCGCGATGAGCAGGGCCTGGCGCGTGAAGGAGGAGCGGTCGCCCGTGCTGCGACCGGCGCCGCGCAACGCTTCGACTGGATCGGTTCGCGTCGCAAACCAGGCGGGAGCCGCGCCGAAGACGATGCCCGTCAATAATGCCACCCCGAAGGCGAAGCCGAGGACCATTGGCGACGGCAGAACGCTGATGGGCAGGAAGTGAGATTCCCGAAAAGCAAGGGCCAGCAACAGCCGTCCGGCGAGCACCGCGACTGCGAGTCCGGCGATCGCGCCGCCGATCGCCAGCAGAATCGATTCCACCAGCGCCTGCGACGTGATCTGCCGCCGGCTCGCCCCCAGCGCCAACCGCAGAGCCGTTTGCCCGCGGCGAGCAACGGCACGAGCCAGCAGCAGGTTCGCCACATTCGCGCAGGCGATCAGAAGCACCAGGCCGCAAACCGCGAACAGGATACGCAGGCTTCCGGCGTACTCCTCCTTCATCACCGCAACCCCCGCGCCGGCGGGAACGACGTTGATGATCTGTTTCGGCAGCATGCGCACGATGTCCGCCATCCAGTTGGCGGGATACCCGGAATCGTGCGCCATCCACTGCCGCAAAACGCCCGTGAGCCGCGGCGCGACGCCCGCGATTGATGCGCCCGGATGCAGGCGGCCGATGACGCGCAGCCAGGCTCCCACCGACTGCCGAAGCAGACCGCCCGTGCCAGAGATGAGTGGCTCCTGCTGGATGGGAATCCAGATATCCGGTGGATCGCTGCGCAGAGTCTCGCCGAAGAAGCCCGGCGGCGTAACGCCGATCACCGTGAACGGATGCCCTTCAATAACGAAGGTGGAGCCCACGACGAAGGGATCGGACCCGTAGTCCGCCTGCCAGGCGTGGTGGCTCATCACGGCGACTGGTGGCGCACTGGCCTTGTCATCGTCCGGCGAGAGCAGACGGCCGCCAAATGCCTGCACGCCCAGCGTGGAGAAGAAATTCCCAGTGACGTACTCGGAGCGCAGCGGACGTGCTGGCTGCCCCGGCCCCTGGCGGCGCACGCTCAGCCGGCTTCCGCCCGCCTGGAACGCGGCGATCTCGTCAAACTCCGGGGCCTCGGCCTTGAGCCGCTCGTACAGAGGGTAGGAGTACATCCCCCAGCGTTCCTGCGGCCCGCCTTCGACGCAGCAGTCGTCGCCGTCTCCGATCCGATAAAGCAGCGAGGGGTCTGAAACCGGCAGCGAGCGCAGCATCACCGCGTGAATCATGTTGAAAATGGCGGTGGTTCCACCGATGCCCAAAGCCAGCGTGAGCACCGCGGCAACCGTAAACACGGGCGATTTGCGGAATTGTCGGATCGTGTAGCGAAGCGTGCTGCGCAGGTTCTTCATGGGAGCCTCTCAGATATTACGAGCCTTCAGCCAACGGGTTCCCCACGGTGCTACGATTGCCGGTACGCCCCGGGAGGGCGGATCGATGCGCATGATGATGCAGATTTCCATTCCCGTCGAAGCGGGAAACAATGCGGCGCGCACCGGCGGTTTCGGGCCGAGGTTCCAGAAACTTCTCGAAAACCTCAAGCCGGAGGCAGCCTACTTTACGGCCGGCAGCAGCGGCGAACGGGGCGGATTCATCGTCTTCGATCTGACAGACACGTCCCAGATCCCTGGGATCGCCGAGCCGTTCTTCCTCGCCTACAATGCGCGGGTGACGTTCACGCCGGTCATGAACGCGCAGGATCTGGCCAACGCCGCGCCGGGCATCGAGAAAGCGGTCAAGGAGTACAGCAGGGCCGCATCCGCGTGACACAGGTCGGGCCCACGCGCGACAACACCGGGAAGCGCTCGTCCCACCGACAAATCGTTGAATTCTTCGGCTGACCACGTCGGCTCGGGAAAATATCGAACCGTGGCCGGCGCCGGGATCGACCTCTGGCGCCACACGAGGCGCCACTCGTTTTCAGAGTGCGCTCCTCTTGTGCGGCAGGGTTGCGCTCTCGGGCGTTCGTCAGGACACGGTGTGAACCGGTTATCGACGATCCTGTTGCGGGGCCGGTCGTTGCCGCAACAAACGGTCCGCGCGAGCATCTCAAGCTCATGAAACACGACCAGGGGTTACGTCGGCATCTGATCGAACTGCTGCGCGGCGGGCAGGCGCATCTGGGTTTCGACGATGCCGTTCGGGATTTTCCGCCAACCCTGCAAGGCGCTATTCCGCACGGTGGGCCCCACAGCGGCTGGCAGTTGCTCGAGCACCTGCGCATCGCGCAGCGCGACATTCTCGATTTCAGCCACAACGAGGACGGACGCTACCGCGAGCTGAAATGGCCGGCCGAGTATTGGCCGCCTACCGTCCAGCCGCCGGATGAGGGCGCCTGGGAAAAGTCGGTGAAGCAGTTCCGCGAGGATACGCGCGCGATGGAGGAGCTGCTACAGGACAACGCGCGCGACCTGTACCGGCCGTTTCCCTGGGGAAATGGCCAGACTCTCCTGCGCGAGGCGCTGCTGCTCGCCGACCACAACTCGTACCATATCGGACAACTCGTCCTGCTGCGCCGCCTGCTCGGTGCATTTCCCGGGCGCTAAAGGCTGAAGCCCAACGGCGATTTTCCGCCAAAGGTTTGCACACGGCTGCCGATACGCCTCAGTAGAACCTGCGATGCAGGGACGAAAGAGGCTATAGCATCACTATGCAAACCACAACTCTTGAGAGAACGGGAACGGTTCCACACGCTGCCGACGAGCGCGCTGGCAAGTATCTGACCTTCCGTGTGGGTGCGGAGGAATTCGGGGTCCGCGTCGACAAAGTGCGGGAGATCATGGGTGTTCAGGAGATCACCGCGGTCCCGCAAACGCCCTCTTATCTGAAGGGCGTCATTAACCTGCGCGGGAAAGTGATTCCCGTCGTAGACCTGCGCCTCAAGTTCGGCCTGCCGGAGACTGAATACACGCAGCGTACGTGCATCGTGGTGGTGCAGGTGGCCGGAGAATCTGGAGCGGTGCAGGTCGGGCTGGTCGTTGATGCGGTTTCCGAAGTGGTGAATCTCGCCGCGGCGGACATCGAGAATACCCCGGATTTTGGCGAAAAGCTGAGCACGCCGTTCATCCTTGGCATGGCCAAGCTGAAGGGCAAGGTCAAGATTCTGCTGGACATCGATCGCGTGGTCAGCGCCCGCGAAATCACCGGCTTCGAAGGCGTGATGTAAGGAGCGGGTAATGGCCACAATGACCGACGCGGGGAAAAAGATGATAACCGACTCCAATCTGGTGGAAGCCATCCAGAGAGCAACACGGGAAGTGTTCTCAATGATGCTGGGGATGGAGATTGAGCCCGGCGACCCCTTCACCGGCACATCGGCGGGGACCGAATCGGGAGTGCTGGCGCTGGTGGGCCTGGCCGGTCCGTGGATGGGCACCGGCAGTATCACCTGCACGCCGCGTCTGGCCTGTCGGCTGGCGTCGCAGATGCTCATGGCCGAGTATGCGGCCGTCGATGACGAGGTGCTGGACGCGGTTGCGGAAGTGGCCAACATGGTCATCGGCAACGTCAAGACGGAGCTGGAGCGCATCGTGGGTCCGATGGCGCTGAGCACGCCCACGGTGATCTACGGGCACAATTTCGAGACCCGGCGCATTGGAGGGCAGGAGTGGATTTCGGTCCCCTTCCCCTGCGATGGCCAGGAACTGCGGGTGCAGCTCTGTCTGGCGCCGGCGCGCGAGCCGCGCGCGACGCTGGGGCCCGGCTTCGCGCTTCCCCACACTGTCCAGATGTGAGCGACAAAAGAGGAAACCATGCCGCAGGATACAGGCGCAGTGAATCCCATCGCCAGCGATCCGGAGTTGCTGTCCGATTTTATTGTGGAGTCGCGGGAGCATCTGAACACCATCGAGCAGAAGGTGCTGGCGCTGGAGCAGGACGCCGCCGACCAGGATGCCATCCACGCGACATTCCGCGCCTTCCACACCATCAAGGGGCTCGCGGGATTTCTTGAGCTGGTAGCAGTGCAGGAGGTGGCGCACGAGGTGGAAACGCTGCTCGATCGCGCGCGGAACGGCATGCTGGCCATCAACGCCCGGGTCATCGACTCCATCCTCGCCAGCAAAGACTACGTGGGCATTTGGCTGGATCAGCTCGACGCCATGCTGCAGCGCGGCGAGACCGTAGCCGCGCCCGAGAATGCGACACTTCTGGCAGATCTTCGCCGTGTGCTGGAGGAGCGCGCAGCGCCTGTTACGGAAGCGGCAAGCACCTCGAGCATACAGGAGCTGGCGCGCGCGGTTTCAACCCCCTCCGAGGCCGCGCCGGAGGGGAGCGCAGCCGCCAGGGCGGTCGTCGAGAAGACCGAAGCGCGGTCCATTAAAGTCGACACGGCAAGGCTGGACTATCTGGTGGACATGGTAGGGGAGATGGTGATCGCACAGTCGCTGGTGCGGCACGATCCCGATCTGGAAGCGGAAAAGCGGCCGCGGCTGGTACGTAATCTCTCTCAGCTGGCGCGCATCACCAACGAAGTGCAGCGCACCGCCATGTCCATGCGCATGGTCCCGGTCCGGCAGTTGTTTCGAAAAATGAGTCGCCTGGTCCGCGACCTCTCCCGCAAGACGGGAAAGCGGGTGGAACTGGAGCTGTACGGCGAGGATACGGAGCTCGATCGGAACATCGTGGAGGAGCTGGGCGATCCCCTGATGCACATGGTGCGCAATGCCGTGGATCACGGGATCGAAACTCCGGAGGATCGCGCCCGAAGCGGAAAGCCGGATGTGGCGCGGGTCCGCCTTGGGGCGGCGCACCAGGCCGGGCACATCGTGATTGAAGTCAGCGACGACGGGCGCGGGCTCAACAAGGAAAAGATTGTTGCACGGGCGGTGGAGCGCGGCCTGCTCGAGGCCGGCACACAGCCGAGCGAAGACGAACTGTTTCACCTGATTTTTCAACCCGGCTTTTCCACCGCGGAGAAGGTGACCGACGTCTCCGGCCGCGGTGTGGGCATGGATGTGGTGAAGAAGCAAATACAGAAGCTGCGCGGACGTGTGGACATCCAGTCCACGCCGGGTGCTGGCGCCATCTTCCTGCTGAAGCTCCCGCTGACGCTCGCCATCATCGACGGCCTCGTGGCGCGAGTCGGCGCGGAGCGGTATATCGTGCCCATTTTCGCCGTACGCGAGATGCTGCGGCCCACCGAGGACATGATCTCGACGGTGCAGGGCCGGGCCGAAATGGTGCTGATTCGGGGTTCGCTGCTGCCCATCGTTCGTTTGCACGAGCGGTTCGGAGTCACCCCGCGCACTGAGAAGCTCACGGAGGCGCTGCTCATTGTCGCCGAGGGCGCGCGCCGGCGGTTCTGCCTCATGGTGGACGACCTGCTGGGCAAGCAGGAGGTGGTGATCAAGAGCCTCGGAGAATCGCTGCAGCGCATTGATGGCGTAGCCGGCGGGGCCATTCTGGGCGATGGACGGGTCGGTCTGATTCTCGATCTCGAGGGGCTTGTTGGCGATGCTCACGGCGAATAAGGCCGGCGGGCCGCTGGCATATGCCGGGCAGCCGCTCTCGGCAGCCGATTTCCAGCGCTTCCGGGACCTCGCCTATCAACGGTTCGGGCTGGACCTCCGCGAGGGCAAACAGGATCTGGTGGCGGCCCGTCTCGGCAAGCGCATGCGCCAGCGGGGCATTGCGAGCTTCTCCGATTACTACCGGATGGTCGTGTCCGACAGCAGCGGCGAATCACTGATCGAGCTGATCGACGCGCTAACCACCAATCACACCTCGTTCCTGCGCGAGCGGGCGCACTTCGACCTGCTTGGGAAGCTGGTGCGCGAGGCGGGTACGGCCGCCGGCTCGCTGCAGATCTGGAGCGCGGCGTCGTCCACGGGCGAGGAGCCGTACACGATTCTGTTTACCATCCTCGAAGCCAATCCGTCGCTGGCGACGGGGCGTGTGGCGCCCCTGGTGCTCGCAACCGATATTTCCACGCGCGCCCTGCAGCTGGCGACAAAGGCCGCTTACTCCCGCGACCGACTGCGCGATTTGCCGGAGAGCTGGCTCCGGAACTGGTTTATCCGCGACTCAGATTCCGAAGTCCTGCGTGTGAAACCGGACATCGCACGACTGGTGGAGTTCCGCCGGATGAATCTGATCGAGCCATTCCATCACGGCCGCACCTTCGACTTTATCTTCTGTCGCAATGTGATGATCTATTTCGACCGGCGCACGCAACAGGACCTGATCGGGCGGCTGCACGCCTGTTTGAAACCGGGCGGCTATCTGCTGGTGGGCCACTCTGAGAGTCTCAGCGGGATCGAGCATCCGTTCGCGTATGTGCGGCCGGCCGTGTACCGGCGGAAACCGGGCTCCCGATGAAGACCACCGTAGTGGGAATATCCGATTGCCAGGTGAGCACCGATGCCGCCGGAGAGCTGGTCACTTACGCGCTGGGATCGTGCATCGCGGTATCGGCATGGGATCCCTCGCGCAGGGTCGCGGGACTGCTGCATTACATGCTGCCGGATTCGACGCTGGACAGCCGCCGTGCGGAGCAAAACCCGTGCATGTTCGCCGACACTGGCATTAAGGCGCTGCTCGATAATGTCGCTCGTCAGGGGGCGGATCGGCGCAGGCTGGTAATCATGCTCACCGGAGGCGCGCAGGTGCTGGACCCGCAGCGCGTGTTCGACATTGGCCGGCGTAATCATCTCGCGGCGCGGAAGCTGCTATGGAAGCTGGGCGTCATGATCGCTGCCGAAGAGGTCGGCGGAACCGTTTCGCGCACGGTGCGCCTGGATGTTGATACCGGGCGGCTGTCCATCCGCGAGGGCGGCGGAACAGAAAAGGAACTCTCGCCCCGGGTGGGAAAGGAGGCTGCCAATGGCCTGGCGCGTGCTGGTCGTTGACGATTCGCCCGTCATGCGCGGGTTCATCCGGCGGGTAATCCGGCTCTCGGGTTTCGACGCCGCGGAGTGTCTGGAAGCGGGCGATGGCGAGCAGGCGCTGCGTGTGCTGCGCAGCCAGGCCGTGGATGTGATTCTCACAGATATCAATATGCCGGTCATGGATGGCGAGGAACTGATGGAACAGCTTGCGGCCGACGACCGACTGCGATCGATTCCCGTGCTGGTGGTCTCCACCGATGCGACGAAACTGCGCATGGCGCGCATGACCGAGCTTGGGGCGCTGGGTTATTTGTCCAAGCCTTTTTCGCCGGAGATGCTGCGCAGCGAACTGGAACGTGTCCTGGAGGCCGGTTCATGATTGCTCTGGACCGGCAAGTCCTGCTGCAAACGCTCGACGCGGCAGTGAACGAGACGATGGAAGCGATGTTCTTCGATGCCGCCGCGCCGGTCAGGGAGGGCGAATGCTGCGCCGGCGCCGATATGGTGACCGTCTGCCTATGGTTCCACGACGCCGTCGATGGCGAATTCATGCTCGCCGCGCCGCTGCCGACAGCTATGGCGCTGGCTTCCGGGTTCATGGGCGTGGACAACGAACAGGTGCAGCGCAGGGACGCCGAGCAGATAGCGTGCGAGCTGGCGAACATCATCTGCGGCTCAGCGCTGAGCCGCCTGGAGCCGTCTTCCGAGCTCCGTCTCAGCTCGCCCATGGCGACGCCGCGCGCCTGCGCTACAGGCGATGACGTCATTTATCAGCATTATCAGCTGCTGGACGGCTGTCTCTCGGTTTCGCTGCGCATCGATTGAATTGCGCCCCCCATGCGCGCGACAATGAAGCCGCCGCCATGCTGGAGAACATCAATCTCAAACGGAAGCTCTCGCGTGAAGAGTACAAGCACGTCGTGCCTGTCCTGCAGAGGCGGCTTTACGATCTTGAAAAGGCCTGCTGGGACCAGGGAGTGCCCACGGTCATCGTCTTCGAAGGCTGGGACGCGGCCGGCAAAGGAACGACAATCTCCACGCTCACGCAGCGCCTGGACCCGCGCGGCTTCAAGCTGCATCCAATTGTCCCGCCGCGCACGTACGAGCAGCAGCGCCCGTGGCTGTGGAGGTTCTGGCTGCGCACGCCGAACCGGGGCGAAATGGTGATCTTCGACCACAGCTGGTATGGACGCGTGTTAGAGGAACGCGTCGAGGGCACAACCCCCGAGAAGTTGTGGCGTCAGGCCTATCGCGATATCGTGGACTTCGAGCGCATGCTCGCCGATGATGGGACAGTCATTCTGAAATTCTTCCTGCACATCAGCAGAAAGGAACAGAAGGCTCGCTTCGAGGCAATCGAGGCCGATCCGCTGGAAGCGTGGCGCGTCACCGAGGCCGACTGGGCGCGGCACAGGAAATACCGCGAGTACCTCGCCGCCGCCGAGGAGATGCTGGAGCAGACCGAGTCGGAGTACGCTCCGTGGACCATCGTGGAGGCGACCTCAAAGTGGTTCGCACGGCGGAAGGTGTTCGAAACCATGATTGCCGGCATGCAGAAAGCGCTGGGGGCGAAGGCGCCGCCAATGCAGGAACCCGAAGGCCGGGATGAGGATTTGCGCGCCGCCATGGAATCCGCCGCCGGAGGCGAGGCCTGAATGCTGGAGACCATCGATGTGACGAAACGGCTCGATCGCGACACCTACGTGCGCGAGGTCACGCGGCGGCAGATCCAGCTTCGCGAACTGGGATATCAGGTATACGCGCGGAAGCGGCCGGTGCTTTTGCTGTTCGAAGGCTGGGACGCGGCAGGGAAAGGCGGAGCGATCAAGCGCATTACCGAGAAGCTGGACCCGCGCGGGTATGTCGTCTATCCGATCAGCGCACCCCAGGGCGAGGACAAAACGCATCATTATCTGTATCGCTTCTGGCGGCGGCTGCCGGAGCGTGGGCAGATCGCGATTTTCGACCGCTCATGGTATGGTCGCGTGCTGGTCGAGCGGGTGGAGGGGTTCGCGGCGGAAGATGAATGGAAGCGCGGTTATCGCGAGATCAACTCCTTCGAGCGTCAGTTGCGGGACTTTGGCACGATCATGGCCAAATTCTGGATTCACATCTCGCGCGAGGAGCAGCTGCGCCGCTTCGAGGAGCGCAGGGCCATCGGATACAAGTCCTGGAAGCTGACCGAGGAGGACTGGCGCAATCGCGACAAATGGGAAGCCTATGAAGAGGCCGTAGAAGAGATGCTGGTGAAGACCAGCACCCGGACGGCGCCGTGGACACTGGTGGAAGGCAACGACAAGTACTGGGCCCGGGTCAGGGTGCTGGCGACGATGGTGGAAGTGCTGTCGAAGGAGCTGGACTACAAACCCGCCGACCCGTTGAGCGGAGCATCGAAGAAGAAGCCCCGCAAGTAGCCGGGACAGAGTAGCCCGGTGGCGCCGCGAGATCCTCGAAAATGTCCAGAATCGGGCGTCGCCGGCATTGCCTGCGTTCCTGGTTTGCGCACGACCCTTGTCGCCTGCGTTGCACATACTCGACACGTTGTCAGTGCGACAGGCGCGATCGCGGACAGAGAACCCGACGAATCGCGCTTACGGGCATAGTTCAGGAGCCGGTTTCGTGTTCTTTCGTTTGTGGGTGGTGGCCAGTGACGGAATCGGTCCGTCTATCGTCACTGATTCTGAGTAAGTTACTGTTCTCTCGTCTCACCAGTCCATCCAGATCTGCCTGATGAGTTACGCTCTCTTCTCCTCCCGTTTCCGCTTCGCCCAGTGTTCCTTCATGCGCTCCGCCTGACTTTTCGAGATAAGCCCGAGGGGCTTTCCGGGTTGCTGGCGCGGCGCGCGCCATCAACCACAGGGGATGGCGATCCCCGCGGCTTCCCGTCTCGAAAGCGCAGCGGCCGCCGCGCGCGGCTGCGCCGGAGAACTTCCCAAAGGAGTATCAGGCGTAGAGCTCGCTCCGGGTCGGCAGGGCGCACAGGCCGCAGACCACAGCCCTTCTGCACTTCACATCAAGCGTGCGCTGCGAACGCCCGCAACCCGAAGTTATGGGCTTTGGGACGCGCTTCGGGTCGCGAGAGAGCAGCCATTCAGGGCCCATTGTTTTCACCGTGCGCCGCGCCAGGAGAGGCGAGAAGCGCCCGCAGCCGTATTCCCGGGGGTTCCGGATCGTCTCGTGCACCAACTCTTGACTTCGTAAAACAGGGGTCAGACTTGCTGCCGAAATGCGCCTTTTTTCGATCCGCCGGCGCTGGCACTGCCGCTGTTTGCGCCGTGGGAGAGGCCCTTTTGTTGAAAACCTGTTCCCCGGGCCTCGCCCGCGAAACAGCTCGCTCCGGGTCGGCAGGGCGCGCAGGCCGCAGGCCACAGCCTTTCTGCGCTTCACATCAAACCGCGCGCTGCGAAGGCCCGCATCGCCAGGTTCTGGGCTCGCGGACGCGCTTCGGACCGCGAGAGAGAAGCCATTCAAGGCCCATTATTTTCACCGTGCGCCCGCGGCAAGAGAGGTGGTCACCGTACCGCCCCACCATGGGCACGTTCCTTAGCGCGGACCTGGTCCATTGCGGTGCGGCACGCCCTTCCAGCCAATGCCGGTGTGTTTCTCTGGGCGAAAACT